>WNFI01357001.1_pt1 | contig 15080 bp, 13 predicted proteins | sample 5400471 | NCBI WGS metagenome assembly WNFI01 (sample SAMN13153348, study PRJNA577476) | soil metagenome | isolation source: 100 cm saprolite on Douglas fir-dominated hillslope | place: USA:California | collected 2013-09-17
TAGGGCGGGGCCTCTGGTTGCAGTTTGGGTTGCAGTTCACCCATGTCCAGCGCCGTCCATGGAGGTACACCTAGTCTTGTGACCAGCGCCGATGTACGCCAGTGGACGTGCGGGTACGCAGAGCCGCGGACTCTTAATCCGCGGGTTCGGGGTTCAAGTCCCTGGCGGCGCACCCGTCCTGACCTGCGGTTATACCCGTTACCGGTCACCTCGTGAGGGCCGTTTCCGGCCCATGTTTGTTCGACGTTTGCTCGTCAGTCCGACTGAGGGTCAGGTTCCGGCCGTCGCCACGACTCGCTACGCGCTTCGGCACGACGTTCCGGTACCCGCGCTCATTGGGCCAGCGGGATCGGCTCCAACGGCCACGCGCTCAACGGCTTTGCTCGCAGCCCGCCATATCGAGTAGGTCGAACCGCTGCCCGGTCGGCCGGGTAAGGCCGCCGGTCAGCGCATAGGGGCGGACGACCGGACCTGCCTCTTGATCGAGCCACTCGCGGTCGGATGGTTGCACCGCTGTCACCCAACCTCGTCGTCCCGAGTACGGCCGGGCTGTCGAAGCCCGTGTTCGTCGGCTCACGCAGGAAGAATGGCGCTCCCTCTATCTCAAGGCCGCGGCTGTACCACTCTGCAGCGGCTCGCGCGTCTGAGACTGCCAGCATGAGTGAGATGCGCGTGCCTGATGTCACGCCAAGCCCTACGCTCTGACCGCTAGTGACGCCGTGCGTAGCCGGCTTGCGCCTCAGGCCAACCAGGCGGGCGCTGTCACTGTGCTCGGCTAGCAGGTAGTAGATGTGCGCGACCTCGTCACGGGCCTCCTTGCCGATGCCATTGTCACCGAGGCTGATGTCACTCGCATCGACGGGAGGCTCTTCCTCGCTGATTTCGCAGCTGCCAGCGATCCGGACGGGACCGTACCGCGACGACATGTCGGCCAATGCTGCTGAAGGTCTCTCAATAAGCGACGATCACCGGGACGACGCACTCTTCGAGCGACGTGCCGCCATGCACGTATCGGCCCTCGGGCCCGCGGCCCCAGGCCGGATTCTCACGGAACCCGTGATCGGCCAGCACGACCAGCGGCACCCGCCCGGACAGGCCGGCGAGCGAAGGGAGCACACGTCGCTCGAGGCCGGCGACGGCCTCGTCGAGCAGCGCGGCAGGCTCAACGGATGTGCGGTGCAGGCGCTCGTCTACCCCGGTGGCCACAGCCACCGACACTGGCGGGCCGGCCGCCCACAGGTCCGCCAGCTCGGCTGCGTGATGGTCGCGATCGGCGCCTGCAAGCACGGTTGTCTCGTACCCCAGATGGGCGAAGGGGACAGCCGGGACCGTGCTCGTGATCGCCGGGATGGGACCGGGCCCGGCCGACCCGGCCGGCGTGGGCCGCCCCGATGCCATCGCGGCCATCGCCTCGGCCGTCCTGGAGGGAGCGGGCACGACCGCCCACCGGCGCTGCAGCGCCCGGCCGGGCAGGACATCGGCCAGCCCGACCGCGACCCGCTCGGCCAGGTCGGCGCGCATGGCGTCGATGAGCAGCACCGCCACCCGGCCGTGGACCTCCAGCAGCGGGGCGATGACGGACCGGCCCAGGTCCCATACGGCCAGGCAGCCAGGGAAGCCGGCGTCAGCGTGTCGGCGGAACCCCTGGTCGGCGGCCGCGAGCGTCCGACGGGCGGCAGTGCGGATCTGGCCGATCGTCCCGGCGTCGATGAGCGTCGAGCTGGGCGCGAGCATCTCTGCCCGGCTGAGCAGCCCGGCGACGGGCGCGATGTGGTGCGGGTACAGATCCTCTATCAGCTCGGCCGCCGAGCTGCCCGCCAGCCGCCGTTCCAGCTGGGCGAGATGCCCAGCGGCATCGCGGAGATGGGCCAGCGACACGAGCTCGCCGCCCTCGATCAGCGCGTGGCCAGAGGCGACGGATGCTAGGTCGAGGCGCTCCGCCAGAGCCCAGTCCGCGGCCAGGCGGCGCAGGAGCTGGTCGGCGGCGAGGCGCACAGGATGTCGCAGCAGGGACTCTCCGGCCAGAACCGCCGCCACGTCGGCGGCAGCCCGGCCGGGCAGGTCGAGCGCGGCGGCGATCTGCGCGCCGAGCACGCTGTCGGGTCCGGCCTGGCGGTCCAGGTCGGCCAGACCCGCCACGGCGCCCGGATCGCGGCGGGCGGCGGCGGCCGCCTCGGCCAGGCGGCCGGTGTCGGCGAGGAGACCGGCCGGCAGCCAGGCGGGCGCATCAGGTCGGCCGACCCACCACGCAGCAAGCCAGAATGCCTCGGTGCCTTGGCGGGCGGGCAGCTGGGCCGCTACGGTCGGAAAGCGCGAGCGCAGGAAGCGCACGGTCCCGGTTTCTGCCGACGGCCGGGTTGGTGCATCGGCCGGCTCGGAGCTGTCGATCACCTCGATGAAGCCCCGTAGCGGCACGTCTCCGGCCGGGTCCGCCCACGCCGTCATGAGCTCCAGCAACCGATGCTTGGGGTAGCGCCGGCCGATGACGTCCTCTCGGAGCGCAGCCAGGTCCCGGGTGACGATGAGCTGGCCGCCGGTCAGCACGTCGCGTACCATGCCCGCCAGTTCGTCACCGAGGAGATCGACGAGCGCCGCCGAATCCCCGGATTCGCGCTCTGCTAGCGCGATCAGCCGGCGCAGGTCCCCGGCCAGCGCGTCGCGCCCGAGGGCCTCCAGGTCTGCGGCGGCCAGTTCGAGCCGACCGCGCGGCTCGGGCTGGCCCAGCTCGGCCAGGTACTCCGAGACTCCTCGGTCGGCCAGCGCGACCACTGCCGCCCCGTCCAGTGCAGGGAGCGGATCCCCGAGCCGGAAACCGCAGGAGCAGAGCGGCTTCCACGCCAGCTCCTGGTCGAGGCGGCGAGTGCAGGGATCGGGCGCCGCCGCAGCCAGCACCCGGTCGACCTTGACGCGGTCGTCAGGGACAGCCACCGCCCCGATGGCCGACAGGCACGACAGCGCACGGTAGGCGGGGGAAGCTCGGACCATCCCCACACTGGCCGGCCCAACGGCCGCGTAGTGCCGGTCGTGTGCCTGCTGGTAGGCAGCCAGGTAGGCGCCGCGCAGCTCCCCGACTGCGGCGAACAGGTCGCGGGTGCGGTCCTCGGCCGCCAGGCGCAGGGCGTCGCCGAACAGGCCCAGGGTCTGGCGCAGCAAGGCCGCTAGCCGCTCGTCAGAGGCGGGCACCGCCTCGGGCTCGGACACGGCCGCCGCCAGTGCCCGCAGACCCGCCGTCGGACTCGCCGCCCCTGCCGTCGCCTCCACCACCTTGGCCACCAGTTCGGCGTCGGTCAGCAGCCCGCTGGCCTCGACCTGCCCCAGCGCCGGGATATCCGCCACGGCGCTCAGGCCGGCTTGAGCCTGGGCCAGATCCTCGCGGCGGCCCTCGATCCAGGCCTGCGCGTACTGCCAGGCGTGGCGTTGCGTGCTCGCCGTCCACGGGTCGAACGGTCCGGGGCCGCAGATCGGGCCGAGCCCGCCGATGGCAGTGCGCACGGCCGTCTCCACCAGCTCGCCGGCTACGAGCTGGTCGGTCGCGGTGACGGCCAGGAAGGGCTCGGTCATCTGGCCGCGACCCCGCAGTAGCTCCACCAGCCCCGACCGGGCACAGGCGTTGAGAACCAGCACCGCCTCCGCTTCGGTCAGGCCGAGCTGACCGTCGGCCAGCGCGAGCAACACATCGGCGGCCGCGATCGGGTCGCCGTCGCCGACCAGGCGCAGCAGCTCGGCCACCGCCGGGGAGCGCACCGCGTCGGGAGCGATCGTGGCCCCTTCGCGGCGCGACCGGGCCAGGCCGAGGGGGACCAAGTAGCCCTCCACCAGCGGACGGAGCCGACCTTGGGCCAGCACGCCAGCCGGAATGCGTCCGGCCGGGATCACCTCGTGGACGAGCTGGCGCAGCAGGCGGTCTCCAACCAGCTCGCCTCGCGGGGCGACCTGGCGGTGCAGCGGGTGCAGGCCCGACAGCAGCGGATCAGCCAGGCGGGGCAGCTGCCGCTCGAAAGGCAGGCCGGCCAGGGACGGCAGGTCGACACCCGGACTCTCGGCGGGCTGCTCCTGCGCCGGCGGGTATACGACGCTGCCCTCGAAGTAGATCCGCCGCAGCAGCTCCCTGGCTACCGCGGCATCGGGCTCGGCGGCTCGATCGGCTACCTCGGCCAGATCCAAATGGCCGTCCCTGCGGGCGTGGGCAGCGACACTCTGGCGAGCGTGGATGTCGAGCAGGTGGTCGTGCTCGGCGGCGGTCAGGGGAGCTGGCACCCAGACCGCCAGCCGCCCTGCTCCTGCAGCTGCGGCTCGGGCGGCGGCTTGCGCCGCTTCGGCGTCGGCGCCGGTGAGCTCGGGCTCGGCCACCAGCAGGCATCCTTCCGCTCCGATCTTGCGGGCCCGATCGACCAGGGCGTCAGCCTCGGTGCCAGTGAGCTCCAGCACGCGGGTGGTGCCGACCAGCAAGCTCCGCAGGGTGTTCTGCCATAGCAGCTCTCGGCGGGCCGTGCCAAGCTCGGCGAGGAGCTGGAACGGCAGCCATGGCGCCGACCCGAGCCCGGTCAGGGTGGACACGAGACGCCGGTCCGACCCGTTCAGCTCGGCTCGGACCTGGGCGACGCGGGCGTGAAAGACCAGCGTGGCATCGGCACCGGCGTCGACCTCGTAGGTGACGGGCGGTCCCGGCCTGGCCACTACGTAGGCGCCGCGCTCGACCAGGGGGCGCAGCACTGCCGTCTCGAGGTAGGCCACGTTGGCCGACGGGTCCAGCTCGCTGACCCGCGCCTGGAGCATGCCGGCCAGCTCCGCGGCCGTGCGGGACCGCTCGATCGGCGACGCCGCGAGCAGCGACAGCAGTTTGATGGCACGCAGCGCCAGCTCCCGGTCGTCGGCGTCCACCAGCTCGTCGAGGGCACGCTCGTAGTAGCCGATGACCGTGCCGGCCAGCCGCGCAGTCTCGGGACGCTCGTGCAGGCGGCTGGAGAAGTGGTCGTACACCTGGTCCGGGGTTACCAGCTCGGTGCATGGCCGGTCGAGGGCGGCCCGCAGTCCGGTGCAGACGAAGTCGACCACGCCGCGCTGCTGGGACAGCAGGAACCGCAGTCCTTCGAGCACGCTGAGAGTCTCGGGGTGCAAGGGGTAGCAGCGGGAGAATGCCTCGAAGCTCACGGGGGTGGCGGGGAAGGATCCGGACAGCTCCTCGTGCGCTCGGCGGACCCAGTGCTCAGCACCGGGACGCAACCGAACAAGCCGGCCGCGCACCAGATCCTCTACATGCCGCATCGACAGCGCAAGGCTGGGACGGTAGCGGTCGCGGATGCGGGCCAGCTCCCGCTGGCTGACGTTGGCGACCTCCTCAATGCTCTCCTGCAGCGCCGCCACCACCACGACCGGGCGACTCTGCGCCCACTCACCAAGGAACTGCAGGAAGCGCAGGTCCTCGGTGAGCGCCGGCCCCTGCTTGGCCCTCAGGAATTCGCTCAGCTCGTCGAGGAGCAACACCATCCCGGCGTGGCCGGCCTCCGCGGCGGCCGACAGCAGGGCATCCCAGTTTCGCGCGCGGTCGGTGCCGGCATCGCGATGCGCAGGGCCGTTCAGGGCCTGCCAGGCGCGGTCTGCTACCACGTCCTCCAGCAGGGCGTGGGCGCGGTACTCAACGAGCGGGACGGTCACGGCCAGCGACGGGCGTGCGTGCTTGGCCAGGCGGCGCAGGTCCTCGGTCCAGCCGGTGCTGCTGCTGGCCGACAACGTCGCCGGTGAGCACCAGCTCACCCAGCCGGCCTGCTGTCCCGTCGAGACGCACGACGGTCTGCATGTCGGCGACCTCGACGACATCCCCGAGGGCAGGAACGTTCACTGCGTGTCCGGGCCTCCTCGGCCACTGGCGGCCTCCCGGCCTGGCCCAGCGTGGCTAGCGGGCTCCCGGCCTGGCCCGACGGCGTCATCACCAGACTCGGAGGCAGCGGCGGGCAGCTTGCGTAGCTCCCCGTACACCGCGCCCCTGCGGCTGCCGGCCAGGGGCAGGAGATCCTCCAAGGTGCGGCGCAGCTCATCGAGCTTTCCCCTCTTGTGCTGAAGGTGCAGGTACGTCCTGAACAGCACGAGGTCGTTCGGGTCCTCCAGCACGCACTGGCCGAGCACCGACGCCGCCTCGTCGAGCCGCCCGGCTCGGCGCAGGGCGAAGCCATGCATCTTCCGGGCATAGAAGTCGCCGTGGCTCCTCGCCCGGTCTCTCCAGACCTCCGCGGCCTGCTCGTCGTCACCCTGCTCGGAGCGCAGCCTCGCCAGCACCCCCGCCAGGTGCGGGTTCTCGCGGCCGCCGGTCTTGAGCAGCACAGCTATCTCCCGCTCGCGCCGCTGCGGAGGAAGCCGAAGGAGGCGAACCTCGACAAGTTTGGCGTAGGCCCACTGGTCGGCCGGTGCTCGCTCGTGGGCCGTGGCGTACCGGGCCTCGGCTTCCTCCAGCTGACCCTGGCGCCGCTCGACATCACCGAGCAAGACCCAGGCGGGCGCCGAGGAGCCATCGCGCTCCACGGCCCGGGCAGCCGCCCCCCGTGCGCCGTCGACGTCGCCGAGACGCAGCCGTGCGCGGCCCAGTTGCACCAGCGTCCAGGCGAAGCGATCGCCCAGGATGTCGGCGTCCTGGTATGAGCGCGCCGCGTCCGCCCACTGCCGGCGGCGGTACGCTAGATCGCCGCGCAACCGGGCCGTGTAGGAGACCGTCCCGCCCTCGGCCTCAGCCCGGTCCAGCGCCTCTGCCGCTTCCTCTAGGCGCCCCCGCCGCAGTTGGATGTCGGCCAGCTGCGCCAACGCTGGCGGATGGGAGGAATGGCGTCCGAGGACGGCTTCGATGGCGATGATGGCGCCGTCAAGGTGACCTTCGCGCTTCAGGCGCATCACCTCATCGAGTTCTCCGTCGGACACCTCGTCAGTCTAGGGCCGCCAGATCTCGAACTTGCTAGGCAGTCCGCACGCGCTGTCGCACTCTGGGTGCGGCCCGCGCCGCCCAGGCCCAGTGCCACGCCCACAGCGGGATCTTCACGGCCTGGATACCAGCTCCGGCCAGGGCTGCGTCAAACGACGCGGTGAACTGCCCGGCCCGGTCGCGGACAAGGAACCGGAAGTCCGCGGCGCGATCACCCAGATCCATCAGGAGACTGCGGATCTGCTGCGTTGTCCACGGCCCGTCCGGGTTCGCGGTGATCCCGAGGATGTGCACATAGCGGCAGCCGGTCTCGATCACGAACAGGCAGTACAGGCGCTGCAGGGTCACCGCGCAGTCCACGTGGAAGAAGTCGGTGGCGAGCATCGTCGATGCCTGGGTGTGCAGGAACTGCCGCCAGGTCGCGTCGGTGCGCCGTTTCGGCGCCGGCGGGATCTTCAGGACCTTGAGGACCCGGCGGATGTGGATGCGCCGACCCGGTGGCCGAGCTTGAGTAGCTCGCCTTGCATCCTCTTGTATCCCCAGCTGTTGTTCTCAGCGGCGAGCCGCTCGATAAGCGCTGCGATCTCGGCGCTGACCGGCGGCCGTCCCGTCCGGTGCGGATAGGTCCACTTGCGGGCGGCCAGGCGACGGTGCCAGCGCAGCCCGATGCCAGGGGTGACGAGCCGGTGCATCCGCAGCCTTGCCGACAGGAGCCGGATCAGCGCGGCGAGGACTGCGCGGTCGGCCCAGTCCAGCCGGGGCCGGGGATTGGTAACGCCAGATCCACGGGTGATCAATACTCGCTCGGGGCGAAAAGCGCAATTATCACCTGTGTGTTACACGATCGGAATCTGCAGGGAGGCGCGCCGGTCTCACGAAGGTTGATCAGTCCAGGACTCATAGGCGCGCACTCCCGCTATGTGCGCCTGGCAACTCGGTTGCCGTAGTGCTGGTGCGCCGACAGAAATATCGTTATGAGCGCGGGCACCTCATGAGCTCCGGCTTGGCGCCGCGTCCGCGCCCATGGCAGGTGCTCGGCAGCGGGCCGGCCGGACTGTTGAGGTGGGAGGCAGGTCCGCCGGGTCTGCAGGGGGGCGCGGCGGCTGACCGGCCTGCGGCACGCCAGCACTGCTGCGAGGGGGTCAAAGACTCCTAGCGTGCCGCCTGGCCGTGGTCAGTCCCGGCGGGCGGGCTGGGCCGGGTGCAGCCTGGTGAACATGCCGTGCAGGGTGGCGATGCCCAGTCCGGTGGAGCGGACGTCGAGCACGATCTGCCCGGCGCTTGTCTCCACCGTCCAGTCGGCCCAGGCGCAGCACTCGGTTTCCACGGCGGCCAGCATGCGCAGCTCTTCTTCCACCGCGGGTTCGCGGCGGAAGGACAGACGCAGGCCGTACCGGGTCTCGGTGCGCTCGGCCATCGCCCGGGCCGCGAGGCGTTCCCATCGGCTGGCCTGCGCGGCCAGGCCCGCCGTGGTGAGGGTGCAGGCGACCGGCACGGTGCTGCAGCTTTCGGATGTGACGTTGGTATGCATGGTCATGGCTGGGGTCCCTTCGTTGCGGGGGTGAGCTGGTCGCTGCCGCCGACCGGCCGGTGACTCGGTCATGGGCAGGCGCTCCACAGCGCCGGCGGCTGGCAGGCGGGCTGCGCCCGCAGTCGCGCCGGTGCGAGCTGCCCGCGGACCGCCAGAGCGGCCAGGACCCGGCGTGTCAGCCCGGCAGCCCGGTGCAGGCGCCGGGGGGTCTGGCCCTGGCGGGCCCGGAGAGCTGCCCGGGCGGTGGCATCCTGCTCGGCTTGGCGTTGCAGGTCGGCGATCCGTGCCTTGATGAGCTCGTACTCAATGGCGGGATGCATCGTCGTGGTCCCTTCAGGTCGCGGTTGCGGAATCATCGTCGGTGTTAAAGTCGACTTGATGTCAAATCCGGATCCGCGAACCCGCGGCGCCCCGTTGCTGGCCATCGGCGAACTGGCCGGGCTAACCGGCAAGCGCCGGTCCGCGATCCGCTACTACGAGCAGATCGGGCTGTTGCCCCAGTCGGCACGCGTAGACGGGCAGCGCAGGTATGACCACAGCACCGTGCGCACCCTGGCGGTGATCGAGACCGGGCAGCGTGCCGGCCTGACCCTCGATGAGATCAAGACGCTGCTGTCGGCATCACCAGACGACCACGAGGCCACCGACCGGCTGCGGGAAGTGGCCAGCCGCAAGCTTCCGAAGATCATTGCCCTCATCGAACGCAGCGAGCTGGTACGTGGCTGGCTCGAATGCGCCGCCCGCTGCGAATGCCCCGACCTAGACGACTGCCCCCTCTTCGAAGACCCGCCCCTGAAGCCCCTGGACGACAGCCACCATGGCCATCGCCGGCAACTCGCCAGCAGCCGAACAGGGCACCGTGAACACCGGATTCGTTGAAGAGAACCCGGTCCGCCTTCGGCGCCTTTCCTGCGCCGCTCTCCGCGCTTCAGGCCAGCTCGCAGCTCAGCGCGCGCTGGCCTGACGATATCTCCCGCTCGCCCATCCAGGCCGCCGACTGCCCAGTCAGCCTGCGGGCGTAGTCCAGGTGGCCAGGCCTACGCGCGATACGCCGCTGAGGGGCCCGTCACCCAGGCGTCACCGGCAGGGCAGCGGCTGGCAGCCCGGGGGCTGCCACTGTATGCCAAGTGCGGCCAGCAGCCTCGAACCTGAGGGCACCGCACCGCCTAATTGCGCTATACAGGCAGCGTGTCGAACGCGTTTGTGCAGAGCATGGCTCATAACTTCGAACAGGCGCTGCGGCTGATGGATGCGGCGCTGACCGACTGCCCCGACCACCTGTGGCAGACGGACTTGTGGCCGGACGAGGCGCCTACGGGTCCGACGCCGCACGGGGGATTGCACGGCTCGGCTCCCTGGTTCCTCGGCTACCACGCGCTGCTAACGCTCGACTATGACCTGGCTGCCGAGTTCGAGCCGTGGGCACCGCCACAACCGTTTGACGACAACACCTTCGCCTTCCCCAACCGCAGGTTCACTAAGCCCGAGCTTCTCGGGTACGTCGACTGGTGCCGCGGCCGCGTCCGCCAGACCCTTGACGGCCTCACCGAGGAAATGGCCGCTCGGCCACTTCCTAGCGCCCATCGATACCACGGCATGCTGTTCGCGGTGATTGTCGGCAGCATGCCGCTGCACGTCGTTGAGCACGCCTCCCAGATCCGTCAGTTCCTCACCGCCGCGGGCGTCACAGTGCAACCCATGCCCGGTGACCGTGGGTACACGGGTTGACCGTGATGGTGATCCGGCGGATGCTGACTGGCGACCCAGGTGACCTAACCCAGCTCGCCGAAGCCGTCGCCCCGAGCAGTCATTGGCGCCTGTTGCCATGCCCGTGCGCTGTCGGCGGCCATGAGAGTGCCCGGTGCCGGCCCCTCGACGCGGCGAGGCGAAGCACCCGGGTGCCGGGCGACGTCTCGCGAGGGAGCAAGGACTCAGCGGGCGGGAACCGGCTCGGACGACGGCCGCCACTCCCGCCTGATCAGCCCGTAGACCCACGAGTCAGAGACCTCGCCGTTCACGACGCAGTCTTCCCGCAACGTCCCTTCGCGCACGAACCCGAGCTTCTCCAGCACGCGGGCAGATGCGACGTTGCGTGTATCGGTCTCAGCCTGGACGCGATTCAGGTCCAGCGTGTCGAATGCCACCGCAGCAAAACGCGCGCGGCCTCCGTCGCGTAGCCCTGGCCCCACGCTGCATCGTCGAAGCAGTAGCCCAGCGACGCGCTGCGGTAGTCCGGATTCCACCTGTTCAGGCTGCACCAGCCGATGAACGCCCCGCCGGAGACACGATCCACGGCCAGCCGCGCGACGGTGGCCCCCTCTGCCATCTGCCGGCAAGCCGTGATGAACCGCTCGGAGCGCACGCGTTCGCTCCACGGCGGCGCGTCCCAGTAGCGCAACACGTAGGCGCTGCTGTGCAGCGCGAAGAGGTCGTTCGCATCCGCGTCGTCGAAGGGACGCAGTCGAAGGCGAGCGGTGTGCAGCGTGGGGGTTGGCAGCGACATGCGCGCCTGTTCCCTCCCGTGATTGGTTGGCCGATCAACCAAACATCTGATGCCGGCCACTCGCAACGGGTTTTCTCGGCGGCGGGAGAGCGACGTGCCCGCTCATGCAGAAGAGTACGGTCCCGTCTCCCGCGCGCCTTCGACCGCGGCCACTATGCGGCGAGCAGGAGGCTCGAGTCCACAGGGCCGGAAATTGCTCGGCTCCCAGGCGACTGAGGATCACCGGGCGACCGAGATTGATCATGCTTGTTTGCTCGTTGTTTGCTCGTCTGCCCCGGTACGGCCCGTCAGCGCCCGGCACTACGCGGCAGGGAACCGAGACGAAGTCCGCACAGACCGGCATAGGCCGGTAGCGAGAGCACTGATCCGATAGCAGAGCAGCGGACTCTTAATCCGCGGCTTTGAGCTTTGAGCCATGGCGCAAGACGGCCGGGCCGAGCGCCGTACAGCAGCTAAGTACAGCAACGCAGTCGGTCGGGAAGGCCTCCGAGAGGCCGCCACCGGACAGTGGCCTGCCCCAACGACCACGAATGACCTCGCCGCCAGGAGTTCGCATCGAGGGGCTCCGGCGCAGACCGCGCCATCGGGAACGTGGAAGAGATTGCCAGCGACCTTGACCCGCTCAGGTATCAGGCTCTCCGGCGGCCTCCACGAACGCCGCGCCGTCATCGGTGAATGGGCCTTCAAACCGCCTGGCCCCGAACCGCGACCGTGCCTCCTGCAGTAGCTGCCGGGCGATCCCCCGGCGCCGCCAGCCGCGTGCCGTCCAGATGTGCCCGATGGTCTCGTACATGCCGTCGTCATCGCGGTCATAGAGGATCATGAACCCCGCCAGGTAACCGGAGCAGTCCCACGGCTCGCGATCCGAGCCGACGCCCGCGGCCGGGGCCAGCATCAGGAGCCAGATTCCCGCCAGCTCCGGCGCCAGGTCCCGGCCGGCATCGGTGCGGTAGATCTGGGCCGCCTGCCCAAGCGAGCTGTCGCCATTGTCGGCTTCGGTTGCCAGCTCATCCAACGGCGGCCCGAAGTCGAGCTCGCCGTCGTTGTCCAGGTCAAGCCCCGCCGTGACGAGGTCCAGGTCCCCGCTAACCGGTTCTGCCTGCCAGTCAATGTACGGCCCGAGATGTGCCGCAACAACCAGGGCCGCCTCGTCAACCAGCAAGGGGAACTGCGAGAGCACCTGGCTGTCGTACAAGTCGGCCTCGGGGAGGAAGCCGAAGCTCTCCGGCATGATGGCCTCCAGGGCGCGGTGCGCGGCCCGGTAGGCCTGCTCGATCTCCGGTATCTCCGGAATCCGGTAATTACCCACTGTTGCCTGCCTTGCCGGACAGTTAGCCGCAGACGAAGGGACGCGCTTCATGCCGCTGTCGCTGCATGGGCAATCATCCCTGTGCACCATGTTGATCATACGTATCTGGCCGGTGGCCCTCGTGGCCCGGCGCTCGTGCCGGTTGGGGACAGGGATCGTCGCACCGCATGCGCACCTCGCCGAGTATTCGTATCACACGACGTGTCCTGCGACAGCAAACGGAAGCCGTACGCCACGCTCGTGTTGCCCAGGTAATCGAGCCGGAACTGCGAGTCAGCCCGCCTCAACCCGCTGAGCAAGATGGCCCGCAACGTCGTGTGGAAGATCATCGGACAGGCGGCCAGCGACAGGTCCGAGGGCACGTTAACCAGTACTACACCCGTGTCATTTACGCCTACGCTGGTTTGCATGGTCACCGCGCTGAGCCCGGAAGAGCTGGCCGCGCTGCTTGCCGAGGCAGACGCGAGCTTCTCCGACCTTGGCGACGGGCCGCTGCCTGCGGTCCTCGATACGAGCTGTGTGCGCACGGGGCTCCACTACCAGCTGAGCAACGGCTTCCCGCCTGCCTCGGTGACGACGGCCCATGACGGGTCAGTGCGCCTGTTCATGGAGTACGACACCCTCGTGGAGACTCAGCGGAAGCTCTCCAAGTTCGCCAAAGGGCTCGGGGTACCGGAGGCAGACCTAAGGCGAATCCTCAACGAGGACTGGCTGCCGCACATCGAGGTCGTCAAGATCCCGCCGCGACTGCGGCAGGTCGACCGCCGCGCGCTAGAGGTCAGCGAAAGTGATCCCGACGACTACCCGGCCGCGGCGCTGGCGGCGCTGCTGTCGCCGTGCATCCTGCTCACGCACAACTACACGGACTTTGCTGCGCTCGGCGTCAGGACCGAGTCGCAGGGCGTTGACGCCATGCTGGCCGTGGTCGAGCTCAAGATCGGCCGGATGCACGTGCGGGCGGTCGTTCTGCTCCCCGAGGCGCCGATCCGGATGGCCGGGGCCACCGTGAAATGGGCGACGGAGCGGTTCGGGCCTGTCACCTGGGTCATCCTCGGCGTGATCGCCATTGGCGGGATCTGCTGGTACCGGAAGCAGCCGCCGGAGCGCCGGGAGCGGATCAAGGAGGTGGCTCTCGACATCGGGACACGCCTGATGGACGAGTACGAGAAGGCGACGACCGAGGTCCATCAGGCGCGCGTGCAACTCCACGCGTGTGTCGTGCCCAGCCCCCAGCACCGGACTCCTCTATCGGCGATGCTGCGGGAGTTGGCCATGTCGGAGGAGTCGCTATCGGCCCAGCAACTCGCCGACCTGCTAGATCCCTCGCTGAGGCCCCCGGTGGCGGAGATTCGCGCGTACCTGAGGGGCCAACGATAAAACGCTGTTCGCTCAGGTGCGCCGAGGCGGCTTCGTGCTGGGACACCACTACACGCTGCCGGAGTCGTAGCTCCACTGGCAAGATGCCCGCGTCGCGTCCCCAGCATCGCGGCGCAGGCATCTTGCCGTGCAGCATCAGAGTACGAACATATGTTCGAGTTCTCGAGAGCGTCGGGTAAGTTGCTCGAACCTTCTGATCCATCGAGCACGCAACGGGCACGGCACCGCTGCTGGCCGGGCACTTCGCAACTTCACCAGCGGTCTTGGTCCACTTGAGGGCCGGCGTCGTCGTTCCAGATCTTGATCCAGTTCTTGAGCGCGCTCGTAAGCTCGGGCGGTGTCCGATCGGTCTATTCTGCTGCATCTGGAATGAACATTTCATCCACTGGGTGAACCCTACTGGGAGCGTCTACCCTAAGCGGCCTACCTGGGGCACTTCGTACAATACCCTCAACTAGTACTGCACGGCCAGCGTAATGCCATTCCCAAGCTTGGCCATACAAGTCGAGAGGCAACCGCACGAGTACTTCCGACTGACGGCCACGGCGCATAGTCGAGACAGCGATTTCCCCAAACGGGTCGTTAGGATCCTCATGTCGGAGTTGCACGATCGTCCCTGAGAATATCTGGTTGGGGTCCACCTTTTGCTGCCGCAATCTATTAGCAACAGCCTTCACAAGGTCTACTGCTTCAGAATCAATTGAGACGCTTCTTGACAGCGTAGCGGGGGGCGTTACGACCGGCGCCCAGTCAACCTTCGATCCGAATTGCGCAACGGACGGCTCGCTAAGAATACCGGCAAGGGATGTACAAAACTCACGGCTTATGCCACGATATACCAGTTCATAAATCTGATCGACAGTTGGCTCACGCGCTGGCTCAACTACGATGTCTTGAATCGCTTGCATCGATTGCGCAAAGGTCCGAACCACTCGCCTCTCAAACGGTTCTGGCGCCGAACGATGAAAAGATTCGTCAGCTAGCAGGCTGTCCAGATGAATATCGGGAAGTTCTGGTTCGGGCAACGGTACCAGCACTGGGATAACGAAAGACCCTCTTTCGGTGTGGCCCATCAACGCTTGCTTTGCGACTCTATTCCCAAGTACCGAGTAGTTGGACCCGATCTGCGCACGTTCCCACCGTGCGGTCGTGGCGGTGGCTTGCAGCATCTTACGAGCTGAGGAAAGAATCTTCGAAGCAGCATCAAGAGGGATAGCATCGGCTATCTGGTGGTCGTTCGTGGCTCGCAGATGAGTTACGTCATAGAGCAGAAACCGGATCGACTTTATTACCTCCTTAAGCTTCCGGCGTTCGACCCTAGCTATCCGCTGAATAGATCCTTCTATCAACTCAGGATCGTCATCTTCAAATGGTACGCCGATCCGAGCATCGTCATTAGCCCAGATGCTTCCTGCTAGCCCTGGTGGAAACTCCTGCCAACCTTTGAACCTTA
>WNFI01205281.1_pt1 | contig 15076 bp, 10 predicted proteins | sample 5400471 | NCBI WGS metagenome assembly WNFI01 (sample SAMN13153348, study PRJNA577476) | soil metagenome | isolation source: 100 cm saprolite on Douglas fir-dominated hillslope | place: USA:California | collected 2013-09-17
CAGGTCGTTGGTAATGCTCCCCGTACTCTTGCCCTGGAAGCCCCAATGGAACGGCAAGCCAATCTGGTGGATCAGCCGCCCATTCACCTTGAGTGGGCGAATTCGTTGGGTCACCATAGCCCGCGCTTCGATTTCGCCACGGGGCGTGCTGATGACGACCCACTCTCCATGCTGGATCTTCCGTTCTGCCGCCAGTTCAGGACTGAGTTCAGCAAAGAGTGCTGGCTGCAGGGCGTTCAGCCAGGGCATCCAGCGGGTCATGGGTCCGCTGACATGGTGCTCGGTCAGTCGATATGTGGTAATCACCACCGGGTAGTGCTCGTCGCCCACAGCTGCCAATCGGTTGTCAGGCCGGTCTCGGAAGTACTTTGCCGTGGGGTTACTCTGCTGAGCATACAGGGCATTGAGAACGGGAGACTCCGCCGCTTCATAGTGTGCGGGGAGTGGCCCATCCTTTAATCCTTTGGGGGCAAAGAGCCAGCCTTTTCCATCGGGCTGAATCATGAACGGGTCCCTGCCCGAGATTGCATCTATACCGGTGGCATCAGGAGGTGGTGTGTAGTCAGGGGCCTTGTCCACAGGAAAATCTGGTATATCATAGCCCGTCCACTGCTTCTGTTCCTCGTCCCACCAGACGTATTTCTTGCGCTCCGACCATGGCCGACCTTGGAGATCAGCCGAGGCGCGATTATAGAGAATGCGCCGGTTGGCAGGCCACGCATAACCCCATTGCAGGGGGGGGTAGCCCTCGGGGATACGTGATGCCGCGCGGTTCTTGCCAGGCTCAGGATAGACACCGCTATAAATCCACGAACCGCAGGCCGTACTCCCATCTGCTTTAAGTGCTGCAAACCCCGCTACATGTGGGGCATCACGCAGCGTATACACCGCTCGCTTGTCCTGTGCAGCGCCGGTTTGACCTGGTGGGCGTATGTAGTAGCCATTGATCTCTTTCAACACGAGTAAGACATCGGGCTCATCGAGCAGACGCGAACCGGGTTCGGGCTCTTCCCGATCGTAATCCCACAGCAATGCCTGCAACGGACGGTCTTTCGGCTCCGTGCTGCCAGCGTAGAGTTCCTTTAAACGTTTACCGAGGTGATAGACAAACCAGAGGTCCGAGCGATTGTCGCCTGGCGGATCGACCGCCTTGTCATGCCATTGCAGGAGGCGCTGCGTGTTCGTGAAACTGCCCTCTTTTTCCGTCGAGGCAGCGGCAGGCATCAGAAACACCTCGGTCTTGATCGTGCCTGGATCAACTGGCTCTGTTCCTTTGTACCAGAACGCCGTGGACTCCACCTCATAAAGATCGCGCACCACCATCCAGTCCAACTGTGTCAGTGCTTTGCGCTGCATGCGCGCGTTCGTGCTTCCCGCCGCGGGGTTCTGACCGAAGAGGAAGTATCCGCGTATCTTGCCGTCCAGCATGGCATAGCTGGTCACGAGGTGCGAGTGATCCCCGATAATCTTCGGGAGCCAGCGAAAACTGCCATTGCCCTCTTCCTCGTTGGCAGCCTCACCATACCATGCCTGAAGCAGGTTGCGAATATAGGCAGGGAAGTTTGACCACCAGCCCAATTTCTGTCCCGATGTGTTGATATACTCATCAAGTGTCTGTTGTGAGAGGACATTCGATGGTACATCTGTTTTCTCTCCCCACGTGGTCGCTGTGGGTGAGACCTCGGAACTAGGTCGTGGTGAGAGCAGCGCACTCGGCTGTGGCATGTAGCCCGCCAGGAGATCATACAGGGTTGGAACATCCGTCGATCCCTGAATCGAGGCATGGCCGCGCAGCGCCAGAATGCCCCCGCCAGGACGGCCAATATTGCCGAGCAGCAGCTGTACAATGGCTCCTGCGCGGATGATCTGCGCCCCCTTGGATTGTTGCGTCCAGCCGACGGCGTAACAGAGGGCCGTCGTGCGTTCGCGTCCAGAGTTCTCAACCAGCATCCGCACCACCTGCATCCACTGCTCGCGTGGCACGCCGCAGACGCGCTCGACCATCTCGGGAGTATAACGTGCGAAGTGGCGCCGCAGTATCTGGAAGACGCAGCGTGGGTGTTGCAGCGTCGGATCGGTCAGTGGTCTCCCATGCTCATCACATTGGTACTCCCAACTGCTCTGGTCGGCATAGGTCTCGGTTTCTGGATCAAATCCAGAGAAGACGCCATCCAGGTCCTCGGTGTCCCGGTAGTCCTCCCGAAGGAGCGTAGCGGCATTGGTGAAATGGACCACATACTCATGGAAGTACGCATCGTGCTCCAAGAGATAGTGAATAATCGCGCCCAAGAACACGATATCACTTCCGGCGCGAATAGGAATGTATAGATTTGCCAATGCAGATGTGCGCGAGAAGTGTGGATCAACGTGAATAACTTTTGTTCCGAGCTCCTTGGCTTTCACCACATTCGCAAATGCAACCGGATGGGCCTCGGCCATATTGCTTCCCATAATCAAAATTGCATCGCTATTGACCAGATCTTGCGGAAATGAGGTGGCACCGCCACGGCCCAATGTCGTACCCAGACCGGGTACAGTAGAGCTGTGTCATATACGCGCCTGGTTCTCGATCGAGACAATGCCCAATCCACCGCTGAAGAGCTTTTTGATCAGGTAATTCTCTTCAACATCCAGCGATCTGCTCCATCGCCCACTCGACCGACTTGACTTCCCAGTGGTCGCTATAGGGCGCTCGGTAGAGCACCTGCATCAGGCGACTGGGGTTCACAGTGTACTGGAACGTGGCAGACCCTTTGGGACAGAGCGTGCCGTGATTGATCGGGCTGTCGGGGTTGCCCTCAATGTCAATTACCTTGCCATCTTTCACGTAGACGTTCAAGCTACAGCCGACCGCACAGTAGGGACAGACACTATGGACTACCCTGGCGTCACGTATGCGTGGAGCCTTCTCGCGACTCTCCCGGCTAAAGGGCTGTACCTTGGAGCCTACCTGCATCGCCTGTGATACAAGGCGATGCAGGGTTTCAGAAAATAACCTACGTTCTAGCATTGGACAGGTTCCTCATTCTAACAGGTGAACAGTTATGAAGCCAGCAGAGAGCCTCTCTGATCACGTTGCAGTGAGCCAGATACAAGATCGCTTACCCGCAGCATGCTGCTTGTATGGTATTTTTCAGTCCCCTCACCTGGCCAGCTTGCTCAACCTTCACCTACATATTTGACGGTCGCTTCCCCCGTGAGCACCAGCACCCCATCTTGATTCGTACAATCAGTACGCAGCGTGATGAGGCGTTTCTCCTCGCGAACGCCAATCACCTCGACGCTCACCGTCACCGTGTCGCCAATGTGGACCGGGGCGAGAAATTTCAGCGTCTGTCCCAGATAGATGCTCCCCGGTCCGGGCAGCTCCATACCGATCATCGCAGAGATCATTGAACCGGTGAGGAAGCCGTGGGCAACGCGTTGACCAAAGAGAGAACGTGCTGCATAGTCTTCATCCAGGTGGACGGGATTGCGATCGCCACTCACTTCGGCGAAGCGTACAATATCGGCATCCATGATCGTGCGAACATGGGTCGCTCGCGCTCCTACTGCTGGGAGCGGGGCTGGATTTTTCGTCTCCGCGCTCATACCTTTCGTTCCTTTCCCGAGTGAGCGAGTCACTCTTTCTCCATCTGGGCAGCATTGCGCACCTGCCCTGTAGCCTTCTGAACATGCTCTTGTCTCTGCCGTGTGGCAGCCGCTAGATGCTTCTCGTAGTATCAGCAGCCTCCAGCGACTACTGATACTACGAGCGCGGCGTATGGAGCAGGTTCTTGGAGACCTCCATCGAGGCCTGTATCAACTTCTGGAACGCTTCTTGCTGCTTCTGCGCCTGCAATTGCAGCTCCTGCGCCAACTTGCGGAAATTTTCTTGCTGCTTCTGCATCTGCTGCTCTAGTTGTTGCCGCACATCCTGTCCCAATTCCTGCTCGAGCTTCAGGAATGCCTCTTGCTGCTTCTTCGTCTGTTGATCCAGTTCTTGCAGCAGGGCCTGCGTTCCTTCCGCGTGGCTCTTGAGGACTTCCACCCCGCTCGTAAAGATACTTTGGGCAAACTTCACATTCCGCTCCTGGGCTGCAATGACACTCTCCGCAACTGCCTGGTTTGCCTCCCGAAGGGATTCGATCATATGCTTTGCGGCATCATTAAGGGTTTCCTTTTCCATGACCTTGCTCCTTTTCTTTTTCTTTCATGTTCGCTCGCCATGTTCTTCATCAACGCATGGCCACACCGTACAAACGATAGGGTATTATCACTTCTCCAGCACGTAGGTGCCCGGCGCTGGCGTAATCGGGGGATGGGCTTCACTGCCCATCGCCGGTGGTGCCACCTGCTCACCAGAACGAGACTGGAGCCACTCCAGCCAGTCGGTCCACCAACTGCCATTGTGTTGCTCAGCACGTTCCAACCACTCGTCAGCATTCTTCACCGGCTTGTCGTTGATCCAGTAGCCTCTGCCCTTGCTAGGTGGACTGATGACACCAGCAATATGGCCGCTGCCGGCCAGAATAAAGCGCACGTAGCCACTAGCAAGCTGAGAGATGCGCCAGGCAGACTTCCAAGGGACGATATGATCTTGCTCGGTGCCAACCGCATAAATGTCCTGGCGAATCTTCCCAAGGTCAATCGGTACCCTCTTGAGGGCAATTGTATTGGGCTTGATCAGATTGTTCTCCAGGTAGGTGTTGTGCAGGTAGAACGAGTGTGCCTTTTGGGCCATGCGCGTGCCATCGGCGTTCCAGTAGAGCAAGTCGAAGGCGGGTGGCTCTTTGCCCAACAAATAGTTGTTGACGACGTTGCTCCAGATCAAATCGTTGGCACGCAGCATGTTGAACATCGATGCCATCGAGCGGCTATCCAGGTAGCCCCGTTCCATCATCTGCCCCTCGACATACCGCACTTGTGGTTCGTCAATGAACACCGACGTATCGCCTACCTCAGTAAAATCCTGCAGCGCGACAAGGAACGTCGCCACATTGACCGTCTCGTCCTTTTTCGCTGCCAGGTAGGGCAGCGTCATCGAGAGCAGCGTGCCCCCAATGCAGTAGCCGATAGGATTGACCCTGGGCGAACCGGTAATCTCTTTGATGGCAGCAAATGCAGCCAGTGGCCCCAACGTCAGATAGTCATCGAAGCTGGTCTCTTCCATGGAAGCATCGGGGTTCTTCCAGCTGATGACAAAAACGGTGAAGCCGGAATCCACCAGAAACTTGATGAGACTATTCTTCGGCTGCATGTCCAGAATATAGTACTTGTTAATCCAGGGGGGAATGAACAGTAAGGGAATCGCGTATACCTTCTCTGTGGTCGGTGCGTACTGGATGAGTTCGATCAGCTTATTGCGATAGATGACTTGACCAGGTGTCAGCGCCAGGTTGCGTCCCGGTGCGAACGCGTCGGTATCGGTCATCTTCATCTGTCCAGCTTTGATATCGCGCAGCAGATGCTCCATACCCGTCACCAGGTTTTGGCCACCGCTCTGCACCGTCTCGTGGATGACCTGCGGATTGGTGAAGGCAACGTTGGTGGGACTGATGGCATCCAGGAATTGGCGCAGGTAGAAGACCATCTTACGCTGCTGATGCTCATCCAATCCCTGCACTTCAGCAGCGGACTTGAGCAGGGTCGTGGCGGCCAGCAGATAGCTTTGTTTGAGAGCGTCGAAGACCGGATTCTGCTGCCAGGCGGTGTCGCTGAAGCGCTTATCCCCTTTCTCCGGCGCGATCACTGGCTCGACATCCTGACCACGTCCCGAGATCTTGAGAGCAGCTGCGGCCATCACCTGCGTGTATTGTTGGACGAAATCGCTATAGGTAGCCCAGGCGCGGCCTGGGTCGCGCGCGGCATCGAGCCAGAGCTGCTGGAAGGCACGGGTGATCTCGGCGGGATCAAGCGGCACCAATTTGCTGTAGGGGTTGGCTTTCCAGAGCTGATCAATCATGGCGATCCATGGGTCCTTTCCACCTTCCGCTGCCTGCTCAGCGCTCGCTTGTATGGCTGGATTTCCCTTCATGGTACTCTCAATTAACTTGCTCCACGTATCGAAGGGAGTCTGTTCACTAGATGATTTATCTGCCATTGTTTCTTTCCTCGCCTTTTCCGAATCTTGGGCAACGGGCCTCTCTTGTGATCTCCCATCCTTCCATGGGGGAGATGGAAAACGAATGCATCTCTACAGCGGACGTGATGTGTCTTCGAAAGTGATGAGCCGGGCCCCGCGTTGAAATGTCGTGTAGAACATCACCCATTGAAACAGGACCACCATGCGGTTCCGGAAGCCGATCAGAAACATGAGATGCAGCACTAGCCAGAGGAACCAGGCCACAAGACCGGCGGAGCGATACTTGCCGATCGAGACGATGCCATAGAAGCGTCCTACTGTGGCCATAGTGCCTTTATCGACGTAGCGAAATGGCTCGGGGTGCGGTTTGCCAGCGACCTGATCGGCAATCACGGCGGCTGCATAGCGCCCCTGCTGCATCGCAACCTGGGCCACTCCTGGCAGCGGCTTGCCATCCTGGGTGAAACTGGCCGTATCCCCAATTACAAAAATGTTCGGATGCCCTGGGATCGTCGCATCGCTACCGACCTTGACGCGCCCTGCCCGGTCCGTCTCGGCACCTAACCACTCTCCAGCAGGGGAGGCTGCTACACCCGCTGTCCAAATGACCGTCTTGGTGGGAATACGTTCTCCTGCAATTACGACGCCCTCACTATCGATCACTTCGACGGGAGAATTCGTTCGCACTTCGATCCCCAGACGGTTGAGGGCTTGGTGCGATTTTTTCGCTAACTGCTCATCAAAGGGCATCAGGATGCGTGGGAGCGCCTCAACCAGCACAATACGAGCTTTCTTTGGGTCAATATGACGGAAGTCAGAGACCATGGTTTTGTGGGCCAGACCTCCGATCGCTCCTGCCATCTCGACGCCCGTCGGACCCGCTCCCACTAGCACAAACGTGAGCAGCTCCTGGCGCTTCTGTGAGTCCGTCTCTCGTTCAGCCATCTCAAAGGCCAGCAGAATCTGGCGTCGAATGCTGGTCGCTTGGACCACCGATTTGAGGCCAGGAGCGAACCCTGCCCAGTCGTTGTGCCCAAAGTAGCTATCCCGTGCACCAGTTGCCAGGATCAAGTAGTCATAGGGGACGGATTGATCCCCCATGAGCACCCGCTGAGCCTGTGTATCCACCCCCGTCACCTGCCCCATGAGCACCTCGGCGTTCTTTTGTTTGCGCAGCACGCTGCGGATGGGGGCGCAGATATCAGCAGGGGATATCGAACCAGTCGCTACTTGATACAGCAGGGGTTGAAACAGGTGATGGTTATTGCGGTCGATCACTGTTACCTGTACGGGCGCGTTTCGAAAGGCGCGTGCCGCCTGTAGTCCGCCAAAGCCAGCCCCTACAATCACGACGCGGGGCATGACCTCGCGATCCGTAGGACGAGCACGTTCAACACTCTGGGGTGTGGCCAGGTCCTCATCAACAGTGTTCGTCTTTGTCTCTGGTACGTCCTTCATATCAGCTACCTCCTTATAGAAGGGTGTTATTGCTCGCCCTCTGCAAGAGGGCTTCCAGGCCCTTGAGCGATCGACTCGTCGGCCTGCTCACGGGCGTGATAGGAGCTGCGCACTAATGGGCCAGACTCCACATGCCGGAATCCCATCTTCTGGCCCTCGGCTTTCAAGGCGGCAAATTCTTCTAATGGAACATAGCGCTCGATCGGCAGATGCTGCATGGACGGGCGCAGGTACTGTCCAATGGTGAGCAGATCGACATTATGTTCGCGTAGATCGTGTATCACTTCGATCACCTCATCCCAGGTCTCACCCAATCCCAACATGAATCCCGACTTTGTCGGCGCGTCAGGATTCAGTGCTTTTGCCCACTTGAGGACCTGAAGCGAACGAGTGTAGATGGCCTGGGGTCGCACACGCTTGTAGAGACGAGGAATGGTCTCCACATTGTGATTGTACACATCAGGGTGGGCCTCCATCACTACCTGTAACGCCTCATACACCCCTTTGAAATCAGGGGTTAACACCTCCACTTTACACGCTGGATTCAGACGTCGGATCCAGCGGATGGTGGCGGCGAAGAGCGCCGCGCCACCATCCTTCAACTCATCGCGGTTCACTGAGGTCACTACCGTATGCCGTAACCCCATGTCCCGCACCGCCTCTGCCACCCGTTTTGGCTCCTCCCAATCGAGGCCAATGGGCCGTCCCGTCTCCACGGCGCAGAAGCCACAACTGCGCGTGCACACACGCCCCAGGATCATGAAGGTCGCTGTTCTTTGCCCCCAACACTCGCCAATATTTGGGCAACGTGCTTCTTCACAGACGGTGTGCAGCGCTTTCCTACGCATGAGTTGCTTAAGGTGCTCGAAGTTTTCCCCCTGAGGAGGGCGCACTTTCAGCCAGACAGGGCGGCGCTCTGGAATGATCGTTGCCACACGCGTTTCCTCCCGGTGAGACTCATAGGTTGAACAACAACACATAGGACCGAGTCCTATCTTGCCCGCGCCGCCTGCTTGGGTGGAATATGAATCGGACGCCCCTCCGCTGCCAGCACCGCCTCGCGCAGCCCTTCGCTGAGGGTTGGGTGCGGGTGGATCGTGTCAATAAGCTCATCACCCGTGAGTTCACCACGCATGGCCACCGAGTATTCCGTAATCAGGTTGGTCGCATCTGGACCGATGATATGCGCACCGAGAATCTCGTTGTGCTTGCCCAGGATGACTTTGGTGAACCCCTCCGTATGGGCACTGCCTACCGCCTTGCCATTCGCAGCCCACGGGAAGCGCTCGACACGCACGTCGGAATAGTGCTCTTTTGCCTGCGCTTCTGTCAGGCCGACAAACGCAATCTCCGGGAAGGTATAGATGGGGTTGGGGACCACGTCGTAATCCATCCTCGCTTCATGACCCATGGCATTGTCAGCCGCCACTTCCCCCTCGGTCGAGGCGACGTGAGCCAGGCCTGCTCCATGCACCAGGTCGCCGATGGCATAGATCCCTGGCAAGTTCGTCTCCATCTTCTCGTTGACACGCACGCGGCCCCGGTCGTTGTCGAGTCCCTGCTCCATGAGCAGTTCCAGTCCACTTGTGTTGGCGCGCCGGCTGACCGCCATCAGCACGTACTCGCCGGTGAAGACCTGCTCTCCCTTCGGCGTACTGGCCGTCACTTTCTTCAGGTTGCCCTCGTCGGTGATGGACTCCACTTTCGCATTCGTCGCAATGGTGATGCCGCGCCGGCTCAGCGAACGCACGAGGAGGTTGCGTACCTCGTCATCCACCGGGGCCATGATGCTCGGCAGCATTTCGATAATCGTGACCTGGGAGCCAATGCCATTGAACATGCACGCCAGTTCGACTCCGATCACGCCCCCACCCACACAGATGATACTTTCAGGCAACTTTGGCAGCTGCCAGCACGTATCGCTGTTGATCACGTTGCGCCCGTCAACCCCGGGAAATGGGGGCATGAGCGGTACAGAACCGGTGGCGAGAATGATCTTCTGCGCACTGAATTGCTGTGGCGACCCATCACTCCTGGTGCTCTCACTCCTGGTGACGGTCACGGTGCGCGAGGCATCCACGGTCCCCAGTCCATCGAACACCTCAATACGATTGCCTTTCATCAACGTACCAATGCCGCCGGTCATGCGCTTGACAACGCTGTCGGTAAAGGCAACGGCCTTGCTCATGTTAAACGCCGGTGGCTGTGGAAATTCGATACCCAGTTCACCCATCGAGGCCACGCTCTGCATCACCTCGGCGATGTGCAGCATCGCCTTGGAGGGAATACAGCCCACGTTGAGACAGGTGCCGCCTAAATACTGCTTCTCGACAATGGCGACTCTTGCTCCGAGTTGTGCGGCGCGGATAGCGGCCACATAGCCACCAGGACCCGCGCCGATCACTGCGACATCATACTGATTGCTTGCCATGACCTTCTCCTGCACTACGTGCTCGATAAATCGGCACTCTACACAGACCCGTTCCACCGGGCCTCTCTGCTATTCTATCTATGTCCTGACTAGGCCGTTGCAAAGTTGATTAGCACGGCCTCAATATCCTTGGAGGTCGGGTAGAACGCCATTTCCTCTGGCCCGTCATAGGGTACAGAGGGGATGTTCCCCTTCCCAGAGATAAAGGCAGCGGGCAGGTCCATCTCGTCGAAGTGGTGTTGCACAATCCAGGAGTGGATGTGGCGACCAAAGGTCGTGTAGTCCGGCTCTTCGGTCACGACCACCACGCGGTTGGCTTCTCGGACAGCCGCTGAAATCGTCTCTTCATCAAAGGGCATGAGTGTACGCAGGTCCACAATGTCGAAGGCTCCTCCATACTGCGCCACCACGTTGGTGGCAGCGATGGCGGCTTCGAGCATCATCGTCCCCCACGTTACGATGGCCCCGGTCAGGTAGCCCGAGCCGATGCGGATGCGGCGTGCTTTGCGCATCGGGATGGTGTAGTAGCCCTCCGGCACCTGCCACAACTCGGCCACCGGCCCAATCACGTTGCCCTGGGCGTCCTTGGGCGGAGCGGAGCGATAGAGGCGACCGCGCTCCAGGTAGATGAGGGGCGATTCGGTGCGCGAGGCCTCGATCAGCATGCCCTTGGCATCATACGGCGTGCTGGGGCAGAGCACGATCAGTCCAGGGATGTCCGTGAACCAGTGCTCCCCCGAGTGCGAATGGCCGAAGCCACCACCACCTGCCCCAGATGAGATGGGACCGCCACCGCCACCACCCGCCTTCATACGGATGAGCACCGGGACATTCCAGTCGCCGAAGGATTGATATTCGATTTGTCCCGCCAGGCGCACCGTCTGGGCCATCGACTGGTGATATTCGATGAACTGAATCTCACCGCAGCGCGCGCGGCCATCGACCATGGAGGCGCCCGCAGCAATCCCGAAGATGAGTTGTTCGTTGAGTGGGGCGCTGATGGCTGTCCCTGGAAATTTGCTCACCAGCGATTGCGTGGTGCCAAAGACGCCCCCGCGTGGACTGCCGACATCCTGGCCATAGACGAAGAAGCCTGGGTCGCGGCTCGCGATCTCAGCCAGCGCATCATTGACGGCATCGAGCATGCTCGTCGTCTTTGGGGCACCGGTCGGCTCGATCGTTGGCTCCTTCGGGAAGCTGTAGACGTGCTCCAGGTAACGGTCCCCGCTTGGCAGCGGCTCGCCCTGCACCTGCTCATCAATCTGGGTGACCTGCGCCCTGGCCTCTTTCTTGAAGCGCTCGATGTCCTCTTTGGAGAGCAACCCCATCTCGATGAGACGGTTCCCGGTATTGGTGATCGGATCGCGCGTCTCCTTGGTCTTGTTGACCTCAGTGCGATCGCGATAGCCATAGATGTCGGTGCTGCTGGAATGGGCATCGAGCAGACCTATCTTGAGGTGCAATAAGACCGGGCCTGTGGTGCGTGCATGCTCTGCCAGGGAGCGCGTGGCTTCATAGAGGGCTACGGCATCGCTGCCGTCCATCTCGACCGCTTCGGCCCCTCCACCACGCGCCCATTCGACCAGGCTCCCGCCCCATTGTCTCCCCGAGTTCGTGATGGCCCAGCCGTTCTCCTCCACGACCATAAAGACCGGGAGTTGATGAACGGTCGCCGCACGGTAGAGGACGTTGAAGTCGTTGGTCGCCACGCCGCCATCACCGCAGTGGAAGGTCACGAGCTGGCCGGTCTGCTCACGCTTGAAGGCGAAGGCCACGCCAGCGCAGAAGGGGGCCAGAGCAGCGATCTCGCTGAAGTACGGAAGGACGTAGAAGTGGCGGCTGCTGAATTGCTCCGATAAACTGCGTCCCGAGGTCATCGGGTCGGTCGCACGCGCATAAGCCCCGCGGATAGGCGCGTAGGGATCGCGGGTGCGCTGCAGCCAGCCGGCCAGATCACGGTAGTAGAGGGTGAGCCAGTCATCGGGCCGCAGGGCGGCGATCACGCCCGCAATCGCCTCGTGCCCGGCACAGCCGATATAGAAGTCGAATTTGCCTTGCGTCTTACGCGTCTTGAGGATGTCGTTGATCGTGCGGGCCAGAATCATCTGCTTGAAGCAGTCGACGGGGTCAAAGGCTGGCGCCTGCTCGGTCGCGACAGCTTCTTTCATCTGTTGACCACCTGCGGTCACGTTCTGTTGGTCAGGCATGTGTCTCTCTCCTTCCTTGCTGGCCCATACTAATAGACATCGATTTCTGTTCCATAGCTCTGCAATTTGATGCGGACGGCCTGAAGGAACCCATTGGCCCCCGCGCCATCGAGAACGCGATGATCGAAGGTGAAGGAGAGGAACATCATGTGCCGAATCGCAATCGAATCGTCCTCCATCACCATCGGCCGCTTGACCACCGCTTCCATGCTCAGAATCCCGGCATGTGGCTGATTGATGAGCGGTGTTGAGAACATGGTCCCAAAGGTGCCCGTATTATTGACGGAAAACGTGCTGCCTTGCATGTCCTGCACCGCCAGCTTATTGGTGCGGGCTTTCTGTGCAATGAGCGAGACCTGTTTGGCCAGGCCAGCAAGCGTATACTGATCGGCATCATGGATCGTCGGGACGACCAACCCGGACTCGATGGCAACCGCCAACCCCAGGTTGATGCGCTTCTTCAGGATGATCTTGTTGTCTTCCGTCCAGCTGGCATTGGCCATCGGAAACTGGCGCAGTCCCTCGCAGGTTGCTTTCATCACAAAAGCGACGTAACTAATGCCATACCCGTTCTTTCGTCTGAACTCCTCTTTGTTCCTCTCCAACCACCTGGCAATGTTGGTCATATCGACCTCCATAAAGGTGGTCGCATGGGGCGCGGTACGCTTCGTGCGCACCATGTGCTCGGCGATGGCCAGGCGCATACGGCTAGGTGTGACCAGCTCTTCGTCCTCTCCTGCGATGGCCGGAGCGGGAGCCGCTTTCGGTGCAGCAGGTGGTGGCGACACAGCTGGAGCCGCTGGTGGTGCCATCACCGAGGGTGGAGGCGTAGGTGCAGCCGCCGCGGGTGTGGGCGATGGTTGTGTAGATCGCGAGGCAACATACGCCAAAATATCCTCTTTGCGAATACGGCCACCAATACCCGTTCCTGCTATCTGGTTGAGATCAATGCCATGCTCATCGGCGAGGCGTCGTGCCAGGGGGGAAATTCGCTGACCTGCCTCACCGCCTTCAGTGGGGGCCCTCGCACCATCGCCTGCAAGTGCAGATACTTGTTGCATAGCAGGAGCCGCTGCCGATACGGAACTTGCCGCGGTAGCCATAGCTGGAGCTGGAGCAGCCTGCGTGGGAGGCGCAGCGGAAACCTCCGCGCTCTCTTCGATCAGTGCGATGTCGGTACCCACTGCCACGGTTTCGTCTACTTTCACCAGGATTTTTGCCAGGCGACCAGCAAACGGTGAGGGGAGCTCGGCCGTAATTTTATCGGTAATCACTTCGGCCAGTGACTCGTCCTTCTCGACCATCTCCCCTTCTTGCTTGAGCCAGGCACCGATCGTCCCCTCGGCGACTGATTCTCCCAGACGTGGCATTTTGATTGGCGTTGGCATATATTCACTCCTTTGTTTCTCACAAGGCTCGTACGTTACACGCTCTTTGAGTACAATTCACTCATTCCTCACGGATTCTCCAACATGCCCGCTTCCCTTTCACTCGAAACTGATGGACACCTCGCCCAATCTGGTATAGACAGCCCGGTATGTCTTCCCTGGTGTCACGGACACAGATGCACACATAGCACCGGGTAGCAGGACCTGTCCCTTGAGCAGACTCACGCCGAATTCCGCGAGTTTATTCGCTAACCACGCAGCCGCTATGGCCGGGTGCCCAAGCACGGCTGCGCCCGTTCCTGATCCAACAGTTTCACCGTCGCACCAGAGCACGACCCCTTCCGCTGCCAGGTCTAGCTCTTGTGGTGAGACGAGTTGCTGACTGACAATTAAGCGCGCCGATGAGGCATTATCGGCAATGGTGTCGACGAGCTTGATGCGCCAGTTCTCGATCCGGCTATCCACCAGCTCCAACGCGGCGCTCACTCCTTGTGTCGCTGCCAACACCTGTTCCGCCGTCACCCCAGGTCCGGAGAGATCTTCCGCCAGCCAGAAAGCGATCTCGGGCTCGATACGTGGCAGCAGAAACGCGCTGCGCGGTAGAGTGCTCCCCGAAGGTACTACCATGGTATCGAGGATGAAACCGTAGTCGGGTTCATTCACGCCCAGTTGCTCCTGCATGGCCTTGCTGGTCAGCCCAATCTTGTGTCCAACGACTTTTGCGCCTTCTGTGCGTAACAGCTCCAGCCATGCGCTTTGAATCGCGTAGGACTGGGCAGGAGTCAATGAGGGATACCTCTCGCTCAGCGGAGCGATCGGCACACGGCTCCGCTCGGCATGATGTAGTGCTCTCGCACTCTCCTCAATCATAGGTTCCATATCTCACACTTCTTCCGTTAAGAAATCCCGTACCAGGCGGTTAAACGCAGCTCTGGGTTCAAGCTGCGTCCAATGACCGCAGTGGCCGAACACATGTAACTGCGCATTGTCCAGCACTTGCAGCAGCTTGAGGCTAGTTTCGAGTGGAATCACGCGATCTTCGCGCCCATGGACAATGAGCGTGGGATTCGTGACTTCGGAGAGGCGATCTTCGTAGGCGGCCAAGGCATCCACCTGCTCTTGACGCGGTTGCGGGAACATACTGGAGAACGCCTCCTGTGCCCCTGGCCGGATGCTCGCTTCATAGCGTAGTTCGGCTAACTGGTCCGTCGGGAACTTCCCCGGATCATAGGCAAAGATATCAATCAAGCGCCGCATATTCGCGACACTCGGCGTATAGCCCCACACAGCGTCCAACCCCTCTCCTGGCCTGAGCTGGAAGTGGACCCCCATCGCACCCATCAGCACCAGGCGGTCAACGACTTCGGGATGCGTCACGGCGGCAGCGAGGGCGACGGCTGCCCCCATCGAGTTGCCGACGAGATGGGCCCGCTTGACCCCTACGGCTTGCATGAAGCTGAGCAGGTGATTCGTCCACAGCTCCAGGCTGTAGCTCTGATTGGGAGCCGGTTCGGTATAGCCGAAGCCA
>WNFI01004238.1_pt2 | contig 15074 bp, 13 predicted proteins | sample 5400471 | NCBI WGS metagenome assembly WNFI01 (sample SAMN13153348, study PRJNA577476) | soil metagenome | isolation source: 100 cm saprolite on Douglas fir-dominated hillslope | place: USA:California | collected 2013-09-17
CGCCGCGCCCGCGTCCGGGCACGGCAAGACCACCGTGGCCACCGGGCTCATGGCTGCCCTCGCGGCCCGCGGCCTGGCGGTGTCCGGGCACAAGGTCGGCCCTGATTACATCGATCCCGGCTACCATGCGCTGGCAACCGGGCGCCCCGGCCGCAACCTCGATCCGGTGCTATGCGGCGAGGAGCTGGTCGGGCCGCTGTTCGCGCACGGCGCGGCCGGAGCCGACATCGCCGTCGTGGAAGGCGTGATGGGCCTGTTCGACGGGCGCGGGTCGAGTGCGTTCGGCTCCACCGCTCACGTCGCCGGGCTGCTCGGCGCTCCGGTGGTGCTCGTGGTGGACGCTTCCGCACAAGGCCGGTCGGTTGCCGCACTGGTGTCGGGGTTCGCCGCCTACGACCCAGGCGTGCGGCTGGGCGGGGTGATCATGAACCGGGCCGGCTCCGCCCGGCACGAGGAGATCCTGCGGGACGCGCTGGCCGGGATCGGCATGCCAGTTCTCGGCGTGCTCGGACGTGACGACGCGATCACCGCGCCGTCTCGGCACCTCGGGCTCATCCCTGCGGCGGAACGGGAAGGAGCCGCTCGGCAGGCCGTCGGCCGACTGGCCGCGCTGGTCGCCAAGTCCGTGGACCTAGACGCCGTCGTCGCCCTGGCAGCGTCGGCTGGCCCGCTCGCTGCGGCGCCCTGGTCGCCGGGGGACGCGGTGCTTTCCGCCCGCCGCGGCGCGACCGCCAGCCGCGCAGCGGCGGATAGCTCGCCAGGCTCGTCCGCGCCCCCGCCGATCTGCCGCCCGCCACTGGCGGCGGTCGCTGGCGGCGCGGCGTTCAGCTTCTGCTACACCGAGACGGTTGAACTGCTCGCCGCATCCGGAGCCGAGGTGGTCACCATCGATCCGCTGCGTGACGAGCAGCTGCCACCGGAGATCGCCGCGCTCGTGCTCGGCGGCGGGTTCCCCGAGGTCCACGCGGGTGAGCTGTCCGCGAACGTCCGGTTGCGCGCGGACGTCGCCCGGCTGGCCCGCTCCGGCGTTCCCATAGCCGCCGAGTGCGCCGGCCTGCTCTACCTGGCCCGCGAACTGGACGGCAAGCCCATGTGCGGGGTGATCGACGCCTCCGCCCGGATGACCGGCACGCTCACACTCGGCTATCGGGACGCGACCGCGGCCGCGGACTCGATCCTCGCCGCCGCCGGGACTCCGGTCCGCGGGCACGAGTTCCACCGCACCATGCTGTCGCCCGCCCACTGCCCCGCCCCGGCCTGGACGTTCGCCGGGCGCAGCGAAGGCTTTGTGCACCAGCGGGTGCACGCCTCGTACCTGCACGTGCACTGGGCGGGCTACCCGCAGATCGCCACCCGCCTGGTGACCGCAACCAAGCTCAGGGGCGGGATCATGAGCGTCGTCCCGCAGGCACGCCAATGAGTTCCGCGACGCTGATCGGGGTCGGGGTCGGGCCTGGGGACCCGGAGCTTGTCACGGTCAAGGCGATCCGGGTGCTGCGCGAGGCCGACGTGGTGCTGGTCCCTGTCGCCGACACCGGCGAGCGGGGCAGGGCGGAAGCAACGGTGCTCGCGCACGTTAGCCATGACCGGATCCGCCGGGTGACGTTCGCCCTGGACGCGGGCGCGGAACGGGCGAGCAGGGAAGCGGCCTGGGACAGCGCCGCTGACGCGGTGCAGGCCGCTTTCGGTTCCGGCGCGAGGGTCGTAGCGTTCGCCACCATCGGCGATCCCAACATCTACTCCACGTTCACCTACCTGGCGGCGACTGTCCGCGAGCGGGTGCCCGGGCTGGACGTCGCCACTATCCCGGGCATCACCGCGATGCAGGACCTCGCCGCCCGCAGCGGAACCGTGCTCTGCGAGGGCAACGAAACGCTGGCGCTGCTGCCGCTGACCGCTGGCGGCTGCCCGGCGAGGACATCCGGCCCGCCGCTGAGGTCACCGGCCCGGCGCCCTACCTGTCCACGCTGCTCGTCCCCGGGCGCCGGACGCACCGCGGAGGCAAGCTGTGACCAGACCCGCACCACAGCCAGCCGAACCGGCGGCCTGCCCCGACGCCGCCCCGAGGCCGAAGGTGTGGTTCGTGGGCGCTGGCCCCGGTGCCGCCGACCTGCTGACCCTGCGCGCGGTCTCGGTCATCGGGACCGCCGACATCGTGCTCTGGGCCGCGAGCCTCGTCCACCCGGATGTCCTGCAGCATGCCAAGCCGGATGCCGAACTCGTGGACTCGGCCCGGCTGCCGCTCGAAGAGGCCCGCACGCTCTACCAGCGCGCGCTCGCTCAGCGCCTCATCGTGGCCCGGGTCCACTCCGGCGACCCGGCGCTGTGGGGTGCCGTGCAAGAGCAGCGCGAAGTGTGCGACGAACTCGGCCTGCCGCACGAAACCATTCCCGGGGTGAGCGCGTACTCAGCCGTCGCCGCCATCGCGGGTCGCGAGCTCACCGTGCCCGGGGTGGCTCAGTCGGTCATCCTTACCCGGCTAGGCGGCGGCAAGACCCCGATGCCGCCCGGTGAGGGGATCACGGACCTGGCCCGCCATGGCACCACGATGGCGGTATTCCTGTCGGCCGCTCGTTCCGGACAGCTGCAGGCCGAACTGCTGGCCGGCGGCTACTCGCCCGACACTCCGGCCGTAGTGGCCTATCAGGCCACCTGGCCCGACGAGCTCGTGATCGAATGCACGGTCGGCACGCTCGCCGACAGGGTCAAGGCGCGCAAGCTGTGGAAGCACACGCTGTTCCTGGTCGGCCCGGCGCTCGCGGCGGAGGGTACCCGATCGCACCTATACCATCCGGGTCACTTCCACGGCTACCGCCGCGCCGAGCGTCGCGCTCGCCAGGCCCTGAGGGAAACCGACGGCGCGGTGCTGACCCCGGGGGACGACCCCCCGGAACCCCCCGCAGCTATCCGCGGAGCCGGGCCATGACCGGACAGCGCCCGCAGGTCAGCGGCGTCTCGCCGCAACAGCAGGCGGACGAGCCGGAACTGCGTGAGCCTGACCTGCCGCGCACGGCCAAAGTACGTCCCCGCGCGCTGCGCACTGGCTGGACCACGGGCACGTGCGCCTCGGCCGCGGCCAAGGCCGCCGCGACTGCCTTGCGCGACCAGATACTCCAGGACAGCGTCGAGGTCGGGCTCCCGAGTGGCCGGCGGATCGGGTTCGCCGTTGCATCCTGTGTGTACGATCGCGGGCAATCAACGGCCGTCGTGATCAAGGACGCCGGCGACGACCCAGACGTCACCCATGGAGCGCACCTCACGGCGACGGTGCAGTGGCACACGGAACCCGGCGTGATCCTCGAGGGCGGCGAAGGCGTCGGCATCGTCACCAAGCCCGGTCTCGGCATCGACCCGGGCGAGCCCGCGATCACCGCCACCCCGCGCGCGGTGATCATTCAAGCTGTGTCCGAGGTCGCGGACCTGAGCGTGCACGGCGTGCGCGTCGTCATTTCCGTGCCGGGCGGCGAGCGGATGGCGCGCAAGACCACCAACGCCCGGCTGGGCATACTCGGCGGCATCTCGATCCTCGGCACGACCGGCATCGTGCGACCGTTCTCCACCGCGTCCTGGCGCGCCAGCGTCGAGCAGGCGATCTCAGTGATGGCTGCTCAGGGCGAGCGCACGGTCGTGCTCTGCACCGGCGGGCGCACAGAGAAAGGGGCCATGGCGCTGCTGCCCGGCCTGCCTGAGGTCTGTTTCGTGGAGGTCGGCGACTTCACCGGGGCCGCGCTGCGGCGGGCCCTCGAGGTGAACCTGGAGCGGGTCATCTTCGTCGGCATGGCGGGAAAGCTGGCCAAGCTCGCCGCTGGTGTCCTCATGACCCACTACACCCGCTCTAAGGTGAACCTCGGCCTGCTGGCCGACGTCACCCTGGCCGCTAGCGGGCCGGCGGCGATCGCCGAGGAGGTTGGGGCCGCTAACACCGGCCGCCACGCGGGCCTGGACGGGTCCCCGCTCCCCCCGGCTGCGACAGACATCATTGCCCGCGCGTCGCTCGTCGTCGGGGCACAGCGGCACCTCGCCGCGGTCCGGCCGGCCGATGGCGCCAGGACGGTGGTGATGGGGGACGTGAGCCAAGCCCTGGACGCGCTCGCGCGCCACGACGGCGAGGCCGTCATCCTCGCCTCGGGCGACCCTGGTTTCTTCGGCATCGTCCGGGCGCTGCGGGCCAGCGGGCTAGCCGCCGCGGTCATCCCCGCGGTCTCCTCGGTCTCGCTGGCCTTCGCCCGCGCAGGGCTCTCGTGGGACGACGCCATCGTGGTCAGCGCCCACGGCCGCGACCTGCGCCAAGCGATGAACGTCTGCCGGGCGTACCCCAAGGTCGCGGTGCTGACGGGGCCGGGAGCCGGCCCGGCCGAGATCGGGGCAGGTTTGGCCGGCTGGCACCGGCGCCTGCTCGTGTGCGAGCACGTAGGCCAGCCAGGCGAGCAGCACACCGAATGCGGGCCAGAAGAGGCCGCCTGCGATGCCGTCATCACCAAGGCCGAGGTGCGGGCGCTAGCGCTGGCCCGGCTGGGCCCGCGCCCCGGCATGCTCATCTGGGACGTGGGTGCGGGCACTGGGTCGGTGGGCATTGAGTGCGCTCGCTTCGGAGCCGCGGTTCTCGCGGTTGAACGGGACGACGGGCGGTGCGCCCTGATCCGCGCCAACGCCCGACGGCACCTCGCCGACATCCGCGTTGTAGCTGGCGAGGCACCAGGCGCGCTCGCCAACCTGCCGGATCCGGACGCGGTCTTCGTTGGCGGCGGCGGTCCCGTTGTGGTCTCCGCTGTGGCCGACCGGAACCCTGACCGCATCGTTGTCGCGCTCGCCGCCATCGAACGCACCGGGCAGGTGCACACGGCCCTGGTCGCGGCCGGCTACGAGGTTGACGGCGGCCTGATCCAGGCAGCGCGGCTGACTCCGCTTCCCGGCGACGCGCATCGCCTGGCAGGCACCAACCCGGTCTTCCTGCTCTGGGCGAGCAGGCCGGCCGACACTGGCCACGGAGCGGCCCCGTGATTGGCCTGGTGACGGTTACGATTGCCGGACGGGCCTCCGCCGACCGGCTCGCGGCGGCCTGGCCATGGCGGACCCGCCGCTATGACGGGCCAGCCAAGCAAGTGCTCCCCCGCGCGTGGGCCGAATGCGATGACATCGTCTGCTTCCTTGCTGTCGGAGCGACCACGCGAATCATCGCGCCATTGCTGCAGAGCAAGTGGACCGACCCGGCCGTTGTCTGCGTCGACGAATCTGCCCGGCACGCGGTCGCGCTGGTCGGCGGGCACGCCGCCGGCGCCAACGAGCTGGCCGCCCGGGTGGCCGCGGTGCTTGGCGCGGAACCGGTGGTGACCACGGCAACCGACATGACCGGCCTGCCCGGTCTCGACACGCTCGGCTGGCCGGCGGAAGGTGCGGTCACCGCTGTCAGCCGGGCCCTTCTCAATAAAGAACCAACAATCCTCGAAACGGATGCGACATGGCCGATCCCGGCACTTCCGGTTACGGCCAGCGGGGCTGGTTCGCACAAGATCGTGATCACTGACCGGATCGTGACTGCCGACGAGCGGACCGTCGTGCTGCGCCCGCCCTCCCTGGTAGTGGGCGTGGGCGCCAGCCGCGGCGTGAGCTCGGAGGAGGTACTCAGGCTGATCGCGGAGGCGCTGGCAAGTGAGGGACTCTCGGCGGCGTCGGTGACGGCCATCGCAACCGTCGAGGCGAAGGCACGGGAGGAAGGGATCGTGGCAGCCGCCGGGCATCGTGGCTGGCCGGTGATCACTCACCCGGCTGAGCTGCTCGCGTCGGTGCCCGTGCCCAGTCCCAGCGACGCCGCGCTGGCCGCGGTAGGTACCCCGAGCGTGGCCGAGGCCGCGGCGCTGGCCAGCGCCGACGATCTTGTTGTGCCAAAGAAAAAGTCCGCCATGGCCACGGTCGCGGTGGCACGGCGGCGTCCCCGCGGTCGGCTCGCGCTCGTCGGGCTCGGCCCTGGCGCACGTGACCTGCTGACACCGCGAGCCGTCGCCGAACTGCGGCGGTCCTCGGTCATCGTCGGCCTGCAGGCGTACGTTGACCAGGTCACCGACCTGCTTCGGCCGGGCACGCGCGTACTGGCCGGCGCGCTCGGCGAGGAGGAGGCCAGGGCGCGGACGGCGGTTGAGCAGGCTCAGCAGGGACGCGCCGTCGCGCTCGTCGGCTCAGGTGACGCGGGCGTGTACGCGATGGCCAGTCCGGCGCTCAGCCTGGCCGGCGACGACATCGACGTGGTCGTGGTGCCAGGCATCACCGCGGGTCTTGCGTCCGCCGCCCTGGTGGGGGCGCCGCTCGGGCACGACCATGCGGTGATCTCGCTGTCAGACCTGCACACACCTTGGGAGGTGATCGAGCGCCGGGTCCTGGCCGCTGCAGAGGGCGACTTCGTCGTGGTCTTCTACAACCCGCGAAGCCGCGGCAGGGACTGGCAGTTGAGCAGGGCACTGGAGCTTCTCGGCCGACATCGGGCCGCCGACACACCCGTCGCCGTGGTGCGGGACGCGGACCGCGCCGGTCAGCATGCGACCCTGAGCACGCTGGCCGACCTTGACCCAGCGACGGTGGACATGCGCTGCATCGTCATCGTCGGATCGGCAAGCACCCGCGCCATCGCCGGCCGGATGGTGACCCCGAGGGGCTACACATGGCTGTGACCCTCGCCCGCCCGGAGCTCATCCGGCCCATCCGGATCGAAGGCTGCCAGGGCTGCGGCGCCTGCATCCTCACCTGCCCCGAGCGCGCGCTCCGCCCAGCCCGCCACAATCCGCTGCTCGATCCGGCCCGCTGCACGGCCTGCGGCGAGTGCATAGAAATCTGCCCTGTCGACGCCATCGGATTCGTCAGCGCGCGATCCCTCGCAGCCGGAGGTGACCACGTACCGGGCGAACCAGACCCTCCACAGACCGGAAGGCGGGAAAGTGTCCACCTGGAACAGTGACCTGCGAGGCGGCAGCATCGCGATCGGGCGGTGGACGCGCGCAGAGCGACTCCGGTTGTCGGCGATCGTCGGAGTCATCGCCGTGCTGCACGTGCTGGGCTGGACGATGTACTTCTACTACACCCACCACCTGGCGGCGGCCACCTCCTTTGCGGGCGCAGGAACGCTGGCCTATGCGCTCGGCGTGCGGCACGCTTTCGACGCCGATCACATCGCCGCGATCGACGACTCCACCCGGCTGATGCTCGCGCGGGGACGCCGGCCGGTCGGCGTGGGGTTCTTCTTCGCCATGGGCCACTCCTCGGTGGTGCTGGCCCTCGCGTTCGTCGTTGTCACCGCCGCCGGTGCCACGACGTCAGCGAACATGGCGGCGTTTCGCGCCTACGGCGGCATCGCCGCCGCCGCGACTGCGATGGGGTTCCTGCTGCTGGTCGCCGCTCTCAACGGAATGGTTCTAGCCGGGCTGGTCCGGCTCTGGCGTCAGATGACACGCGGCGCGCTCGACCAAGCCGAGCTCGAGCTGCAGCTGCTCAACCGGGGTCTGATGAACCGGATACTCGGCAAACGTGCCCGGGCCCTGATCCGCTCGTCCTGGCACATGTACCCGGTCGGGCTATTGTTCGGGCTCGGGCTGGAGACGGCGTCGGAGGTGACTCTGCTCAGCCTGTCGGCCAGCACCGCCGCCTCCGGTGCGCTGCCTGCCATGGCAGCCCTCACGCTGCCGCTGTTGTTCGCGGCCGGAATGAGCGCCTTCGATACCTGCGACAGCGTGCTGATGGCGCGCGCCTACTCATGGGCGTTCTCGCATCCGGCCCGCAGGCTGTACTACAGCGTGGCCACGACCGGGATGACCGTCGTGATCGCCGCCTTCGTGGGCACCGTGTACCTCGCCGGGCTGCTCGCCAGGCAGCTGCACGTCACCGGGCCGTTTTCCGCCTATGCCGGCATCAGCGACCACTTCGAGTTGCTTGGCTACTTCATCGTGGCGGTCTTCGTCCTTGCCTGGGTGGGAGCGGCGCTGACCTGGCGGCTCGCCGGCTTCGAGCGGCGCTACGGGAGGGAGCCAGGGTGAGGCACGGCATTCATCCGATCGAGGAACGTTCGTACGCGATCCTGCGTTCGCGAGCGGAAACATCGGCGCTGCCCCCATGGACCCGCGCGGTTGTGGAGCGGGTCATCCACGCCAGCGCGGACCCCGGCTATCTCAGCGACCTGGTCTGCGCCGAGGAATCACTGGCCGCAGCCGCCGCTGTGCTGCGGGCCGGCGCGCCGGTGGTTACGGACTCCGCGATGGTCGCGGCCGGCATCACATCCAGGGACACCGTGTGCCGGATCGGCGACGAACGCGCCCGCGACCTGGCGGCATTGACGGAGATCACGCATTCAGCGGCGGGGATCCGCGTGGCTTTCGACGAGGTTGGCCCGGGCGCGGTCTGGGTCATCGGCACCGCGCCCACGGCGCTCGCCGAGCTTCTCACCTTCGACGCCGACCCAGCGCTGGTCATCGGCGTGCCGGTTGGCTTCGTCGGGGCGGTCGAGTCCAAGGAATCGCTGCGGGCAAGCGGGTTGCCCGCGGTCAGCAACCGCAGCGAGAAGGGAGGGGCGGCCGTGGCAGCCGCCGCCCTGAACGCGCTGCTCTACCGGGAGAACACATGACTAGACCAGGGCCGCCGCTGCTGCTCGTCGGGCATGGCACGCGCAGCGCCGCGGGGGTAGCCGAGTTCGGACGGCTCATCGACCGGGTGCGCGAGCAGGGCCGCGACCGGATCGCCCAGGTAGATGGCGGGTTCATCGAACTGTCCGCGCCACCGATCGCCGACACCATGAGCCGGATGGCCGGGGGCACCGCCGGTTCGGTGTGGGAAGTAGTGGCCGTACCGCTGGTCCTGACAGCGGCCGGGCATGGCAAGGGTGACATTCCGGCGGCGCTGGCGCGGGAACAGGTGCGTCATCCTGGGCTCTCCTACTGGTATGGCCGTCCGCTTGGCCCGCACCCGGCGCTGCTGACCGTGCTCGAAGCCCGGATCGACGCCGCTCTGGCCGGAACGCCACGAGCCGGAACGCACGTCGTCCTGGTGGGCAGGGGTTCCACCGATCCCGACGGCAATGCCGAGGTCGCGAAGGTGGCCAGGCTGCTGTGGGAGGGCCGCGGCTATAACGGGGTGGAGTTCGCATTTATCTCCCTCGCCGAGCCGTCCGTGCCGGCTGCTCTTGAGCGGACCCGCAGGCTCGGCGCGGACCGCATTGTCGTGGCGCCGTATTTCCTGTTCCCCGGCGTCCTGGTTGACCGCATCGTGGCTCAGTCGCGGGAGTTCGCGGCCGCGCATCCAGAACTCGACCTGCGCACCGCCGGGGTCCTCGGCGACTGCGACGAGCTGGCTGGTCTCGTCCTGGAACGCTATGCGGAGGCGCTGACCGGCGACATCCGCATGAACTGCGACACCTGCGTCTACCGCGTGGCGCTGCCCGGTTTCGCCGATAAGGTCGGCCGCCGGCAGACGCCGCATTACCACCCCGCGGACATCCCGGACCATGTGCATACCGGCCTGGCCGGCCGGACCCATGCACCCCGCGAGGTCCATCCATGACGCCCACCGACCATGCCATGCTCCAGCCGGACATCGACGCGTTCTACCGGCTGGCTGCCGCGCGCCGGGACATTCGCAACGGCTTCCTGCCCGGTCCCGTGAGCGACGATGTTCTGACCCGCATCCTGGCTGCCGCCCATCAGGCGCCCAGCGTGGGACTGAGCCAGCCGTGGGACTTCCTCATCGTGCGCGACCGGGCCGTGCGGGAACGGGTGCACGCTCTGGCCAGCCGGCAGCGGGAGGCGTTCGCCCGGTCACTGCCAAGATCGCGGGCGCTGGCGTTCCGCGACATCAAGATCGAGGCGATACTCGACACGCCGGTGAACATCGTGGTGACCTCCGACCCCACCCGCGGCGGCAGGCACGTCCTCGGCCGGCAAACCCAACCGCAGGTCGCGGCGTACTCCAGCGTGTGCGCGGTACAGAACCTCTGGCTCGCCGCCCGCGCCGAAGGGCTGGGGGCCGGCTGGGTCAGCTTCTTCGACGAGCGGGAACTCGCTCGCACCCTGGAACTGCCGTCGCACGTCGAGATCATCGCGTACCTCTGCGTCGGCCATGTCACCGAGTTCCCGCCCGCACCCGAGCTCGCGCTCTCGGGCTGGGCCCGCCAGCGGCCCTTGGCCTGGGCGGTTCACGAGGGCAGGTGGGGAAATCGCGGTCTGCCCGGAGCCAGCCCGGCGAGCCTGCTTAATGACACCATCGCCGCGATCCGGCCGCCCGATGCCAGCGCCATGGCAGCGGCCAGGGAGCGGCAGGAGCGGCTCACCAAGCCCAGCGGATCGCTGGGGGAACTGGAAGTCCTGTCGGTGCGGCTGGCCGGGATCAGCGGCGAGTGCCCTGCGCCGCTGCCCGAGCCCGCTGCGGTTGCGGTGTTCGCCGCCGACCACGGCGTGCACGCGCAGGGGGTCACCCCGTGGCCGCAGGACGTCACCATGCAGATGGTCGCGAACTTCCTGGCCGGCGGTGCGGTCGTCAACGCGATTGCCGCCCAGGCAGGCGCCGAGGTCTGCGTGGTGGATATCGGCGTCGCGGCGGACCTCCCGGCGGCACCGGGGTTGCTGCCACGCAAGGTCCGGCCAGGCACCGCGGACATGACAGCCGGGCCGGCGATGGCACGCAGTGAGGCGGAACGGGCGATCGAGGTGGGTATCGAAACCGCTCGTGACCTCGTCGCCGCCGGTAACCGGTGCCTGCTGACCGGGGACATGGGCATCGCCAACACCACGGCGTCAGCAGCCCTCATCTCGGTGTTCACGACGTCGGACCCGCATGAGGTCACCGGGCGGGGCACCGGAATCGACGACGACATGCTGGCGATGAAGGTCGAGGTGGTGCGCCTCGCGCTGGCCAGGCACCAGCCCGATGCCGGAGATCCGGTGGGGGTACTGGCGGCCGTCGGAGGACTTGAGCACGCCGCGCTTGCGGGCTTCATGCTCGGCGGCGCCGCCTTGCGGGTGCCGGTGATCCTGGACGGAGTGAACGCTTGCGCCGCCGCGCTCGCCGCTGTCGCGATAGCGCCCGAGGTGGCGCATTACCTGGTGGCGGGACACCGGTCAAGCGAGCCTGGCGCGCACCGCGCGCTGACCTCCCTCGGGTTGCGGCCACTGATCGACCTGGATCTGCGCCTCGGAGAAGGGTCGGGGGCCGCCCTCGCCTTGCCGATCGTCCAGTCAGCCGCGCGCGTGCTCGGCGAGGTCGCCAGCTTTGACAGCGCCGGCGTGTCCAGCGCGAAGGAGTCAGGGTGAGCGGCACGGGTGACCAAGCAGAGACGGACCGGGCAGAACCGGATGCCTTGATCTACCCACTCAGCCTGCGTGTCGAGGGCCGGCGGGTGCTGGTGGTCGGAGGCGGCGCGGTCGCGGTGCGCCGCGTGGCGGGCCTGCGCGCCGCAGGGGCGGACGTGTGGGTAGTCGCCCCCGAGCTGAGCCCGACCCTGGCGGATCTGGCGGCGCGCAGCCTGATCACCGCCCGGATGCGCCCCTATGAACCGGCTGACGTGGAAGGCGCCTGGCTGGTGTTCGCGTGCACGGATCGCCGAGAGATCAACGCCGCCGTCGCGGCGGACGCGGAGCGGCAGAGGATCTGGTGCGTGCGGGCCGACGACGGTGCCGCGTCTGCGGCCTGGGTGCCTGCGGTGGGACGGCTGTCCGACACCGTCGTCGCGGTGAATGCCGGACGGAACCCATCACCGTCGCCGGGTGGCGCCGACTGCAGGACGCGGACATCGTGGTGACCGACCGGCTCGCGCCGCTGGCCTTGCTGGACCAGCTGGCGCCTGATGTCGAGGTCATAGACGCGGCCAAGGTGCCGGGCGGACCGGCAACCCGGCAGGAGCAGATCAACCGCACCCTGGTGGATCGCGCACAGGCCGGGCTTCGCGTGCTGCGGCTCAAGGGCGGAGACCCGTTTGTCTTCGGGCGTGGCCATGAGGAGGTCGAGGCGTGCCGAGCGGCCGGGGTCCCTGTCGAGGTCATACCGGGCGTGACAAGCGCGATCTCGGTTCCCGCCGCTGCGGGCATCCCGGTTACCCATCGGGGGCTGAGCCAGGGGTTTTGCGTCGTCGCCGGGCATGCTTCGCCTGCGGACTCGCGCAGCACTGTCGAGTGGGCGGCTCTCGCCCGCAGCGGCCTGACCCTCGTCTTGCTCATGGCCATCGAACACCTCGCCGGCACGGCCGCAGCGCTGGTCGCGGCAGGGCTGAGCGCTGGTACCCCGAGCGCGTGTGTGGCCGATGGCTGGACCCGCCGGCAGCGGCTGGTGACCGCGCCACTCAGCGACATCGCGTCCGCGGTGCGCGGGGCCGGCATCGCCAATCCCGCGGTGATCGTGATCGGCAATGTGGCCCGGTTCGCGGCTGGCTCAGTCTTCACCCCAGCAGGGGCGGGGGCCGTGAAAACCTACGGGATGGCCACGTACTAGCGGATCAGTGCCTGAGGACAGAAGCCGGGAACCATCATAGTGTGAGCTCCGGGCCCAGTCCCCAAACGAAGGCGCACATTATGCGTACGAGATTTGCTCCATTCGGAGCGTTGGCCGTACTCGTCACGGCCGCCGTTGTCCTGCAGCCAGGCGCAGCGCAAGGGACGACGCCGACCCCCGCCTTCACCAATACGCCCCTCATCTCCACCCTCCAGCTACCTGGCATCACGACCGCGCCGAACGCCAACTCGACCGGCAACAGCGAGCCGGCGATCACTTTCGGCAAAGACGGCAGCATGGCCGTCGACGGCCTGGCCTGGCTGCCGTTCCAGGTGAACCTGTGGAAGGGGCACTTCGGCGCGACGCCGTCGTATTTCGGTGCCATGGACACCAACCTGCAAAATGTCGGCGCCGGCCGTACGACGCTGGGGGATGAGGATGCGGACGTCGAGATCACCTCAGCCGGCACGACCCTGCTCGCCGACCTCGACCTGATCCTCAACCCGAACGGCAGCGGTGCTCAGCTGGGCGTCAACGTCACCCGCTGCCCAGCCGGGACGACCGCGCCGAGTGGCTGCACGCACACGTTCATCGACACTGCTGGCGCGGATCGTGAATGGATCACGACGGCCGGCACGCGCGCCTGGCTGTCCTACCACGACTCGGGCAATAGCACGCTCATCCGCGTGAAGCGCTCCACCGACGACGGTCAAACATGGACGGCGGCGGGCTCACCGATCCCCGGCCAGGGCGCGGCCACCGGCAACGCGACGTTCAACAACTCGATCGGCCCGATCGTGGCCGACTCGGGAACCGGCGTCGTGTACGAGTCATACGCAGCGGGCGAGCCGCAGACAAAAGCGACGAGCGCAAATTTCAACAACATCTACGTGTCCAGGTCAGCGGACGGCGGCACGCACTGGACGTCCACGCTCGTGTTCCACGCCCCGCAGTTCACGAGGCTGAACAACTTCTGGCCGACACTCGCGGTCGACCCGATCACGCACGTCGTCTACACCGCGTGGACCGATCAGCACGGCATCGCGGTGTCGCAGTCCGCCGACGGCGGCGTCACATGGTCACCCGCGATCACCGTGTCGACCATCAAGACGACGGTGATGCCGTGGGTTGCGGCCCGGAATGGCAAGGTCGACGTCGTGTACTACGGTTCCACGGCCGCCTCGACCGATGACACGAGCGCGGTCTGGAACGTCTACGACTCCCAGTTCTCCAATGGCGCGTGGACTGTCAAGAAGGTCAGCAACACGCCGAACCGGGTAGGCGCGGTCTGCATGGAGGGCTCGGGATGCGTCAACAACGTTAACCGCGAACTGCTCGACTTGTTTGAGGTCGCCGAAGATCCGGTGTCCGGCAAAGCAGCGATCGTCTACACCGATTCGACAATCGACAGTTGGACCGCCAGCGGCGTCACGAAGGAACTCCCCGAGATCGTACTAGCATTCGAAAAGTAGCGGTGTAGCGGCCGCCGCGGCCATATTCATTCCTGGCGAGCGCCGCAAGACCGCTACATAGACGTAGTTGCGGTTTCCAGGCGTGCCTGCTCGGCGAGCTTGTCCCGGGTGAACGCGGGCAGTTCCGCTCCGACGCGCACCGCCAGGCCAGCGAACCCCTGGTGCCCCGGCAGCCGCTGCAAGCACTCCTGTGCCAGATCGCGCGCCGTGCCGGCGTCGCCTCGCAGCTCGGCCAGCCCGGCCCGCACGAACGTCAGCTCGGGACCGCCGAGCGCGGCATGCCCTACGAGCCGGTCCAGGCGGTCCTCGGCCTCGGATCCGGCGAGCCGCTCTAGCAGCATCGCGTGCCACTCCGCAAGGTCGCGGGTCCGGTCCTTGCGGACGAAGTCTGAGTCGGGATAGCTGAAGTCGGAGCGCGAAGACGCAGGCTTGCGCGCCCCGGCCCGGTTGATCTCATCCAGCGCGTCCAGGTAGCGGTCCGCGAACACGGTCCACGCATCGGGCACGCTCAGCATGCGGCCCAAAACGGCGGCCAGCGAGGTCTCCTTCCCCGCCAGCCTGCCCCAACCGCCGCGCGACCAGCCGTACGCCGACTCCCACCGAGGCAGCTGCGCCGCGGCCGTCGTGGCGAACCGGGCGAACCCGTGCCGCTCTCGTACCGATTCCCACAGCGCCGCCGCCGTGTCGCTGACCACGAACTGCGCGGCCTCCATCGGATCCTCGGACCGGAAGTAATCGAACCGCCGCGTCTCGCAAGCCAGATCGATGATTAGCGCAACCGCCTCCTCCGCCGGCGCCGGGTCGTCCGCGCGCAGCGCGGCCAGCGCGTCGCCCGACAGCTGGCGGAACGTGAGCCTCCAGCGTGAACGTTCTCTGGGCGAGACCCGCCGGTCGCCGGCCAGGTAAGCACCGGCCCGGGCGAGTTCGGCGAACTCGCGAACCTCGAACAGCACGCTGTCTGGGTCGCGCGGCATCGCGGCCGAACGCCTGCGCGCCTCATCCTCGGCGGGGTCCAGTTCGCGCTCGATGCGCTCGCGCCTCTGCGCCGAACCACGCCAGTACAGGTTCCACAGGGCCTTCTTGATCTGGTCCTCGCTGAGTCCGTCGACCTTGCCGAAGAACTCGTCCCGGTTCATGCGCTTCGGGGGC
>WNFI01083322.1_pt1 | contig 15072 bp, 5 predicted proteins | sample 5400471 | NCBI WGS metagenome assembly WNFI01 (sample SAMN13153348, study PRJNA577476) | soil metagenome | isolation source: 100 cm saprolite on Douglas fir-dominated hillslope | place: USA:California | collected 2013-09-17
CGCCGGCATTCGAGCCACGGTGCTCTTGACCGAACGCCAGAGACGCTGCATCGTCTCGTCGCCGTGGACGGCGGTCACGAACATCGTCTCGGTTCCCGGACTCATGGTCGAAAGCAACGCCAGCCCCCATTCACCCCAGTCGCCCCAGTCGCGGTCGTCCGTCCATGCATCCTTACAGTCATCTTTGCAGAGCCCGAGGAACGTAATTTCGCTGCACCCATTCAGGCCCTGGTCGCCTTTCTCGTCGGGGTCAACGAAAAACGGGCTCTCGAAGATCGGCTGGCTTATGGGCATGATCAACGTGTTGCCGCGACTCCCCGCATGCATCCGCTCGCGGAAGAACTGAAGAAGATCGCGCGCGACAAATCCTTCTCTCTCGGTGTCAGCGTCGATGATCCAATAGGCCTCTTTCCCCTTCAGGCCGTTCGTCCACTGGAGTCCGCTTATCAAGTGAGCACGATCTCCTGTCGTAAGGTCCATTGACATAGAGTGCGCAACTCGCCCGTGCGGGTTCTCCTGCGATGGTTTCTGCAGCAGAATTTTCCAGCCAGTAGACTTCTTCCACTGCGCTTCAGTTACGAGTGCTTTTTCTGAGCTCGTCCAACTGTCATCGGAGACGATGACTCGCCGAAAAACCTGGCCCAGTGAATGGCCGCTTGCCAGGGTAAGTAAGTGGTCGCATGTCTTTGGATCATAGATGGCCATGTCGCTGCCGACCAGCTGCTCTAGGGTCCACCTGAACGCGCTGATGGGCTGGTAATCGTGGTACTCCCCGTGTGGCGTGACTTTCGGCCAGTTCCACCAAAAGGCCGGCAAGGCGTAGGTGACGGTCGCAATACTAGGTACTCCCCGGTCCGAGAGCAATCCGAGGCGCTTGAGCGCCTCAGCGAGGAAGGAGGCATAGAACCCTACGTTCGTAGCCAGGTACATTACATCTGTCGTGGTCGGGAGCCTGACCGTGCGCGGAATTCTTTGGGGGTTCAGATTAGCGCGAGCATCGGCGATTTCTTCGGAAACATACGAGGAAAGCAGAGTGCCAACCAGCGTTCTGCGGGTGGGATTTACCAGGTGCGGCGTGGCACCGCTGGCATCGGTGTAGATATCATGCCATGTCCATAGTAGTTTCTTGATCGCCACTGCGGGAGCAGCTTCACCCGCCTTGGTTTCGGCAAGCGCCAGGGATATTTTGAACCAATCGCTGGCATTGGCTAGTTCCCGGGAGAAAGTCTGCTTTAGTTCGCGTACCTCCAAGTAGAGAAAACTCGCGATCACGGTGAGTGCATAAAGGATCATGATGGCGGCGAGAGCACCGGATGCCTTGGCTGGCTCGTCGATCATGGTGCGGATTTCTATTATCATCGCGAGGCCGAGCACCAGGTAAGGAACGCTTACGGAAGTCAGCCAGATGAGGAGCTCTTGGTGGCGCTCTGCGCTGCGGCTTTTGTCATGCTCGGAGAGCTTCCACGCGAAGCGCACGTTATAGATCCACACCAGCGGAGCTGCAAGCAGGGCAAGGACTAGAATGAAGACAGCGTATTGAACGAAAGGGAAGTGGGCATCATACCAATGCCGCTTGTCCAACACTAAGGGATGCTCCCACAATGAGACCCAGCAAATAAATATGACGTCGGCTGCCGAGAGCGTAATCAGTGTCCAAGTGGCGATTTGACCTGCCCTGCTGGCAAGAGCCTTGGTCGCTGCACCAATGACCTGCCGAAGCTCTGTTCGTCGGCTCATGCGTCCTCCAGAGAGATCCAAGTCCCCATAGTTTAGCATGGCCGAGACACCGCGTACAAAAAATTAGGCTTTGGCTATTAGAGTATGACCTGCGTGCGCGACGGGGAGGCGCCGGTCGCCAAGGCGAGGGCAAGCGCGGCGCTCACTCGCTGCGCAGCGCCACCGTGGGATCGACGCGGGTGGCGCGACGGGCCGGCGCGTAGAGCGCCAGCAGCGCGACCAGCGCCAGCAGCAGCGGCGTGGCGGCGAAGGCCAGCGGATCGGTCGGGCTGGTGCCGATGAGCAGGCTCGCCGCGAGCCGGCTCCCGGCCAGCGCGACGGCGAGGCCGCCGGCGAGGCCGCACGCCACCTGCACCATGCCCTGCCCCACGATCATGCTCATCACCCTGCCGCGCCGCGCGCCGAGCGCCATGCGAATGCCGATGTCGCGCGACCGCTGCGCGACCGAGAACGACATGACGCCATAGATGCCGACCGCGGCCAGCGCCAGCGCCAGGGCGGCGAAGAGCCCGAGCAGCGAGGCGCCGAGCCGCGGCGCCCACAGCGAGGTCTCGATGGTGTCGGCCAGCGTGCCGGCGCCGACCAGCGGCATGCCGGGAGCCAGCGCGTGCACCTGGCGCTCCACGGCGGGCAGCAGCGCCGCCGGCCGCCGGCTCGCCCGCACCATCAGCGTCACCGCCGCGGCGTAGTTCTGGGCCAGCGGCAGGTAGACGTAGGGCTGCGGCTCTTCGGCCAGATCGGTGTACTTGGCGTCGCGCGCCACGCCCACCACCTCGATGGGCGGCGTGCCGTGGAAGTGGAAGCGCTTGCCGACCGCGTCCTGGTGCGGCCAGTACTTCTCGGCCAGGGTGCGGTTGACCACCGCCACCGCCGGCGCGCCCTGCCGGTCGGCTTCCAGGAAGGCGCGCCCGGCCACCACCGGCACGCCCGTGGTGCGGAAGAACGCCGGGTCCACCGCGTCGACCTGCACTAGCAGGCCGTTGTCCGGGTTCTCCTGCCCCTCGAGGAACACCGAGCGGGTGACCGAGAGCTGCATGGGACCGGCCTGGGCGAGGGCCGCCGCCGCGACGCCGGGCAGCGCCGCGGCGCGCTCGCGCACCGCCCGGAACAGCTGCTCGCCGCGCCCCTGGTCCAGACCGTAGAGGCCGGCGTCGAAGGACATCGTCAGCAGGCGCCCGGTGTCGTACCCGGGATCGATGCGCTGCGCGGCGGCGAGGCTGCGCAGGAACAGCCCGGCGGCGATCAGCACCACCAGCGCCAGCCCCACCTCGCCGGCCACCAGCGCCCCGCGCAGCCCCATCCCGCGGACACCGCGGACCGCGGCAGCCGGCGGCGCCGCGGCCGCCTGGGTCTTGAGCGCGGTGACCAGCTGCGGCCGCGTGCTCTGGAGCGCCGGCGCCAGGCCGAAGACGAGGCCGGTCAGGACCGAGACCGCCAGCGTGAAGGCCAGCACCCGCAGGTCCACCCCGAGCTCGATGGTCACCGGGTTGGGGAGGCTGGCGAGGAAGGCGACCAGCGCGCGGTCCGCCCAGATCATCAGCAGCAGGCCGGCGGCGCCGCCGAGCAGCGCCAGCAGCAGGCTATGCCGAGCAGCATCCAGGAAGCGCCCGTCAGCTTCTCCCGCTGCCCGGGCGGCAGCGTCGCCTGCGGCAGCGGCGTCATCACCACCGTGCGCCCCTTGTTGGCCTGCGGATAGTCGTGCTCGAGCCGCCCGGCGATGGCGGTCATCTCGGCGCGCGCCGTGGCCAGCGTCACCCCTGGACGCAGGCGGCCCACCGCGAAGATGAACAGGCCGCGCCGCGTTTCGTACCAGTTGACCGAGGGATCGGGCGAGATCTGGCGGTTCATGCTCATCGGCACCCAGAGGTCCGATTGCAGGCCGAGCTCGCAGCCGGCGAAGCCCTCGGGCGCCACGCCGATGACCGTGTAAGGATGGCCGTCGAGCTTGATGGCGCGGCCGACCGCGGCGGGATCGGCGCCGAGCTGCTGGCGCCAGAAATGGTCCGAGACCACCACCACCGGGTGCGCCCCGAGCTTGGCCGCCTCCTCGAGCGAGAAGGCGCGGCCGAGCCGCGGGTGCACTCCGAGCAGCTGGAAATAGTTCTCCGAGACCAGCTGGCCGGTGGTCATGAACGCCTCGCCGCCGGTGACGACGCTGATCGGGTTGGTGTCGTAGCCGAGGATGCCGGTGAACGACCGCGCCTGCTCGCGGTAGTCCTTCCAGTTGAGGTGGGAGAGCATGGGCATCGGCGCTCCCGGGTGCTTCGCGTCCAGGGTGTAGAGCCTCACCAGCCGGCCGGGGTCGGCGACCGGCAGCGTCCGCAGCAGCAGGACGTCGACGAGGCCGAAGACGGTGGTGTTGGCGCCGATCCCCAGCGCCAGCGACAGCACCGCCGCCAGCGTGAAGCCGGGCCGCCTCGCCATCGAGCGCAGCGCGTAACGCAGGTCCGTCAACAGGCTTTCCACGGCGATCGACCTCCTGGTGGCGAGGCGAGAGCTCCGGCGGCAGGGCCGGCCGGGCCGGCATCATAGCGGGTTGGCGGGCGCCGGCCAACCGGCGGCCAGCGTGTCCCCTTCTCCGCGCCACGGCGCACACCTATTCAGGCGGAGCGCCCATCCGGCGTCGACGGCAGGAGTCCGAGCGCCCCCCGGCGTCCACTGCCGTGGAGCTGCGGGCGATTCGCCCGCTGCTGGCCGGCGCCGCCACGCGCTACGGTTCGGTCGAGCATCCGGAGCTGCTGCTGGAAGCCGCGGTCCTGGCCCACGAGCTGCCGCGGCGCCTGCGCGCGGTGCTCACCGCGTTCCGGCTGACCGAGCCCGACGCGGCGCACCTCATCCTCTCGGGATATCCGGTGGACGACGCCAGGATCGGCCGCACGCCGGAGCACTGGCATCGCCCCCACGAGGCCCGCTCGCCGGCGCTCGAGGAGGAGATCTTGTTCCTGCTCACCGCCTCGCTGCTGGGCGAGTGCATCGGCTGGCGGACGCAGCAGAGCGGGCGCATCGTGCATGACGTGATGCCCATCAGGGGCATGGAACAGGAGCAGATCGGCACCGGCAGCGAGCAGACCATCTGGTGGCACACCGAGGACGCCTTCCATCCCCTGCACGGCGACTACGTGGCGATGATGTGCCTGCGCAACCCCGACCGCGTGCCCACGACCTTCGCCTCGCTCGAGCAGCTGGCGCTGGATCCCGAGGACCTGCGGACGCTCTTCGAGCCTCGTTTCACCATCCAGCCCGATCAATCGCACCGGCCCGAGAGCGCCGCCCGGCCGGCGGCCGGCGGCAACGGCGACGGCAACGGCGCCGCCAAGGCCTACGACTACGTCGAGCAGAGCCGGCGGCAGCCCGAGAAGATCGCGCTGCTGTCGGGCGATCCGCGCTCGCCGTACATCCGCATCGATCCCTACTTCATGCCGCCGATCGAGGACGACCCGCCCGCCCGGCGGGCGTTCGCGGCGCTGGTGGCGGCGCTCGAGGCCAGGCTCGAGGACCTCGTCCTCGAGCCCGGCGACATCTGCTTCATCGACAACCGCAAGGCCGTGCACGGGCGCCGCGCCTTCAAGGCCCGCTACGACGGGGGCGACCGGTGGTTCAAGCGCATGAACCTCACCCGCGACCTGCGCCGGTCGCGGGCCGCCCGCTCCGGCGCGACCTCCCGGGTCATCCAGTGAGGGGCGGCATGACGTTCGCACGAGGCCGCAGGTGACGGGCCTGCCGCCGGCCCTCGCCGAGCTGTCGCGCGAGGCGAAGCTCGCGCTGCTGGAGCGGCTCGCCGGGGAGCGCGCGCGCGCCGCGGCCGCCGCCGGCGGCGAGGCCGGCTCGTACCCGCTTGCCTTCGCGCAGCAGCCCTTCTGGTTCCTCGCCCAGCTCGACCCGGGGTCCTACGCCGACCACGTGTTCCGGGCGTTCGACGTCGCCGGCCCCCTGGACGGCCGCGCCCTGGGGCGCGCCGTCGCCGAGCTGGTGCGGCGCCATGCCGCCCTGCGCACCCGCTTCGCGGTCGTCGGCGGCGAGCCCCGGCAGGTGGTCGCCCCGCCGCTGCCCGGCGGCGTCCCCCTGCATGTGGTCGCCCCGCCCCTCTCCGGCGGCGTCCCCCTGCATGTGGTCGCCCCACCCCTCCCCGGCGGCGCGCCGGCGATGCCGGTGGTCGATCTGACGCGGCTGCCGGCCGGAGCGGCCGCGCCGCTGGCCCTGGCGCTCGCCGGCGAGGAGGCGCGCCGGCGGTTCGACCTGGCCCGCGGACCGCTGTTCCGCGCAAGGCTGCTGCGGCTGGGGCCCCGCCGGCACGCGCTGCTGCTGTGCCTGCACCACATCGTCGCCGACGGCTGGTCGCTGGGGGTGCTGCTGCGCGAGCTCTCGGTCCTCTACGGGGCCTTCGCCGCCGGCGCGCCCACCACCAGGTTGCCGCTGGCCGAGCCCCAGGCGCTTTTCGTGGACTTTGCCGCCGAGCAGCGGCAACGGCTGCAGGGCGAGGTGCTCGCCCGGGAGCTCGCCTTCTGGCGCCGGCGCCTGGACGGCGCCCCGGCCGTGCTCGAGCTGCCCGCCGACCATCCGCGGCCGCACCTGGCGTCGCGGCGGGGCGGCGCCGTCGCCGGCGCGGTCCCGGACGCCGACGCCGCCGCCTTGCGGGCCCTGGCGACGGCGGCCAGGGCCACCCCGTTCATGGCGCTGCTGGCCGTCTTCGACGCCCTGCTGTACCGCTATACCGGCCAGGGCGACCTGGTGGTGGGCGTGCCGGCCGCCAACCGCGACCGCTTCGAGCTCGAGAGCGTGGTCGGCTGCTTCGCGGGCGTCGCCCTGGTGCGCGCCCGGCCGCGGCGCGGCACGAGCTTCCGCGAGCTGCTCGCCCAGGTGCGCGCCGAGACGCTCGCGGTCCTGCCCCACTCGGAGCTGCCGTTCGAGCAGCTGGTCGCAGAGCTGCAGCCCGACCGCGGCCTGTCGCACAACCCGCTGTTCCAGGTGATGTTCGCGCTGCAGCCGGCGGGCGACGGCCGGCTGTCGCTGCCGGGGCTCGAGCTGGCGCCGCTGCCGGTCGAGCGCCGCCTGGCCAAGCTCGACCTGACGCTCGACATGGTCGAGCTGCCCGGCGGCTTCGGCGGCTACTTCGAGTACAGCGCCGACCTCTTCGAGGCGGCGACGATCGCCCGCCTGGCCGCCCATTTCAGCGCCCTGCTCGCGGCCGCCGCCGCGGCACCCGACCGCGGCGTCGGCGAGCTGCCGATGCTCGCGGCGGCGGAGCGGCGGCAGCTCCTCGTGGACTGGAACCAGCGCTACACGGGAGCGCCGGGGACGGTCCCCGGCCGGATCGCCGAGCAGGCCCGGCGCACCCCCGGCGCGCCCGCCGTGCTCTTCGACGACGAGCGGCTGTCGTTCGCCGAGCTGCTCGAGCGCGCCGGCCGGCTCGCCCGCGCCCTGCGGCGGCTGGGGGTGGGACCGGAGACCGCGGTCGGAGTGTGCCTCGAGCGCTCGCTCGACCTGCCCGTCGTGCTGCTCGCCGTCCTCGCGGCGGGAGGGGCGTGGGTCCCCCTCGATCCGGAGTACCCCCGGGAGCGGCTGGCGCTGATGATCGCCGACGCGGGCGTCTCGCTGCTGCTCACCCAGGAGCGGCTGCTCGCCAGACTGCCGGCGCACGCCGGCAGCGGGGAACGACTGCCGGAACGACTGCCGGCGGCCGGCGGCGGCGGGGAGGACGGGCCGCCGGCGGCCGCCGGGGCGCTGCCGCCGGTCGTGGCGATCGATCGCCTCGATCTCGCGGCCGAGGACGGGTCCTGGCCGGACTGGCCGATCCATCCCGAGAGCCTGGCCTACGTCGTCTTCACCTCGGGCTCGACCGGCAGGCCGAAGGGGGTGGCCGTCCCACACCGTGCGATGGCCAACCACGTGGCGGCGTGCGCGCGCGCCTACCGCCTGGGCCCGGACGACCGGGTGCTGCAGTTCACCTCGATCAGCTTCGACATCACCTGCGAGGAGATCCTGCCGGCCTGGGTCACCGGCGCCGCCGTGGTGCCGCGGCCGCCCGGCCTGTTCCCGTCGTTCGCCGAGCTCGAGGCGCTCATCGTGCGCCACGGCATCACCGTCGTCGAGCTGCCCACCGCCTACTGGCACGAGTGGGTGGGCGAGATGGTCCGCGCCGGCGCCTCGCCGCCCCCGCCGCTGCGCCTGGTGGTCATCGGCACCGAGCAGGCGCTGCCGCGGCGGGTGGCCGAATGGCTGGCGCTGGCCGGCGACCGGGTGCGGCTCAACAACAGCTACGCCTCGACCGAGGCCACCGTCACCGCGGTGGTCTACGAGCCCGCCGCCCCGGACCTCGCGCGCTTCCGCGCCGGCGACCGGGTGCCGGTCGGGAAGACCCTGGACAACTGCTGCGCCTACGTGCTCGACGCGGGCCTCGAGCCGGTGCCGGTGGGGGTGCCGGGCGACGTCTACATCGGCGGTCCCAACGTCTCGCGCGGCTACCTGAGCTGGCCGGAGCTCACCGCCGGCAGCTTCCTGCCCGACCCCTTCGCCGCCAGTCTGGGCTATGGCCCGGGCCAGCGCATGTACGCGCAAGGCGACGTCGGCCGCTGGCTGCCCACCGGCGACCTCGAGTACCTGGGCCGCCGCGACGACCAGGTGAAGATCCGCGGCTTCCGCATCGAGCCCGCGGAGGTGGCCGCGGCGGTGGCACGCCACCCGGCGGTCAAGGACTGCGTGGTGGTGGTCAAGAGCGACGGCGCCCTGGGCAAGCGGCTGGTGGCGTACCTCACCGGGATCGAGGGCGCCGCCGGCCTCGACGCCGGCGTCGAGGCCGGCCTCGATCAGCTGCGGGCGTTCTTGCGCGAGAGCCTGCCCGAGCACATGCTGCCGTCCGCCCTGGTGGCGCTGCCGGCCCTGCCGCTGACCGCCAACGGCAGGGTGGACCAGCGTGCCCTGCCGGAGCCGCCGGCCGGCGCTCCCGGGCAAGCGGCGGCCGAGGCCGCGCCGCGGTCGGCGCTCGCCGAGATCCTGGCCGGGATCTGGTGCGAGGTGCTGGGGCTGCCGCGGGTGGGCCCCGGCGACGACTTCTGGGGCCTCGGCGGCCACTCCCTGCTCGGCACCCAGGTGGTGTCGCGGGTGCGCGAGCAGCTGCGGGTAGAGCTGCCGATGCGGGCCCTGTTCGAGAACCCGACCCTGGCCGGGCTGGCGCGGCGCATCGAGGAGCTGCGGCGGGCCGGGCCGGCGGCGGGGCCGCCGCGCATCGAGGCGGTGGCGCGCGGTGACGGTGAGCAAGCGCTCGCGGCGTCGTTTGCCCAGCAGCGCCTCTGGTTCCTGGACCGCCTGGATCCGGGCCGGCCCACCTACAACATGCCCCTGTCGCTCCATCTGCGTTACGTCCCGGCGGACGCGGCGGCGGCGGGCGGCCGCGGCTCCGATGGTCGCCAGTCGCGGCACTCGTTGCCAGTCGGGGCCGTCCCCGAGCTCGACGTCGCCGCCCTGGCCGCCGCCGTCAGCGCGGTCGTGCGGCGCCACGAGGCCCTGCGCACCACCTTCGCCGAGGTGGACGGCCAGCCGCGGCAGCTCGTCCATCCCGCCGCGCCGGTGCCCCTGCCCGTCGTCGACCTGGCGGCGCTCGACCCCGCCAGAAGGGCCGCCGAGAGCCGGCGGCGGCACGCCGCGGAAGCCCGGCGGCCGTTCTCGCTCGAGCGCGGGCCGCTGCTGCGGCTGTGCCTGCTGCGCCTGGGCGGTCGGCTCGCCCCTTGTCGAGACCGACACTTCCCTGAGGTCGGCGGCGAGTACCAGCTGCTGGCCACCCTGCATCACATCGTGGCCGACGGCTGGTCGCTGCCCATCTTCGTGCGCGAGCTGACGTCGCTGTACGGCGCGATCACCGCGGGCGAACGGCCGGCGCTCCCGGAGCTGCCGATCCAGTACGCCGACTTTGCGCACTGGCAGCGCCGGTGGCTGGACGGTGAGACGGACGCGGAGCTGGATCACTGGCGGCAGCGGCTGCGCGGGCTGCCGCCGGTCCTCGAGCTGCCGGCCGACCGGCCGCGGCCCGCCGTCCGCACCGGGCAGGGCGCATCGTGCGAGGCGGCGCTCGGCAGCGGCCTCGCGGCGGCGCTCCACGCCGCGGCGAGCCGCCTGGGAGCCACGCCCTTCATGGTGGCGCTCGCCGGGCTCGCGGCGCTGCTCCACCGTTGCGGCGGCCAGGAGAGCTTCGCGGTCCGCGTGCCCGTCGCGGGGCGCAACCGGGTCGAGATCGAGCCGCTGATCGGCTGCTTCGTCAATACCCTGGCGCTGCGCTGCGACGTGGCGGCCCAGGCCTCGGGGCGCGCCCTCGTCGAGCAGGTGCGCGACGCCTTCCTGGACGCCGATGCGCACCAGGCCCTGCCGTTCGAGAAGCTGGTCGAGGAGCTGGCGCCCGAGCGCAGCCTGAGCCATGCGCCGCTGTTCCAGGTCCTGTTCGCGTACCAGAACCTGCCCCCCCTGGAGGTGGCCGCCGCGGGCTTGCAGGTGACCCAGACCGCCACCCCGAGCGGCACGGCCAAGTTCGACCTCATGCTCTCCATCCTGGCCGACCGCGAGCCGGCGGCTCTCTACTTCGAGTACGCCACCGAGCTGTTCGACGCGGTGACCGTCGTCCGCCTGGTGGACCACTACTCGCGCCTGCTCGCGGCCCTGGCGGCCGACCCCGGGCGCAGGATCGGCGAGCTGCCGCTGCTCGGCGCCGCCCAGCGCCACCAGCTGGCGGTCGAGTGGAACCCATGGCCGTCGGCGGCGGCGGACGGGCGCGGCAGGGAGGTCATCCACCGCCTCTTCGAGGCGCAGGCGGAGCGCACGCCGGAGCGGCCGGCGGTCTCGGCGGCGGGCGTCACCCTCACCTATCGCGAGCTCGACGAGCGGGCCAACCGCCTTGCCTGGCACCTGCTCGCCGCCGGCGTCGCGCCGGGAGACCTGGTGGGCCTGTGCTTGCCGCGCTCGCTCGAGCTGGTGGTGGCGATCCTGGCCACGCTCAAGGCCGGCGCCGCCTACCTGCCCCTCGACCCCACGCACCCGCCCGAGCGCCTGGCCTTCGCCCTGGCCGACGGCGGCGCCGCCGTCGTGCTCGCCGTCTCGGCCCTCGCGCACCTGCTGCCGGCGCGCCCGGAGCTGCAGGTGATCGCCGTCGACGCCGAGGCCGCGGCGATCGCCGCGCGCAGCCCCCGGCGCCCGGCGGTCCCGGCCGACCCCGGGCTGCCGGCCTACGTGATCTATACCTCGGGCTCGACCGGCCGTCCCAAGGGCGTGATGATCCCCCACGGCCACGTCACCTGCCTGTTTCACGCCCAGGCGCCCATCTATGGCTTCGGCCCCGAGGACGTCTGGACGCTGTTCCATTCCTGTGCCTTCGACTTCTCGGTCTGGGAGATCTGGGGGGCGCTGCTCTACGGCGGCCGCCTGGTGGTGGTGCCGGAGTGGGAGAGCCGCTCGCCCGAGGCGTTCTACAGCCTGCTGCACGACGAGCGGGTCACCGTGCTCGGCCAGACGCCGGGGGCCTTCCGCCAGCTGCTGTGGGCCGAGGAGGCGGTGCTGGGCGGCACGCCGCCCGACCTGGCGCTGCGGCTGGTGATCTTCGGCGGCGAGGCCCTCGAGCTGGCGAGCCTCGCCCCGTGGTTCCGGCGCCACGGCGACGCGACGCGGCTGGTGAACATGTACGGCATCACCGAGACCACGGTGCAGGCGGCCTGGCGCCCCATCCGCCTCGCGGACCTCGCGTCCCGGGGCAGCCTCATCGGCGCGCCGATCGCGGACTGGACCCTCCACCTCGCCGATCCCGGGCTCGCGCCGGTGCCGATCGGCGTGCCCGGCGAGATCCTGGTGGGCGGCGAGGGCGTGGCGCCGGGCTACCTCCGGCGGCCGGAGCTGACCGCGGAGCGCTTCGTCCCCGACCCGTTCGGGCCGCCGGGGGCGCGCCTGTACCGCTCGGGCGACCTCGCCCGCCGCCTGCCCGACGGCGATCTCGAGTACCTGGGCCGCATCGACCGCCAGGTCAAGATCCGCGGCTTCCGCATCGAGCTGGGCGAGATCGAGGCGGCGCTGTGCCGCCATCCGGCGGTGGCGCAAGGTGTGGTGCTGCTGCGGGAGGACACGCCGGGCAATCCGCGGCTCGTCGCCTACTACGTGCCGGCGACCGGCGAGGAGGCGGGCGCCGGCGAGCTGCGCGCGGCGCTGCGCCAGGAGCTGCCCGAGTACATGGTCCCGTCCTGGTTCGCGGCGCTGCCCGCCCTGCCGCTGACCGTCAACGGCAAGGTGGACCGCAAGGCGCTGCCGGCGCCCGGCGCGGGGCGTGCCGATCTCGCCGGCGAGTGGGTGGCGCCCAGCGGGCCGGTCGAGGAGCAGGTGGCGGCGATCTGGGGCGAGGTGCTCGGCCGCGAGCGCATCGGCGCCCAGGACAGCTTCTTCGAGCTGGGCGGGCACTCGCTGCTGGCCACCCGGGTGCTGTCGCGGCTGCGCGCGGCCTTCGATTTCGAGGTGCCGCTGCGCGACCTGTTCCTGAGCCCGACGGTGGCCGGCCTCGCCGCGGCGATCGAGCGCGGCGAGATCGAATCCGCCTCCGACGAGGTCCTGGCGCGGCTGCTGGGCGAGCTCGAGGGCGAGCCGGAGCCCGCCTGAGGCGGCCCGGCGCAACCAGCTACCGCGAGAGTCCGAGAGATGCCCGAATCCGAGATCGCCAGACGCATCGCCGAGCTGCCGCTCGCCAAGCGCACGCTGCTCGTTCAGAAGCTGCAGCAGGAGCGGGAGAAGGAGCGGGCGGCCCGGGCCGCCCAGGGCCATGGCGAGGGCGACGAGGGCCAGGGCCAGCCCATCCGGCGCCGCCCCCGGGAGAGCGAGACCTACCCGCTGTCCTTCGCCCAGCAGCGCCTGTGGTTCCTGCACGAGTTCGAGCCCGACAGCCCGGAGTACAACGTCCCGCAGGCCTTCCGCATCGCCGGCGACCTCGATGCCGAGCTGCTGCAGCGCGCGCTGCGCGAGGTGGTGCGCCGGCACGAGACGCTGCGCACCACCTTCCGCTCGGTCGAGGGCGTGCCGGCGCAGGTGATCGCGCAGGTGGTGGACATGGAGGTCCCCTACGCCGACGCGCGGGCGCGGGTGGCCGATCCCGCGCAGGCCTGGGACGAGGCCCTGCGGCTCGCCGCCGCCGACGCCCGCGAGCCCTTCGACCTGACGCTCGGTCCGCTGATGCGCGCCAGGCTCTTCCGCACCGGCGAGCGCGAGCACCTGCTCTACACCAACGTGCACCACATCGCCTACGACGGCTGGTCGATGGCCATCTTCATGCGCGAGCTGGGGGCCATCCACGACGCCCTCGCCGCCGGCGTCCCGGCGGCCCTGCCCGAGCTGCCGGTGCAGTATCTCGACTTTGCGCTCTGGCAGCGCGAATGGCTCGCGGGCGAGGTGCTGGCGGCGCAGCTCGCCTACTGGCGGCGCCAGCTGGCCGCCGTGCCGCCCTTGGAGCTGCCGACCGACCGGCCGCGCCCGCCGGTACGCACCTACCACGGCGCCGCCATCCCGCTGGCGCTCGGCGACGGCCTCGAGCGCGGCCTGCGGGAGCTGGCCCGGCGCCAGGGCACGACGCTCTTCGTCGTGCTGATGGCGGCGTGGAAGGCGCTGCTGCATCACTGGACCACCCAGGAAGACGTGAGCGTCGGCACGCTGATCGCGAACCGCAGCCGGCCCGAGATCGAGGGCCTGATCGGCTTCTTCGCCAACAGCCTGGCGCTGCGCAGCGACCTGGGGGGCGATCCGCCGCTCGCGGCGCTGCTCGGCCGCGAGCGCGAGGTCCTGCTCGACGCCTACGCCCACCAGGACCTGCCGTTCGAGAAGCTCGTCGAGGAGCTGAACCCGCCGCGCGACCTGGCACGGACGCCGCTGTTCCAGGTGATGCTGCTGCTGCTCAACGCGCCGGGCGAGGCGCCGGAGCTCCGGCGGCTCGACCTGCGGCCCGTGGTCATCGAGAGCGGCACCTCCAAGATGGAGATGACGCTGTACCTGACCGACATGCCGGCCCGCCTGGAGGGCTTCCTCGAGTACAACACCGACCTGTTCGAGAGCGCCACCATGGCGCGCCTGCTCGGGCACTACCTGCGGGTGCTCGAGACGGCGGTCGGGCGGTCCGAGACGCCCCTCTCGGAGCTGCCGCTGCTGTCGGAGGAGGAGCGGCGCCAGGTGCTGGTGGACTGGAACGCCACGCGCGCCGAGACGCCGCTCACCACCCTGCACGGCTGGATCGAGGAGCGGGTGCGCCAGGCGCCGGCGGCCACCGCGGTCGAGCTCGGGGAGCGGCGCCTGAGCTACGGCGAGCTCGACGCCGCGGCCAACCGCCTGGCGCGCCACCTGCGCCGCCTGGGCGTCGCGCCGGAGGTCCTGGTCGGCCTGGCCATGGAGCGCTCGCTCGAGATGGTGGTGGCTCTCCTCGCGGTGCTCAAGGCCGGCGGCGCCTACCTGCCGATCGACCCGGAGTACCCCAGGGAGCGGCTCGCCCACATGCTCGCCGACGCGCGGGTGCCCGTCGTGGTGACCCAGGAGTCCCTGCTCGATCGCCTGCCGGCGCACGCGGCGCGGGTGGTGGCGGTGGACCGCGACGCCGCCGCCATCGCCGGCGAGAGCGCCGCGGCGATCGGCGGCGTCGACGGCGGCGATCGCGGGACGGGCGGCGCCGGCCCGGCCAACCTCGCCTACGTCATCTACACCTCGGGCTCGACGGGCAGGCCCAAGGGGGTGCAGATCCCGCACTCGGCGGTGGTCAACTTCCTCGAATCGATGCGCCGCCGGCCGGGCCTCGCCGGCAGCGACACCCTGCTGGCCGTCACCACCCTGTCGTTCGACATCGCCGGGCTCGAGCTGTACCTGCCCCTGGTCTGCGGCGCGCGGCTGCTGCTGGTCTCGCGCGAGACGGCCCAGGCGGGCGAGCAGCTGCGCGCGGTGCTCGAGCGGCAGGGCGTGACCTTCATGCAGGCCACGCCCGCCACCTGGCGCCTGCTGCTGGCGGCGGGCTGGACCGGCGACCCGCGGCTGGTCGTGCTGTGCGGCGGCGAGGCGCTGCCGCGCGACCTCGCGAGCCAGCTGCTCGGCGCCTGCGGTGCGCTGTGGAACGTCTACGGGCCCACCGAGGCGACGATCTGGTCGACCCTCGATCGGGTCGGGCCGGCAGGCCCCATCGCCATCGGCCGGCCGCTCGACAACACCGAGGTCTACCTGCTGTCGCGCCGGCTGCGGCCGGTGCCGGTCGGCGTCCCCGGCGAGCTGCTGATCGGCGGCGCCGGGCTGTCGCGCGGCTATCGCGGCAGGCCGGAGCTGACCGCCGAGCGGTTCATCGCCGATCCCTTCGCC
>WNFI01671464.1_pt2 | contig 15072 bp, 13 predicted proteins | sample 5400471 | NCBI WGS metagenome assembly WNFI01 (sample SAMN13153348, study PRJNA577476) | soil metagenome | isolation source: 100 cm saprolite on Douglas fir-dominated hillslope | place: USA:California | collected 2013-09-17
CCGCCGTATTCACCGTTCCGCTGGCAGTAACACTGATCTGTGTGCTCGAATCAATGGTCGCCTGAACCGTATTGTATTTGGTGATGAAGTCCTGAATGGCTGATTGCATGGCGCTCGTATTGGCGCTCACCTGGATCGTCTGTGTCGCAACACTGTTTACGGTTGTGCTCAGCCCAGCAATCCCGGTCACCGTGGAATCCAATGTATTGCTGGTACTCGAAAGTGTGGGACCACCATTCACCGTAAATTGCGCATTTTTACCGCGATTAACCGTAGCACTGGCACTGAGTCCCACCGCATCCAAGAATCCGCCAGCCGCCTCCGATGCTGTTAAGCCTAAATCACCGGTGGATTTGTTAGTGAAAACCACTCGGTCGTTGGTCAAATCGTAGGTGGCGTTTACACCCGCGGTCGAACTGGTGACTTTGGATAGGATGCCCGAAAGCGAATCGGTGTTAATGTTGTAGGCGATACTCACTCCGTTGACGGTGAAACTTCCATTACCGGATGCGTCGACCGCAGTGATGGCCGCTTTTAGGTTCGAATTCTTCAGCGGAACATTGAGCTGAGTTTGCGCGAGGTTGGAGATGCTACTGGTCGAACTCGTGGCGTTATTGTAAAGTTTGAGAGCCTGCAAAAAATTGCTCGTATCATTGGACGCCCCGAGAACCACTTGACTGGCGTCGATACTACTCAAAGTAACCTTATCCGTGGTGGGAGAATAACTGCCGGTGACTATTCCACTCGTGGCCGTGGAAATTTTATCAAAAACCTGCTGCAGCGAATCCGTCAGCGCTACTGTAACCTGTTTGCCATCCACGGTGAATGTTCCCGCGGTAACAGCGTTCGCCAGCGGCAGAGTGGATACACGGCAAACGTGTAATTCCCCGCCAATGTTCCATTGGCCGCGGACACCGTCCAGGTTGAGGCGGAGGTCGTCGAAACGGCGTTACGACCTTTAAAGATGTCCGGCGAGCTTAGTACGGTCCCAGATGTCTTAAGATCGGTCAACTGGGAGCCAATTGTGCTAAGCGCGCTCAATTGCTGATTGTTGGTCGTCTGCTGACTCTGCATCCGCGTGACCGGATAGCTATCCGCGGCAATAATTTTATCGATAAACGACTGCCAGTTGAAACCCGATGCGAGGCCGGAAACGGATAGGTTTGGCGAAGACATAATTATTGAAAAACGCTAGAAAGCTAGAATCGGCTCATATCCGTAGAACTTTAATACAAAGAGAAAATTATTGGACACGCTGTATTTCGCGTTCTCAGAGGGACAATCCGGTATTTTTGAGCCTGTTTTTCGAGCAGAAAAAATTTTCCTGCACATCTTTTTTAAAGTTTTTCCAAGGCGCTCCGTTCTTGCAGACATCCGCGCAAGATGTGCGGACGGAGCGGCCCGGCTCCTCTAACCGGCCCGTCGCCACACGGACGTGGTAGTTTAAATCAAGGAAGATCACCATGTCAGTTGTAATCAACACCAACTTCTCCGCAATCACCGCGGCGAATAACCTCAGCAACGCAAGCGCCAACCTCCAGAAGAGCCTCAACAGGCTTTCGAGCGGCTCTAAAATCGTATCACCGGCGGACGACGCCGGCGGTCTCGCTGTGTCCATGAAACTGGATGCAGCTGCCCTGCGCTCCGGCGCGGCCGAAAACAACATCGGGAATTCCGTCTCATATCTGCAGACGCAGGATGGATCCCTTAAAGTGGGCGGTTCTGTTCTGAGTCGTATCAGCGAACTAAAGACGCTTTACTCAGATCCAACCAAGAACAGCAACGACCTCGCCAACTACGATTCAGAATTCACCCAACTGCAGTCGCAGTTGACCGCGCTGACCAGCCAGACTTTCAACGGCGTCAACCTATTCGGTTCGTCCAGCTTGTCGGTCAACGTCACACAGGACGGTTCGACGGCGGTCTCGCTCGCCGGCCGGGATCTCAGCAGCACCACCACAGGCGTAGGTGTTATCACCGCAACGACTGTGACCAGCCTCGCAGGCATCACGCTCACGCAGATCACGACCGCAATCCAAAACGTTGCTACCTTCCGCGCTCAGAATGGCGCTGAACAAAGCCGTCTCGGTTTCGCCAGCGACTTGCTCACGATCAACAAGTCCAACCTAGAATCCGCTTCCAGCCGAATCAAGGACGTGGACGTGGCGCAAGAATCGACGCAGCTCGCCCGATGGAACGTCCTGGTCCAATCCGGAACCGCGATGCTGGCCCAAGCCAACCAAAGCGCACAGGTCGCGCTCAAACTACTCCAATAATCGCCTTAAGCGGTTAATCGCTGGGAGCCCGTTCAAATCGGGCGGGCTCTCTTTAAGTCCCCTACCGGGGCTGACTCTCTTTCTCCTGTTAGTTTCTCCCACTTTTGTTCGCTCGAGAACAAACCCATTTGAGGCTACTTTGCCTCAAGGCGTGATCCGACGCGTTTATTTCGGATCCGTGGCGACGACGGACGTCGCATTAATCAAGGAAAGATAAAACATGTCAGTCGTAATCAACACAAACTTCTCCGCGATCAACGCGGCGAACAACCTCGCAACCTCGAGCAGCATGCTGCAAAAGAGTCTTAACCGGCTCTCGAGTGGTTCTAAGATCGTTACCCCGGCCGATGACGCCGGTGGTCTCGCGGTCTCTATGAAACTCTCGGCCGCGGCTACTCGTTCTGGAGCTGTCGAATCCAACATCGGTAATTCCGTTTCGTTGCTGCAGACGCAAGATGGTGCACTCAAAGTCGCTGGTAACGTTCTTAGCCGCATGAGCGAGCTAAAGACGCTTTACTCAGATCCGACCAAGAACTCCAACGATCTTGCCAACTACGATTCAGAATTCACGCAGTTGCAGTCGCAATTGACGGCGTTGTCGAGCCAGACGTTCAACGGCGTCAGCCTGTTCGGTACGTCCAGCTTGTCGGTCAGCGTTTCTCAAGACGGTTCGTCCAGCGTAAGTCTCGCTGGTCGCGATCTCACCAGCACCTCCACGGGTGTCGGCGTCTTGACTGCTACCACGGTGACCAGCCTGTCTGGTGTTACCTTGACCAACATCACGTCGGCCATCCAAAACGTTGCTACGTTCCGCGCTCAAAACGGCGCAGAACAGAGCCGCCTCGGATTCGCCAACGACCTGGTCTCGATCAACAAGGCCAACCTCGAAGCCGCCAACAGCCGCATCGTCGATGTGGATGTGGCAGCGGAATCGACTCAACTCGCCCGTTGGAATGTCCTGGTTCAGTCCGGAACGTCCATGCTCGCCCAAGCGAATCAGAGCGCCCAAAGCGCTTTGAAGCTCATAGGCTAAAGCTAAGCTGCTCCAAGATCTCTAGAAGGATCTTGTCAACAATGCCCCCGTGCGCCCGCAAGTGCACGGGGGTTATTGTTTTTAGAAATCATATAACCGATCTTTCTCTTTATTCTTTATCTTAATCTTTCTCCAATCCACCTGCACCACCTGCATCTGGACTGCGCTCCGGATTTAGAAAGATTAAGATAAAGAATAAAGAGAAAGATCGGATTCTATCTCACGGACATTCGTCCTCTGATGTCTGACATGAGACTTCCGCTCTCAAGCCACGGGGTTCGGCAAAACGAAAAACAGGATGGATACGAAATGACAGACGCTGCCGGCGATCGTGAACGTATGCCAGACTGCATGGTGATACCGCATCCGTCGCCACAAATAGAAAATCGTTCCAAACGTGTAGCAGAGCCCGCCTGGAAACGATCGGCATACATCAGCTTAAAAACGACACCTGCCAGTCCCAAGCTCCAAACGATCCCAAACATGCTCCACCCCCAAGGGCCACGCAGGCTGACGAGCAGGAACGGAGTGTACGTGCCGGCAATCAGTACAAAAATCGCGGCATGGTCCAGCTTGTGAAAAAGTTGCTTCCAGTCGGGCGCACGTAAGCTGTGGTAGAGAGTAGATGCCCCGTAGCACAATACCAGCGATGCACCATATACGGTAAAACTCACGATGTGCCACGCCGTTCCTCGAAGACTTGAAAGCACCACGAGGAAAACAAAACCGATCGCGCTCAGTAATAATCCAAACCCGTGAGTAAGGCTATTGGCCAATTCCTCCGCCGGCGAATCATCAAATTCTGAGGACTCTTCTAGAATTTCTCCAGACACCCTTTGGATGATCTCCAAAGAAGCCCTGAGTTCCATCCGAATTTTCGGGACAGATAAGATGTAACAATCCAGCTAGGACTGAAGGGATTTATAATTTGAGATCCAAGAGGTACGATTTTATCGAACACTGACTTCGGGATAAGATCACCGATCATCCTATCGTCAAACTACCCTCGGTTGTTTGTTCTTAACCCTGATGTATCGTATTATTCCGGAAGTGACCTCACGTAACTGCGCAGTGCAGCTACGTCTGCTTCGCTGTGTTTTTTAGCGAAAGACGGCATCTCGCCTTTGATCCCTCGTTTGATTGTGTTGGTGATATAACGATCGCTCACCCGAAGATCATGCAAGTCGGGCCCTTCATCACCACGCGCGTCCTCGCCGTGACAATGTGCACAGCTATTGAGAAAAAGCGCGCGCCCGTGCGCAACTGTTTCTGCGGACGGCGTAGCGGTATGCGTCCACCACGGTTCGCTATCCCGTGCCTGATGAGATGAAGCGGCCGCGGCCCACTGCAACACACCCGACAAAATAAACGCCGCAAATAACACCGTCGCCCCAAGGCTTAGGCCAACAAAACAACCCTTAGTTTCAATTGATATGTTCATTGCATAATCGGCCGCATCACCGTCTCGGCGCTAAACCTTCAATTTCACTTCCTCGTTTAGGCATGTGAAACCATCTGTCCACCCCAGTAGCCCGCGCCGGCCATCAGTGCCGACGCTACCACCGCAAGAATCAAATAAGTGCCAAATGCACGTCTCGACGCCTGCGTTTTGACAACCAGCCGCCAGGCTGCGAGGGCGTTCATCAATCCAAATGCGGGCCAGACAAAGAGATGATGAAACCGCAGCGCGTCGTGGCCGAGCATCTCGCCCTTGCTGAGCACGAGCCCGGAAGCAACCGCCGCTAAACTGCCAAGCGCACCCAATAGCATCGCAAAAAAGCCCGCCGTCAGCAGTTCCCTTCCCCAATTCTTTTCGGCCAGGAAAAAACCAGCACCGTCCACGTCGGTCCGTGCATGGTGCGTCAGGCCGAGGCGAGCGGGGAATCCACCACCGCAAGGGTGTGGTTCGTTTCGACATAAGTGATTTGATTAAGACCGAGGTAAGAGCGCAGTTTCGGCGCGTCGACGACCATCGGTCCCGGTTTCGGCGCGCTGCCTGCCTCCGGTTGCGGAAAAGCAGTGGATCGCGCGGTGTGGAAGGTCATGTTACCCTCAATTTTTTGCACCGCTTGATGGATATGGCCGTTAAGTACGGTCACCGATCCGAACCGCTTGAGCATTGCGAGGGCCTTCGCACCATCGTCGGTACCCCAACCCCATTTCGGATACACCATCCAGAGCGGAATATGTGCGAAAACGACGACCGACCTGTCGGCGGACAGTGACTTAAGATCTTTTTCGAGCCAATCGAGCTGTTCGGCGCCGAGCACACCGAGACCGCCCTCACTGATGTTAGCCACGTTGACCAGCCCGACAAAATGAACGCCTTTTTGATCGAAGCTAAACCAGCCGGAGCCATGCGTTCCTTTGCCGAAACGTTCGAGATACTGGGTACCGTTGTCATTGAGGATATCGTGTTCGCCCGGAACGTAGAAGACCTGCTTCGTCTTCGAATCCTTGAGCATTTGCTCGAGTCCATCGAACTCGGACGCTTCAGCGAGATGCGTGAGGTCTCCGGTATGCAGCATAAAATCGGGCGTGACGGGGAGCGCATTGATCCGAGCAATCGTCTCTCGAAATGTCGCCGCCACGTCCTGATTGGCCGGTTTCTTAAATCCAATGTGGCTATCGCTGATCTGGACAAAATTGAAACTCGCTCCGGATGCCTTCGGGGTTGAAGTGCTTTGGCCGAGTGCAGTTGAGGTCAGAATACCGCCGTTAATGGACCAGAGAACACCGGTCCCCGCCCAAGCCATGCATTTCAAAAAACCGCGACGGTCGATTCCGTCGTGGCTGTGATCGTATTCGATGTAATCGCTCATAATAGCTACAATGAAGGTTGAAGAGAAAGCTTTCGGGTTGAATACCACCGCCGCTGTCCGATTATTCCCGTGTTCCGGAAAAATTATCGTTCGTGGAATAAAACCCGGTCTTTGCCGGTAAGTATCCAGATGGAAGAAGCCGACTCCGTGCTGCCCTCCTTTGAAACCACCGTGCTGCCCCATCTGGACGCCGCTTATAACCTCGCGCACTGGCTGTTGCGCAATTCGCACGACGCCGAAGACTCCGTGCAGGAGTCCTGCCTGCGCGCATGGAAGGCGTATCAGCAGTTTCGTGGCGGCGATGCCCGGCCGTGGTTTCTCACCATCGTTCGACACGTCTGCTACACTAAACTCCAGCTCGCTCGCCGGAAGGGTGAGCTCGCTCCGTTCGACGAGGAACAGCACGGCTTCACGAACGAAAGCCCTGAGGCGATCGATCGCCTGCGGCGCGAAGCAGATGGCGAAGTTTTGAAGGCTGCGCTCGAACAACTTTCTCCCGAATATCGGGAAGTCGTGGTGCTCCATGATCTCGAAGGACTCGGCTATAAGGAAATCGCCGGCGTGGCCAATATCCCTATCGGTACCGTCATGTCGCGGCTTTCGCGCGCTCGGGCTCGGCTGCAACACGCTGTGCTAGAACAATCGAAAAAAACTTAATCCATGGACTGCAAAAAAACCCGCGAACTACTCGACGCCTACGCTGACGGCGAACTTGACGTGGTGAGCAGTCTCGAACTGCAAGCTCATCTGGAAAGCTGCCCGGCCTGTGCAGAAGCCGTGCGCATCACCACGTCACGCCGCGATCTGCTGAGGGATAAACTTCCGCGCGTTTGCCCTCGTGATCGTAGGTTACATCGCTGGCGCAACGCATACGCGCAGCCTCCGGCTATCGGACGAGGCTGTGGACAATCACGTTCGTTCACTTGCTCTCGGACATTTCACCGACGTGCTTTCGTCCGATCGGCATACCGTCAAACCGTGGTTTACGGGCAAAATCGATTTCTCACCACCCGTTGTTGATCTTGCGACTGCAGGTTTTCCGCTCGTGGGTGGACGGCTTGATCGGCTCGATGGACACTTCGTTGCCGCCCTTATTTACCAGCGTCGTCAGCATGTCATTAATGTACTCGTCTGGCCAACTGGCTCCTTCTCTGGCGCCCCGGGCAACCGGACCCGTGACGGCTATCACCTCCGTGGGTGGAGTCAGGAAGGCCTGAATTACCTCGCGATTTCCGATTTGGCGGACGGAGAGCTGCAAGAATTCATCACCAAACTCCGGGCGGAAAAGTAGATCCGACTGTGAAGAGCAGGCCAATTTAAGGCGCGGTTCCCGTTTTACGCGGCAATAACGTCCGCCGCCTTTCGGGCGGCTCTGATATTTGCCCTTAACGTCATCCTCGTGCGTCGGAGCTACTGCTTCGTGACGGAAAGCTTCGGTTAAGTTGGGCCGATTTTTATACGCGACAAACGTCCCAATGTGTCGCCGCAGCGGGCGCATCGACCCACTTGGATTCCTTCGCCGGTATGTCCTTGGCTAGGCTTGCGTCGCCGGTTCTTCTACGAGATTTAAACCGATTACGTTTCTTCATGAAGCTTCCGCGAAATCTCCACCCACTGCGTTATCGCAATTACCGGCTCTATTTCTTTGGGCAGGCAATTTCGTTGATCGGCACCTGGATGACGACGGCGGCAACGCTTTGGCTCGCGTATAAACTTACAGGATCAACGTTTTATGTCGGTGCTGCGGGTTTCGCTAACTTAATACCAAGCTTCCTGTTGAGTCCATTCGCCGGGGTTTGGGTGGACCGGGTCAATCGGCTCAAGCTTTTCGGCTGGTGTCAGGTCATTCTGATGATTCAGTCCCTCGGCCTCGCCGCCTTGGCTCTGACTGGGGTCGTCAACATCAGCCATATTCTGATCTTAAACGTCCTTCAGGGTGTGGTGAACGCATTCGATGTTACGGTCCGACAGGCGATGGTGCGCGACTTCGTGGAAAACAAGGAGGACCTCGCGACAGCGATCGCGCTCAATTCGTCCAACTTCAACTTGGCCCGGCTCATCGGGCCCGCGATTGGCGGCATGGTCGTGGCGGCTTTTGGACCCGGCATTTGCTTCCTGGTCGATGGCATCAGCTACATTGCCGTGCTCGGCTGCATAGCCGCCATGAATATGCCTAGAAAAAAGCGGACGACCCCGATGCGCCATCCGCTTCACGAACTGCATGAAGGTTGGGTGGCCTGTTTTCATTTTGCACCGATCCGCGAACTCATCGTGCTCGTGGCGATCATCAGTTTTGCCAGCATCAGTTACACCGTGCTCATGCCAGAAATAGCGACCGAGGTCTTTCACGGTGACGCCCGCACGATGGGTTATATGATGGCCGCCGTCGGTTGTGGAGCCTTAAGCAGCGCGATTTACTTGGGATCCCGCAAAGGAATGCGTGGTTTGAACCGGGTCATCACCTGCGGATGCACCGCGCTGGGTTTTGCGTTGGTTGGCCTGGCGTTCGTTCCCTGGCTGCCACTCGCCCTCGTTTGCCTTTTCGTCATCGGCTCGGGTGCCGTGTTGCTCTTTGCCTCCTCGAATACGTTGATCCAAGCCATGATCGAAGATCATCAGCGCGGTCGTATCATGAGTATTTTTAGCATGGCATACACCGGAGCAGCTCCACTAGGGAATCTTCTTACAGGTTCGATCGCAGGTCGCTTGGGAGCGAAATGGACCTTGGTTCTAAACGGAATCGTGTGCCTGACCGCAACCTACGGTTTTTGGCGGCGCTCGCCCGCCCTGCAAAAGGAGTCCGAACTGCGGCTCCACAACATCTCGCCGGAGGCCAACGCGGTTGCGAATCCGGAATAGGCGGCGAAACGATCATACGACAGCGTGTCTTTGAAATAAATTCCGGGCCGGTCGGAACGACTAGGCTCGATGCAGGAGGCGAGATGCCTGAGCATTTCTTATCGAACGGAAACAACTTGAAAAATGGCCGTAATTTCAAGCCATAGCCATCCAAAATGGCGTTCGTCGTACGAAGCACTTCGGGGAAGTCGGCCACGAAGGGGAGCAAAAAACCGTTCCGTCGCCGAGCACGGAGTTGATCACTAAGCTCTGAAGGTGGGGTGAGACCGCTGGACCCCGCCGTCGGGGATATGGCAATGAAGAACTAAGATTTTACGTAAGCAGATTACGTCCATCGATCACTAGGCCTGTACGTTCTTCGTGACGGCGGGGTCCAGCGGTCCCGCCCCACCCTCGTTCGCTTTGCGTCTTGGCGCCTTTGCGCGAGCTTTCCAGAGTTCCTCCGCCTGCTTTCGAAAGCAGTACTACGGCAACACTCTTAGCTATGATCGAGCGCCGCTAAGAAAACCTGGGTCAACGAGCGGCGACTGACTGGTTTCGGTAAATAATTGTCCGCGCCAGCGGATAACAGCGCTCGACCAAGGTCGGCGAATGATCAGCACTGAGCGCGACGCACAACTGTCCGCATCATTGTCGACCGACCGGAATGCGCCATTCGCTTTCACGCAGACGTGACCTTAAGATGAGTCGTGACGTTCGGCTGGATCGGGTCGATCCAGCTCATTTCCTTCTGCGGCGACAGCAGACGCGACGAATAAGAGCGTAAATGTACTCCCCTCCCCGGGCTTGCTAACGACTGTGATGCGTCCACCCAAAAGCTCTGCCAGTCGCTGACTGATCGCCAAGCCCAGACCGAAGCCCTCAATGTTCGAATTTCGATGCAACCGTTCAAACGGTTGAAAAAGCCGCGACAGCTTTTCTTCGGGAATACCTACGCCAGTGTCCTCAACTGAAATGAGAAAACAATGCCGCTTTTCCTCGAGTGGAACGGCCGGTTCCGAGCTGACACGAATGGTGATGCGGCCACCGACGGGAGTAAACTTGACCGCGTTTCCCACCAAGTTGATTAGAATTTGCCGAAGGATTTGCCCATCTGTGCGAATCATCGGCGGAACAAAACCCTCTTGCTTGCACGCCAGCGTGAGGTGTTGCTCGCTCACGCGAGGCTCGAAAAACGCCTGGCAAACCAGCAGCAGTTCTTCCAGATCGACGGCACTTTCGTGAACCGGAAGAGCACGTCCTTCAACCTTGGAAAAGTTGAGGACGTGATCGATCACACCGAGAAGATGGCGTCCCGAAGTTCCGATGGTTGAAGCCTGTTCGATATCAGCCGCGTCGGAAAGGCTGTCACGCAACTGATCGCCAAGCCCAATAATCGTTGAAAGCGGGGTCCGTAGTTCATGGCTCATCACCGCGAGAAATTCGCTCTTGGCTTGGCTCGCGCGCTCTGCTTCTTTGCGCGCCAGCCGGGCGTCTGCTTCAGCACGTTTGATTGCGATCGCATTGGCGATTTGATCGGAAATATAGCTGAAAATCTGGCGCTCTTGTTCGCCGATGAAATGCGGATTGCGATAATCCTGCACCGCCATCACACCGACGGTCTTTCCGGAAACGATCAACGGCACGCCCAGCCAAACCTGAGCTCGCACGCCGTGATTGACCAATGTGCCTTCGGCCAGCATGTGATCGGCCCGGGCGCGATCCAGCAGCAGCGGCTTTCCCGTCAAATAGACAATGTCGGTTACGCCGAGTCCCAATCGCCGGTCTTTGTGCAGGTCGATCTCATCGCGCTGATATGCGAAACGAAGCATTTGTTCACGCTCGTCGACCAAGGCGATGTAGAAATTCTCCGCTCCGATCAGTCGCTCGACAATGCCATGAATATTCTCAAACAACGCCTCGAGCGTAGCCGTCTCATGGGTCGCGCGCGAAATTTCTAAAAATGCTTTTTGGACCTCGGCGGACGCAGCAGCGTGTTCACTCGGAGCCCAAGATCCGTCGTGGCGATCCGATCGGTGTCGCGATTGCGCTGCAGCAAAAAACATCGCGACTTTCCCGCTCTCGGCCAGGGGAACAAACCGCACGTCGAGTAAAACAGAGCCGCTCGCGTCGCGAAACTTGGCTAATACTTTGAGTTCTCGTGATTCACGATCGCTTGCTGTCATGCCCAATCGTTCGATAAAAAGTGGATCACGCGCGTCGTGAAAACAGGCAAGAAAAGCCGAACTCATGCTCTCAGTCACCAACTCGTGAGGCAGAAAATGAAGCAGGGAGAGCCCAGCCAAATTCGCTGCCAAGAGTTTGATGCAGCGCGTCCCCGGCTGAACCTCCAGCCACGCGGTCGGCGTGGGACAAGAACAGAACCAAGCTTCCAGGTCTGCCGGAAGGGGTTGCGTGGTGTAGCAAAAGGGTGAACTACGGTTTGCCATCAGAAAGTCCTAGCGTTCGATTTTATGGTGCCCGCAATTCGGTCTCACAAGGGAATTTGACGACTCTAAAAAAGAATTCACGCACGAATTCCCAACAGCGAAATGCGTACCAGATTCGCTCGCTGTTGACGCTAAGCCCGACCGACGCAAGTGTGAGCCGCATTCATGAAGATCACCTACTATCTTGAAGTTCTGTCATCCTGGTGCACATGGGCGGAACCCACATGGGCCGAGGTCAAGTCACGCTACGCTGGGCGCGCCGAATTCGATTGGAAAATTGCTCTTATGAACCCGGCGGATTTTCCGGTTTCGAAAGAGCAGTGTGACTGGTTCTATCGCCGCAGCGGTACGATCATGCGTTCGCCGCTCATGTTAAATTCCGGCTGGTTTGAGGCGGAGCGCAAAGGCCTTTATCTCGCACCCAACTTGGTCGCCGAAGCAGGCAGGGATTTTGGCATCAGCGATGATCGACTCCGGTTGGCTTTGTCGCACGCCGGTGTGAGCGAAGGGCGCAAATTAGGCGATATGGCCGAAGCCGTCTCTGTTGCCGCGCAGGCCACTGGGCTTGATGCGCAGAAGCTTTGGGAACATGCCACGTCACCTGAAGTCGAGGCGCGCATTCGCGCGTCCACCGCCGCCTTTCATTCGCACCAGGTTACTCAGCGTCCGACCTTCGTCCTTGAGGACACTATTGGAGACAAGGCGGTCTTCTCAGGACTAGTGAGTGCTTCACCGCTTATCGCAACAATCGAAGCCATGCTCTCCGACACGGCGGCGTATAAAACACATGCGGCTCACTTCGGTTCGCCTCCGACAAGCTGAACACCCGCGACTCCTCATGAATCCACAAAAAACCGGTACCCACTCGTGTATTCCACGTGTCTCGTGGTGATCGGTCTTAGGACGAGAAACCTTCTCTCGTCCTCTTTGCGAAAACCACTCCTGAACTTAATACTCAAGCTCCCATCTAAATTTTCCGTAAGCTCGCAAATACCATGAAAAAAATACTGTGGATCGTTGGCGGCATCGTGGCGCTATTGGCCATCGGGTTATTCATCTCCTCTTTTTTCCTGGGTTCGATGGTGAAAACAGGAATCAACACATTTGGTCCCCGGTTTACTCAGACTAAAGTCGAACTGACTAGTGCCCAACTTTCACCTTTTAGCGGCTCCGGCACGCTGACCGGATTAGCGGTGGGAAATCCGAAAGGCTGGAGTGACGGGAACGCGTTTTACCTAGGCAAGATCCACGTTGCAGTCGTGCCAAGCTCCGTTTTTAGCGACCATATCGTCGTAACGGAATTGATCATCGATAAGCCAGAGTTTAACTACGAAACCAAGATCATCAGCAGCAATATCAAAGACCTGCTCAACAACATCGAAAAATCGACGAGCTCCGCCGACACATCATCCCAACCTGTGGCAAAAAACGGCCAGCCCCTCAAATTTGAAGTCCGCAGATTCGTTCTGCAAAATGGTCAAGTGACACTGGGCATCGGCCCAACGGCGTTTAAAGTGCCGATGCCACCTATTATTCTCACCGACCTGGGCACGAAAGAAGGCGGCATCACCAGCAGCCAGCTCACATTTGCTGTCATGCGGAGCGTGCTTGCAGATGTAGTGACTGCCGCCGTTCAAGCCGCAGGGAAAATCAGCGGAACCGCTGGCGCCGCCGCAACTGATTCGGCCGCCGAGGCTGCAAAAAAGGCCAGCGAGGCCATCAACAAACTTTTCGGCGGAAAAAAATGAAATCATTTATGATGGGCGATTTGTGACTAATGATCGAAACAAACAAGAGCGCGGCAATTCGGCGGCTTTTTCCACAAATCATAATCATCAATCATACATCATAAATCGCCTCATTCCGGCAGCGGCTCACCCTTGGTTTCTGGACAGAACCAGATGAACACGGCTCCGAAGAGATAGATCAGTGTGATCAGTGCGCCGCCGCGGGCGTAATTTCCGTCGAACTGCTTCATGAGCGCACCCATTTGTAACGCGCCGATCGCGGCAAAGACCCGAGCCGCATTGTAGGCGAATCCTTGGCCCGTTGCTCTAACGCGGGTCGGAAAAAGTTCGGGCAAATAAAGCGGCAACCAGCCGAAGAACGCTCCCGTGGTTGTCCCGACCACGAACGTTAAAATAAGAAATGCGTTGCCGTACACCGCGACCGTTCGGAACAGCACCATGCAACTGAAAAGAGATCCGATGCAGATCAGAAAATAAGCGAAACGCCTGTTCGTCTTTTCTCCCATCCAGACCGCGAGCAAGCAACCCACCACCGACCCGATGCCTGTAAGTGCCTGCGTGTAGGCTTTGGCCTTCGGCAGCAATCCACCGGTCAACTGATCGGCCCACAACGGAAGCCACTGAACCGTACCCCACGTACCGATCAGGACGACCGACGACAGAACGGTAGCCAGCATCATTTTCCCGACGAGCTTGTGCTTGATGATCTCGGTGAAGGGTTTCACCGGCGCGTTGAGCGTCGCCTGTTTCCAACGCTCGGATTCTGGAACAAAAAGCCGGAGTAAAAAAGTGAGCGCCGCTGGCAGTGCTCCAACGAGAACCACCCAGCGCCACGATTGCTGGGTCACCGAAAAAAACATTCCAAGAAAAGCGATGAGCGCGATACCGAGGTTGCACGCCGCTCCGATCACACCCGCCAGCCAAGGCCGATGCTTCTCCGGCCAAACCTCCATCACCAACGCAACCCCCAGAGACCACTCGCCACCCATGCCAAGGGCGGCGATAAAGCGCAGCGCACCTAGGTGCCAGGGAACGCGGGCAAAATAGGCCAGCCCAGTGAAAATGGAATAAGTTAGAATGCTATATGTGAGCGCGCGCAATCGCCCCACGCGGTCGCCAAGCCAGCCGAACAAAACCCCGCCGAATGCCGCACCTAAAAGGAACAGCGCAGTGATGATGCCCATCCATCGTCCGATAAAAGTGTCGGTCACTGCTCCGAGATGAGCCTGCATCTGCTGCAACGCAGGTCTTGCCACTAAAGGAAAAATTCCCATCTCCACACCATCAAACATCCATCCTAAAAAAGCGGCCAGAAGGACCATCGTGCGGGCATGCGTCAAAGAACGATCGGAAGTCATGGGGTATTTCGGCGATCAAGCCCAATCACGCTTTGAGCGGCAAGACCATTGGAGAAATGCATGATCGTCCATCGCTTAGACGGAACGTAACACAGCGAAACGGTCATGCGCGCGACGCCGTTTCCGCTTCTGTGTTTCGCCAAACATGGCCGCTATCGACGAGCAGTTCGTCTATCGTCACACGTTGTCCGGTCTCGATCGATTGGTTGGCTGCAATACCGACAAGACATGACATCGCGCCTGCCCGCTCGTCGGCGGCTCGGCGGTAAATATCGCTCGGAGGAGTTGGCAAAAAAATATCGTCCAACATGAGTTTGTCCCCTCCGCCATGTCCACCGTGCCCCGCCCAAGGCTCGAGGCTGCGCGTGGGACCATGCAGCGGAATCAATTGCGTGGTGATACCGCCTTCTTTGATTTCACCCAGAATCGCGCCGGTGCCATTCACATAAACCTGTTCCACAATCCTGTGCTCCAACCGGCCGCGTGTCCCATTGAACACAATCGTGTAGCCTTCCCACGCATTAAATGAATTCAGCGAATAATTTAG
>WNFI01212744.1_pt1 | contig 15071 bp, 16 predicted proteins | sample 5400471 | NCBI WGS metagenome assembly WNFI01 (sample SAMN13153348, study PRJNA577476) | soil metagenome | isolation source: 100 cm saprolite on Douglas fir-dominated hillslope | place: USA:California | collected 2013-09-17
CGCGAACGAACGCGCAACTCAAGCGCTTCACGAATCGGTCGGGTGAGGACCACCTCTGGCTTGGGAGGCATGCGGCATGATGCCAGATCACACTACCGATTTCAACGTTACAGTGCACTAGGCGACACGAAGCGAAATGGCGGGGAGGCGGCAGTGGCTTCATCAGCAGCGGAAGGCTGCTCTTGGAGTCGCTGGACTATTGCTGTTGGCAACGGGATCGTACGGCCAGCGGCAGCCGGTTCCCTATAGCCATAAGGCGCACCTGGCTCTGGGACTGAAGTGCAACTCATGCCACAGAAACGCCGACCCCGGTGAGTTCATGGGGTTTCCCGCGGAGAGTTTCTGCATGAGCTGTCACCAAGCGGTAAAGGTAGACAGTCCGCACATCCAGAAGGTGGCCGCCGCCGCCGGAGAGAAGAAGCCGATTCCCTGGGTCCGCGTCTATCAGATCCCCACTTACGTCTATTTCAGCCACCGTGTGCATACCGCAGCAGGCACAACATGCGAGACCTGCCACGGGCCTGTTCGGGAGCGCGACCTGATCACCAAAGAGGTGGTGCACAACATGCGTTCCTGCATGGCGTGTCATGCCGCGACAAAGGCCCGCAATGACTGCATGACCTGCCACGAAGAGCACTAAGAGGACCACCTAGCGTTCGGAAGCCCGGCCTTGGGCGCAGGTGATCGCCGGTTCAAATCCGGTCCGACCAACCAGTACTCATGTGACATCGAGATATCCCGGGCTACCCGTTGACCCGCGGCATCGCAGCCGTCGCTGGTGAAGCGGTCTCCCGCGACGTTTGATCGGCCGCGGCGCCGTCTGTTACGATACGGGTCTTGCCTTTGGGCCGCTAGCTCAGCTGGGAGAGCGCCTGGTTCGCAATGAGGCCGTTGCCTCTTTCCGATCTCGCAACCGATCAAAGAGTTAGTCGCTGAGGAGCCGTTTCGGAACGCCGATTGGTTCACTTCTGGTTCTCTCCAGGCGGCCATTTTCCTTTCGTGGGGTCTCGTAGCGGTGGCGCACCGGACGACCGCTGGCGCTCTAGTGGCTAGAGCGTGCGCGTTCGTCATCATCCGCGCGGCTCGTTCCTCTCCGGAGAATTGCGCCACCGTCGTCCGCGGCGAGATCCTCGGCCTCTACCGTCGAAAGACGGATTCATCGACAGGAATGTCGATCCTGACCTCCTCCAGGCGGCGCGTGCTGCCCACCCACGGATCGACGATCGAGAGCCGCTGTACGAACGGCACCGTCGTCCCCTCCGCAGGCCGGTAGTCGGACAGGTCCAACTGCTCGGGAATCCGGCCGACCGGGCCGTCTCGCTCCACGATCCGCCTCAACAGGAGCCCGTTCTGTGTGTCGAAGAAGAGGCGCGCTCGCGTGTGATCGTCCGGGTGCGACAGCACCTCCCAAGTCTCGCGATCACCGACCCGCTCCTTGCCCTCCACCGTCGCCTCTTCCCCGATGTCGGAGGGCGCGAACGGACGGAATCCGCCGGCCAGAGTCCGGATGTTCTCGACCTCGACCGGCTTCATGTCCCGAGTGCCCTTGGAGTCCTTCACCCACCCGGCCGCGCCGTCGCACATCTGCACGACCTTGCCTTCCGCCGTCATGAGGGCGACGACGAATCGATCCCCCGACTGCACCAACTCGAACGGGATGGTCAGAGCGTCCCAGGACTCCCGCGTGCCCTTGAGACGGATCGTCCTTGCTGCGGCGAGCCGATCGGCGGCGGCCGGGCCTCCGACCGCCGAGACGTAGCGGGCCAGGACCTTCTTCGCGGTGGGATACCCGGAGCGGTCCGCCACCGGCGTCGGGAACGGGGGCGGCGCCTGCGGCAGCGTTGGAGTCAAGAAGGGCCGCATGGCCCCGCGGTGGCACGTGTTGCAACCGACAATCGGGCGGCCTTCGAAGTGCTCGCGGTTGATATCCATGACCATGCGGATCATCCGGCGAGCCGTGCGCTTGTTCTCCTTGTCGTCACTGGCCCACTGCCAGCCGTCCTGTTCCGTGACGACGTGGCAGTAATCGCAGTGGACCCCGAGGGAGGCGCGCATCAGGTTCATCGTGCGCTGGAGCTGGGTCTTCGACAGGTCTTGCAGAAGCTGGAGGTTCGGACTCGGAGATGGCGCCGGCTTCGCGCCGCCTCCGGTCTGGGCGAACAGGATGGGAGCATTCGAGCCGAGGAGGGACAGCAGCGCGAGTATGCGCGTGGCGCTCTTCATACCCCGACCTCCAACTCTCAGCGGCCATGATGGACTCGCGGCCGGCTCCTGAGGTGGAGCCGGCGTCAACGATCGGTCAGGTTGCGGTGGGCAAATGTCAGGACAACGTCAACCTTTCGCGGCCGCTTGCACCCGACCGGCGGCTCGTGAATCCTTCGTCGCGTGCTACGGGCGGCGCTGCGCGATCGGGCGGCCACTCCGCTGGTGGGAACGATGCTCGTGGCGAGCCTGCTCCTGGCCGGCGTGCTGGCCTTCCAGGCACAGGAGGCGGTCCGGGATCATCGGGCCGCCGCGGAACGGGTCATCCGTGACTACGCCGCCCTCGCCGCGGACACCTTCGTAGCGGAGGCCGAAGCACGCCTGGCCTACGATGTCGTCTATCACGTCCTAGGCGTCATGATCCGGGCCGAGGACGCCGCTCCGCTGCAGCCGCTGGCCGCCGATGATGAGTTCGCGAAGGCCGTCCCCGACCCTGGCCAGGCCGCGCTCGTGCGGTCGCGATTCCGGCTGAACCTGCGGGATGGAGGCCTCGCGACATCGCGATCCACGTCCGACGCCGTTCGCGCCTGGCTGCAGCGCGATCTCTATCCGAGCGTCCGCGAGCAGGACTCCAACATGGGCCAGCCCCGCTTCACCCACGCCACTCTCGATGGCGCAGAGCGGGTCTTCGTTTACTCGGTTCCTTCGCGCAATCCGCGCGCGCGATCGACCGTCCTCGGGTTCGAGGTGGATCTTCTCGCCGCCCGTCCCTACCTCGACCTGGTCTTCCGGGAGAGGGCGCTGCTGCCGCCCTCGCTCACGCGCGGCGACGTGCGAAACGAGAGCGTGTTCCTTCGCCTGACGGACCACAGCGGGCGGGAGCTCTTCCGGTCGCCTGGACGGTTCGATCCGGGGCTGGGCGCCACGCGGGTCGCAGACGATGCTGCCGATCACCTGCTCCGCGGTGCGCAGGTCCAGGCCTCGATCGACGGTGCCGCCGCTCCCAAGCTGATCATCGGGGGCTTGCCGAGGTCCCGCTTGCCGTTGCTAGCGCTGCTCCTGGTCCTCACCGTCGGCCTGGTGGTGGTGGCGATCCTGCTGACCGCGCGCGAACGAGCCCTCGCCCGCCTTCGAAGCGACTTCGTGACCGGGGTCTCCCACGAGCTGCGTACGCCCCTCACCCAGATCCGTATGTTCGCGGAGACGCTCCTGCTCGACCGCGTCAGGTCTGAAGACGAAAGGCTGCGTTCGCTGCGCATCATCGACCAGGAAGCACGCCGACTCAGCCACCTGGTGGAGAACGTGCTGCTCTTCTCCAGGGGCGAGCGGGGACGGCTTACGCTCGCGAAGCGTCACCTCCGCCTCGTGTCCTTCCTTGCGGGCACCATCGATACCTTCGCGCCCATGGCGGCCTCGCGCGACGTCACCGTGCGGATGGAAGTGCCCGCCGATGCGGAGGTGGACGCCGACGAGGACGCTCTTCGCCAAGTGCTCCTGAACCTGCTCGACAACGCGCTCAAGTACGGCCCCGTCGGGCAGAAAGTCGTCGTCGGCGCTTCGACCACCGACGCCGTCGTCCGCCTCTGGATCGAGGACGAGGGACCGGGCATTCCTGAAGCGCAGCGCGAACGTGTCTGGCAGCGGTACGTGCGGCTCCCCCGTGACCAAGATGGGCCGGTGGCGGGAGCCGGGATCGGGCTGGCCGTCGTGCGTGAGCTTGTCGAGCTGCATGGAGGCCGTGCCCACATCGAGGGCAGCGCGGGAGCCGGCGCGCGAATCGTGATCGAGCTGCCGCGGCCACAAGAGGCTTCGCAGGGAGACAGGCCATGAAGCGAATCCTGATCGTCGAGGACAATCCCGATCTCGCCTACGGCCTGCGCAACAACCTGGAGATCGAGGGATACGAAGTCGACGTCGCCGACGACGGAACCAAGGGCCTCGCGCGGGCTCGCCTGGCCCAGCCCGATCTCGTCGTACTCGACCTGATGCTTCCCGGCCTCGACGGCTATCGCGTGCTGCGGAGGATGCGCGAGGCCGGCCTGGAAATGCCGGTGCTCGTCCTGACCGCCCGCGGCGAGGAGACGGACAAGGTGCGCGGCTTCAAGCTCGGGGCGGACGATTACGTGACCAAGCCCTTCGGGCTACTGGAGCTGCTCGCGCGCGTGGAGGCGCTGCTGCGCCGGAGCAGCCCGCACAAGACGACGGCCCGGCTGCCTGTCTATCGCCTGGCCGACCTCGAGATCGACGCCGACGCGCATCTCGTGCGTCGGAGTGGCGACATCGTCGACCTCGCGCCCAAGGAGTTCGACCTTCTCCTCGCGCTGGCGAGCCGCGGTGGTTCCGTCGTCTCCCGGCTGGAGCTGATGCGCGAGGTTTGGGGCTACGCGGACTCGGTAGTCACCCGGACCATCGATACCCACGTGGCCGAGCTACGCCGAAAGCTCGACGACGATCTTGCGGAGCCCCGCTACATCATTACGGTGAGAAAGGTCGGATACCGGGCCGCTTCCGCCGTGCCGTCGGGCGTCGTCACGACTGCCCCCGGATCCGTGACGGCACCCGTCGCATCGGTCAGCCCACTGGCCGGCCTGGTAGCGGCCCCCTCGCCATGGATGTCTTCGCCGACGGGATGATCCTCACCGCCGTCTCCCTGGGCGTCATGTGGTGGCTGGCGAGGGCGAAGGTGCTGCTCGCCCGCGCGCTGGGTAGCCGATCCCTGGAGTCCGACGCCTTCCAGACGACGGCCTGCTGGTCGCTGTCCCTCGCCGCGTTTGTCGGGATCGGCCTCAACGCGGCTCTCTCCTGGTGGTGGGCCGATCCCGCCGCGGCCGTCGTGATCTCGCTGTTGATCATCCACGAGGGCCGTGAAGCCTGGCGCGGAGAGGACTGCTGCGATGTACCCGGCGTCCATCCGGAGGGCCGCGAATGACGGGACATTCGCATGGGGTCAGCGCTACAGAGTTGTTCGGCTTGCGTCGCGTCCCCTCGGCGTTGGCTGAACGCGGCCAGCATCCGAGGTAGCGGGAATGCTCCGTCCGCGTAGGCTCCGAGTGGCCCATAGAACTTTGAAACCGATTGGACCGCCATGTAGAATGCGTAGTCCTGCCGTGGGCCGCTAGCTCAGCTGGGAGAGCGCCTGGTTCGCAATCAGGTCGACACCTTCTCCCTATCCTTCAGCGAAACAGAGACTTAGTCGTCTCTCGCGCGATCTCAAGATCGGTGTTGGTTCACTTCTGGTTCGTCTGCCAGGTGAGTTTTGGTTCGCGTCCGTGTCGCTCGATCGTTCTGCCTTGGGCGCAGCAGGTGATCGCTGGTTCAAATCCGGCCGCCCCGACCACACTTACGAGACATCCAACCTACTCGCGCTACCTACTGGGCTGCCCATCGGAAATGCATCGAAATGTCGCAGGACGTCCAGGCCTGACCACTTAGACGTGCGCCGAGGTGCGGCTGGCCCGCGAGGCGGAGGGTATCCAGTTCACTCCAGCTTCTCTCCCCCGCAGCGACGATTCGCGGAAGTGTCGGTCGCTTGGTAGAAAAGTTAGGAGCCCGCTACAGCAGCGGCCTCAGGCCGTTTCTTGAAGTTGCTTTGCGAGCGGGGTTGCACCGGGGTTGCACTCAGCCCACGGTGCTGAGTCGTCGATGGGCAGCCACAGCCGAGAGCGCCGAGAGGACTCCGGCAACGGCGAGGGCATGCGCGACGGACCGCGCCGCCAGCCACGCGCCGACCGCCGCGCCCGCGAACATGATCGCGACCGAGGCGACTCGCCTCGACCAGCGCGGTCCTTCCCCGCCCGCCACCGGCGAGTCCGCGGCCAGCCCCGTGATCGTCATCGTCAGTACGGTCGTCGTGAGGTCCGGCACGGCGAGCTTGCGCACGACGGCGTTGCGGATGCCCATGGCCAAGCCGGTCAAGGCGATCACCGCGTACAGCCGCACCGGCACCACGGACAGATCCGGCCCGGCACCCAGTGCCGCGCCCGTCGCGGCGAGAAGCAAGGCGGCTTCGAGTCCGAGGGCGGCGGACGTCGGCCGCTCGACGTACCCGGCACCAATGGGCACACCGATTCGTCCGCCGATCGCCGCCCCCACAACGAAGGCCAGGAGCGCCGCACCCGACCGCACCAGCGATAGACCCGGCGCGCCCGCGGCGGCGAAGCCCAGGAACACGACGTTGCCGGTCATGTTCGCGGTGAAGACACGGCCGAGCCCCAGCACGCTGACCGCATCGACCAACCCCGTGACCGCGGTCAGGCTCAGGAGGACGGGCACCAGCGCACGCTCGCGCTCAGGAGACAGGCTTGGCGGCGTAGGCATCCAGAACACGCGCGGAGTACACGAGCGCCGCGCCGGCGTTGACTGCGATCGCCACGCCCAGCGCTTCGACGATCTCCTCCTTCGTCGCGCCATGTTTGGTCGCGGCGGCGGTGTGGATCGTGATGCACCCGTCGCACTGGCGCGTCACCGCGACCGCCAGCGCGATCAGCTCCCTGGTCTTGGCGCCGAGGAGGTCCGTCTTCGTTGCGGCGTCGCTGAGCGTCCGGTAGCCCCGTATCGTATCCGGGCTCACCCTTGCCAGGTCACCAATCGTCGCAAGCAGCTCCTCGCGATACGCGTTCCAGTCGAGCATCATCGCGGCACCTCCTGGGGCGTCGGACTCGGGGTCGGGGCCGGCTCGCTGAGCCCCGGCAGGACGTCGGGGTTGCGCAAGGGGTCCTGGCGGGGGTCGAAATTGGGATCGACGCGCGGATCGCGGAACGGACCCACGATATCTGTCGGCAGCCGCGCGGGCTGTGGGAGCGGCACCGGACTGGGGGCCTCAGAAGGGGCACGGTTCGGCGCGGGTCCGGTCGTCGTGGAGGCCGCGTCGCTTGGATCGCGAAGCCCCGCGGCGGACATGCCGGCCGGACGAGGCGGGGCCCCGGCACGCATCGGCGACCGTTCGATCTGGATCACGACCTCCCGTCCCAGGCCGGCGGGACGAAGAGTGAGCACCACGGGCTCGCCCGGCTTGAGCGCACCGACGCGGTGCAGCGCCTGCGCCTCGACATGAAGCGTCTCGACGTCGCCGATCCCGCCACCGCGCACGCTGATCGTCCCCGCCCGTGCGTCGATCGCGACCACGACCGCGTTCGCGTACGTCCGCGAGCCGGGCGTCGGCGGCCGCTCGGGAGTGAAGGCGGCCTGGCCCGCCGCGGCCGCGCCGGACAGCGCGACCAGCACGCCCGCGCCACCCCCCAGTCCCTTTGCCCACAGCCTCCACCTCATGGCCACTCCCTTACCTCCACTCCTCAGGCTACTGCCCACGCTGAGTCTCGGACAGGAACCAGGTGCGGCGCTCCGTCTCGTCGATCCACACTTCGATCAGGCTGGCGGTCGCGACATCGTTGTGGCTCTCGCAGACCCCGTGCGTCGCGCGGAGGTAGCCCGTCAGGTGGCGGTTGTCCTCGGCCAGCTCCAACAACATGTCCTTCGGGCTGACGTGCTCGGCATGGCTGTCCTGCAATCGCTGGTGGCGCGAGATGTCGCGAATCGAACGAAGGGTCGTCCCCCCGATCTTGCGCGCCCGCTCCGCGATGGCGTCGGTCATCGCGAAGACCTGGTCGGCCTGCTCGTCGAGGAGCAGGTGGTAGTCGCGGAAATGGGGCCCGCTCATGTGCCAGTGGAAGTTCTTCGTCTTCAGGTAGAGCGCGAAGACGTCGGCGAGGAGCTGACGCAGGACGTCTGAAATCTCCGTCACGGCATTGCGGCTGAGGTCGGTCACGGCCACTGACGTGTCGCTCATTTCTTTGCCTCCTTCACTCAGGCGTCGTTTCGAACGCCGGGCTTTCGTCGTGGACTACTGCCGTCGGGACTCATGGACGCACACGTCAATGGCCGACGAGCGACATCATTGCCGCCGGGTAGCGCTCGCCAGCGGCGGCGCCCCGGGGGGCGACCTCGTCGATCCGCCGCTGCATCCGCGGGGTCCACGGTAGGCACGCTCATCGACCGTTCGCGGCCGCGTTCGTGCCCGGAGGGAAGCTGGCGAACATCTTGGTGACGGCCTGCTGGTTGATCTTGGCGTTTTCCGGTGCGCTCCCGGCGAGGACGTCGGTCGCGTAGCCGTGCCAGATGGCCTCTTTCGTCTTGCCATCGAAGATGTCGACCACGACGGTGCCGACCTTGTAGTCATTGACGTACGTGGTCGAGCCGCCACCGAGTCCCCCGAGGCCGCCCCACCGCCGCCATCCCCAGCCGCCCCATCCGTATCCGTCGTAGAACGTCTGGTAGGTGTGCTTGGTCTTGGTCGCGGTGTTGACGACCACCGTCGCCTGGGCCTGATCCTTGGGAACTTCCTTCCACGCCTTCGCGGTGAGCGCGGCCGCGACGTCCGCCCCGATCCGCTGGTCGCTCACCGGATTGCCCGAGGAGTTGCCCGTCACGATCGAGAAGGTCTGGTAGCTCGCGAAGTTCACGCTGTGATCGTAGTCGGTGGTCGCCTTGATGCTGTACCCGCAGGCGGCGGTGAGTGCGGCCAGCGCGCCCGTGATCGCCATGAGTCTCGTCTTCATGTGTGTCGGCGTCGATGTGCACCGACACGCATGTGCGCGCAGGCGCACGCTCAGCGTGCCTGCAGGACGCGGAACGCGAGGGCGGTCCGATCGTCCTGCCAGTCGCCCGCGCCGGAAGGGCCTGGGCCCTCTCGTGCGACACGCAGCAGGTACGCGCACAGGTCCGCCGGTTCCTCGATGCCAGACTGGACGGACTGCTCCAGTGCGTCGCGAAACGAGAATGTCCCGCCCTCCAGGGCTTCCGTGACGCCGTCGGTCACGAACACCCCGAGATCACCCGGGTAGAGATCGACGGAGAGCGCTTCGTATCGCGCATCCGGCCACAGGCCGAGGGGCAGGCCGGTCGACTCGAGCGCGATGGGCGCCCCGTCGCGGAGGAGGAACCCCGGCGGATGGCCGGCGTTGACGAACGTCATCCGGGCCGGCGCCCGATCGAGCCGGGCGAGGATGGCGGTCGCGTAGGGCACACCTCCGGTCTCGTCCCGCAGGCCCTTCGAGATCCGAGCGGCGAGGGCGGCCACATCCGCCGTCGCGGAGGCATGCACACGGAAGAGCGTCTTGAGAGCCGACTGCAGCAGCGCCGCGGGAATGCCTTTGCCGGACACGTCACCGAGGATGACGAGCACGGTATCGCCGGAGACAGGCAGGAAGTCGTAGAAGTCACCGCCGACCTCGTGGGCGGGCACCATCCGGGCTGCCCACTTGCAGTCGAGCCATTTGGACGGGATGACCGGAAGCAGACGGCGCTGGATCTCGGCTGCCACTCGGAGCTGCGCGTCGAGTGCGATCCGGCTGCGTTCCAGACCCATGACCTGGCTGCGTGCCGCGCCGAGGCGCAAGGTCAAATAAGTGAGGCCGGCGACGGCGGTGGCGGCGACGACATCGCTGACCCACTTGAGCTCGAATCCCGTCGGCCGGAAGGTCGCGATCGCGGCCGACTCCACCGAGGTCCCTATCAACACCACGAGGAGGCCCGCCCCGAGCGCGAGTGCCGCGAGCCGGCCCGGCTTCACTCTTCGTAGCTCTCGACGCTCTCTCGCGGCCCCACCTGGGCGTCGTCCGCGTCGCGCCCGACGTCCGGCAGGGCGAGCCGCCGGCGCAGCAGGGTCCAGCACTGATCCAGCTCGATCCGGATCTTGCGCAGGCGCTCGCCATCCTCCCGGGCGGGAGCGTTCTTCGCGTAGAGCCCATTCGCCTCCCAGGCCAGTCGCTGGATCCGATCCGGGACCTGGCCGTCCGTCCACGACGCGATCACCGACAGACACACGTGCCCTCCTCCATCGCACGGACGACAGAGGAAAAGTCTTCGTCCCTCCGGCTCTCGCGCTGGCGCGCGGCCTCGGCCGCGGAAACCTCGGCCGCCGCCGCCGTCGCCGGCATCGCGGCGCCGAGGGACGCCGCCTCGTCCAGCACGAGGCCGAAGTCCTTCACCATCAGGCGGAGAGGGAACGTGGGTGGATAGAACTCGTTCCGGACGTTCTCGATCTTCGATTTCTGGCTGGCGGACAGGACGACCGTGGAGCCGAGCACGTCGAGGAACCGGTCGCGCTCCAGGCCGGCCTTCAGGCCGAGCGCAATTGCTTCCGCCAGCGCCTGCAGGCCGAGGCCGAGAAGAGCGTTGACGCACAACTTCGTCGTCGAACCGGCACCGGCCGGCCCCAGATAGAACGACTCCCTGCCCAGCACGGAGAGGATCGGCAGGCATCGGTGGTATGCGGCCTCCGCGCCACCGACGAAGATGACGAGCTGTCCTTGCTCCGCCTGCGGCGTGCTGCCGGAAACCGGCGAGTCGAGGATCCAGGCGCCCTGGACGAGAGCCGCGTCGGAGAGGCGGCGAGACAGCCCGGCGGAGACCGTACTCGTATTGACGATGATGGAACCGGGCGGCACGGCGGACAGGGCCCCGTCCGGGCCCGCGATCACGGCCTCGGCCGCGGCGTCGTCGGCGACGGACACGACGACGATCTCCGCGTTCCGGGCGGCCTCCGCGGGCGTGGAGGCCACCGTCGCCCCGCGCTGCTCCAGCGGCCTTGTGCGCTCCCGGCTCCGGTTGTACACCGTGAGGTCATACCCTGCCGCAAGCAGGCGGCCGGCCATGCGACTCCCCATCGCCCCCAGGCCGATGAAACCGATTCGTGGACCGCGATCCATCATGGCTACGCTCCTACTCTCTGTGCGGCGGATGTCGGGGGCCGCGCCCCGGGTTGAGCGCACGCCGTGGCCCAGGGGCGGTCAGGGCGAGATCCGGGCGGCCCCGGCTCGGCGTCCACACTCGTTTCCCCGGCCATCGGCAAGCTGAATTCGAAGCGAGTGCCCTGACCGGGCGCGCTGTCGACCTTGATGCTGCCGCCGTGGCCCTCCACGATTGCCTTCGCAATCGAGAGGCCGAGGCCGGTCCCCATTGCCGGTGCGTTCGTCGCCTGCCAGAAGCGGTCGAACACGTGTGGCTGCTGGTCGCGGGGTATGCCGGGTCCCGTGTCTTCGACGGCGAACCGCACCCCAGGGGTCGCGCGCCATCCGCGCACGGACACGCGGCCTCCCCCGGGCGTGAACTTGAGGGCGTTCCCGATGAGGTTCGAGAAGACCTGGGCGATGCGCTCGCGATCGGCCAGGACGCTCGGAAGCGGCTCGTCGGCCGCCGCTTCCAGCGTGACCCCCTTCGCCGCCGCCACCTGGCAGTGGGCTTCGAGCGCCTCCCGGAGGAGGACCTCCGGGTCGGCCGGTGCGGGCTGGATCCAGAGCCGCCCCGCGTCCGCGCGCGCCACGTCGAGGAGATCGTGGATGAGGCGGTACATCCGGTCCGCCGCTCTCTGGATGGCGCCCAGGGCGTGGCGCTCGAGCTCGCGCTTCGCGCCCTCGTCATCACCGGACCCGCCGTCGTCGAGCAACGCCCGTAGCGCGAGCTGGATCGTGTTCAGCGGGTTCTTGAGGTCATGGGCCACCACCGCCATGAGCTCGTCGCGCGCCTTCGCCGCGCGTTCGGCGGCCTGGTAGAGCAGGGCGTGATCGATCGCGAACGCGGCGCGCCTCCCCACGTCGGTCGCCAGCTCGAGATCGCGGCCGCCATAACGGCGTCCCGACTCCGCCGTGACCGAGAAGAGGATCGCGCCGAAGGTGCGCCCGCGGGCGATCATCGGGACGGTGATCGTCGAATCGGGCGCCAGCTCGCGCACGGCGCTCAGCCGCGTTCCGTCCCACCACTTGAGGATCTGGGCGCCGGCGTTGGTGACGAGCTGCGGCCTTCCCGTCCGCAGCGCCCGCCGTATCGGGTGATCCGGCGACGCCGGCGGCACGAATCCGCGCAGGCTCTCCAGAAGGGCGCGCTTGGCCGGATCACGATGCGTCGAATCCGCCCACCGGGTCGCGCCCTCCTCGTCGACGAGGATCACGACGCAGTAGTCCGCGACTTCGGGGACGGCGAGCCTGACCGTGTTGGCGAGCGTCTGCTCGTATTCGATCGACGTGTCCAGGGCCGCGCTCGCATCGGCCAGGAAGCGCCACCTCCCGGTCGCGCGGGTGTGCCGCGACGACGGTGCCGTTCTCCGATTCATGCCCGATCTCATGGCACTCGGCATGCCAACCCATCGCGCGAGGACCACTTCCCGATAACTCCGTGCAGGCCCTTCGATTCCGGGCCGCGGGAACGCGATCCTCTCGGCCCGCGCGCGTCGTTTCCGGCGCCGCGGTGTGTCCCCGTGATCAGTCCGTGTGAAACGACGAAGGGCAGCATCACGGCGCGAACGCCGGGACCACGCGCTCCCACGGGAATGGTCCTTTCCCGGGCCGATCCCGTGGCCGCCGCCGTCCTGCAGTTCGTGACCCTCGCCCCGCAGACTGTCCGCCCCTGCGCACGCTGTCTGTGGACGTGCAGCACCGCTGGCCTCACCGACGGCCAAAGCGGGGCCTGCTGGGCCTTCCCGTCGGCACGGCCCTTGAAGCTGGAGCCGGCGCGTTCGACACGAGCCGTCATAGGTCGAGGTGCACAGGAGGATTCACGGGTGAGAATCAGACTCCCGTACGCGGCGTCGTGGTGGAAGCGCACCGAGGGACGGACCGCCATGCAGGCGGCGATCGCGGGGGCCGCACTGGCCGGTCTCGCGTGGGCGGGCGCAGGCAGTCCCCGTCCCACGCCGGAACACGTCGATCTGGGGGCGCCCCGATCTCTCGGACAGGTCGGCCGATCCCGCCCGCGCCTTCACCGACGGACTGCCGACCTCGATCGGCGTCAAGGGCGCCACTGGCCAGCGCAATGCGCCAACCGTCCTGAACGCCCTCTACGACAAGACGCAGTTCTGGGACGGGCGAGTCGGTACCCTCGAAGAGCAGGCGGCGCTGCCCATCGTCAACTCGGTCGAGATGGGCCAGCCCACCCTGGAGGCGGCGGTGGCCCCGGTCGCCGCCGACAAGACGTACCAGATCGCCTTCCGGAGCGTCTTCGGGAAAGGGCCCAACGGTCCGGATCTCCTGCGGGCCATCGCCGCCTACGAACGGACGCGGGCGTCCTTCGATTCGCCCTTCGACCACTTCGTCGCCGGCGACCGCGCCGCGATCGAGGATGCCGCCAAGCGAGGCTGGGAGCTCTTCAATGGCCAGGCGCGCTGCAACCTGTGCCACGCCCTGACGGACGCGAAGGCCGACGTCACGAACTTCACCGACAACGATTTCCACAACATCGGCATCAACATCGTCCGGCATAAGGTCGTGCCCCTCGCGCAACAGGCCGAGAAGCTCATCCGCCCGGGCCGCGCGGAGGACATCGATCGCGCAGCCATCCAGACCGAGATGTCGGCGCTGGGCCGTTTCCTGGTCACGAAGAAGGAGTCCGACATCGGCGCCTTCAAGACGCCGAACGTCCGCGACGTCCTGGTCACGGGACCCTACTTCCACGACGGCTCGCAAGAGACGCTGTGGGACGTCATCGACCACTACAACAAGGGGGCGGGCCTGCAGAATCCCTACCTCGACACGGACATCCAGCCGCTGGCGCTGACAGAGGAGCAGATCGACGACCTCGTGGCCTTCCTCGCTTCGCTCACGAGCCCCCATTACAGGGAGCAGGGAATCAAGTAGCTGGCGCGCCAGCGCGCCATCTCGACGAGGGATTGGCCTACGGAATCCTCCGGCTGACCCTGGGCGTGAACATCCTGCTGCATGGGGCGACGCGGCTCCTCTCCGGGCTCGGCGGATTCGTGTCGGCAACCGTCGCGCAGTTTTCGCGCACGCCCCTGCCGGAAGCATCGGTACGCCTCTTCGCGACGGCGCTGCCGTTCCTCGAGACGGCGGTGGGTTTTGCGATCCTCATCGGCCTCTGGACGCGCTGGGGTCTGGTCGGCGGTGCCCTGCTCATGACCGCCCTCGTCTTCGGGACAGCGCTGCGAAGCGATTGGGCCACGCTCGGCATCCAGATGGTTTACGCGGTCATCTATTTCCTGTTGCTCACGTTCCGCGCTCGTGACCGCTTTTCACTCGATCGGCTCCTTGGGGGCGACAGACAGCCGCCGGGCGGCCCGTGCGCGTGATTGATCATCCCGGTGCGCGTGAGCGCACATGCCCGCCCGGAGCATCACCGTCGTCGGCAGGCCCGAACCCGTCTAATTCACTGACGTCCGTGATCCCGGGGCCGTACAGCTCGCGGTCGTCACGGGTGGCGAGGACCTTGCCTTCCCTGCTCGTGGAGGGCTGAGCCATTGCGAAACCCACTGCCCGCCGGACACCAAGCTCGATCTTCCGCCCGCGTCGCCGCCGCCGGCGCCCTCCTCCTGGTCGCGGCGACCGCTTCCGCGCAGGCCGAGATCAAGGTCAGCGACACGACCAGCTTCAAGCTTCCTCGAGACCGACAACGCAAACCTGGGCAAGGTCGTCGGAGCGTCCAAGGAGATCTCCACGGGCTTCACGCTGCAGGACGCCTTCGTGGAGTGGAAAATCGCGGACGAGTTCATCGTGGGTGCCGGCCTCATGTTCATCCCGCTCTGCCGCAACTGCTACGAGAGCGCCGGCACCCTCCTTCCCATCGATTACGGAGCGTCTTCGTTCCTCGAGTCGGGACCGACGCAGTCGGTCGTCTCGCGCGATACGGGGTTCCAGGCCCGCGGCTACCTGGCGCACAACCGGCTGGAGTACCGGGTCGGCGCGTTCCAGGGGGCGCGGGAGAGCGCATCGCGGAATTCCTTCCGGTCCGCGGGCCATGTCCAATACGCGGTGCTCGACACCGAATTCGGCTTCTTCACCACCGGGACGTACCTCGGCAAGAAGAAGGCCCTCACGATCGGCGGTGGCTACGACGTCCAATCGGACTACAAGGCCTTCTCCGGAGAC
>WNFI01656622.1_pt1 | contig 15071 bp, 10 predicted proteins | sample 5400471 | NCBI WGS metagenome assembly WNFI01 (sample SAMN13153348, study PRJNA577476) | soil metagenome | isolation source: 100 cm saprolite on Douglas fir-dominated hillslope | place: USA:California | collected 2013-09-17
AATTTCGGCGGGCATGATTTTCATGATTTGCTCGACCGTAACCCCCTGTTTTGGCGTAAGGATCGTCAGCACGCCGGTGATCTTGGGCTGCGGCGGCGTGGACTGGCCTTGCGCCAGGGGCGCCAGGACCGTCGCGAACCCCAGCAGCAGGTACAACATTTCAATCTTCATTGTTCAGCTCCTTTGATTCCTCGCGAAAACATCATGTGTTGGTACCATTGGGTACCACACATTGGTGATGGTACGATACGGTACCAGCGTTGTCAAGGAGAGCTTGATGACCAAGGCATCGGTGTCAAAACGCCGCCAGAAAGGCGGCGACGAAACTGCGGTGCGCAAGCGCATCCTTGAGGCGGCCTTTGCGGCGTTCATGGAGAGCGGCTACGCAACGACCAGCACGCTTGAGATCGCGACGCGTGCGCGCGTTTCGAAGCGAGAGCTTTACGCGCTAGTTGGCAACAAACAGGAAATGCTGATCGCCTGCATCAGCGAACGCGCCAAGCGAGTGGACGTGCCCGCTGACCTGCCCGTGCTGCGCGATCGCAAGGCCCTAGAGCAGGTGCTGACTTCTTTCGGGACGAAGCTCGTCCGCGAGGTAAGCGATCCCACGGTCATTGCGGTATTCCGACTGGCGATCGCCGAAGTCGCGGGGCTGCTCTGGGGCGATTTGATGGTCAGCCTGCTGCTCGGCGTCGCCGAACGACCGAACCCCCGCGAAATCGCGGTACGTGCCCGCGACGCTGTAGCCGCCTTCCTGCAACTTCATCCGCTACCGAAGGAACATGCGCCCGAATAGACGTCCGAGCGCACAATCTTTTTTGTAGGGCATCGCACGCCGTGCCCATTGTTCCGGCAGAGCTGCGCTTATGGTTTTCTTTCCTTCACCTCCTTATACATCATCCATTCCTTGTTCCAGTCGATAGGTCCGTCGGTGAAGCGCCGCTCCAAGCGTTCTATTAGGTCGCCCCACCCACGTACGAAATGCGCATACGCCTGGTCCCACTCTGCGCCGTCCTTCCAACCATAGTGCGTCACGGTTACCAGCTTGCAGCAGCGACTGGTGAAAACCGGCGGTCGATTGGTCAAGCACGCGCGGTACTATTGGCTTTTCTTGGCGGAGAGCCATCTGACCCGACGCTTATTCGGAACGATGCTCCGGCGGATATGTGCGCTGACGATCCCAACCGGCTGACGCGCGGCGAGTGCAACGAACCCGCGGGACGAAGAAAGGGCTCAAGGATGGAGTTGTGCCCGAGAAATGCCTCAGAACTGGGAGTTCCAGTCACTGCATGTAAGCGCGAACCGGGCTGTCGGTCTCCCGGGCCGAGAGATTATGCGACGAAGGACACTCTGGTTGACTTGGAAGGGCCTCGGGCGTACAAGGCTGCCTATCTGGGCGGTCAAAATGGTAATTTCGGCTCAAAGCTGTCCGCGGCCTCTGCAAGAACAGCACTATCCGGCCGTTGCTCGCAACTCAGCCGTAACAAATTTGTTTTCCTGGAGACACGGCATTGAACAAAGACCAGGCGTGGAAGTTGGCCAACGAGTGGATTGCGGCATGGAACGCTCACCATCTGGAGTTGATCCTCAGCCACTACGATGATTCCGTGGAACTGACCTCTCCGGTCGCGGCGCAACTGCTCGGGAAACCTGACGGCAAAGTGGTGGGAAAGTCGAACCTGCGAGCATACTTTCAACGCGGCCTAGAGGCCTTTCCCGACCTACACTTCTCGTTGGACGAAGTGTTCTGGGGCGTGAACAGCGTGCTGCTCTCGTACACCAACCAAACGGGAAAGCGCACAGGCGAATTTATGGAATTGTCTCCAGATGGAAAGGTTGCAAGAGTCGTTGCGAACTACAACTCCTGAGTGGATGAAAGTCGTCCCGTTAGATTCTCCCTTTTACCTACCACATCACGCTGCTGATCGATTGCGCTGGCGCGTTAATCTTCAGTATCTGGTCTCGGTGAATCAGGCTGACTGGCACATCCTTTCCGTTGCTGTTCAGGACTTGCGCTACGAATCCGCCCTTATATGTTATTGTAACTCTCAATTATACTCAGTCTCCCCCCAGTCAGTTCGTGAATGGTCGCACACCGTGCCCATTGTTCCGGCAGAGCTGCGCTTTGGGCAGCCAGGTCTTTCGGCACCCGGTACGAGGATTTTCGGTTGCCATCCCTTCGCCAGTCGCACGTGGGGTGACAAATAAAATCGGAGTAGAAGGTCACGATGCTCTTGCGCGAGCGGTAGTTTCTCTCCAATGGAATGGTTTTCGGCTTCTTGGCGAGGTGACGGACGCAGCGTTCTGGGAACTGCACGAAGTTTTCAACCGTCGCGCCACGGAACCGATAGAGCGCCTGGTCATCGTCACCGACGACGCAGATGTTTCGGTGGCAAGAGGAGAACCTGAAAATCAGCGTCTCCTGAATCGTGTTCGTATCCTGATATTCGTCAATGATGACATGCTTGAAAATCTGCCCGGAACGGTTTGTACCCGTCACTCTATCAAGTTCATCCAGTGCTTTAAGGGCCGCTTGTTGAAGCAAGGCGAAATCCGTGATTGGCGGTTGTGCGTTCCGAAGTGCCTCACGGTATTCTCCATACATATCAATGAGCCTCCGCAGCGTAGGCTTGCCCGTAAGGCTGCGTATCCTCTTTGGCTCCAAGCACTCCTCGGAGAGCCGATTGAAGAACCTGATGCAATTGGAAGCCGCCTTATGCCGCGAAATAGAGTGAGAGCCATCCAATAAGGCGTTTATTTGGGGAACCGCTCCTTTCCATCTGATGGCTGACAGAATCTCTTTCCAGTTACGGTCCCGATACAGATAGAGGTACTGCTCCAAATCGTCGATAATGATCGGCGCTCTCGGGCGCTGCCGATTTGGGGAAAAGCGGCGGTCCGTAAGAATCCGCTGGCACAGCGAGTGAAGGGTCCCGATGTACATGGGTGCCAGGTCATAGTATTCGTCGGTGCGTTCCGTAACGTATGCCAGCAGCCCCCTCAAGCCTTCCTTTAGCTGTCGGGCCGCCTTTTCGGTGAACGTAGAAAGGAAAAGTTCCTCTGGCTTGCGCGATTGGCGCATCTACGCCGATTTCGCCCAGAGCCTGATCGGCATCGCCCGGCCTCTGTATGCACAGGAGTCCTTCGGCGTCGATCTGCAGGAAACTGTCTACGCGCTCGACGCCACGACCATCGATCTGTGCCTGTCGGTATTTCCGTGGGCGCCGTTCCGCTCGGCCAAGGCGGCCATCAAAGTGCACACGCTGTTGGATCTGCGCGGCAACATTCCCACCTTCATGCACATCAGCGATGGCAAAATGCATCGGGCTCGGAAACAATCTCGCAGAGAGAAAAGTAGGGTCAGCATGGCCGAGGAAGGCTACCCGTCGCGACTCTGTAAATGCAACAATTTCAATGTGAACGGGCCTTTTGGTAGGGACAGGCGGTACGACGATCTGGACTTTGCCGGCTATGACGGTTTGAAGGGGAGGATCAAAGGTCACCGCTGCGACCGAGCGGCGTAAGCAGCTTAAGGGGTGAAGATTGGCATGACGTGTGACGGGGATTTCTGCCCGCAGTGCTTGTTGCACCGCGAGCGGTCCCGCACTCATAAAAAGAAGTTCAAAACCCGATAGAGAATGAATCAGCTACCTTCACTTGGTTCGAATGGTCTGTTTTCTTGGGTCGTTTTGAATTCCGGCGAGGGACAAGCTGTTCTCGCGCAGATTGATTAAAGTAGCGATGAGACAGGTTTACCGGCGAAGCCAACTACTTCTTCAGTAATCGTTGGCGGACACCACGCGCGGCGGAACTTTTAGCGGCAGAGTCTGCTTGTCCACGTTGTAGCCTTCAAGGCGCAGGGCGGGAGCTTGGCTGGCCAGCGTCGGCGTGCGAAATGTGGCAACGATCGTCCGTGTCTCGCCCGGGAACAGTGTCACGTAATTGTCGTCGTAGGTGATAGGTAGAATCTCCTCTCCATCGGCTCCTTGCGTAATCTCTGCGCGCAGGAAGAAAGCTACGCGATTCGTTGGATTCGTGAGGGTGATCGTGGCGATCTCTTCGCCTTTGGTTTCAGCGAAGGTAGCGGAAGCTTTGACGGTGGTGCGCGGCATGGTGTTGAGAGCGGAGATGTCTGCCCACTTGGCGAGGTCGGTCCTGAACTGGATTTCATTCTTCGGATCGCCGAGATCGTCATCGGTGGTGGAGGCCCAGTAGGCGTTCTGAGCGAGGAGCGAGCCGGCTGCATCGCGCAGCTCACAGCGCACGAAGTAGGTTGAGGTGCTGTCCGGAATGCGGGGGATGGACATGGCTTCGGCCGAGCTGCTTGCCGCGATGCGGAAGTCCTTTACTTCATTAGAATATTTGCGGCTGCCGTCGAGGCTGTAGTAGGCGACGGAGACGGTCAGGTGTTCGCGGGGCTCGAGCGTCTGATTGACGACGTGAAGCTTCGCGGTGCTGCGGTCGCCGGTCGCATAGTAGTCCCAGACGACGGCGAGTTGGCGCAAGGCCTTCTTCGCGCCGAAATAGCCGCCACCCTGCTTGAAGTAGTAGTCGAAGAGATGACCGAATAGGGAAGGCCAAGGGTTGTTTATCATCCAGTGGACAGTCATTTTTCGATTGGACCAATGGGTGGCGTAGGTTTCCAGTTGCGCGCGGACATCTTCGTAGTGCGCGAGTTGAGCCTTTTTCGAAAACTCCTCGACGCTATTGGAAGGGCCGTAGCGCTTCTCGAGGACCCTTTGAACGTTTTCCAGGGTGTTGTTACCCTCGTTGGCCCCTGAGTGGAAAAACCAGTATTCGTTGATCGGCCAGAGCTTGTCAGGCGGGAGGAACTTCTTCAGGGATTCGACGGGCGGAATCGTTTCGTTGTCGCCTTCTTCGGCCGATGAGCCGCGTGACGTTGGGTATTTTTCGCTGAACCAGTAATACGGGGGGCGCCAAACGTACGGGCTGATCATCTGGACGCCGCTCCAGGTGCGATTGCCCGCGGCGACGGTGTCCACAATGGCATTCTGCCAGTGCAGTTCCTTGAGAATTTGCGTGTAGTCGTTGAGGACTGGATCGGGCGGCAGGCCGTCGCTTCCGCTGGCCCAGAGAACGACGGACGCGTGCGAACGCAGCTCGCGAATGCGCGCGCGCAAGCTGGCGCGGGCGACCCAGTGATCCTCGGCGCTCCAGTCCTCCCAGCGCTCCCACTGCTGGCAGCACATCCAGCCGAGCATGACGGGAATGCCTTCGCGGTCGGCTCGGTCAATCATGGAGTCGTCGGCGATTTTAGATTCCCAGCGAATGAGATTGAGGCCAAGGTCTTTGACATAGCGCATGGTGGCGGCGTCGCGTTCGGGCTCGCTTCTGTAGAGCAGGTCGGGGGAGTAAACGCCGCCGCGGATGAGATAATCCCGGCCGTTGATCTTCAGATAAAAATTGCCGCCGGTGCCGACCTCGGGGAATTGGTTGTCGGTGTCGCGATGCTGCGTGATCTTGCGGATGCCGAAATCGATCGCCTGGGTGTCGGAAACTTCGTCACGGACCTTGAAGTCGAGCTTGAGGTGGTACAGATTCGGCGAGCCCCAGAGATAGGGCCACCAGAGATCGGGATCGGAGACGGAAAGCTGAGGGAAGTCCGCGGCCGTAAGGGCAACTTCCTTGCGTTCGTTGCGGAGCAGTGTGACGGTCTTTTGAAATGCGATTACGGGCTTGCCGGACCGAGAGATATCGCCAGAGAGCGTTCCGGAGACCGGCTTGGAGGCGTTGCTCTGCAGATCGCAGTAAATAGTGAGCGCAGCGGGGCTGGTGGCGGGTAGGGGCAGATCGGTTGACACGTAAGGGTTACGAATGGTGACCGAGCCGGTGCTGCTCAGATAGACGCGTTTCCAGATGCCAGCGTTGCGGTCCGGCACGAACGATACATCGAGATTCTTTTTCGGGTCGTGGTGGCCGATGTATTTCCAGTTGATCCAGTCGAACCAGCTATCGGCCAACTCGACGCCATCTTCGCCGAGGATGGCTTGTTCTGGGGTGATCTTCACCGCCAGGACGTTGGTGCCCCCGGGGATAACAAGCTCGGTCACGTTGAATTCGAACTCGCCGTACATCCCGACCGCCTGGTCGCGGCGGGCCACCCGGTGCCCGTTGAGCCAGATCTCGGCGCGGTAATTGATGCCTTTGAAGATCAGCGAATATGCGGTGCGTCCAGGCGGAGCCGCGACGGTGGTGCGGTACCACCAGTCCTGCGTCCAGAGGTCGCCGGGAGTGGTGAGATTCATCCCTTGGTACAGGTTCTTGTAGACGCCGTTGTCCTCGAGGACCTGCAGGACGGTGGCGGGCATGCGCTGGATAGGATACCAGCGGGAATCGTCGAAGCCAGCCTGCGAGACAAGAGCATCGTCGCCGGAGACGTTTTTGGCGGAAGCCATTCGCCAGCCGCTCTGCAGTTCCTCCAAATTGGGAGAGTTCGGTGAGGCGGAAACCTGCCGCGGGGATAACGTCGAGAGGAACGAGAATAGCACGCAAGCGAATAGGAAATTGCGATTCATCGGGAAGCTTCCTTGGGGCGGTGGATCATAGCCTGAAAAAGAGATACGGCGTCAAGCATAGGGTTGGTCATCAGAACCTCAGACGCCAGAACGTGGACAGCCCCCGGTCTTCGAAAAGCATTACACTGCCCTTCACCGGGGTAGCATTTTTCCAGTGGACAAACGAAATGAATCGTTATAAAGAGAAACAGACAACGAAAGACCTGTCAATAGCCGATTTCGCCCGTGGCATAATTTCCCTGAGAGAGCCCCATGCTGAATGAAGAACGGCGAAGAGCGATTCTGGACATCCTGAACCGAGAAGGTCGCTTGCTGGTTAGCGAACTAGCCCGGCAATTTAATACGTCGCAAGTCACCATCCGCAAGGATCTGGACGTGTTGCAGGGACAGGGGCTTGTGCACCGGTCGCACGGCGGGGCGCTGCCTGTGCGAGAGGGTGCGCTGGAGGATCCGACGCTGCTGGAGAAAGAAAAGCTGCACCGGAAAGAGAAGCTGCACATTGCGGCGGCCGCGGCGGCAATGGTGAAGGAAGGCCAGGTGGTGATACTCGATTCCGGCACGACGACGACGGCTATCGCGCGGGCCCTGCGGAACTTTCGGAAGCTAACGATTGTGACGAACGCCGTGAATATCGCGGCGGAGCTGGCGGGCACCGAAGTGGAGGTCATCCTCACCGGCGGCACGTTGAGGAAAAATTCCTTTTCGCTAGTTGGGCCGATGGCCGAGGAGACGCTGCGGCACCTGAACGCCGACATCCTGTTTCTGGGGGTGGACGGGATTGACGCGCAGTATGGATTGAGCACACCGAATCTGCTTGAAGCGAAGGTGAACCGCATGATGGTTGAGGGCGCCAAGCGCACGGTGGCCGTGTGCGACTCGAGCAAGTTCGGTCGCCGCAGTCTTTCGCAGATCCTGCCGCTTTCGGCCATACACACAGTCATAACCGACAGAGGGATTCCCAAGAAAGATCTGAAAGCGCTCAAGAAGGCCGGGATCGAAATGACATTGGTTTAGTTTTCGGTCGAAGAATACAGGAATCCCGGAAGCTCCCTGATAACAAAGGCCGGCGAATCGAAATGAACTCGCCAGCCTTCTACTGTTAACCTGCTATCCGCGAATGGTTCGCTGGCGTTGATTATTTTTTCTCGGCTAGGCGCTGCTTCTTCACCGGCACAAACACCGTATCAATCGTGCCGCTAGCTTCGACAGAGAAGGTTTTTTTGAACACCCCGCCATCCACTCCCTCCGCAGTCAGTTGGACGTTGTATATGCCTTGCCGTGTGTAAGCGTGCGTGACGGCTGGGCCATCGGCGCACGTCCCGTCGCCAAAGTCCCAGTAATAGGAAAGAGCAGTAACGCCGTTTTCCTTCACATGGGCGGAGAAAGCAGCGAGTTTGCCGGCTTCCATTTTGCCGGGAACCGTTTCTTGGACGGAAGGCGGCTCGGCATTCACCGAAGTGTCCACGATCTTGAAGATCCTCGCGGAATGCGCAGGCTGCGCTACTTGGATTGCATCCTGATTTAGGCTGGCCGCCTTACCCGCATCAAAAACATCAAACACTTGGTAATGTCCATTCGGGGAGAATCCGAGTTTGGAGAACGAGAGGTCATGCGTCCGCGGCTTCTCCGTCCAGTTGAATACCGTTAGGATGGCTTGCCGCGGGCTTTCTTGCAGCAGGAAAACGCTGGGCATGGCGTCTTCCTGCGCGTAGTTCATGAGGTCAAGTGGCCGCGAGGCCTTGCCGAGCAGAGCCATGTTGAGCAGGTCGCGGTTTTCCACCAGCGCTACGCGCTCGGAGTCCATGCCCAGGGTCGGCAGATCGTCACCGATTTCGTACATTCCGCCGGATACCGCTGAGAGAGCAATCGAAGCCTTGGCCTCGTCCAGGGTCAGTGGGAGCTTGCCGCCGTGCCATTCTTGTTCTGCGATCGTCTGACGGGAAACCGAGAAGGCGTCGGGATCGCTGACATAGAAGTTGCGGTTCATGTAGTAGCGCGCGGCGACGCCAGCCGCGGCATCCTTAGTGGCGTCGAAGGTGTGCCCAGTATCCAGGGAGATGCGTCCGGTATCCACGATGCCGACGGGATTGAGCATGACGCTGCCATCCTTGTCGAGAAGCACCTCTTCGCCGACAGCTTCGCGGATGATCTGCATGCCGAGACGTTGTGCTTCGAGAGCGGTTGTGTTCGGCTTGTAGTAGAAACCCTCGATGGCGCTGTCTTCCATGAAGTCCATCTTGATGTAGTGGATGCCCCATTCCCTGGCGAGAGTGGAGTAGGTCTTGCGCAGATAGTCCTGAGCGCCGGGGTTGGTGGTATCGAGCACGTAGAGTTTGTCCTTCTTGTCGGTGACGTAGCCAGCGTGGATGGGTTTGCCGCTGGCATTGTGCACGAGCCAGTCTTTGTGATTTTCATAGACCCAGGCGCGCTCGGAGACTTCGAAGGGGGCGGTCCAGATGCCCATCGTCAGGCCGTGGTTGCGGATATTGTCGCCGACAGCCTTCACTCCGCTGGGGAAGAGAGCCGCATCGGAGGTGATATATTCACCGCGCGCGTACTGATAGCCTTCATCGAGGTGGAAGAAGGTGTAGCCGAGTTTTATGAGATGCTCGGCCTGCCACAGGATGTTCGTTGCGGCGGTGTCTTCGCTAAGGCCGAAGTAGTAGGCCGTCCAGCTCCACCAGCCCATGGGCGTCGGAGCGTTCACGCGCGCATGGTGCTTGCGGCGGATGATGCCGCCGTAAGATTCCAGTTGCGTGTGATAATCCGCGCCGAAGCTGATCAGCAGGTGCTCGGAAGCAAGATTCGCGCCCGCCGCCACCGGCAGACTCAGTTCGATCTGGTCCTCCGCCGGGGCTTCCCGCAGGGAGTTCTCCTTGGCCAGTTCGGTTGTGCCGGCCGAGTCGACTTCGTAACCTGTTATGCGGACGATTTCCTTGTCCTTTACCTTTGTCTTTTCCGTGCGCAAACGCAGGATCATGAGCCAGCGCTGCGAAGTTAGCGCAGCGAGGAAGAGGCTCTTCTTACTTTCCCGGTTGTAGATCAGCTGGCTGCCAACGGCGCGGTGCATGCCCGGTTCGTCGCCGAGGTCGTGGATGACGATTGCCGGCCGGTCCTCACTGAAGCTGTCGGAAAGCACGCGGTCGGCGGCTTCGGTTCCGCCGAGATCCACTGCTGTTTTCCCCGGGGCCACCTCAAGGACGCGAATCGACTGCACGGTCACAGGCTTGCCAGCGGCGTTACGAACCTCCACGGAGACTTCGATGAATCCCGCCTGTGTGTGCTGGCTGAAGATCGCAGCCAGATCCGGCTGCCCGGTCAGTCCTGTGTGCAGCACGGTGAGCTGCTTGCCGTCTCCCAATTGGTCCTGAAAAGCGGATTCCGCGGCGGTATGCCTGGGATAATCCGAAGCGCGAAGCCAATGATGATCTACCTGAGCCGCGACCTCGGCGCGCAGGACCGGCTTGAGCTGGTCTACAGCGCGCACGGAGTAAAAGCCGTCTTTTTCCGCGGTGATGGAGATGTCCTTGCCGGTGAGCGCCGCATTCGGCTCCTTGGAAGCAGCCGGCAGGCCGCCGCAGAAAGCGTTCAGCAGCAGAGAGACGATTCCGAGCCGTATCAGAGATTTTTGCATGAATCTAAATTGCATATGTCCTCCCTAAGGACTGCGCCGCGCTGGAGCGGCAGAACTTCTTGCTTGACAGACGCACCAGAACGAAAGTAAAAGTAACTGTTCGTAAATGCCCCTGTAAAGAGGTATTTTTGTTCCCGAGGGAGATGGCAGGGAACGACCCGGTGCCCGCTGCGGCACCCAACCGGAGAGAGGCCCTCGCAATACCGGAAGAAGAGAGCAGTTTTGATTGAAGGAGTCTCACATGAAAAGCTTCACCGTAGCTCGTTTGCGAATCATCCTGCTATCACTTCTGGTGCTGGCATTTGCCGGCAGCGCGCGGGCGCAGAAGGACACCGGCAACATTGTGGGTACGGTCAAGGACCCCACCGGCGCCGTCGTGGCGGGCGCAAAAGTTGTCGTTACCGACGTGGATCGCGGCTTGACCTTCGACACGGTCACGAATAACGAGGGTGAGTACGTGGCCGGCCCGCTGCGCGTTGGTAGCTACACGGTAACAGTGGAGCATGCGGGCTTTAAGAAAGCGGTTTCTGTGCCGGTTTCGCTGGACGTGCAGCAACGCGTGGCCGTTAACGTGATCCTCGAGGTCGGACAAGTTGACCAACAAATTGAAGTATCCGGTGCGGCGCCTCTGCTGGAAACTGAGACGTCCGGACTCGGCCAGGTAGTGGACAACAAGCGCGTGGCCAACCTGCCGCTAAACGGCCGCAACTTTGCACAGCTGGCGCTGCTGACCGCGGGCACGGCGCCCAGCGAGCCCGGCTCGCGCGATGAAGGTGGCTACGGCTTCAGCGCGAACGGAGCGCGTTCCCTGCAGAACAATTTCCTGCTCGATGGCGTGGACAACAACTCCAATTTGCCGGACTTGCTGAACGAAACCAACTACGTCATCCAGCCCTCCGTGGAAGCCCTGGAAGAGTTCAAGGTACAGACCAACGCCTATAGCGCCGAGTTCGGCCGCGGCAACGGGGCCATAATCAATGCCACCATCAAGTCCGGCACCAACCAGTTTCACGGCAGCGTCTACGAGTTCCTGCGCAACGAGAAGTTTGACGCCAAGAATTTCTTCGATTCCCACACAGATCCCATCGCGCCCTACAAACAAAATCAGTTTGGCGTGACTTTTGGCGGACCGGTCGTAAAGAACAAGACCTTCTTTTTCGCGGACTATGAAGGTCTGCGCATCCGCCAGTCACAGACGTGGGCGTCTACTGTACCGACGGCAGCCATGCGCTCGGGGGATTTCTCCTCGCTGATCGATTATACGCAGCCGACAGGAACGGACTGCGGGGGGCACACCACCTACGTCGGTGAGATTTTTAACAGCCGTCAGGCGGGAGCAGGATGCGGAACGGCCTTCCAGTATGATGCTGGGGGAAAGCCTCTGAACATTATTCCCTCGAATTTGCTTGACCCTTTGGCGCTGGCCATTACGAAACTTTTCCCCCTGCCCAACGTTAACGGCTTGGGCTACAACTACGTTTCTAACCCCGTGCGTGCGGAGAGCCGCAATAACTTCGACGTGCGTGTGGACCAGAAGTTCACCGACAAGGACTACGGCTTCTTCCGCTTCAGCTACGAGGATCAGCCCAGCGTGCTTCCGGGCCCCTTTCCGACGGGCGGCGACGGAGGCGGTTTCTTCACTGGAGTGGAGGACAACGCTTACCGCAGTTTTGCCACCAGTTGGACGCATATGTTCAGTCCCCGGGTGGTCAACGAATTCCGTTTGGGCTACAACCGTGTCAATTCCCAGCGTCTGCAGATAAATTCGGACAAGACCAGCGAACAGATCCTGGGATATCCGGGCGGCTTCCCGGGTGTGCCCAACGTGCCTCAGAATGGCGGTCTGCCACAGATGTATTTCAGCGATATGTCGACCATTGGCAGCCCGACGTTCCTGCCGTCGCATGAAATCCAGAACACCTACAGCCTGCTCGATAACCTGTCCTGGACGCGCGGCAAGCACTCCCTGAAGTTCGGCACGGAAATCCGTCTCGAAGAGTTCACCATCTTTCAGCCGGCGGCTCCTCGAGGATCGCTGAACTTCGGCTCGATCTTTACCGACAACCCCGCGGCCATCGGCAGCGGCGGCTCCGGCTTTGCTTCGTTTCTGATCGGGCTCAGCAACGGCGGCACGATCAATAACATGCACAACATCGACTACCATCGCCCGGTGTACGCCTTCTATGTGCAAGACGACTGGAAGCTCACTCCCAAACTCACGTTGAATATCGGTGTGCGCTACGAACTCTTCGCCACGATCAAGGAGCGCCATAATCAGTTGGCCACCTTTGACCTGGCAACCGGCAGCCTCATCGTGCCCCAGGGCGTGACCGCGCAGCTCACGCCGTACCTTGCCAGCATCATTCCCCTCAGCGCGACCGGCACTCCGGGATTGATCAAGCCTGACCTGAATAATTTTGCGCCGCGCATCGGCTTGGCCTACCAGGTCACGCCGAAGTTGGTGGTGCGCACCGGCTATGGCATCTTCTACGGCGGCAACGAGGCCGGGCCGTGGTCCAACCCCAGCATGGGTTTCAACCCGCCTTTCTTCACGATTCAGAACTTCAACACTCCTTGCAGCGCGGCTTCGGCTAACCCCTCCATCCCGGCAGGGGATTGCAGCCTCCCGGGAATTCCCACGCTCTCTTCGGGTTTCCCGGCCAGTTCCCTGACCGACCCCAACACCCCTTTCCTCTTTTCGCTCGATCCCCATCTGGCCACTCCGTACATGCAGCAGTGGCACCTCTCGACGCAGTACCAGTTGCCTGCGCAGACGCTGCTCGAGATCGGTTATGCGGGCTCCAAGGGCTCCAAGCAATACCTGTTCTTCAACGCCAACCAGGCTACCCCCAGCACCAATCCCAATTTGGCGCTGGCGCCACGGCGGCTGTTTCCGCAGATTGACAGCTCCATTGCCAACATCCAGTCCGTCGGCTATTCCAATTACAACTCCCTGCAAGTGCGCGCAGAGAAGCGCTTCTCGAAAGGCCTGACGTTCCTGGCTGCGTGGACCTGGGCCCACTCCATGGATCTAGCTTCCAACGCTGACCTCGGCGCGCAGAACGGCGGCGACTTCCGCAACCACCTTCAACCAGAATGGGAGTATGGCAACTCGGATTTCGACGTTCGCCACCGCTTTGTCTTCAGCTATCTCTACGAGCTTCCTGTCGGACGAGGCAAGCGCTTTCTTGGGGATGCCGGCGGGGTTCTGAACCAGATAGCTGGCGGATGGCAATACGGGGGCATCACCACCCTTTCAACTGGCAACTGGTTCACAATAGTAGACTCTACTAACTTCTCTAACTCCGACAGTCAGCAGCGGCCTGACCTGATTGGCAACCCGCACGCCACGCAGTGCGTGCCTGGCACGTTCTTCAACACTTGCGCCTTCGCCGACCCCTCGCTCGGCTCTTTCGGTAATGTTGGGCGCAACACGATGCAGGGCCCGGGTTATCAGGTTTGGGATTTCTCTCTGTTCAAGAACTTCCAAATCAGCGAAAGAATGAAGCTGGAGTTTCGCTCGGAGTTCTTCAACGTGTTCAACCATGCGAACCTGCAGTTCGCCAAGTCGGGGCCGCAGAACTCCATCAACACCACCACGTTTGGAACGCCGGCGTTTGGCTTCCTAACGGCAGCCCGCGATCCGCGGCAGATTCAGTTCGCGCTAAAGCTGGCGTTCTAAGCAGAAATCCGTGCGGGGTTCCTGAGTTCTTGCTTCCCCCGCAGGGCTCAGGAACCAGGAGTGGAGCGGCAAAGTTGATTATAGAAGTGCGGGACAGTCCCTCGGCCCGCCCGGGCCACTCGGGATCTGGAATAGGGCTGTTCCGCAGATCGAAATATGTCAGCGAGGCGGCGAATAATCTTTCACTGTACGCGGAGGTGATGACCGTGAAATCCAGCCAAAAACCGCAGAGCCAAATCGGGATATCTGTCGGAAGGATCGTGCCGATCGCGACTTTGCTCTTTGCCGGCGTTTTGCTTCTACAGCTTGTGGGCTGTAATCAGAAGGCGGCGCAACCCGTGGCAGGGCAGATCCCGCAGACCTCAGCCATCCGCGTGCAGACCGCGAGCGATGGGATACATGTGCGGACCTCATCAGCGGAATTTGTGCTGACCGCGTCAGGCTATCTGAAAGCGAGTCTGCAAAGCGGTGGGCAGATGAAGACGCTGGATGAGCCAGGAAGCGAAGCTGGGCAGGGGGTGAGCCTGGCGATGAGCAAGAAGATGGCCGAAGACTTTGCGCTGGATCTCGTGCATGCCGTCGTTGCCGAAGCGTCAGGGAAGCTGGGCCGGTTGGGCAAGCGCATTGAGGTTACAGGTAACAGCGCGGCGACGGGCCTTCACGAGGAATTGACGCTTGAAGTGTATGACGACTTTCCGGGCCTGGCGTTGCTCTCGGCCGCCTTCCGCAATTCCACGCAGAAGGATGTGGAGATCGAAAGCGTGACGCTGCAGCGGCACCGGCTGAATGCCTCGCTTGCCGACGCCGGAGCCCTGCCGTATCAGATGTGGTCGTTCCACGGCTCCAGCCTGAAGTGGGGCAAGGACGATGTCCTTCCGCTCCCGGCGAAATTTGCGCAGGAGGACAAGTTCGGCACGCCCGTCGATACGCGGGATGATCTGCTCAATGTCGGCGGAGGCATTCCGGTAGTGGCCTTTTGGACGCGTAATGTCGGGGCAGCCATCGGGCACATCGAAACGCTGCCTCTGGCCATTTCGATACCGGTTGCGACGACGGCGAACGGCCGAGTGGAAACGGCCGTACGATTGCCGGCTCAGACCGTGCTGAAGCCGGGCGAGACCTATTCGACGCCGCGCACATTCGTTGCCGTGTATGCGGGGGATTACTACGAGCCTCTGAGCGTCTGGTCGAACGTCGTGGAGCGTGAGGGGTTGACGCG
>WNFI01109258.1_pt1 | contig 15070 bp, 17 predicted proteins | sample 5400471 | NCBI WGS metagenome assembly WNFI01 (sample SAMN13153348, study PRJNA577476) | soil metagenome | isolation source: 100 cm saprolite on Douglas fir-dominated hillslope | place: USA:California | collected 2013-09-17
GACGGCTTCCACTCGGTGGTGGCGGACTCGGCGCCCCCGCCCAGCACCTTCGGACCGGTGAATGCCGGGCAGAACATGGGACCTCAGACATTCACTATGCCGGGCACGTACCCGTATCACTGTGGAGTGCACCCCAGCATGCACGGCACCATCGTCGTTCAGTGATCCGCGCCGATCTGCTCCAGCACCGCCGCCGCCACGCGGTCGTTTCAGCGCCAGCCGCGAGCGGAGATCAGCTCCTCGACGCGCGCCCGGATCTGATCGCGGATCCGGGCCACCATCTCCCTGGGCTGCCCTTTCGGGTCCTGAAGCGGCCAGTCCTGCCGATCGGCTCCGGGCACCACCGGGCACTGCTCGCCGCAGCCCATCGTCACCAGGAGCGCGGCGCCTCTCGCCAGTTCGGGCGTCAAGAGCCGCGGCGCGGCGGCGGAGAGATCGTGCCCGGCCTCGCGCATCGCCAGGAGCACTTCCGGATGCACGCGCGTCCCCGGTTGCGTTCCGGCGGCGACCGCCTGCGCGCGCGCCGGATCGGCGAGCGCATTGAAGAACGCCGCCGCCATCTGCGATCGCCCGGCGCTGTGCACGCAGGCGAAGATCACTTTGTGAGTCATGGCTCCTCCGCGTGCGGCGTCCCGACCAACTCGGCCGCGGCGCGACGGATCACGGCGGCGCGCTCTTCGAAGTGCGGCTCCCCGGGTGGCGCACGTCGGTGCCGCGCACCATGTAGATGACCATCTCGGCGACGTTGGTGGCGTGGTCGCCCAGCCGCTCGAGGTGCTTGGCGACGAAGAGCAGGCTGTTGGCGCGGCGGATGTTGCGCGGGTCCTCCATCATCAGCGCCAGAAGCTCGTTGAAGAGGTTGTGGTAGACGGCGTCGAGCAGCTCGTCGCCCTTGATCACCGCTTCGGCGCGCTCGGCATCGCCGTCGACGAAGGCGTCGAGCGCCGCGCGGACCTGCTTCTGGCAGAGCTCGGCGAGCTTGGTGAGATCGTGGACCGGCCGCAGCGGCGGGCTCTGGTTCAGGTCGATGGCGCGCTGGGCGATGTTCACCGCCAGGTCTCCGATGCGCTCGAGGTCGACGACGATCTTGAGCGCGGTGGTGATGAAGCGCAGGTCGCTGGCGGCGGGCTGGCGCAGCACCAGCAGGCGCCGGCACACCTCGTCGATCTCCACCACCGCGCTCAAGATCGTCGTCGACCTGGAGCGCATCGGAGACCGCACGCTGGTGGCGATCTCGGTCTCCACCTTGCCGCCCAGGCTGAGCAGCTTGTTGCGCAGGTCGTCGAGCTGGGCGTCGTAGCCTTTGTCGGTATGCGGTTTCATCCGAACTTCCCGGTCACGTAGTCCTCGGTGCGCGGTTCGCGGGGCGTGGTGAAGATCTGCTCCGTGGGGCCGTGCTCGATCAACTCTCCCATGTAGAAGAAGGCGGTGGCATCGGAGACGCGCGCGGCCTGTTGCATGTTGTGGGTGACGATGACGATGGTCAGCGCTTCGCGCAATTCGCGGATCAGCTCCTCGATCTTCGCGGTGGCGATCGGATCCAGCGCCGAGGCGGGCTCGTCCATCAAGAGCACCTCGGGCTCGATGGCCAGCGCCCGCGCGATACAGAGCCGCTGCTGCTGGCCACCCGAGAGCGAGAGCGCACTCTGCTGCAAGCGGTCCTTCACCTCGTCCCAGAGCGCCGCCTGGCGCAGGTTCTTCTCCACCAGGCTTCGATAATCTCCGCCGATGCCGTTGAGCTTGAGTCCAGCGACCACGTTATCGAAGATCGACAAGGTGGGAAACGGATTCGCCCGCTGGAACACCATGCCGACGCGGCGCCGAAGCGACACCGGGTCGACGCCGCGGCCCTGCGTGTCCTGCCCGTCGACCAGCACGTTGCCCGACTGGCTGGCGCCGGGGATGAGCTCGTGCATGCGGTTGAGGCAGCGGACGAAGGTGCTCTTGCCGCAGCCGCTCGGCCCGATGATGGCGAGCACGGTGCGCTCCGGCACCGAGAGCGAGACGTCGCGCAGCGCGTGCGTGCTCTTGAACCAGGCGTTGAGCTGCCGCACCTCGATCTTGTTGGCGGCGGCGATCATCGGACCCTGCTGCGAGAGAGGAAGCGACCGGTCAGCGAGAGCGTGCCGACGAGGAGCAGCAGGACCAGCGCCGCGCTCCACGCCTTGTCGTGCCAGTCCTGGTAGGGGCTGACCGCGTAGTTGAAGATCTGGACGGTGAGCGAGGCGGTGGGCTGGTCGGCGCGCCAGTTCCAGTACTGGTTGTTGAGGGTGGTGAAGAGCAGCGGCGCCGTCTCCCCCGAGGCGCGCGCGACCGAGAGCAGGATGGCGGTCATGATCCCGCCCAGCGCGGTGCGCAGGACGACGCGCAGCGAAGTCCGCCACTCGGGCACGCCCAGCGCCAGCGAGGCCTCGCGCAGCGAGCGGGGCACCAGGCGCACCAGCTCCTCCGTGCTGCGCGCCAGCGTCGGCACCATCAAGACCGCCAGCGCGACGCCGCCTGCCAGCGCCGAGAAGCGCCGCATGGGCAGCACCACCAGGCCGTAGGCGACGATGCCGACCACGATGGAGGGCACGCCGGAGAGCACCTCGGCGGTGAAGCGGATGGCGCCGCCCACCGGCGTATCGCCGCGCTCGGCGAGGAACACGCCGGCCCCGACGCCGAGCGGCACGCCGATCAGGGAGGCGATGCCGACGATGTAGAGGGTCCCGGCGATGGCGTTGGCGACGCCGCCGCCCGACTCGCCCACCGGCGCCGGAATGGCGGTGAAGAATTCCCAGGAAAGGCCCTTGATGCCGTGCGAGATGACCAGCCAGAGCAGCGAGATGAGCGGCACCAGCGCGATGGCCAGCGCCAGCGCGCAGAGCGCGGTCATCAACACGTTGACGAATCGCCGCCTCATGCCGCGACCCGATAGGGCCCCCGCCGCGACATCCGCACCAGGAGCCGCGCGGCGATGTTGAGGACGACCGTCACCGCGAAGAGCAAGAGACCGAGGGCCGCCAACGCAGAGGTGTGCATCTCGCCGCTCGCTTCCGCAAATTCATTCGCGATCACCGCGGGCAGCGAATAGCCGGGAGCGAAGAGCGAGGCGCGGATGGTGGGCGAGTTGCCGATCACCATCGTCACCGCCATCGTCTCGCCGAGCGCGCGGCCGAGGCCCAGCATGGTGGCGCCGACGATGCCGGCGCGAGAGTAGGGCAGCACCGCGATGCGGATCGCCTCCCAGCGCGTGGCGCCCAGCGCCAGCGCGGCTTCGCGCAGGGATCCCGGCACCGTCTGCAGCACCTCGATGGCGATGGAGGTGATGGTCGGCAGGATCATGACGGAGAGGATCGCGCCGGCCGCCAGGTAGCCGAGGCCGATCGGCGCGCCCTGGAAGAGGGGAAGGAAGCCCAGCGTCCTGGCCAGGAACGGCTCGACCGGGTGGCGCAGCAGCGGCACCAGCACGAAAAGTCCCCACAGTCCGTAGACGACGCTGGGGATTCCGGCGAGCAGCGAGATGGGGAAGGAGACGATCGAGCGCACCCGCGGCGGCGCCATCTCGGTGAGGAAGAGCGCGAGGCCGATGGAGACCGGCAGCGCCAGCACCAGCGCCACCGCGCTCGTCACCAGCGTGCCGTAGATGTACGGCGCGGCGCCGAAGACGTCGCGGGTGACGTCCCACACCGACTTGCTGACGAAGGCGACCAGGCCGGTGTGCCGCAGCGCGGGCGCACCGATGCGGATCAGCTCCGCCACGATGAGCCCGGCCACCACCAGCACTGCGAGCCCCAGCACGGTGAGCACCGCTGCCCACGCGCGATCGGGGACGTTCGCGCGCCGCGGCCGGACTTCCGGCCGCGGCGGCGCGCTCACCATGTCACTTGCCTGCAGCAAGTACGGCCTTTCCAGCGACCGTCATCTTTCGCAGTGTCGCCTCGACCTTCTTCACCACCGGTCCGGGCAGCGGCGCATAGTCCAGCGGAGCGGCCATCTTCTGTCCCTCGTGCTCGGCCCACCAGGTGAACTTGAGGAGCGCCTCGCCCTTCGCGGTGTCGGCCTGGTCGCGATAGATCAAAAGATAGGTGAACGCCGCAAGGGGCCACGCTCCCTTGCCGGGCTGGTCGGTGATCGAGACGCGGTAGTCGTCCGGCATCTCCACCTTGGAGGCCGCTTCGGAAACCGCCTGCAGCGACGGCTTGACGAAGTGGCCGTCGTGGTTCTTCAGCTCCATCACCGGCAACTTGTTCTGGTTGGCGTAAGCCAGCTCGACGTAGCCGATGGCGCCCTCGGTCTCCTTGACGATCCCGGTGACGCCCTCGTTGCCCTTGCCGCCCAGGCCCACCGGCCAGTTCACGCTGGTGCCTTTGCCGGGGCCGGCCTTCCAGTCCGCCGACACCTTGGAGAGATAGTCGGTGAAGATGTTGGTGGTGCCCGAGCCGTCCGACCGGTGCGCAACGGTGATGGCGGTGCCGGGCAGCTTCGCCTGCGGGTTGTCCTTCGCCAGCGCCGCGTCGTTCCAGCTGGTGATCTTGCCCAGGTAGATGGCGGCGAGCGCGTCCGGCGAGAGGCGCAGCTCCGCCACGCCGGGCAGTTTGTAGATGAGCACCACCGCGCCCATCACCGTGGGGATGTGCTGGATGCCGGGCGCCTTCTGCAGCTGCTCGTCGTTCAGCGGCGCATCGCTGGCGCCGAAGTCGACGGTCTTCTCGGTGATCTGCTTGATGCCGCCGCCCGAGCCGATCGACTGGTAGTTGATCTGAACCTCGGGGTTGAGCTTGTTGTACTCGGAAAACCACTTCGAATAGAGGGGGAAGGGAAAGGTCGCGCCGGCGCCGGTGATGAGCAGCTTGTCGGCGAGCACGGCGCCGCTGAGGGCGAGCGCAAGGCCTGCAATGAGAATGTTCCTTTTCATGGGGGCTCCTTAGTTACGCGTTTTGTGTGACGTTGTTGTGACAAGAGAGAACCGAATCGGTGCCGGGGAGCCGCACCCAGAAGCGGCTGCCGCCCCGCCCGCTCTCGACGCCGGCCTCGCCGCCCTGGGCCTGAGCGAGGTGCTTGACGATGGCGAGCCCGAGGCCGCTGCCGCCGTCGCTGCGGGCGCGGCCGTTGTCGGCGCGGTAGAAGCGTTCGAAGATCCGCTGCTGGTGGCGCGGTTCGATGCCCGGCCCGGTGTCGAGCACGGAGACGATGATCTGCGCGCCTGCGCTGTCGCCGAGCACGGTGACGCGGCCGCCTTCCGGCGTGTGCTTGATGGCGTTGTCGAGCAGGTTGACGAGGATCTGCTCCATCGCGCGCGGGTCGGCGCGGAACATCAGCTCGGGCGCGACGTCGACGCCCAGGTGGATCCCCTTCTGCGTCGCGCGCTCCCGCACCAGCTCCAGCGCGCCTTCGCAGATGGGCAGCACCTCGAAGGCGCCCGCCTCCACCGGCCACACGCCCGCCTCCAGCCGCGAGAGGTCGAGCAGGTCGCTGGTCAGCCGGGCGAGGCGCGCCGCCTGGCGCGCGATCAGCTCGATGAACGAGCGCACGCCGTCGTCGACGTGCATGTCGAGCAGCGTCTCGGCCGCGCCGGTGATGGCGGAGACGGGCGTGCGCAGCTCGTGGCTGGCGTTGGCGATGAAGTCGCGGCGCACCGTCTCCGCCCGCTTCTGCGCGGTCAGATCGCGCAGCACCAGGAGCGTGCGGCCGCCGGGCAGCGGCGCGGCCACCGCCTGCACCGTCTTGCCGACGTTGGGGAGCGTCAGCTCGAGCAACGCCTCGATCAATTCCGGCCGCGGGGCCGAGGCTTCTTGCGGCGACTCGCGGCGCTGCAGGCTCGCCGACAGCTCGCGCAGGTCGTCCGGCAGCGGAGCCGAGGGGTTGGCGATCAGCGCAGCGCGGATCACGGAGATCGCTTCGGCGAGCGAAACGGCGCGGCGGAAGAGCGGCATCACTTCTCCGCCGGATCCACCAGCCGGTAGCCGGCGCCGCGCACGGTCTCCAGCAGCTCGCGCGCGGCGCCCAGCTTCTCGCGCAGGCGCTTGATGTGCGTGTCCACCGTGCGGGTCTGCGTCTCCGGCGAGAGGCCCCACACCTGGTCGAGCAGCTGTTCGCGCGACTGCACGCGGCCCGCGCGCGACATGAGGGAGAGCAAGAGCTTGAACTCCAGCGCGGTGAGGGGAACTTCCTCCTCCTGCACGAAGGCGCGGTGCGCCTCGGTGTCCACGGTGATGGGGCCGACCCGGTCGCGCACCGGCTCGCTCTCGCGCCGGCGCAGGATGGCCTTGATGCGCAGCACCAGCTCGCGCACGCTGAAGGGCTTGGTGACGAAGTCGTCGGCGCCCAGCTCGAAGCCGAGCACGCGGTCGATCTCCTCGCCGCGCGCAGTCAGCATGAGCACCGGGATGTGCTTCGTCTTCGGGTTGCCCTTGAGCTGCTTGCAGATCTCGGTGCCCGGCAGGTCGGGCAGCATGAGATCGAGCAGCACCAAATCCGGGAGGCGCTGCTGGATGCGGGCGCGCGCGGTCTCTCCGTCGTGCGCCACCACCGGATCGAAGCCGGCGGCGCGCAAGGCGAACTCCAGCACCTGCACGATGTCCCGCTCGTCCTCGACGATGAGGATCTGCTGATTCATGGCGTGGGGTCATAGCCCGCGCGTGTGACGCTCCAGTGACGCCTGCGAAACTTCGCACTACGCGGCGAGCAGGCGAGCGCGGCGGACGATGATCTCCCCCGGCGCGGCTATCTGGCCTTGAGCCGTTCGACCATGAACCGCTTCAGCGCGCGCGCGCCGTAGGTGAGGGATCGCTCGCCGCGGTGGATGAGCGCCACCGTCCGCCGCGGCGCCGCCTGGACCTCCACCACTTCGAAGCGTCCGCCGGCGTGGTCGCGGGCCATGATCGCCGGCATCAGCGCCACGCCGACGCCGCGCTCCACCATCCGCCGCTGGCTCTGCGGGTGATCGACCTCGATGGCGATGCGCTGCTTCCGTCCGAGCGCCTCGCTGGCCTCCCGCAGCGCCGCGTTGGCGCTCGATCCCCCGACGATGACCAGCGGCTCGCCGGCCACCACCGACATCGGCACCGGCCGCCGCGCGCCCGACAGCCGGTGGCCCCGCGGCACCGCCAGGAGAAAGGGCTCCCTCCACAGCTTCTGCGCCACCAGGTCGATCCTCTGCAGCGGCAAGGTGGTGACCGCGAAGTCGAGCTCCCCTTGCGCGACCCGCTCCTCCAACTCGTCGGAGAGTCCTTCCTCGAGGCGAAGTTGCACGCCCGGGTTCTCGCGCAGGAACACCTCGACCAGCGCCGGCAGGCTATAGGCGCCCACCGTCGGCAGCGCAGCGATGGCCACCGGCCCGCGCGGAGTCTGGGCGAGCTCGTGCAACTCGCTGGTGCCCTGGCGGAGGGCATCGAGCGCCTCGCGGGCCCGCTTGAGGAAGCGCGCGCCCGGATCGGTCAGCACCACCCCGCGCGGCGTGCGCACGAAGAGGCCGACGTCCAGCTCCGCCTCCAGCGACTGGAGCTGCCGCGAGAGCGTGGGCTGCGAGAACCCGAGCTGCCGCGCGGCGCTGGTGAAGGTCCCCCGCTCCGCCACCGCCAGGAACGCCTCGAGCTGCTCGATGGTCACGAAAAGTACTCTATGCAGAAACTGAATGAGATGCATGTCCGAAATGCAGATTCCGAATGATACGCCGCGCATCTATCCTCCTGCCATGAGCAGCACTTCCAGCCGCAAGCTCGCCACCGCCGCAGTCGTTCTCGGACTGGTGATCAGCGCCTTCGAGGGCACCGTGGTCACCACCGCGATGCCCACCATCACCCGGACGCTGGGCGGCGCCGGCCTCTACGCCTGGGTCTTCACCGCCTTCCTGCTCGCCTGCACCCTGGGAGTGATGCTGGTGGGAAAGCTCGGCGACCACCTCGGACGCAAGCCGGTCTTCCTCGGCGGGATCGCGCTCTTCCTCGCCGGCTCCGCGCTCTGCGGCGCGGCGACCAGCGTGCCGTGGCTGATCGCCTTCCGCGTGGTGCAGGGCCTCGGCGCCGGCGCCATCCAGCCGACCACCATGACCATCGCCGCCGACATCTACACGCTGAAGGAGCGCGCGGCGGTACAGAGCGTCCTCACCGGCATCTGGGGGCTCGCCAACGTGCTCGGGCCGGTGATGGGCGGCTGGATCGTCGGGCACGCCTCCTGGCGCTGGGTCTTCCTCGTCAACGTGCCGGTCAGCGTCGTCGCAGGCGCCCTCTTGATGGTGAGCTACCAGGACCCCGCGCGGAAGCCCGGCAAGGTCGACCTCTGGGGCCCGATGCTCGCGGGCGGCTCCGTCGCGCTGCTGCTCATCGCGCTGGAGCCCGACGCCTCCACGCTCCTGCGGTTCCTCTTCGCGGCCGCAGGCCTCGCCCTGGGCGCGATCTTCCTGCGTCAGCAGCGGGGCGCCAGCGAGCCGCTGGTGCCGGTCGAATACCTGCGCGACCGCACCGTGCAGTCCGGCCTCCTCGGCGGCGCAGTCGCCGGCGCGCTCCTCTACGCGACCACCGCCTACGTCCCATTGTGGATGACGGCGAACGGACACAGCGCGCTCCTCGCCGGAATCGCGCTGGTGCCGATGCTCGCCGGCTGGACTCTCGGCTCGATCTTCGGCGTCCATCTGATGATCCGCGGCGGCATGCGCGCGAGCGTCGGCGGCGGCTTCGCCCTCGCGGGCTTCGGCGCGCTGCTGCTCGCGGCGGTGGTGGGAATGCGCCTGCCCATCGCCTGCGCCTTCGTGATGCTGGCCGTGCTCGGCATCGGGCTCGGGCCGGCGGCGAGCACCGCGACCATCGGCCCGCAGAGCGTGGTGCCGTGGCGGGCGCGCTCGGTGGTCACCAGCGCGGTGTACTCGGCGCGCATGCTCGGGGGCGCGGTGGCCATCGCTCTCCTGCACCTGTGGCACGGCTCGCCTGCGGTGCAGGTGATGCTGATCGCGCCCATCGCGGTCGCGGGCGGACTCGTGCTGGTGTGGATGTCGCCGGCCGGCCGCATGGCGAGCGTCGAGGGGCTCGACCTGGCGATCGAGTAAGCGCCGGGCGCTGCAAGCCTGTTTCAGATCGTTTCGCGGAGAAACTCCGGACCTTCCCGCTCGTCTTCCCTGCATGGGTCCAGGGCTGCTGCTCGCGCTCGTCGCCTTCGTCGTGCGTCCGATCTGGAGTGCGCCCGACCTGAGCGCCGTCGCCGACCGCGCGCACGGGTGGACCGTGTTCGTCGTCGCCACCAGCGGAGAGTACAAGGCGTCTGCCTCGGGCGTGCTCATCCAGGGCGGAATGGTGCTCACCGATCTTCACGGGCTCCTCTCGCAGAACCCCGACGGAACCGTGGTGCCGGCGGACATCGTCGTGGTGGTGGACGGCGTCGGGCCGCTGCCGGCAGTGCTTGCCGGAGGCGATGCCGTGCTCGGCATCGCGGTGCTGAAGCTTCCGGACCAGGTGCGCGGCCTGGAGGGCGCGACCATCGCCAGCGCGGATCCGGACGTCGCCGACGAACTGGTGGCGATGGGAACCGACGGCAAGAACGTCGACGTGCTGGGCGTGAAGGTGGACCACGTCGACCGCGAGCGGCTGCACACCAACCAGACATTGCCCGCCCTCTTCCGCGGAGGCCCGCTCTTCGACGCGAACGGCGATCTCGCAGCGCTGGAGCTCCCGGCCGGCGCCGCCGCGGCCTCGTCGGTGCTGCGAATGCTCGAGCAACGCTGACCGGCCTGCCGCTACGGCCGCGCTGGCCGATCGCTCGCGCCTCCCGGTTGACGCCGCGTCGTTCTGATGTCTCTGCTCCGTCGGGCAGGAGGAGGCCGTCATGACGAAGTGGTTCTTCGAACCGGGACATACCGCCGCGGAGTTCTGCGCGCGCCACATGATGGTGTCGTGCGTCCGAGGTCACTTCAAGAACGTCCACGGCAGCCTGGTGTTCGATGAAAACGATCCCGGCTCAGGATCGGTCGAGGTGACCATCGACGCGCGCGGCCTTTGGACGGGCGAGCCGGCACGCGACGCCCACTTGCGCAGCGCCGACTTCCTCGAAGTCGAGCGCTTTCCGGAGATCCGCTTCCGGGGCCGGGGCGGGCGGCGGTTGGGCGCATTGGATTGGAAGGTGGACGGCGAGCTGACCATCCGCGGCGTCACCCGGCCTGCTACGCTCGACGTCCATTACCTCGGACGCTGGACGACTCCCTGGTGGGAGGGCGGCGTCGACAAGGGACCGAAAGAGCGGGCGGGGTTCGTCGCCACGACGCGGATCAACCGGCACGACTTCGGCGTGAGCTGGAACAGCAAACTCGACCGCGGCGGCGTGGTCGTCAGCGACGAGGTGGAGATCACCATCGACGCCGAGGCGGTGCTCGAGGGATGACCGCGGCGGCAGCGAGCTTCCGCACGGCGCTCACCGAGCTCTTCGGCCTCCGCCATCCGATCCTTCTGGCTCCGATGGGCGGCATCTCGGGTGGCGCGCTGGCGGCCGCCGTAACGCGCGCCGGAGGCCTCGGGCTGATCGGGCCCGGCTATCTCGGCGAGGAGTGGATCCAGCGCGAGTTCGACGCCGCCGGCGACGCGCGCGTCGGCGTCGGCTTCATCACCTGGGAGCTGGCAAGATCGCCGCAGCGGCTGGCCGCCGCCCTTTCGCGCAAGCCCAGCGCGGCCATGCTGTCCTTCGGCGACGCCGCACCCTACCTCGATGCGGTCAAGAGCAGCGGCGCCAAGCTGATCCTCCAGGTCCAGAGCGTGACGGCTGCGAAACAGGCCGTGCAACTCGGCGCCGACGTGATCGTGGCGCAGGGGATCGAGGGCGGCGGCCACGGTGCCCAATGCCAAGGCGCGGATCGTGGCCGCCTCCGGTGACGCGACCTTGCGCACCCGGGTCTTCGACCTCGCCCGCGCGATCGACTGGCCGGTGCAGTATACCGGCCGCGCATTGGCCAACGATTTCTCGTCGCGCTGGGTCGGCCATGAAGACGAGCTCGAACGGTCGCTGGAGAGCGAGCGCGCCCGCTATGCCGCGGCCGCCTCGGCGGGCGACGTGAGCACTGCGGTCGTGTGGGCCGGCGAAGGCGTCGACCTCGTGCAGGCGGTCGAGCCCGCCGCCGACATCGTCGAGCGGGAAGGCACGATCGCTCCCCGATCGATGGTGAAGGTGACGTCGAACATCTCCCGCGACCCAGAGACGTCGGATCCCGCGACGATGACCGATAACCCCTCGCGCTTGAGCTGCGCGATCACCTCGGCCAGCCGCCGCGCCAGCACCGGTGCGACGCCCTCGAACGGCTCGTCGAGCAGCAGCATCCTGCTGCCGCACATCAAGGCACGAGCGAGCGCGACCAGCTTCTGCTGGCCGCCGGAGAGCTGCAGCGCCCTCTTCCGCGCCAGCGCCTCCACCTCGGGGATCATCCGGTAGATGCCGGCGAGGAGAGGTGCGGCGTTCCCCGATCCGGTCGCCCATGCGGGCAGGAGCACGTTGTCCTCGACGGTGAGCTGGGGCACCAGCCGGCGATCCTCCGGCATGTAGCCGATCCCGAGGCCGGCCCTGCCATGCGCGGGAACGCCGCGCAGCGGCTTGCCGTCGAAGTCGATGCTGCCGCGGGTCCAGGGAAGCAGGCCCATCACGCTGCGGAGGAGCGTGGTCTTCCCCGCCCCGTTCCTGCCCACCAGTCCGGCGACCTGGCCTTTGGCGACGCGCAGCGTGACGCCGCGGAGGATGTTGACGGACTGGATGGAGACGTCGAGCGCTTCGATCTTCAGCATGGGCGCGCCGTACCCGCTCGAGCCGGCGGCTCGCCGACGACCAGCCTGCCCACCTCGGCGTCGGCGAGGACTGCCTCGGGCACGCCGTCGGCGATCATGCGACCCTCGTGGAAGGCGAGGATGCGTTGGGTGTAGCGGCGCACGATCTCCATGTCGTGCTCGACGAAGAGAACCGTGACCCCCACCGCGCGCACCGCCTGCAGCACCAGGTCCATGATCTCGAATTTCTCGCCGGCGCTGACGCCGCTGGTGGGCTCGTCGAGCAGGAGGACCTTCGGCTTCACCACCAGCGCCATGGAGATGTCGAGCAGCTTGCGGAGGCCTTCCGGCAGCGTGCCGGCCGGGGAGTCGCGATGGTCGGCAAGCTTGAAGCGCACCAGCATCGCCTCTGCGGCCTCCCGCGCGCTGCTCACCTCGAGACCGCCCGCCGCCCAGCGGCCGCCCGCCCGCTCGAGGATCCCCGTCCCCACGAGCAGGTTCTCGTAGGAGGTCAGCGTGTTGAACAGCTGGGGCATCTGGAACGAGCGGCAGATCCCGAGCTGCGTCACCTGTCGCGGAGAGAGATGCGTGATGTCGCGCCCGCGGTACCGGATGCTTCCCGATGTCGGCTTGAGATAGCCGGTCACGAGATTGACGAAAGTCGTTTTTCCAGCGCCGTTGCCGCCGATGAGTCCCACCACGGTGTCCTCGGCAATCTCGACGGAGAGATTCGCGGCGGCGGCGACAGCGCCGAAGGTCTTGGTGAGGTTCCTGGTCTCCAGGATCGCGGCCGCCATCTACGCGGCCGTCTTCTTTCGCCTGGTGAAGATCGCCCAGATGCCGGTGGGAAGGAACATGATGACGCCCAGCATCGCCGCGCCCACCACCATCTGCCAGGTATTGGGAGCGTATTGATAGGCGAAGCTGCGCAGGAACTCGAAGAGCAGCGAGGCGAGAAACGGCGCGAACACGCTCGCGGTCCCGCTCAGGATGGCGACGAAGACGAACTCGCCCGAGGTCGTCCAGTACGCCATCTCGGGATCGATGTGGCCGACCACCAGGGCGGTGAGGGCGCCGGCGAGGCCGGTCAATGCCGCCGCGATGATGGTGTTGAGGTAGACGACGTTGCGGACCGAGGCGCCCATGTACTCGACGCGCAGCTCGTTGTCGCGGACCGCTGGTGCGAGCCGCCCCAGGTGCGAGCCCAGGAAGCGGTGCATGCCGATGCTCGCGGCCGCGGCGAACGTCGCCGAGAGGGCGTACACGACGTACCGCCCCGTGGCGCCCGTCAGCGGGACTCCCGCCGCCGTCTTGACCGCGATGTTGAATCCGTCCGTGCTGCCCAGCGTGGACGACTTGACGAGGAGCCCGTAGAGGATCATCGAGAAGGCGAGGCTGAGCATGGCGAAGAAGATGCCGCGGTAGCTCGCCAGGAGGAGCCCGACGATCAGCCCGACCGCGCAGGAGACGGCCAGGGCGACGAGAAGCATCACGGCGGCATCCCCTAGCTGCAGGAGCTGCCCGACGGTCCCCGCGGCGTAGGCCCCCAGGCAGTAATAGAGCCCCTGGCCGAACGAGACCAGGCCCGTCCGCATGAGCAGAAGGAGAGCAAGCACCACCAGTCCCTTGGCCAGCGCCAGGGTGACGAGGAAGAGCGCCCACTGGGGGAGGAAGGCGCCACCGCCGAGTAGCGCCAAAAGCCCCAGCAAGGCGATCTTCTCCGTGCGATCGGGCGCCCTCATATCTTGCGCGCCTCGACGGCGCGGAAGAGGCCCTTGGGGCGCGCGATGAGGACCACCGCCATCACCAGGTAGATGCTGAAGAGCTCGACCGCGGGGAGGTAATGGACTGCGGCCGATCGCACCATTCCGACGATGAGGGATCCGAGCGCGGCTCCGGCGAAGCTGCCGAGCCCACCGATCACGACCACCGCAAAGGCGAGCACGATCACCTCGACTCCCATGCCGGGGACCACCGAGACCGTGGGCGCGGTGAGCGCGCCGCCCGTCGCCGCGAGCATGGTGCCCACGGTGAAAGTGACGAGGTAGACGCGCCGCACGTCGATGCCCATCGCCGCGCTGATCTCGCGGTCCTGGATGACCGCGGTGAGAAGCTTGCCCTGCCGCGTCCTCTTCAGCGCGAGCGCGAATGCCGCGCCGATGAGGAGCGAGACGAGCACCAGCGCGGCGCTGTAGACCGGATAGGTGAGCCCAGCGATCGACAGGCTTCCCAAAAGGCCGTAGGGCTCGGAGACGAAGTACGCTTCCACTCCCCAGACGAGCTTGATGGCGTCCTCGAGGATGAGGAAGACGGCATAGGTCACGAGCACGAGCACGATCTCGTCCTTCCCGTACATGAAACGCAGAAGGCCGCGCTCGATGAGCGGCCCCACCACGAGCCCCACCAGGATGGCGGCGAGGATCAGCATCGCGTAGCTGCCGAACGGCGCGCCCCCACCCGAGAGCCAGCGGCCCACCAGCGACGCCGCGGCATAGGCGCCGAGGGCGTAGAAGCTGCCGTGCGCGAGGTTGAGGATCTTCATCACGCCGTAGATGAGCGTCAGGCCCACGGCGATGATGAAGAGCCAGGAAGAATAGATGATGCCGTCGATGACGACGGCGAGGACATGGCCCATCTTTTACTTGGCGCGCTTGAGGCTCGCCTTGATCCAATCCTGGGTCTTCATGCCCTCGGGCGGATTGACGACCTCGGCCGCATAGCGCTTTACGTTCACGACCGTCACCTGGCCCTTCACGGTCTTGGTGGTGCCGTAGACCGTCTCTTCGATCGCCTGGTGGCCCTTGGCCAGCGCCATGCGGATGGTCCCGCTGGGGGTCTCGAAGGAAGATCCTTCGAGTGCCGCGATCACTTTCTCCTGGGCGGCACCGCTGCCTGCTTTCTCGTACGCGGTCTTGAGGCCGAGGAGGGCCTGCGCCATGTGATAGGCGGGATAGGTCGCCGCCACCCCATATCGATCGAAGAAGGCCTTGCGGAGCCAGCGATTCAGCTCGTTGTCCGGGGCGTAGATCCCATGCGGTCCGCGCGCGCCGATGATGGTGCCGTCGGGGATCTGCGTGCCGAGCCGGGACATCGCCGTCTCGCCCGCGGTCAGGATCACGGTGCTCTTCTGGAAGACGCCGCGCGGCGCCGCCTGCAGGACGAACGCCTCTAGATCGCCGTCCCAGAAGCTGGAATGGACGACGTCGGGATCGCCCGAGAGCAGCGCGGAGATCTCGGCGCCGTACTGGCCGGAGAGCAGCTTCGGCATCTGCGAAGTGGTCGTCTCCACCGAGGGCTTGAGCGCCTTGATGGCGGACTCGAAGTCGTTCCACGAGTCCTGACCCCAGGCGTAGTTCTGA
>WNFI01186639.1_pt1 | contig 15069 bp, 17 predicted proteins | sample 5400471 | NCBI WGS metagenome assembly WNFI01 (sample SAMN13153348, study PRJNA577476) | soil metagenome | isolation source: 100 cm saprolite on Douglas fir-dominated hillslope | place: USA:California | collected 2013-09-17
GGCCGGCGAGCCACTTCTCGTCCTGCGGCGCAAGGCCGATCACGGCGCGGCACTGCGCGCCGACGAGATCGTCGGCGGTGATGCCGACGGTCCAGCCCAGCCGCGAGGCCATGCTGACGATCTGGTCGGTGGTGTGGACAGCGCTCGGCCGCCTGATTTTCGGTATAGCCGCCATCTCATCCGCCCGCGCAAACATCTTCATGCCGATCACGGTGGTCTTCAGGCGAAGCAGGCTGTTCAGATCGGCCACCATGCCGGCCAAATCGAATTTTTCTTGCTGAATGGCTGCTTGCTGCATGAACTGACACTCCCTTAACGCCAGATTGACTGCTGCACGTGATTCAAGCTTTCACCTTAGCCGGATTGTTCGTTCGTTGCGACAGGCCTTCTAGTCCCTGGCGGGCCCCGGCAACAACTCATCGATCTTGCCGGTGGCCCAATAGGCAACGAGGCCCAGCCATTCGCGCGTGGCAACGTCGGTGCGCCCCAGCCCGTCAAGCGCAACGGTGGAAAACGTGAGAAGATCGGTGCGCACACCCACCCGCCAGTCCACGGGATAAGCCTCGACGTTAAATCCGGCCTTTCGGAACAGGCCGATCGACCGCGGCATATGGAAAGCCGATGTCACCAATAGCCATCGCTCGCCGGTTTTCGGAGCTGCGAACTCCTTGGATAACTCCGCGTTTTCTTCGGTATTGCGCGAGCGCCGTTCCATCATCAGCCGCGCTTTGGAGGTACCGAGGCTTTCGAATAGGGCGCTGGCGAAATCGGCTTCTCTGGCGTCGTTCGATATCAAATTCGAGCTTCCTCCGGAAAAAATAACGCGGGCGTTCGGGTATCGATGCGCAAGCGCTGCTGCCGCGATGATACGGTCAGCCGCGCTTCTGACGATCGCAGCGCCATGGGCTGCCGAAAGATCGGCATCGATCGATCCGCCGAGGACGATGATCCCGTCCGGCGCACCTCGCGCGGCATCCCACGGCGGAAACCGGGTCTCCAGCGGATAGAGCAACAGCTTTCCGAGCGGCGAAAATCCGCATGTTGCAAGCAATACGACGGAAGCCACCACGAGCTTGCGGCCAAGCGAAGCAAATCGCGTGGCCAAGAGCATCGCGCCCACTAGACCAACGCCGATCAGAAAATTGGTCGGCAACAGCACCAGGCCGAGCGTTTTGGAGAGCGCAAAAAACAAGAGAAGCCTCGCGGAATGTCTGGTACAGCGTCATACGCGACCCCTGCCCTCACCAGAAGCCTCCTCATGACACACCATCATCTGCATTCAAGCCCCGAGACCTGCCACTGGGGCTTTTTCGAAGCCAAGCTGAAACCCGCCCTCACCGTCGCCAGCGGCGATGAAGTGACAATCGACACCATCAGCGGCGGACCGGAGGTGGTGCCGGACCGGAACAGGTTTCACATTCCGCCCGAACTCGCCGAGGTTCACGCGAAAAACGAGCGGATGCTGCCCGGCCACATCCTGACCGGTCCAGTTGCGATCGAAGGCGCCAAACCAGGTGACGTGCTCGAAATCGAGATACTCGACGTCAAGCTGAGGCAGGACTGGGGCTATAACCTGATCCGTCCGTTGGCCGGTACCCTGCCCGACGATTTCCACGAGATGCGACTGATCAACATTCCGCTCGATGCGAAGCGGATGGTGGGCCGGCTGCCATGGGGACTCGACCTGCCGCTCAAACCGTTTTTCGGCGTGATCGGCGTGGCGCCGCCGCCGGCGTGGGGCCGCATCACCTCGCTGATTCCGCGCGCCATGGGCGGCAACCTCGACAACAAGGAGCTGATCCCGGGCGCGAAACTTTACTTGCCGGTGTTCGTGCCCGGCGCGCTGTTTTCCTGCGGCGACGGTCACGGCGTCCAGGGCGACGGTGAAGTCTGCGTCACCGCGATCGAGACCGCGCTGCAGGGGCGGTTCCGGCTGACGCTGCGCAAGGACTTACGGCTCGACTATCCCCGCGCCGAGACGCCGACGCACTACATGACGATGGCGATGGATCCCGACCTCGATCAGTGCGTGGTGCGGGCGCTGCGCGACATGATCGTGTTGCTCGGCGAGAAGCGAAACCTGTCGCGCGAGGATGCGTATACGCTCTGCAGCCTGGCCGCGGATTTGCGCGTGACGCAGACCGTCAACGGTTCCAAGGGCATCCATTGCATGATCGCGAAATCGGTTGTGCACGGGTAAGGGAGACGCGTTTAGTCAGGCCATCCGAGCTTCCGCATCAAAATTAGCACAAGCCCGCGCGGCGAAAGCCTTCCAAATAGTGCTCGCGATCAGCATCATGCTTGATGGGCATATGATTTGCGATCCAGGCCAGCGAAATATTGGGTTGCGCGCGGCGAAGCTCCTGTAATGCGGCGTGGGCGACATCATCGCGCCCGGCCATGCCTGCGGCGGCTGTCAGCACCCGGTGGGCGCCGACGAAATCGCCGCGCTGCCGGATGCCATCGCGCGAAAGGCGCATCGCCTCTTCGTAGTTGCTCCCGACAAACTGGGCATAGGCTGCGATGCCACAATAGACTGCAGAAAAAGGATCACGCGGGCTTAGCCGCAGTGCGCGGCGCGCGGCAACATTGGCCTCCTCCCAACGCCCGCAATAGGCCAGTGCCAGTCCGTAGTAGCCCTGAGCCAGCGAAAAATTCGGGTTGAGCCGCAGTGCCACTTCGAACTCGGCCAGGCAATCGTCGAAGCGCCGCGTAAACAAATAGGCGGAGCCCAATGCGTGATGCGCCCAAGGGTCCTCGCTGTCGGCCCGAATCGCCGTCAGAGCCGCGCGCTCGGCGATCGGCGCCGCCACCGCCATGTCAGCCCAGCCCATGTGAGCGCTGAACGTGTAGCTGGCGCCGAGCACGCCAAGCGCCTGACCGTAGTTCGGATCTATCGCGATCGCCTTCTCGAGCAAGGCCTGCGCCACCACATTATCCTGCCGCGTCACCCGCCAGTAATGCGACAGCGCCCGCACCACCAGATCCCAAGCGTCCATGCTGTTCGGCGGCTTGCGCTGGGCGCGAAAGTTTTCGGCGGCATAGAGCTGCGGCTCGATGGCAGCGACAATGGCCTCGGTAATCTCGTCCTGCACCGCGAAAACGTCAGCAAGGGCGCGGTCATAGCGCTCCGCCCAGATGTGGCTGCCGGTGGCGACGTCGTTGAGCTGCGCCGTGATCCGCACGCGGTCGCCGCCCTTGCGCACGCTGCCCTCGACCACATAGCCGACGCCGAGCTCTTCGGCGACCTGCTTCATGTGCACCGCCTTGCCCTTGTAGATGAAGGAAGAGTTGCGCGCGATCACGAAGAACCAGCGCAATTTTGACAGCGCGGTGATGATGTCCTCGCTGATGCCGTCGGAAAAATACTCCTGCTCCGGGTCGCCGCTCATATTGATAAAGGGAAGTACGGCGATGGCTGGCCGATCGGGCAGCGGCAGCGCCGGGCGCGACTGGCCGTGGATTTTATCTGGCAGCCGTCCGGCGCCCTGTGCCGATTCGACACCAACTGGTTGGATGCGCACCGCGCTGACGAAGCGAAAGCCCTTGCGCGGGATGGTGCGAATGAGCTTCTGGTCTTCGCCGCTGTCGCCGAGCGCCTTACGCGCGGCGTTGATGCGGCTGGTCAGGGTCGAATCCGAGACGATCCGGCCGGCCCAGACGGACGCGATGAGGTCGTCCTTGCTGACGACCCGGTCGCGGTTCTGAATCAGATAAACCAGCAGATCGAATACCTGCGGCTCGATGGCAATGCGCTCGGAACCGTTGCGCAGTTCGCGCCGATCCGTGTCAAGCGTATGATTATCAAACCAAAATTGCACAGCGGTGCCCCCCGAAGCCGGACTACGACCCCGCTCTGAAGGAATAATCAAGCCTATCTCAAGGACAAATCAAGCCTCGGGCAAGGTCTTTCGCCCGTCTTCCCGGCATCTTCTGCCCTCTCGATTGCGATCCCCGTGATCGTATCCGATCGGAGAAGACCATGACCCAGACCCAAGCAATCACTCCCGACATACACGGAAATCCCATAAGCAGATTCAGTGCGTTTCTCTACGGGCTCGTAGCCTATCTCGTGTTCTTTGTCTCATTCCTCTACGCCATCGGCTTCGTATCAGGCTTGGTGGTGCCCAAGACCATCGACTCAGGCGCGGCCGCACCGATCAGCGAAACGCTCATCATAGACATTCTTCTGATGTCGGTCTTCGCCGTGCAGCATAGTGTGATGGCCCGCCAGCAGTTTAAACGATGGTGGACCCAATACGTGCCGAAATCGGTCGAGCGCAGCATCTATGTGCTGTTCTCGAGCCTGGCGCTGATCCTGCTATTCTGGCAATGGCGTCCGATTCCGACCGTGGTCTGGCAAATCGACAATCCGCAAATCGCCATGATGGTAACCGGCTTGTCGCTGGTTGGCTGGCTGACCGTGCTGACCAGCACGGTCCTCATCAACCATTTCGAGCTGTTCGGGCTGCATCAGGTCGCCAACAATCTCGCCGGCCGCCCGATGCCGCCCCCGCGTTTCCGCACGCCGCTCTTCTACAAGTTCGTTCGGCATCCGATCTATCTCGGCTTCATCATCGCGTTCTGGGCGGCGCCAACGATGACGCTCGGGCATTTGTTGTTCGCGGCGGTGACCACGGCTTACATCTTCGTCGGTATCCTGCTGGAAGAACGCGACCTGGTCGATCTCTTCGGGGATGACTACCGCCGCTACAAGGACCGCGTGTCGATGCTGGTGCCGTGGCGCAGATCGAATTGATCGATCAGCTCAATCCCGGCTGGATGGTGGCACCGGATCCTGACCGGTGCCAAGCCGGCCACCCCGAATGAAAGAAAGAGGATTTTCCATGATCGAGGAAACTCGGGACCGCATCGATTACGATGAATGCGGGGCCGGTCCGACTGTCGTGCTGGTGCCCGGATCGTGCAGCACAGGCGCCGCGTGGCGGCCCGTGATCGCCGCTTGGGATAACCAGTTTCGTAGCGTGACCACTAGCCTGCTCGGGTATGGCAGAACCGCCGAACGCCGCACCGCATCCGATTCTTCCATTTCTTACGAAGCCGATACGTTGGAGTCGGTTATTCGAAGGGCCGGCAGTCACGTCCATCTGATCGGCCACTCTTTTGGCGGCTTGGTGGCGCTTGCCGTAGCCCTACGCAACCGGGTTCCTTTGGCCAGTCTGGCGATCCTTGAGGCTCCAGCGACGGAGGTGTTGCGAGACCGGAAGGAGGATCAACATTACCGCGCATTCCGCCAAATGACCGATGTCTATTTCGCCGCTTTCGAGGGGGGTAAAGCTGACGCGATCGAGACAATGATCGACTTTTACGGGGGCGCCGGCACCTTTGCGGCCTGGCCGCCGCGGGTTCGTGCCTACGCCGTGGAGACCACCCCGGTAAACATCCTTGATTGGGCAAGTGCATATGGCTTTCCCTTACCGGCGGCCGCGCTGGCTGCAGTTCGGCTTCCCATCCTCGTCCTGCGGGGCGGGGCAAGTCATTCTGCTGTGCAACGCGCCAACGTCCTGCTTAGCGAGCGACTGCGAGGGGCAACTCTCGGGGCGATCGAGGGAGCCGCGCATTTTATGATCGCAACGCATGCTAACGAGGTAGCCCGGTTGGTTGCGCTGCACGTGCATCGGGCGGAACGATCGAAAGTCCCAGCGTAACGGCCTTGGCTCAAGAGCGTTTGCCGGTATCAGGGTAGAGAACGGGGCCCGCTTTATCCCACGTGGCGGGCAGTCGTTAAACTGTTCGTAAAGGAAATCCGTAAAAATACAGCGTTACGATTCAAGCAGATTTCCCGGAGCGACCGCATGGCGTTTGGCTTTAAAGGACGCGGCCTCGCTCCCTTGCGGCTTAACCTGGGGCCAAAGGCCGTCCTGAGCACGGCTCTCCTGATCGCTGTGAATACCGCGCTTGTGATGGGTGCCGGCTACTGGTCGCTGACGCGCGACTTCGATGCCCGCGCGCAGCACGATATCGACATCAACCTGCGCACGCTTAGTCTCGCGTTTGGCGAAACGTTCCCTGAAGCGAAGATCGCAATTCGAGATGGCGTCGTAGAGCGCATTGAACTTCCGAACATGCCGGAATTTAGCGACCACAAGATTGTGGATCGGACAACCTCTTATGTCGGTGGTACCGCCACGCTATTTGTTTACGACGAGGCGTCGCAGCAGTTTGTTCGCCGAACCACGAATGTGAAGAAAGAAAATGGCGACCGCGCGGTTGGCACCCAACTTGCGGCCGATCATCCGGCGCAAACTCTGCTCCGCAACGGTAAGGCCTATAAAGGGCCAGCAGTACTGTTCGGACGCCGCTTCTACACGGCGTATCAACCGGTCTTCGGTGCAAGCGGCAGGATCATCGGCATTGCTTATGTCGGCATTCCCACGGCTCAGTTCGACAGCATGCTCTCGCAGGCGCTCTGGGCCATGATTATCGCCGCGGCCATTGCCGCCTTGCTCGTGCTCGGGATGACGATGGTGATCGTCCGCCGCGTCACCAGGCCGCTGAGGGCTGTAACGGGAGCACTGACCGTTCTGGCCGAGGGAGAGACGGATGTCGAAGTCGGGCACGTCGATCGGCACGACGAAATCGGCGCGATCGCCCGGACCGTCGGCGTTTTCAAGAACAACCGTATCGAGCGCCACCAACTTGAGGCCGAACGCATCAGTGCTGAAAAGCTTGCAATGGATCGTCGCAAGGCGGAACTCAATCAATTTGTCGAGGATTTCCGTATCAAGATCGGCGGAATCATCGAGCGGGTGTTAAATTCCTCGGAGCAATTTGAAAAGGACGCACAGCAGCTTTCCGCGACCGCACATTCGACTGCGGAAATGTCCGGTCAATCCGCCACGGCCTCGAGACAAGCCTCTGAACATGTCCGCAGTGCTGCGGCCGCTTCGAACGAGCTGTCCCAGTCGATCGTGGAAATCAGCCGCAGGGTCCAGGAGTCGAACGGTGTGACCGCCGATGCGGTCAAGCAAGCCGACGCCACCGACGAGCGGATGACGGAATTGTCGGCAGCGGGCGACCGCATCGGCGATGTCGTGAAGTTGATCACGTCGATTGCGGAACAGACCAATCTCCTGGCGCTCAATGCAACCATCGAGGCCGCGCGCGCCGGCGATGCCGGCCGTGGATTCGCAGTGGTGGCGCAAGAGGTTAAAAACCTCTCGGGCCAGACTGCAAAAGCCACCGACGAGATCAGCGCGCACATCGTCAACATGCAGCGCGCCACCGGACAATCCGTCAGCGCGATCAAGGCGATCGGGCAGACGATCGAGCGCATCAGTGGAATCACCACCTCGATTTCCTCCGCGGTCGAACAGCAGGGTACTGCGACGCAAAGCATCGCCAAAGGCGTCCAGGCTGCCGCCAGCGGCACCCTCGAAGTCGCTGACAACATCGAGCACGTTGCAAAAAATGCTCGCGAAACAGGAACGACATCGGGTTTGATGCTGAAGTCCGCGCAGGAACTTTCAGAGGTGAGCAGTCACCTCAAGGACGAGGTCGAGAAGTTCCTCGATAGCGTTCGCGCGGCATGATCACGAGGCGGCCATAGCGCCGGCCGCCGCCGCCTGAACTTCCTCGTCCGTCATCCTTGATGCGTCGATCCCGGAGGCGGTAAGACACACGGATCTGCGCGATTTCGTTCTCGTTCGGGCCGTCGGAAGCAGCGCGTCGTTTAGTAGATCACACCGGAGGACGGTTTTGGCCTGGCAAGTGTGAGCTATCTCATATTCATTTGCGGTGTTCGGGCGTAGGATGTAATGGACCATTCGATCATCTTCAACCTTACCGGTTGATGTAAGCCTTCGCAAAGCTTGAAAAGCAGATTTCTTTCACGCGCGTGGGTTCTTGATGGGCGATGGATTATTCGTGTTCGCTGCAAGATGGACTGTTGGACAGCTCGTGAGGTCTAACGATGCGTCTAAGCCCTTCAGTAAAGACAGGCGGATTGGTCCTCTCCGGCTTGCTCGTCCTGGCTCTCTTAGCCCGGACCGACGCTACCGCCGGCAGCGACTGTCCGTGTATTAACGCCGGCCCCGGGGTTTGCGTTCGCGACCCTGTCTGCGAAGCGCGCGAACGCGAGATGCGCGATCGGCTGATGCATGATTTCCATCAACGTGAGATGCGCGCGGCCCCGCATAGCGACACGATGACGGGTTTCCGGCCTCCGACGACCGCGGCTCCTGTCCCACGCAATAGCACTACGATGGATTATCATTCGCGGCCCCCAACCACACTGGCGCCGGCCGCTCCGCCGCCCCCGTTACCGCAGGCGGAAAGCGCCCGCCCGCCTTCGCTTCCAACTATTGCGCCGACGGCTCCGCCAGCCGGTGGTCACGCTCGTGCTCGGGCCGCCCCTCCTGCGGCGGATACCGGCAAAGCCACCGCCCAATCGGATCAAGCGTCGACCGGCGGCCGGCCACGGATCCTTGAAACGGGCTATGGCCTTTTGTCTGAACTCGGCAAGGAACACGAGGGTTATGGCTTGTACTCGTACGCCATCTTGCCGGCCGACATGCAACGGTCCGCGATCTTCCTTGCCGAGTTGTTCAAGGAAATCCCGGCGATCAATCAAACCGGAGCTCGACCTGCGCAACTGAATATCTTCTACGTCCCTCTCCAAAAGGACAGGGAACGGGATTTCGCGACGCTGACGCAGGCATCACGCACAAATTGGGAAAAAATGGGCGCGGATTATTCGAGATCGTTCTACGACTACAGGATCGCGCGCGCGTTACTGGACCATGTCTGCAATCCGCCGGCTGACAGCATCCGCCCGCTATGCGAGGGCGACCTGTCGAGGGGGCCTTATATCTTCACCTATGCATCGCCCGCCAGCAGCATGAACTCGGTGCCGCCACCTTTCCTGTTCGTCGATCTCAGCAACGTTCACGAGCAGGCATTCGGCGAATTTATTGCGGCATTCAGGGCGCAGGTGAAGCGTGACGACATCACCGATCAGGCAAGGATAAAGACGCTGCGCCTGACGATCCTGAACGTCGCACTCACTGCGGCGGATTGGGTGAGCCCGGTTGAGAAAGCGATCGCCGACATCGTTCATTCACCGTCCGACGACGGAAAGAAATAATTCAACGCATGAAGTACAGCCCCACATTGCTGGCTTTCGCCGCGCTCCTCGCCATCGTCTACGGCGTGTTGTTTTCGATTTCCTATCCGCTGGTCGAAATCAGCGCCGGGATCGTGGCGTTGTGCGTGCTGTTGGGCATCGTGACCTGTCTGGCCATCGCCGCAATCTGGAACGCGCTCACGCGCCCCAAGACGTCTCCAACTGACCCAACTTCTCCGCCGCGGCCGGCCAGCACCAATTCTCCCACGCGTCCGTCACGGCGCCGCAAGCAATCGCAATAAGTCAGAGCTACCCCACCCGCCAGCCGACTTCGGCGGCAAAACTCTGGTAAAACTCGGGCTGATAGGCGCGTTCGGGTGTTTGCCGCACCCGCTCATCGAGCCGGTGGGCGTCGTCACCGACCAGAATGCGCCAGCGTTCGGCCTTGACGCCATCGAGGATGATCCTGGCGGCTTGAGCGGCGGTCGTCGGCGCCTCCTCGCGAAAACTGCGGGCGCGTTCGAGCCCAATCTGCTGAATGTCTTCATCCGACATCGGCGTGGTGTCGATGCCCATGCCGTTGAGGCGCTGACGCGTCGCAAGGATATCATTCTCGCTCAGCCGTTCGCTGCCATTCTGGATCTTGCGGGAATTCGACACGATTGAGGTGCCAATATGGCCGGGCATCACCACCGAGCATTTGATATGCGGCGCGTTGAGCCGGAGATCGTTGATCAGGGCCTCGGTAAATCCCTTCACCGCGAATTTCGCGGCGCTATAGGCGGTGTGCGATACGCCAAGTCCGACCGAGGCCCAGAACCCGTTGACGCTAGAAGTATTGACGATGTGGCCCTCGTCGGCCTTCAGCAGCATCGGCAGGAAGGTGCGGACGCTGAGATACACCCCGCCCCAGCAGATATTGAACGTCCTTTCCCATTGCTCGCGCGTGTTGGTGAACAGGCTGCCGCCGCCGCCGATGCCGGCGTTGTTGAATAGCAGATGGATCTTGTCGGTCGCCTGCTGTTCGACTATCTCGTCCCGGAAGCGCTTTAACTGGTCCTCGATCGAAACGTCGGCGATGTGCGTGGTGACGCGAAGCCCCTGCGGCAGCTTTTCCATCTCGCAAAGCCGTTTTGTCTCCGCCATCGCATCCGCGAAGACGTCGCACATCGCGACATTGCAGCCCTCGGCCACCAGCTGCCGCGCGAGTTCGCGGCCCATCCCTGTTCCGCCCCCGGTGATAACAGCGATCTTTCCGGCAAAATCCTTCATGGGGATCGCTGACCTTTCCGTTGCAATAGTGTGAGACTTTGGACGAAGCGAGAGGATTTGAACCTAAACCGCTAGTCTCCCGGTGATCAAGGCTTTCCCGCTTCTCAAAGCCCAGTGGATTCGAAGATGACGTGATCCTTCACCCCGTCAGGCAGGTTCAAGTGGAGCGAAGACCATTGGCGACGTGGTTGATGACATCGCGCAGCCACGCATGCGCGGGCTGGTTGTCAAGCCGTCGCAGCCAAATCATCGCGGCTTCGATCGGTTTGGGCGAACGCGACAGCCGATGGAAAACAAGGGGGTGAGACCTTGTCAAGGTTTTGGCGACGTTTAAGGGAAGCACCGATACCAGGTCCGATGTCACCAGAATCTGCGCGGCCGACAAGAACGGCGCGCGCATGGCTGCTTTCAGGTTAGGCTTTGATCTTCCGGGGACGGCGTCAACAAAATCGGGTCCAAATTGAGCAGACGAGATTTCCAGTTGGGGGAGAGTTGCCAGCTTCTCCGTCGAGAATTCCTGGGCTCTCGCCGCCGGGTGGCCCTTGCGGTGCACGACACGGCGAGTTTGAGCGATGATCTTCCGAACCAACCCGCGGGCTCATATATGGCGATCTCAGCTGTACAGGTTCAATTGGCACTTTATCGAAAGTACAGGTTCGACTCGGAGGCATCGCGTGACGGGTAGTTTGACACTCATTTGGCCGGCAATGGCAGCCGCGTTTCTGGCCTCGCTGGTCGAGGCGGTCGAAGCTCTGACGGTCGTATTGGCGGTCGCTACGGTTCGCGGCTGGCGCCCGGCCGGGCTTGGCGCGCTCGCAGGCCTTGTGGTGCTGGCGCTCATCGTGGCGGCGCTTGGACCCCTGCTCGATTATGTCCCGCTGCGCCTGCTGCAGCTCGTGATTGGAATCCTGCTGTTGCTGTTCGGCATGCGCTGGCTGCGAAAGGCGATCCTGCGCGCGGCGGGCGTTATCCCGCTCCACGATGAAACGACGGCATTCGCGACCGAGACCGCAGAGCTGCGCGAACAGGCCCGCCGCAACGAGGCTCGGCTCGATTGGCTCGCTGCACTTGCCAGTTTCAAGGCGGTGCTGCTCGAAGGACTTGAGGTGGTGTTCATCGTGATTGCGCTTAGTGCCGGCCGCGGCATGCTGATTCCTGCGAGCGCAGGCGCAGTTGCAGCATGCCTGCTGGTCGCCGGCGTCGGCTTTATCGTGCATCGGCCACTGGCGCGGGTTCCGGAGAACACGCTCAAATTCGCGGTCGGCGTGATGCTGTCGGCATTTGGCGTGTTTTGGACCGGGGAAGGTCTCGGCGTGGAATGGCCGGGCTCGGATTTCGCGATCGTCGTATTCGCCGTGATGTTTCTGGCTGTCAGCGGCGCGGCGGTCGTACTGGCGCGCCGCTCGAGGGCGGAGGCTTTGTCATGAGCATGCTGTCCAGCGTGTTGCGCGAGCTGGCTTCGCTGTTTGTCGACGACGGCGCGCTCGCGCTTGCAATCGTTGCGATCGTGGCAGCCGCCGGCATCATGGCAGCCCTGCTGCCGGACGTTCCGTTGGCGGCCGGCGCGATCCTGTTGTTCGGTTGCCTTGGCGGGCTTCTTGCAAACACCCTAAGCGCCGGCCGGCGCTGATTGCACCGCTGGCGCTTCGCGACCGTTGTCGATCAATAGCGCCCGCTCAGACGACCCGGCGCTCCGGTGAGATGTCATGAGAATAGTGCGTACACTCCACGATGGCTAACAGAGCGGAGTTTTTCAGCACCATGGGATCTCGCTCGCCTTTCGCTGCGCATGCGAGAATCTGCGAGGCGATTTCGGCTTTCATCGTCGACGTGCGCTTCGCTTCGGGAAGCATCGCTGTGGCGTCGTCAAGCACTGTCTTCATCAACTGGATCAATTCAGGCTGAAAAGCTGCTCCTGTTGGGTTCATGGTTGCCTCCTGTCCACGCGATCTTGGACCGCCATTCTAAGTCCCAATTTTTCGCGGGAGCAACGTCCAAATTGGCTCTGCGGCGATTTTTAATGCGCCTGATCGTCGTTGCAATGCGGCAGGGCCGTTATGACCGAAGATCGCAGCGGGATCGCGCATGCCGATCCAACCGCCGCACGATTGGGTTTTGAAAATTGCCCAGCCTCATGCGACTTCGGCTTGATTAGGTGAATATGCACCAAAGCGACAGCACCGCGCATTCAGCAACCGTTCAGTCCTTTCGTGAATTAAATTGACCGGCCTACCGAGCGTGTCAGGGACCCGGATAACCCTCACCAGGTCCCGCCTCCGGGCAAAAAACTGGCTCGCCCAGTCGCGAAAGCGCTGCGACCACCACGCGACGTTGCGCTCTTGCTCCCAGATTTATTGAGCGTCAAGGCCGCGCTTGTTGGTGACCAGCAGGCCGCCGGCCTCGATGGAGCGTGTTGCATATATGGAACACCCCCCTTTAAGTTCACTTGCGTACATCCGGTCCGGAACCAATCCCCGACCTCCGCTTGATGTGTATCGCTGGGCAGTAACGGGAAGTGCGGTGGTTAGAAGAAACTATTTTACGCGTCAGGCGAAGACGCTTCTCAACTTCGCCAAATCAACATCAGATTCTAATCTTGCGGCGGTCCTGCTCGATAACCGCGCGCAAGGCCCGGGGCTTCCGTATCTTTTAAGCAATTGCTTTAACCGGATGGCAACGGCTGGTGGGCTATTTCCTGTCCGTCACCCATCGGAGTCACCTATGGCCAAACTCTTTGCGCGCTTCATGCATGACGAATCCGCCGCCACCGCCATCGAGTACGGCCTGATTGCTGCCGGCATTTCGATCGCGATCATTGTGGCGGTCAACGGTCTCGGCAGCAACCTGAATGGCATGTTTACCTCGATCAACGGCTCATTGAAATAAACTACGCAGTAATCGCAAGCAGCCCGCGCTCGGGTGCGGGTTTTGCTTGCACGCGGCGCGTCGGATCGCCCCGCCGGGTTCATGCGGGACCAGGTTGCGCTTTTTTTGCGGTGGAGAGTTGTTCGCGTTCGCCGCTTGCGATGATTTTGAACACTGTCATCCGGCAGCGCTCGCTGTAGCTGACCCGAATTGTCACGCGGCGCACGCCGTTCGAGCAAATCTTCGAAAAATCAGAAGGTGACGCTTGGGCCAGAGACCCTACTGCGCAAATTTGACGGTGGAGACTGGCCACTTTCCGTCGTGGCCCCTGATCGAGATTCGAAGGCCGTGCAATTCGTCAAGCCAAACCTTCTCCACCGTCCCGGCCTTTCCATCGGTGAGGATCACGGCCTTGCCGACAAGCTCGGTCTGGGCTTGCTCGAACGCGCCGAGGATTGTCGACGCACGGACCTTCGCAGTTGGCATGGGTGACCCGGAAACAGATGCGGAGCGGGTCGCTGTTTGCATTTGAAAGGCGCAGAAGTCGTGACCGGCCCGCGGCAAGCGCGTGTCCGGCCCGCGCGGAACTCCCCCAAAAGGCCGCGAGCGCCCGGCCACTTCCGAAAATGGCGGCCAAAGCGGAGATCTTGCAGGTATCCGTTATAGATCGTCGGGACCCTTAATGCCTGCCCGCCTTAGATCGCGAAGAAGTTTTCGCACCAACACCACGTTTGTCTTTTGCAGCTCGTGATTATTGCCAAATTTAAAACGGTTGCGTTCAGTTACGATCAGGCCGTCGTTGCCTTCGGACAGGATAGCCCGCTTCTTCAATCGATCTACCCGGCGTCTAATCGTCTCTATTGGCAAATTCAGGAATCGAGAAAGCCCTGATCGAGAAATGCCTTGCTTGATCTCATCAGGCTCAACGGCATGCACACTCGAGAACTTTTTATCAAGCTCGGAATCTTTCATGACATTCAGCACGTTCGCATTCAGAATCGCATGGATGATCAGCAGGTCAAGCGGATCGAAATCGTAGTGGCGAAATAATTCACTGATCGAACACAACACGTAGGCAAGCGAGTGTCTGGAGACCGTTCGTATCAAATCCGAGGATTGCGCGTCGCCCATCGGTGACACTTCCCGCACGTCTGACCAAAATCAAACTAAAATAATCGCGCCAACAGTACCGCCTTTTGCAGGTTCAAGGCTACCCAAAATGGGTAGAGCCAAACTTGCCAAGATCAGCTTTTTCACAATTATCGGAGCGATGTCGGCACATCCTGAAAAACGGAAGGATCGTCGAGTCGAATTTTCACGTGGCATCAACTGTCACATGTTGGCCATTGACGGGACTTGGCGCAGAGCTTGTCTGATGATGGACGTTGCGCCAGGCGGCGCGAAACTGATCGTCACCGAATCTGCGGAAGGGCTCAACTTAAAGGAATTTTTTTTGGTTTTGTCTAGCACAGGTCGCGCATTTCGCCGCTGCGAGCTTGTTTGGATTAATGGTGATCAACTCGGCGTTCGCTTCCGCGATACCCAAGCGAAATCAAAGACGGTGCACCCGAGGAAGACGAGGTAACGTGCGCACTTCAAGGTCAAACTTGTCTCGAACGTCACAGGGACGGTCGCCGACGTTCGCAGCGCCAAGCGCGCGGGCAAAAACGGCAGAACGGGGTAGGGTAAGAACCGCCCGTCAGAATCACGTCAGAATCGCAGACGGGAAAGTAAGGGGATTCAGTAGCTTAGTTGGTCGGAGCGAGAGGATTTGAACCTCCGACCCCTAGTCTCCCAGACTAGTGCGCTAACCGGGCTGCGCCACGCTCCGATGCCGTTCCCTTAGC
>WNFI01229415.1_pt1 | contig 15067 bp, 19 predicted proteins | sample 5400471 | NCBI WGS metagenome assembly WNFI01 (sample SAMN13153348, study PRJNA577476) | soil metagenome | isolation source: 100 cm saprolite on Douglas fir-dominated hillslope | place: USA:California | collected 2013-09-17
CCTCGTACCTGTACATGCAGATGGTAAGCGTGATCTTCGTGTCGGGATGCGCGTCACTTGGAACTCACCATCCACTTACTTGTGCCAATCGCACTCTCCAGTTCATTCTCCTCCGGCAATTTCACAAGCAGGAACCCGTCTTCTTCTTTCACTTCGAAAGTAAGGATCCCAAATTCCGCATCATTCAGACACTCTCCATTCGTTAAGTTAAAATTCCGCTTATGAAGAGGACACGACACATAGACGTTTCCATTCCTGTCATCTCCAACAAGGCCATGATCGAGGACGAAAGCTCGTTTGTGCGGACACATCTACAAATCAAACCGTCAGCTGTCAGAAAAAAAGGAAATGAGATAGGGCATGCCTGTTGTGTCGCATAGTAACCTCGCTTCGGTACGTGGAAGATCGCTAACTGGCAGTCACCATATTTTGCGGCAGCGGAACTGGGGTACAGTAAGCCAGACCGTACAAGCCAAGATCGCTCTTTACGAACGTTGTATACTCATCTGAGGGTGTTAGGTCCAATACTTTCGCAAGTGGGCGCCATTTCCAATCAGCACGAGCGGTTTCAATCTCTTTTTCAGTGATATGGACGCCAGGAAACTCCTTAGGCCAGTCAGCTGGGCGCTATCATGATGTGTGAAACTCGGAAGTCAACGCTCGCTGTAGGCACCGACCTGTTGATCACGTTCCACAATTGTCTCGATGCCTAGGCGTGTTTCGTCCTGGAGTGCAATACCATATCAGTGGATGTAAGAGTCAGGGGACCAGGCAAAAAATGCGTACCGTATTCACGAACTGGCGGAACATTTTCTGTCGTTCGGGATTGCGCACAACTTCTGTCCATTCGCACTGGTAGGTTCCTATAAGAGCATCCATTTCTCGCTCTAGGTCATCACAGATCCCTAATTCATCATCAATGAGAATCTTCTTCAGCCTCTGTAACTAATGGTCAGCTCAGGCCTCAGTAGCAACATAAGAGATCTTTCTCGCCTCAATGCCACCTTCGTAGCTCTCGACCCATCGCGCTGTACGTTGCAACTTATCCGCAGTACGGATGTAGTACATGAGGTACCTATCAATGAGCCGGACCACACGGGATGGCGGCACATCCGTCGCAAATAGAATAGCGTGACGAGGATTAGCTCCACCGTTACCAGCCACGAACACTGCAAAGAATCCATAAAAATAGGTATGTGATAAAAATATAGTAACTCACAGTTCCATCCCTTATCCGTGGCGATGAGTCCAAAGTCCTTTGATTGCGCCTCTGCACATTCACGCACACAGCCGCTGACACCACCCTTGATCTTATGAGGTGACCGTATGGATTTGTATCGTTCTTCAAGCTGAACCGCCACTAATTGAAGACATTAGTATGGATTCAAAGTCCAAACATTAGATTCGAGGTCCTGCTTACACCCCACAGAATCGCCGACTCCGTAGCGGCACCATGTAGTGCCGACGCATGACTTAACGGTGCGAAGCGACTTTCCATAAGCATGTCCGCTCTGGAATCCAGCTTCGACGAGCTCAGCCTAGAATCATCCATAAGTGGGCGGACGCGAGACCCTCTCGCTCACTTACCCAGATGCTCGGAAGATCTTGCTTCTGCGCCCCGAACATATCGATCCGTTGTCTAAATATCATGAGTGACTACGAATCCAAAGACGCGATGTATTCACCCTCCAGTGATCTTAGTGTACAAACCATCTGTGCGAGGTCAGACGCTAGTCCAAGGGGATGGCAAAGGAAACAAGCCTGAGGCTCACATTTTTTGGCTACTTCGCCAATTGCGATGAGACCATCGGGAGTGATTTCCCCTGCCGACACTCGAGGAACGACCGAGAAGGTCCCTGATGAAGTATTGTGTCACTATTTCGTTATTGAAATATCATGGATTGAAACGAACCGTTTCGTTGAATATTGGCCAGGTACCTAAAGCGGTTGAACTTATCCTTTAGCTATTGGGCCTCGGCTGGTGAGAATAACTTGCCTATCATTTGTATCCTGGTTTTGATGATGAACTGGTCCCATAATATGCTCGTTGTAAAGCGAACTAAGGATGGACCCAACGGCGGGCTTGCAGGCTTCGCATCCTATAGCCTGCTTGTTCGCGCCAATCGTTTCCATGATGGTCGGGAAATCGTTGAGCCCTTTGATCCTAGTGGAAAATTCAGTGCTAGGATCGGCATCCTGAAACGAGGAACTCTACTTGATAACGTTGAACAGCTCAGCGCGCGACATGTTGAAGTGCTGACAGATATTATTGTTCGTCTCGATGCCGGCCTTCTTAAGCTCAGCCTAAAGAGACGATCAGGGAGTAAAACCTGCCTCGTATCCTAAGCTTCGTGACTCTTTTACGCACATTGAAGATATTCGTCACCAATGGGATGCATCCACCGCATCCCGTGCCAGCTTTGGTTTTCGCCTTGAGATCGCCTATGGTATCGATGCCGTCCTTGACCACCTTAATAATATCCACCTTCGCCACGTTCTATATCACACCGGTAGATGAACTCGAGTATCCTGAAGGCCACTCATGGGATACGTACATGGCACGAACAAACTTGAGTATCATCGTCCAAGTCCGCTCCATCGTCTCCTCCTTTGGCGTGCCCGACGATGAATTCTGAGGGTGGCGCCTCGAGTTGTTTCTATTATAACCACTTTAGTAACTGTTCGAATCATGAGTTAAAGATGTACCTTCTTCTTCACGATGCCGACGAGCTTGACATAGTCATTCACGTCACCAATCATCATTCCGCCAAGAAGGTGCTTTCCATCTGCGCTGAAGATATATCTGGAGAGGGAATCAATTGTCGGTCACTATCTGCGAGTTTGAGATTTGCACACTTCTTGTAGACCGAAGCAAAAGGGTCTTTATACGTCAGGCATTTGATGGGTCCATCTTTCCTTTCTTCGAAGGGCCGTTGTTTTCTCTTCGGCTGGATGTGGGTATACCCATTTTCCACATGCACGCCTCCATTCGTTTGAGGTGGCGCCTCTTGCACCTGGGTCTGAGCCTCTGCCTTGAGCTTGGCAGCCTGCGTAGTAGAGTCTGCTTCCGCGGCAATACGCTCTTTAGAACGCTTGTCGGCGAAGAAATCGCCGAAGGAAGCAACGTCCACCCCCATAAGCTTTAGCTTAGTGGACAGGTCGGGATCGTTCATCTTGCGAGGCTTGAAGGACCCAAGTTCCGTCTGAGTCTGCGTAAGATTGAAGGAGAGTATATCGGCCATCTCGACTACGCAATACACACAATGAGAAAAATAAGATTGGCAAGTTGAGATTAGAAATCACCTCCTGGTGCAATTAGACCATATGTATGGCCTCTCCACCTCGCACATTCACCGATGGCGTATACGTCTTCAGCACTTGTCATGAGGTCATCCCCTACGGAGATTCCACCTCTGGGATGACACGTTATCCCGGAGACCCTCGCCAACTCATCTCTCGGGGAGATACCCACAGCAAAGATGATCAACTGACAGTCAAGAATGGTCCCGTCGTTAAACTCGACCCCGGTGAAGAGGTCATCTTTCCCCTCATCCGCGTTGAGACCGGTTCTTGGTGCGGGGGTTGTCAATATGTCTTTAACAACAGCATTCGTGAAGACTTTAACTCCGAGAGCCTCGATACGCTGCAGAACAAGTTCTCCTGCATCTGCATCCAGTTGTCGAGAGAGAGGGAACGCCTGCCGGTTCACAATGCACACATCCTTGATATCTGGCAGGTCATAGACAGCCTTAGCAGCCTCGAGCCCGAGCAGGCCACCTCCAATTACGACGGCCCGACCCCCTTTAACGCCTTCCCTCTCGGAATAAGTAATGAGGTCTTCAAGATCGGAAAGGTTCCGGTATACGAAGAGACCTCGGGTTTTACGGGCACGATCGGGGTCCACATAGGGAGGAAGGCTAGCATTTGAGCCTGTTGCGATCACGCAATGATTATAGGGTATCGTTCGGCCTTTATCGGTCTTGATAAATTTAGACTCTGGGTCAACCAAAATTACCTTCTCGCCTAGGAATTATAAGGCATGTTGGCTACACTGTGGTAGACAACTTGAGATGCACGCTCACCGGTGTAGAACATGAAACGTGTTGGATCTTGTCGCTTGTACCAATCTGGCGAGTTGAGATACAGCTTTTCTACTGACCGGTGTTGGAAGTATCTTGTGGAGATGGCTGTGAATGTTTCACCAAATACCCTACGCCAAGTTGTGCCACCTACTCTGTGAGTGCAACACGATTGTACGCAAAATGGCTCTCCTCCCCACAAGTTATCACCTTGTATCGGGGCTCCTCATCGAGATTGAGCACTTTCTCGATGAAGGCTTATCGTGTGACAAAATATCAGTATAGAGTGGCGGTATGAGTGGAGATTCCTTACCGATGCCAACCATGCCAAGGCCAGCGACGAATATCGTCTCCCTGTCGCATCCATCAACCATGTTGAAAGGCGTTCAGTGAAGTCGAATCAAAGCCGAGCTAGGGACGAATTTGGACCAACCACGTATATCGGCTTCTGCCTGAGCCAAATGCTCCGAAATTGATGCAGTGATGCAATCCATTTCATTTGATAGCACAAGAGAAAATCATTACGTTGGAAGCATTTCTTCATTGATTTGAGCGGAAGAGATGGTGGGATTCCAAAATTGGTAGCGTGAGAATCCTCCAACAAACCCGACGCTTATTTGCCTACGTCAGTACTCGTCAGTTTCCAGTAGAACCGAATGGTGGCCTGGGACACGTTCATGCAGACAGGTGTTATGCGCGTGTCTTCTGTGCTTCTCGAAGAAGCCCCTGAGCGGACATGACGGCAGGCTTCTAAATGGTAAATACATGCTCGGGCTCCTATTTCCAACAGAATATGCTGATCATCGTGTTCACTTCAGATATCTTTGGTATAGTAGGGGGAAGTCAGGGCCAGAATTCTTCATCTTTGATGAAAATCAAATTTGCTATCAATGATCGGCGGCTCGGGGTCACGAACGTTTTGAACCCGTTTATCGTCATTCCGTCCTCCTGCAGCGAGACACATGCATCTGAATATTGCTCTACAAAGTTCGAGTGAAATGGGACTTTATGGCTCACACTCGACCCTCTTCCCCTCCGATTTCGACGCTCAACATGTCCTCGTCATCAAATCCCGAAATAGTCGTTGCGAACCCTCATTCCCAGTTGGAGATGCATGGCCCCCCTCCCTTCACACTCAGCAGCCTTTGGGAACGCGAAAAGCTGAATCCCATCAACCTCAAGAGTTACACTATCCCGTTTTTCAACTTGAGGTCGCCTTACGCACGCAACTTCCATCTGTTAGCCATAACTCCTCGCTAAATACTTAGCATTGTGCTTACTGACATCAACAAGGTCCTGGATTGCTTTTCATGTCGCCTTCTTGTCATGGTTTGCCTTCCCGCCTCTGTGTGAGTCCTTTGGTGTCGTTGGTGCAAGTGCCGCATGTCTGATAAGCCCATCTTCAGTGCCCGAAGCTATTAAGAAAGACCTGAAGCTCACTCAAGCTCAAGTTGGTTCGTCAAATTCCTATTATCTGTCCATTATCTGTACTGAATTCCCCTCAGCGAATTCTAACATCGTCGCTCTGTGTGCTACCCTTATCGTGCGCTTCGCCTGTGGTCCACTAGTTGATCGTTTTGGCCCTCGCAAAGTGATGGCCAGTCTTCTCATTATCGGTGCGATTCCATCTGGACTCGCCGGTACGGTGCACTCGGCCGGTGGACTGTATGCTGTTCGCTTCTTCATTGGTATTCTTGGTGCCACATTTGTCCCTTGTAAGTCCCTTGACTGCAACCACGTTCCTTGAATGAACCCCTTCATATTGACTGCAATGGACGAATACAGGCCAGGCATGGACGACCGCATTTTTTGACAAGAACTGCGTCGGCGCAGCTAACGCCCTCGTTGGCGGGTGGGGTAATGCAGGAGGTGGGACAACATTTGTTATCATGGTATGCATCCGATCAAGTTTCTACCGACTCGTGTGACCATTTCCATTTTACTATCAGGTCGCGCTCTTCCAACAATTGACGCGGAATGATGGCTTATCACCTCACTCTGCGTGGCGCGCTGCGTTCGCGATTGTCCCTGTCCCTACCTTAATCTTTGTCGCCTTCCTTACCTTGATATTCGGCACCAATCCGATACTGAGAAGGGCGCTTCAGTGGTGCGTGTCCTAGACCTTTCCACTGATGTGCGGGGTACGTCATTCTTCTTTAATCATTCGTTTAAGCTTCATTGGTCCTCAACGTTTCCTTGTGCCTGATGATCGTTAATTCCTATCATGTCCAGTCACCTCGGAAGTTGACGTCGCTGTGAACCAAACCCTTACGCCCGAAATTGCATTTGCAATTGTGATGAATCCTTTAACATGGCTTCCCGCATTCGCGTATCTCACCACCTTCGGCTTTGAGCTCGCGCTCGACTCGAACATGGCCAATATCCTCTTTTCCCTTTATAAATCTCGGAACTTCGGCCAAACCAAGGCAGGATACGTGAGTTCATTTCATCGCATGGACGTCGATGGGGAACATTGACAACTTGGTGTTCCATTCTGTATAGATCACTTCCATTATTGGGTTACTGAACTTTGTTACGCGTCCGCTCGGTGGTTATCTCGGAGATGTCGTCTATCGAAAATTCGGGGTTCCTGGAAAGAAACATCTCACCCTCGCGTGCGGCATCATCCAGGGTGCCATGGGTCTAGCACTAGGATTGTATATCGACTCGAAGAGGCCAGACCTAGCCACCGTCATTGGTGTAATGGTTATTCTCGCTCTCTTCAACGAAATGGGAAATGGGGCCAACTTCGCCCTCGTTCCTCACTGCAACGCTTGTTTGTGTTTACCTGAATCGCGAAAGCTTTCCGATAGCTGAATTCTCAATTTTTTTTAGACTCTAACGGGCTTATGTCTGGTATCGTGGGAGGTTTTGGTAACTTGGGCGGTATCATCTTCGCGCTCGTCTTTCGCTACCAGCCACTACCTCTCGGGAAGGCTATGTGGATCTCTGGCGTCATATGTATTGTAAGTATATATAAGTCTCGCTTGACACCATGCTATTTTCTGATGCCAATATGGATTCATCAGATCATAAATGCTCTTCTCTCCGTGATCCGTGTACCTGCAAAATAGAGAGCACGCGCAACCGGCCACCGCTCATTTCTTAGGCCTAGATGCCCATGTAAAACCTGCGTGCATGTCTCAGTCTCTACCTCCCTGGCACTCCTGTGAATTAATCGAATGATGTAGCCGATTATCAATGGTGATAGTTCCTTATCATGGCCTAGTACTACTAAGTGTCAGAACCAAAAAACCTTGGCTGCGGGAGTTCCCGACCCGGCGGTGCGAGACATGATATCCTACTATCGAGAGAAAGTGGCTTCACCCTATCTTTCGGAGCATTCCGAGTTGATTATCTTGGAAAAGCGGACCCCCGCAGATCTGATTTATTGCATTTGGTCCCCGCTTTATCGAAATAGACTTGTCCATTTAGTTAGGTTTCGTGTGATATGTAAGGGACGCTGTTATCGTGCTCCCATAGAACACTCCATGTTCCTCAATATGAGCGTAACCGAATATCTGGATGCCGTACGCTGTTCCAGGAAGCGAGCTGTTCATTTGAAAGGCGATGCCAGGTACGACAACACAGCATGTACTATTCTTTTACCAATCTGATCGGCCCATCCACCCCCCGCACGCAATCAGTAACTTCAGCGGACACCGAGTATGCGAGCTTCATGGACCATTTAAGAAATAACGCATGACCAGATCTTCCTTTCTCTCCAGGCCGGCGGTATTGATGTTGACTTGGATGCACACGATACGCAGTCAGTATCAGGCACGGATTATGGGGGGTTCATAACGTGCACGGCATCTATTCCCCCTTCTCCCTCGTCTAAAATCGGGATTATTCTCAGGAAGGGGTTATCTTTTCTGTCAAGGTTGTCAATGTTGACCAGACTTCGCTGCAGATGACACGCTGTCAGTTCTCTGGGCAAGGCGCAAGATCACTCGAGGGTGTTCAGAAGGACGATCGATACAAGCATATGTAGTGGGCCTAAGAAAGAGGGAGATCCTGGAGGAATGGAGACACCGCTGGACAAACACTCCCAACCCACCCCAATCGAGATTTTCCCTCGAATAGACCCCCAACACTACGCATGACCGAGAGGTTCTGCATGCTAGACCGCAGAACCTTCAGCTGTCTTCTCCAATGTAGGATGGGACACGCCCACATTGGAGAATACTACAGACGCCTTGTACCTCACAAAGACCAAAGTGTTCAAAGTCGATTGATGTACGAGTCGACGTGACGTTTGTGACGACTCATGTCATCCATGTTGATGAGCGAGAATCACCTTTCTTGGACTATCTTGAACCTACGCTTCACAATTTAGATAGTCATACTTATCTTATAAGACTAAAAAACTTCTTGTCGTCAGCTTGTAGTCTAGCGTCCTACACTAGGTAACTACACATTCAATATAACATTAGTTCTTGATTTCAAAACTGAGCGTCCACGCTAGCTTCTAATACAAAGCTGCAGATGCGGCACCGTACTCCAAACCAGACAACATGTCATCCACGAATGAAAACTCACGAGGCACAGACCCATCCTAGGACGAGGAAGACACGCTCACACTTGAGCATGATCAAAGGAATACATAAATTGGCTATTTACATCAGGAGGTCCAAGGCCATGGAGAAGCAAGGCCGCAACATGGAAGACACACCCACAGCAGGAGGCAGGAAAAATGAGGAGACAGGCCGGGCACAGAGAAGTACGTTGAGGAGAAACATTTTTACCACACACCCCAACAGCCAACCCCGAAGACATATCCCAGAGGACTAGAACACTAGACCCTACCCCCAGAATTAACCATGTACGGGAATGTAAGAAGAACCCTCATGTAACACTTATGTACGCTGGGAGCCGCTCTGTTGCGTTGCCACGCGACCGCGGGGTAACCATCAATCACACGCCGTCAGTTATTCCTACGAACACCGATTATGTGAGCTTCACAATGCACACAACAACCATTTCACCCCTTCCTCTGCCGTTGACGAAAAGACTCATGAAGAGATCATCCTTTCTGTCAAGGCTAGCGACATGAATTTTGGTGCACACGACCATCCCCCTGTTCCCGATTCGGCAGTTCCCTCGTCATCGACGATGTCGAAACCAGACAAATGGGTCCTTCGCGAGCTGCAAGTATAGACTCGTTCAACTCTGAAAGGGCTCGGTTGCCGCTAGTTTTCTCACGCCCCCTTCCCCTTTTTACGTACGTAGCATGGATTGGTGGAACGTGAAGAGGAGTTCTCACTAGAGGATCTGCATTGTGCAGAAGCATTTTTGGGTCGTCACCCTTCCCGAATCCTTCACCAGCTTATTATTGGTTGTAACTGTTACAACCTCAACAACTGAGGTAACCGATTTCGAACGGGTCCCCCTGGCTGTGGCTGTATATAACCCGAACATCACTAAGAATGTTGGAAGGCTACATGCCAGTTGCAGTCGTACAAGTCAATATAGATTTGAAACTGGCAGCGAGCGGCTAACTATCAGTATCAGTGTGAGACTACATTAGACCGATTATCTAAGTAGTGTTGGGATACGACTGCTGCCTGATGCTGCGGCCGGTGCGATTACGTAATAGCACCGCCTTACCCTCACAAACCCCACAAATCCGCGGAACATGTCGACCGAAGTCCCGTACGCTGCAGATGCAGAGATATCTCTTACATATGATGAATTGGAGGTGAAATCTCTCTCACACATGCCCATCTCCCGTGCTAAGTCAAAGCTCTTACTGATAGGTACTGAGGCTCCAATACGAAAAGGAGTTGACTTCTGCACATGTCTCTGTGCAGAGCAAATTCAACTATGCTTGGGGACTAGTCAAGAGCCCACAAAGAGACCACCAAGTCGAGGGTGTCAGGTTACTTCAAGGCAAGTTGTCTCCTCTGCAGAGAGAAGCCGTAGGCGCGCTGACATCTTTATATCCAGAGATATACAGGACTGAGCCAACTAGACGAAGAGAATGCCTTTATTATCTTGCCCTTGGCCATTATAAGATGGGGAACTACGAGGAGGCGCGACAATTCAACAGTGAGCACTCGCCTGGGCGAGTTACTTCTGATCGACATGTTCATGTTGCCTTGACTTTATCATAGGCCTGATACTGCAAAAGGAGCCTTCCAATTTGCAAGCCCAAAGCCTCGATGCACTGATTAGCCAGGCTGTTACAAAGGGTATGCTAAGATTTCTACCATCGTGCGCCGCTTCTTCAATCTTTCCTGCAGAAGGATACATCGGAATGGCTCTCGCAGGGGGCGCAGCGGCTATTGGTACGCTAATTATCGCTAATTTCATCCGTCGAGCGACCCGCCAGAATTAGCCCATCTGCGTCCTCTCGATACGATACATCATATATCTTTTCCCCATTTCGATGCACTGTAATGAGTACTCGACACTGTAATTCTGTTCCAGTGATATCCCTGACTGTGTAGTCGGATGCACCCGGGGACGGGTCCCCGACGAACTGAGCCCCTGTCATGCGCGTCAAGGTCATTATATAGATTTTATCAGGAGGCGTCCACATCATCCTTTGTGGGTTTCATGGACTACCTTCTACGCTGCAGTGAGACACCACAGCCAACTCGTTAGGTATCATACCTGTTGGAAATTGGGCCTAAGGGCCGGGCTAACGGACGTGACGGTAGACTACTAAGATTAATGTTCGAAACAAATAAATGTAAATACACGTTCGAGCTTGTATCTTCAACAATACCGATCATAACTCTTGTTGGGATGTATATACTTACGAGTCATGGGCAACATCTCAGATATTGTCCCTAATTTACGCGGAGGCGCTTCTATTGGACACCGCTACAGGACACGATTACACGTTTCAATATTCGTGTATAAGCGCCGTTACGCGCACCAGCACAGTCAGAAAGAACCTTGGACCGTGGGAAAAGGATGGATGGATGCAATAAGTCAGCTACCACGCGTCATGGTGCGTGACTCGGGGTCGGGACTTCAGGCCGAACCTCCTGTTGGAGAGCAACGCGTAGTTCCATGTGGACGCCTGCGTCAGTGTGAGCACTCTAGCATGTTTCCTCTGATAAATGCATGAGGCTCGGCTCAGATGTGGAATGGTATGACGAAGTCGATCGGCCGTCAACCCCGAAACTGAGGCCAGGGATTGGTATCATACGGGAACACGAGCACTGCTCATCTCAGGGTCGTTCAATCTTTCAGTCTCGTCATTCACCTGTGTGACATCGTGAGGACCAAAGACATGCCGACATCGGCCTCTAGTGGAATACATGATCATTTGGGCCGCGATTCACAAATCTTCTGATGTGGAGGTGGCCGTACAATAACGATTGGTATGTGTGCCTAGGATCCTCCTCGTAGAATACGACGAGCGATTTCGAGATATCCCACCCAAGTCGCGTCAAACCTGGTTTCACGGTATGTTGGATCATCGGTTCGGGCCCACATGTCAGAATCACCGCATCACCCGAAGGAGGGGGCATGTGAGCTTCCAGCATTGCATCATTGATCCTTCCCGTACTGAAGGGCCATTGAGGTGACGGCCGGCTAAGTGTATAATTGACCCTAATTTGAGCTTTACGTTCGCCTGTGATCGCTGGACTTCCATGACCGTGGAGCCCATGTAGCGCCTCTAGTTCATCCCGGCACAAGATATCCGTTTCCGTTCTATTGACGTTCAGAAGGTACAGCTGTGTCTCGGTATCCTCTTCATCGTCAAGGACGGTCCGGAGAACCTGGAGTATAGGCGTGATTCCACTCCCTCCACAGATCAGACCAATATGGCGGATGCCTGAGCGAGGGACATCTTTCCACCTTATATTTCCCTTGCCTTCCCATATGAAGGATCCAAGTGGCCCTTTAAAGTCCACAGTATCGCCAACGATGAGCTCATGGAATCCAACGGTCATTTTGCCACCAGACGGGAAGTCAGCGTTGGGGAGGTACAGTCTGGACAGTATCCATCAGCCTTGCTCTCGTCGCGGTGCGTGAAACTCACTTGACAAGGAGATCAATAGTGCCACGCTCTTCCTGTCGTGAGACTGGAGTATACGCTCGCTGGACCATTTCTCCGGTTGCCTTTCTCCGCAACCGGACAAATACATGTTGGCCCACCGGCAGCCCTAACCGCTGGTCTGGTGAATCCAGGGAAAAACGATAGATGAAGGTATCGTGCGAGACTCCCGTAATCCTGACAAGCTTAGCAGACTTCCATGTACGCCGATCGAGGAACACTGAGGATACTGAATTGCTGCTAGGTTCTTTGGCCACCAGTGGTTCGCCTTCGTCTGCTTCCAGTGTCCCGATATGGAACTTAAGGAAGGAATGAGTCCCTATGCGAACGAAGGGCCCATTTCGTACGAACCTTCCTCAACTTGACTCTCGCATCATCTGAATGAATAGCGACGAAGTCCTCCGTAGCGTCGGCTTCCCCGGCCGCCAACCAAATCGAGTCTGGGCCGCCAGGATGCTCATCAAGGAAACCTTCCCCATCGTAGACTTGCCCCTCTACGATGAAGAGCGGCTTTTTGTTCTCACCCGTTGTCAGAGACAGATATTCAGCCATCGGAATAATGCGGTTTACTTCAGGGTTGATCATGCTGACGGGATCGCGTTTCTTGGAAGCTTCGGTATTAGTGACGTCCTTATTTTGCGGTTTCGGAGCACCGAACTCGGGCGTTAGAAGGTCGTGGCCAGCGTTTTTAATTCTCTACATCGTGCGTAAATTCAGCCTGACAGATATACAGTGAAGAAATGACTACTCACTTCCATCCATCCTCCCGGCGCTGTGCCGGCAAGCGTTGGGTGCTCGAAGCGGAGGATATCAATGCCATCTTTTAACTCGTGGTGGACGGCAACACGGAACCACCAATTACTAAGGACACTCTTAGTTCTTTGACAAGTGGCGGAGATACAACAGAGAGGGCGTACTTCATCATCCCGGTAGCACTACGAGACAGGAGATATGAGTCGGGTTTCTTGGAAAATGCCGAGAACTCTGACTTACGTCCAGTACATATCTCGCGGCTGAATCCCTATACTCTGGTCTGTTGCTCTTACAACTATCGCATCGCACTTTGACAGCTCGCTAACTGGCACTGTGTATGACCAGAAACACCAGCAGCTATCCAAGGTATTAAGAGGAGAAGAACAACATCAATCAATCAACTCACAAGCTCGTATCGCGTTCGGTCAAATCGAGCTTCCCGTAAAACTCGCTCTCAAGTGCGACTTCACGGTAAAGATCCTCAGGATATACTCTGGAACGGCGGGAAGGCATGAGTAATCTACCAGGCTTGACGGGATATGGGAAGATTGGTTCACATGTTACTGATGTTCCACGTGTGACCTTGATCCAGCGAGATCTCTACTCGAGTGACTCGTCGTCCACCTCCGGAATACGCATACCCTTTGATGTCATACGATAATGGCGCTTTTGAGGGGTCCAACACCTCGTCATGATTAGGCTGAGCGATAGCGCTATTGACGTTGAGATCATCGATGCGGTAATTTGGGTTATACCACCAGTTCTTTTCGTCTCGAGCTTGTTGGGCAGTGATCTGTGTTGGCAATATTCTGTTGTCGAAGATGTGAAGCTACAGCCGAACGCGGTGTATCGTGAAGCTGGGTACGTTTCCCACAATATCAAAGCATACCCACATAATGGTGAGATTCCTGGTCGCTGACCTCAATCTTCCTTAACCATTTCACCGAGCGCCCACCAATTTGTCCAGGTATGACCACCCTTAATGGGAACCCATGATCGGGCGCCAATGCCTTCCCGTTCATTCCCCACACAATCATCATACCTTTCTCTATGCTCGACGCATTCTTCAGCGTTTGCGATGTTCCATACGGCCCATTAGGTAAATCCGTATCCGAGCCTTCGAAAACAACATACTTCGCCTTCGGGCGTATCGGACGTACGTAGTCCAGTACATCTGCCAGGTACACGCCTGTGAAAAGGCCCGTAGATATGCCCGCTGCTCCCCAGTTGAATCCTACGCTTTTCTTAACGACGTTTTGCTCTTTTCGTCTGTTCCCTGCGCAGACCAGGGTGACGGGAAGAGTGACGACCTGAAACTTGTTCTTCAGATCCTCTAGTGAAAATTCGACTTCACGCTCCACCAATCCATGAATGCGTAGTCTCCAATTTTCAGCTTGATCAACATGAGGGACTGCGCCATGATTGCGTACGTAAAAAAGGGAGGTTGGCGTGAGAAAACCGGCGGCAAAGAGTTTGTCGAGCCGTGCTTCGGAGTTGAACGGGTGTTTTCCCGTGAGTCGTACCATACTTGGCTCGCGACGGATCCATTTGTCCGGCGTGTTGGTATCGACATCGTCGACGGAAGAGGGAACTGTCGAGTCAGGAATGGGGGGAAGGTCGTGTGCAACGAAGTCAATGTCGCTGGTCTTGGCAGAAAGGATGGTCTCTTCATGGATCTTTTCATCAACGGTCTCACTTTTCGGAGAGGAAAGGGGGGAGGTGGATGTCGTGTACGCTGTGAAGCTGCTAGAATCGGTGTTCGTAGGAGTAGGACTAACTGACTGCGCGAGATATTCTGCAAAGTCAATATTGTCAGCCTTGACAGAAAAAATATCCTCCTGAGATGCTTCTTCCATAATCCCGCTTATAAGGGAGGAAGGAGGGGAAATAGACGTCGTGCACGTTATGAAGCTCCCACAATCCGTATCCGTCGAAGATACTGACTGCATGTCATCAACATCAATGCCGCCGGCCTTGAGAGAAAGAAGCATTTCATCCTGTGTTGCTTCTTCAACAGTCCAACTGGTCGGAGAAGAAGGGAAGGAAATGGATGTCGCGTGTATCATGAAGCTCCCACAATCGGTGTCCGCTGAAGTTACTGACTGCGAGTCCAACGACATTCCGCGGAGTGTGGGTTGGAAGTTTGGATGAAGTTAAATTGGTAGAGGAATAATACAAGGGGCTCAGCGACACGACTGTCTTGTCGCACCTGGCATCG
>WNFI01237807.1_pt1 | contig 15067 bp, 9 predicted proteins | sample 5400471 | NCBI WGS metagenome assembly WNFI01 (sample SAMN13153348, study PRJNA577476) | soil metagenome | isolation source: 100 cm saprolite on Douglas fir-dominated hillslope | place: USA:California | collected 2013-09-17
TGCCCGGCACGCCGGTGCGCAAGCTCGTGATGAACGACGTCGGCAGCGTGATTCCCAAGGCGGCGATCGTGCGCATCGGCCTCTACGTCGGCCGCGAGCCCGTGTTCGATTCGTTCGAAGCGCTCGAGGCGGCGATGCGCAGCGTGAGCCCGTTCGGCGAGCTCACGGACGAGCAGTGGCGCCACCTCGCCATCCACGTCGCGGGCCGCGACGAGCACGGCAAGTGGCGCTTCCGCTACGACCCGGGGATCGGGAAGAACTTCCACGCCGTGCCGCCGGCCGATCTCGATTTTCGTCCCTACTGGAACAAGGTGCCCGGCCCGGTGCTCGTCATCCGGGGCGAGAATTCGGACCTGCTTCTCGCCGAGACGCTCGAGGAGATGCGACAGCGCCCGCACACCGAGGCGATCGTCATCCCACGCACCGGGCACGCGCCCATGCTCATGGACGACGCCCAGGTGGGGGCGGTCCGCCGCTTCCTCCTCGGCTAGAGCGATGGCGCGAGACGCCGGCGCCTACGACGCGCTCATCGTCGGCGCCGGGCACAACGGCCTCGTCTGCGCCTGCTACCTCGCGGCGGCGAAGCTGCGCGTGTGCGTGGTCGAGCGCCGCGCGGTCGTCGGCGGCGCCGCGGTCACCGAGGAGTTTCATCCGGGCTTCCGCAATTCCACCGCGTCCTACACGGTGAGCCTTCTCCATCCGAAGGTGATCCGCGACCTGCGGCTCGCCGAGCACGGGCTGAGGATCGTGGAGCGTCCGTTTTCCAATTTCCTGCCGCTTGATGATGGAGGCTACATCAAGGTCGGCGGTGGCCTCGAGGCGACGCAGCGCGAGGTGGCGCGATTCTCCGTGCGCGACGCCGAGCGCCTCCCGGAGTATTACCGGCGGCTCGACGTCGTCGCCGACGTGCTGCGCGACCTCTTGCTCGAGACGCCGCCCAATGTCGGCGGCGGCCTGCCGGAGCTTTTCCAGGCATGGAAGACGGGCCGCGCGGTGAACCGCCTGCCGCTCGCCGCCAAGCGCGACGTCCTCGACCTCTTCACCGTCTCGGCGGGCGACTGGCTCGATCGCTGGTTCGAGTCCGATCCGATCAAGGCGGTGCTCGGCTTCGACAGCGTCGTCGGCAACTTCGCCAGTCCCTACACGCCGGGCTCCGCTTACGTGCTGCTGCACCACGTCTTCGGCGAGGTGAATGGCAAGCGCGGCGTCTGGGGCCATGCGATCGGCGGCATGGGTGCGATCACGCAGGCGATGCGCCGCGAGGCAGAGGCGCGCGGCGTCGAGATCCGCACGGGGCGCGGTGTCGCGCGCATCCTCGCCGCCGACGGACGCGTTCGCGGTGTGGCTCTCGACGACGGATCCGCGATCGCGGCGCGATGCATCGTCTCGAACGCGCATCCGCGCATGCTGCTCGACTGGCTTCCGGAGGAGCAGGGCGAGTGGCGAAACGCATTCGCGGGCTACCAGTCCGAGTCGGCGACCTTTCGCATGAACGTCGCTCTCGCGGAGCTGCCGGACTTCAGCGCGCTTCCGGGGCGCGAAGCGCAGCCGCACCACGGGGCGGGGATCATCCTCGCCCCCTCGCTCGCGTTCATGGACCGTGCGTATTCGAGCGCCCGGGAACGCGGCTGGTCGCCGGAGCCGATCGTCGAGATGCTCATTCCCAGCACCGTCGATGATTCCCTGGCGCCGCCGGGAAAGCACGTCGCCAGCCTCTTCTGCCAGCACTTCCGGTACGCGCTGCCCGGGGGGCGGGCCTGGGATGCCGAGCGCTCGGGCGCGGCCCAGGCTGTCGTGGATCAGGTGAGCCGCTTCGCGCCCAATTTCAAGTCGTCCATCGTTGGGCAGCGGGCACTCTCGCCCCTCGACCTCGAGCGCGAGTTCGGCCTCGTTCGGGGCGACATTTTCCACGGCAAGCTCACCTTGAACCAACTTTTCAGCGCTCGGCCCGTACTTGGTTATGCGGACTACCGCCTGCCGCTCAAGGACCTGTACTTGTGCGGTTCGGGAGCGCATCCCGGAGGGGGCGTCACGGGAGTGCCGGGGCACAACGCGGCACGCGAAATCCTTCGCGACAATCGGCGTGGACGGTGACCATCCCCAGGAGGGCCCATCTGCAGGATTTTCCGTTGTCCGGCGTTGGGACAGGGCATACTATCGATGGGGAACCGGCGCATCGCCGGGTCGGGGATTCTGATCCAGGGGGTTGAAATGTCGTTCCATTTCCTCGCGAAGAGATTCGCGCGCCTGTTCGCATTCGTCGCGGTCATGGGCACCGCCCTTTTCGCCGAAGCGCAGACCCCGCCGATAGTGAGCGCGTTCTTTTCGCCCCCGGCGATTGCGCAGGGTGGCTCTTCAACCCTGGTCATCTCGATCTACAACGCGGACTCCAACCTCCTCACCGCCGGGACGATCGCGTCCTACACGTACTCGCCGCTGGTCAACGCGGGCACCTTTTCGACCTATGGGTGCGCAGGAACCGTGACCGCGACGGCGGGAACGAGCGGCATGTCCCTCCTGGGCGAATCCCTCGCGGGTTTCACCTCCTGCACCATCTATATCGACCTTAACCCGCCGGCTGCGGGCACGTACAGCACGACGTTTGCCGCGGGCGCATTCACCGGGCTGATCGTGACGACGCCCGTGAGCAATGCTGCGTACGGTCCCTCGACCCTGACCGTAATTCCGCCAATTGTCGTCGCCAACACGGGCGATAGCGGCTCGGGATCGCTGCGCGCCGCGATCACCCTGTCCAACCAGAACTGCAATGTGTCCGGCCTCACTCCCACTTTCAATATTCCGGGGGCTGGGCCGCATATCATCAAGCCGATCACGCAGCTTCCCGCGATCACGTGCGACGGCGTCGTCATCGACGGCTATACCCAGCCTGGGTCATCGCCCAATTCCAGCGCGACGGGCCCGAACAATGCGGTGATTCAGATCGGCATCGATGGCAGCGCTTGTCCGGCTTGCAACGGCCTCATCCTGGCTCCGATCGGCGCGTCCAGGCTGGCGGTACCCGATCCGGGGAACGCCGCCGCCAAGTCTCTCGGAGGAGGGGCCGCCATCAGGGGCATTGCGATCTACTCTTTCCCAGGCGACGGCGTTGTCGTGAGCCCTTCCTACTCGAGCGGTTTCTTGTTCGGGAACTACATCGGCACCAACCCGGGGGGGGCGCCGCTCGGCAACGGCGGAAACGGCGTGAACTTCACGTCCGGTGGTGGCGCGGTCGGCGGCACCAGTGCCGGCGACTACAACGTGATCGCGAACAATGGCGCCAATGGAGTGTTCCTCAAGACAAACAACATTCCGATCCTCGGCAACGCGATCTTCCTCAACGCCGGGCGTGGCATCGACCTGAACGGCGCTGCTCCAACCATCGACCACTGCGATGTCGACGGCTTGCAGAACTACCCCGTCATTACGTCGGCGGTCCTCAGTGCCGGATTCCTCACCATCACCGGCACCTTCGTCAGCGTCGATGGCTTGACCTACCACCTGGGGCTGTTCTCGAACAGCCCCTCCGACCGGGCGAGCAATCGTGGTGGCCGCTCTTTCCTGGGCTCGACTCCCGCCGCAACAGGGACTCCTCCCGGATCCTGCGCCACGCCGTGGAGCGTTACGGTGCCGTACGCGGGCGTTGCCGGCGATACCATCACCGCGACCGCGACGAGTCCTTCCAATAGCACGAGCTGGTTCTCCGCTGAAACAGCGGTCACCCTGGCGCCGATCAGCTGCTATACGTTCGACTCGATCGCGGCGATGGGCGGCGGAGCGGTCGGCGGCTCTTCGGCCGTTACGATGATCGCCCCTCCCGGAAGCAGCGTGCAGTTGAACGCATTTTGCGTTGGGCCCGCCGCGACCTTCGTTTGGAGCACTTCGCAGACAGGGTCGTCCATCAGCGTCACGGCCCCGGCGGCGGGAGGAAGCACTCGGTTTACCGTCACCGGCACTTCGGCCAACGGACAGGGAACGGCCACGGTGGATGTCAACGGTGCGCTGGCGGGCACTCCGCTTTGCACGCTGACCTCTTCGCCAGCGATTCCGATCCCCGCAGCGACGGACACCTCACCGTTCACGGTGACCGTGACCTGCTCGCCCGCGGCGACGTCTTACACCTGGTCGAACTCCGGCAGTGCCCAGTTGCAGACGGGCCAGGGAACCGCCACCGCGACCTACCAGCTCTATTCGCCCAATCCGGGCTCCGGCTATACCGTAGCCCTGACGCCCACGAACGCAGCGGGGCAAGGACCGGATGCGACTCTCATCGCCTGGGTCGATCCGCTCACGGTCTCGCCCGCATCGCTCACTTTCCCGGCGACCAACGTCGGCTCGCAGAGCGTTGCGCAGTCCATCACGATCAACAATTCCAGCAACTACTACATCGCGCCCATTTCGAGCTTCACGACGACGGGACCATTCGTATTCGTCAACAATTGTCTCGGGAGTATCGGACCGGGAACCAGTTGCACGGTCGACGTGACGTTCGCGCCCACCGTTGCCGGAACGGGCGAAACCGGGTCGGCGGTATTGGTTTATCCGTTCGCAGGCACGCAAACGCGCACCGTGGCATTGTCTGGCAATGCCCTCGCGACCGCCCCGGGCGCGCCGACGATCGGCGTGGCAACAGCGGGCAACGGGCAGGCGACTGTGACCTTCACGCCTCCCACGAACACCGGTGGTGTGCCGATTACCGGCTACACGGTGACCTCCAGTCCAGGCAACCTCACCGCCACGGGCGCTGGGTCGCCCATCACGATCACCGGCTTGACCAACGGCGCGACGTACACGTTCACTGTGACGGCCACCAATTCGGTTCCGCTGACCGGCCCCGCTTCGGCGGCCTCGAACGCGGTCACTCCCGTGACCCTTCCGGGCGCTCCGATCATCGGCACGGCGACGGGTGCCAACGCACAGGCGACGGTGAGCTTCTCGCCGCCGTCAAGCAACGGTGGCTCGGCCATCCTCGGCTACACGGCGACCTCGAGTCCGGGAGGCTTCACGGCGAGCGGCGCGGCATCGCCCCTCGCTGTCACGGGGCTCGCGAACGGCACCAGCTACACCTTCACGGTGACGGCGACCAATGCCGTTGGCACCGGTCCCGCTTCGGCAGCCTCGAACGCGGTCATCCCCGTGACCCTTCCGGGCGCTCCGATCATCGGAACTGCGACCGCTGGCAACACACAGGCGACGGTGAATTTCTCGCCGCCGACAAGCAATGGCGGCTCGGTCATCACGAGCTACACGGCGACCTCGAGCCCGGGAGGTTTCACGGCGACCGGAGCGGCGGCGCCCCTCACAGTCACGGGCCTCACGAACGGCACCACCTATACGTTCACGGTCACGGCGACCAATGCGGTCGGACCCGGTCCGGCCTCGGCGGCCTCGAACGCGGTCACGCCCGCGACCATTCCTGGCGCTCCGATTATCGGCACGGCGACGGGTGCCAACGCACAGGCGACGGTGAGCTTCTCGCCGCCGTCGAGCAACGGCGGCTCGGCCATCACGAGCTACACCGCGACCTCCAGTCCGGGAGGTTTCACGGCGACCGGCGCCTCATCGCCGCTGACGGTCAGTGGATTGACCAACGGCACGAGCTACGTCTTCAAGGTCGCGGCCACCAACGCGGTTGGCACCGGGCCGCTGTCGGCCGCATCGAACGCGGTCACGCCGATCGCGGGAATTCCTTCCGCGACGGTGACGCCGACGACCCTGTCGTTCGCGCCCCAGACGGTGCTCACGGCGAGTCCTGCCCAGACGGTGACCCTCGTCAACAACGGACCGGGGGCGCTTGCCATCGCCTCGATCCTGACGAGCGGCGACTTCGCGTTCACTACCGCGTGCCCGGCTTCGCTCGCCGCACTGGCGACGTGCACCATCAGTGTGACTTTCACGCCGCTGGTCACCGGAGCTCGCACAGGCGCCTTGACCATCTCGAGCAGTGCGAGCGGCAGCCCGAATGTGGTCGCCTTGAGCGGAACCGGACAAGCGGTCCCGTTCCCGGACATCCTGGTCCAGCCCGGCGTGAACGAGTTCAGCGGGCAGGCAATCGGCACCGAGAGCGCGGTACAGATCATCACAGTGAACAACACCGGCACGGCGCCGCTCACGCTCGGCACGATCGACACGACGCTCGCCGACTTCGTCATCAAGCCCGCGTCAGTGGCGGCAGGACGTACTTGCGGCACCACGCTCGCGCCCGGAGCTTCGTGCGACGTCGCAGTCGCCTTCCATCCCACGGCCGAGGGCATCCGTGACGGTCAGCTGCGCGTCGTCAACGATGCGAACGGTTCAGCGACCGTCCGCGTCGTGGGGCGCGGGATCGTCACCGCGCCGGTGCGCCAGCTCGGCATGGTCGGCCAGCTCGACTTCGGATCGCAGGCGGTAGGCACCACGAGCGCGGGCCAGTCACTCGTCATCACCAACAATACGGCGAGCCCGGTATCGATCACCGGATTGGACGCGAGCGGCGACTTCTCGGTCTCCAACGCCTGCGCGACCGTCGCGGCCAACGCCACCTGCACTGTGCTGGTGACCTTCCACCCGAGCGCGCTGGGCACGCGGGCCGGAGCGGTTACCATCCACGTGCTGGCGGACTCGGTGCCCTACACGGTCACGCTGAGCGGTACCGGCGTCCCCAACCCGCTGCCCGCGATCAGGCTGTCCGCCACGGCGCTGGGCTTCGGGAATGTCATCTACGGTGACCACTCCACGCAGGGCGTCACGCTCAGCAACATCGGCACGGCGCCGTTGGCGGTGCTCAGTATCGTCGAGTCGGGAAACTCGGACTTCATGTTGTCTAACGCCTGCCCCGCGACAGTCGCGCCCGGCGTGACGTGCAATCTGGGCGTCACCTTCGCGCCGCACGCCATAGGAGCGCGGTCGGGCACGATCACGGTCAACAGCAACGCCGCGGGAAGCCCGCACAGCGTCAGCCTCTCGGGCTCGGGCTGCAGATACTTTTCCCCCGCCGCGGCGCGGTTCTTCCTGACGAGTTGCTGAAATTGACCCGAGGCTCCGGCGGTGGCCGATGAATCGATGAAATCGCGAAGGGCACCAACAGGTGCCGACCCCGCGGGCGGGGCCATCACGCGCCCGCGTTGCGCCTCAGGGCGTCCAGCGCGGCGGTATCTTCGCGATGAAGGCGTCGACTCCGATGCGCGCGATGTCATCGGCCATGTTGGTCGCAATGGTGCGCGAGGCGTCCTCGTAGGCAGCGCGCATTCCCGTCTCGAGCTGACGATAGAACAACGCCTTGCCGAGGGCCAGGACCTTGCGCGGCTTCGAGGCGAGGTTGCTGGCAAGCTCGCGCGCGGCTTCCATCAGGCGGTCGTGGGGCACCACGCGGTTGACGAGTCCCCAGTCGAGGGCGAGCGGCGCCTCGATGAAATCGCCCGTGAAGAGCATCTCGGCGGCGCGTTTGCGCGCGACGTTGCGCGAGAGGGGCACGGCGGGCGTGGAGCAGAAGAGGCCCAGGTTGATTCCGGACGCGGCGAAGCGCGCGTTCTCCGAAGCCACCGCGAGGTCGCATTGCGCGACCAGCTGGCAGCCGGCCGCGGTCGCGATGCCGTTGACCGCCGCGATCACGGGCTGCGGCAGCGAGATGAGCTTCTGCATCATCGCGCTGCAGGAGGCGAAGAGGGCCTCGATTCGGGCCGGATCGCTGGCGCGCATCTCCTTAAGGTCGTGGCCCGCACAGAACGCGCGCCCGGCGCCGGTGAGAATCAGAACGCGCACGGTTTCGTCCGCCGCAAGCGCGTCGAGCTCGCGATGCAGCGCTTCCAGCAGCTCGCCCGAGAGAGCATTGAACTGCTTCGGCCGGTTCAGCGTGACGACCGCGACGTGCCCGTCGACAGCGCTCGCCAGGACGGGGCCTCCCGCGGTTTCGTGCGCCCGATCATTCATTAGTCGATTATCCTACGCCCAGAACAACTCCAACGCCGGGATGACATGAGACAACGCAGGTTCCTCGCGAAAGTCGTACCCGCCACGCTCCTCGCGGCACTCCTCTCCAGCGCCGCGCACGCCGACGAAGCCGCGCTCGAGCGCGCGCGCAAGGCGCTCGCGGCGGGAAATCCGAAGCAGGCCTACAGCGAGCTCGAGCCGCTGCAGTCGCAGATGTCGGGGACGCCGGAGTACGACTACCTTCTCGGCGTCTCGGCGCTCGACAGCGGGCGCATCGACGAAGCGATCATCGCCTTCGAGCGCGTGCTCGCCCTCATCCCGAACCACGCGGGCGCGCAGATGGACCTCGCGCGCGCCTACTACGCCGCCGGATCGTTCGACCTCGCGGAAGCCGCGTTCGAGAAGCTGCGCGCGGCCAACCCGCCGCCCGCGGCGCAGCAGGCCATCGAGCGCTACCTCGAGGCGATCCGCAACCGCAAGCGCCAGACGCAGGCCGGCGGCTCCGCTTACGGCGAGCTCGGCCTCGGGTTCGACTCGAACCTCACCGGCGTTCCCGCGGATTTCGGCGCGGCCGCCCAGCAGTCGTTCAATCTCTCCGGAATCCAGCCCACGGGCAACTCGCTCAAGCGCCACGCGGGATTCGCCCAGGGCGCCATTGGCGGTGAATATGACCGGCCTCTCGGGCGCGGCTGGAGTGTCTTCGCCGGCGGCGAGGCGCGTGGCCGCGCTTACCTGCGCGAATCGGATTTCAACCTCGTCGCGGGCGAAGTCCGTGCCGGTGGCGCCCTCAACGACGGCCAGAACCAATGGCGGGCGACGGCGAGCTTCGCGCCGTTCCGGCAGAAGGGCGCCGCGCCGGGCGATCCGCAACCGACCAACGATCGGCGCATGGGCGGAGTCAACCTCGATTGGCGGCGCGCCCTCGACACCAAAACCCAGGTCGGCCTCGGGCTGCAGGTCAATGATGTGCGCTTCCCGCGCAACCAGATCGAGAATTTCGACCAGGCGTACCTCTCGGCCTCGTGGCTGAGGAGTTTCGAGCGCAAAGGGGTGCCGATGATCTACCTCACCGCCTTCGCGACCGCGGACCACGCGCGCCACTCGTTCGAGAACGGCGTCTCGGGCACCTCGACAAAGAGCAAGAACCTGGGCGGGTTGCGCAGCTACCTGCAGTACTCGATCAACCCCAAGCTGCAGGTCTTCAACGGGCTGGGGGCGATCTATCGCCGCGACCGCGACGATTTCGCCCGCTCCACCGAGATCCAGCACGGGCACGACTGGTACGCGGAGGCGAGCCTCGGCCTTGCATGGCAGTTCCGTGACAAGTGCGCGCTGCGCTTCCAGGTCGCGTATTCGCAGAACGCCTCGAACATCGACATCTACGACTTCAACCGCACCGAGATCTCCTCCGTGATCCGTTGCGAGATGAACTAGCCTGGAGAGCGCCATGACCACCAACGGCCGCACTATCGCGATCCGCATCCTCCTGGCCGCGCTCGTGGCCGCGCCGTGCACGGTTCTCGCGGCCGCCGGCGAATTCACGTTCGTGGTCGGGGAGGTGACGCTCACCAAGGCGAACGGCCAGCGCTCGACGCCCACCCGAGGCACGCCGGTGGACGCAGGCGACCGCATCATCACCGGCGCCAACGGCATGGCGCAGCTCACCATGGTCGACCAGGCGCGCCTGTCGCTGCGGCCCGCCACGCAGTTCCAGATCGAGGCCTATCCCGACAAGCGCGACTCCAATGAGGGCGCGATCCTGAGCCTCCTGAAGGGGACGCTGCGCACGTTCACCGGCCTCATCGCATCGGCCAACCGCGACAAGTACGTGATGAAGACGCGCGTGGCGACGGTCGGCATCCGCGGTTCCGGCAACATCCTCTACGCCTGCGAGGGCAAGGAGTGCGATGAGAGCGTCGCCGGCAGCACGCAATCCGAGGGCGGCATCACCGTCAACCACACCATCGAGGGCAGCCACGCGATCACCAACATTCTTGCCGACCGGCCGGGCCTGCCGGCACAGCAGGGCGGGGCTACGACTCTGATCACCGGTCCCGGCCAAACCGTGCTGGTCGCCGGCAACCAGCCGCCGCGCTACATCCCGACGCCGCGCTTCATCGCCGACGTCGCGACCAACATGACCGCGACCAAGGCGACGAGCACCACAGCGACGGCCACAGGCGAGACGCGCGACTTCGCACCGAGCGACACGCAGGCGTTGCCCGCGACCCAGCAAGCGACCACGACGGTCTTGGGCAACAACGGCCTGGGCTTCGTGAACGATATCGACGCCACCGCCAACCTCGTCGCGGACCCGGTGAGGCTGCGCGACATCGTCATCGTGAACGGCGCGCCGTTCTCCGGGCAGGCCACCGAAGGGCAGCTGCGCTCCGATGGCAACGACTTCCGCGGCTACACTGCGTATGCCGGCTCGGGATCGGGGATCGCGCCCGGGATCGCTGGCGGCACGCCCACGAACGGCAGCACTGTCAATGTAGACGGCGTCGGCATCTCAATGGGGCGCTGGGACGGCGCGACCCTCAGCTTTTTCGGCGCAGGCGGCGGCGGCGCAAGCCTGGGCAGCATCCATTGGATCGTGGCGCCCTCCGGCTATCCCACTTACCTGTCCGACGTCCTCACGGGCAGCGCGGTCTACAACCTCGTGGCCTCGACGTCGCCGACGAACCAGAACGGCACCGCCGGGACGCTCGGCTCGGCGCAGATCAACGCTAACTTCTCGGCGCGCACCCTCAACATGAACCTCGCCGTTTCCGTTCCCGCCGCCGGCGGCAATGCGGGCGGATCGTGGCAGCTCGCGGCGAGCAGCGTGCCGTTCACGCTCAACTCGTTCTTCGCGACGACCGGCGATCGCCTCGTGATCACCAACGGCAGCGGGCAGAATTCGCGCGATAACGCGAATCTTGCGGGCAGCATCGAAGGCAGTTTCGTCGGCAATGGGCTCTCTGCGGCGATCCTGGGCTTCGGCATCGCCGACCAGACGTCGACGAACAGCGCGAACTGGAACAACGTGAGCGGCGTTGCCGCGCTTGCCGGCCCGCGCCAGGACGGCGGCGCGCCCTATCGCGAAGGGCGCGTGTCGGATGCGCTCGGCAACCTCGCCGACTTCATTCGCAGCTACGCCATCACCGACCGTCCCGACGAGGTGACGGTGGACGCACAGGGGCGCGTCACGTCGTTCGTCGCGCCCTTCAAGCCGATCGGCACGCGCACGACCTACACCCTCGGGTCGGCGCAGGTCGTCGAATCCGGCCTCGATCCGGAAACGGGCATGGTGTGGGGGCGCTGGGGGGGCGGCACGGCGACCATTTCGGGCAATGGCCTCAACCAGCAGGTGGACCTGGCGTCGCGCTACGTGCATTACATCTTCGCCGGCCAGCAGGCGGGCCCCGTGGCGTTGCCACTCACAGGCACCGCTGCTTACGACGTGATCGGCTCGACGCGCCCGACCGACGGTTTCGGCCGCGTCGGCACTCTCGGCTCGGCGAGCCTCAACGCCAATTTCACGGCGCGCACGGTCGATGCCTCGGTCAACATCTCGATCAACAGCCAGACATGGACCGGGACCGCCAACGGCATGCCGATCTATCGCGACCAGTACTTCTCCGCGTACAGCGGCACCGTGAGCGGCCTGCCCAACCCGGCGCCGCTGGTGATCGGGTGCTCGCCCAGCTGCGGCTCGGGCGCAGGCGGCAGCCTCGACGGCTTCTTCACCGGACGCACCGGGCAGCGCGCGGGGATGATGTACAACCTCGGCGGCAACTCCGGGGCGATCGCCTTCGGCCGACGCGGCGGCTGAGGGCCCCTCTCCGGGAGTGTCTGGGTATCCGGACACTCCCCGGTAAATAGCGAATTCTTAGGGGCTTTTGTCATGGCCGCGCCTTGCCGGGGCGTGGACGCCGGGTTAGCATTCGCCCTCCAATGACCGGCGAGACCATCCTCGAGACCCGCGGCCTCACGAAGGAGTTCAAGGGCTTCGTCGCGGTCGACAACGTCGACCTGAAGGTCGCCCGCGGCACCATCCACGCGTTGATCGGCCCGAACGGCGCGGGCAAGACGACCACGTTCAACCTGCTCACCAAGTTCCTGCAGCCCACGCGCGGGACCATGTTCTTCAACGGCGAGGACATCACGCGCGACAAGCCCGCCGACGTCGCGCGCCGCGGCGTGATCCGCTCGTTCCAGATCTCGGCGGTGTTTCCCAACCTGACCGTGCTCCAAGCGCACGCTCGAGATCGCCACCACGCTCGCGATGGAGCCGGAGCTGATGCTCCTCGACGAACCCACCGCCGGCATGGGGCATGAGGACGTCGACCGGGTAAAGAACCTCATCAAGGAAGTCGCCGCGGGACGCACGGTGCTGATGGTGGAGCACAACATGAGCGTGGTCTCGGGAATCTGCGACCGCATCACGGTGCTCCAGCGCGGGGCGGTTCTCGCGGAGGGCCCCTATGCGGAGGTCTCGGCGAACCCGCAGGTGATGGAGGCCTACATGGGGAGCGCACATGGCTGACGAGGTCCTGCGCATCGCCAACCTGCACTCGTGGTACGGCGAGTCGCACGTGCTCCACGGCGTGGACTTGACGGTGCGCAAGGGCGAGGTGGTCACGCTCCTCGGGCGCAACGGCGCGGGGCGCACCTCGACGCTCAAGTCGGTCCTCGGGCTTGTCGGGCGGCGCACGGGCTCGATCGTCGTCAACGGGACCGAGACCGTCGACTGGCCCACGTACCGGATCGCGCACCTGGGAATCGGCTACTGTCCCGAGGAGCGCGGCATCTTCTCGAGCCTCTCGGTCGAGGAGAACCTGATCCTTCCGCCGGAGATCGCCAAGGGCGGCATGAGCGCCGCCGAGATATACGAGATGTTTCCCAACCTGCGCGAGCGCCGCAAGACCGCCCAGGGCACGAAGCTCTCCGGCGGCGAGCAGCAGATGCTCGCCATGGCGCGGATCCTGCGCACCGGCGCCAACCTCCTGCTCCTCGACGAGATCACGGAGGGATTGGCGCCGGTCATCGTGCAGGCGCTGGGGCGCATCATCATCAAGCTCAAGGAGCGCGGCTTCACCATCGTCCTGGTGGAGCAGAATTTCAGGTTCGCGGCGCCGCTCGCGGACCGTCATTACGTCATGGAGCACGGCAAGATCGCGGCGTCGTTTCCGGCTTCGGAGCTGGAAGCGAAGACGCAAATGCTTCACGAGTACCTGGGTGTCTAGTTCATCGATTCTCTAGAGGAGTGATCGCAATGAAACTGAAATGGAAGACATTGGCCGCGGCCACGGCCCTGGCGCTTTCGGCCGGCGCGAACGCCCAGATTTCGGGCAACGTCGTCAAGATCGGAGTCATGAACGACCAATCCGGGACCTACGCCGACATCGCGGGCCCGGGATCGACGCTCGCCGCGAAGATGGCGGTCGAGGATTTCAAGGCGAAGGAGAAGGGGCTCAACGTGGAGGTGGTGTTCGCCGACCACCAGAACAAGGCGGATGTGGGCTCCCAGATTGCCAACAAGTGGTACGACGCCGACGGCGTGGACGTGATCGTGGACGTGCCGACCTCGTCGGTGGCGCTCGCCATCAACCAGATCACGAAAGACAAGGGCAAGGCCTTCCTCGTGTCGGGCGCGGCCACTTCCGACCTGACCGGCAAATCCTGCTCGCCCAACACCATCCACTGGACCTATGACACGTGGATGCTCGCCAACGGCACGGGCACCGCGATCGTGAAGACCGGCGGCGACACCTGGTTCTTCCTCACCGCGGACTACGCCTTCGGCCACGCGCTCGAGCGCGACACCGAGGCGGCGGTGATCAAGGCCGGCGGCAAGGTGCTGGGCAAGGTGCGTCATCCGTTCCCGTCCGCCGACTTCTCCTCGTTCCTCCTTCAGGCGCAGGCGTCGAAGGCCAAGGTCATCGGGCTCGCCAACGCGGGCGCCGACACCACCAACGCCATCAAGCAGGCGTCGGAATTCGGCATCGTCAAGGGCGGCCAGAACCTAGCGGGCATGCTGGTGTTCCTCTCCGACGTGCACGGACTGGGCCTGGACAAGGCGCAGGGGCTCATCTTCACCGAGTCCTGGTATTGGGACCTGAACGACCAGACGCGCGCCTGGACCAAGCGCTTCGTGGCGCAGAACGGCGGCAAGTATCCGACGATGGTGCAGGCCGGCGTCTACTCGGCGGTGCTGCACTACCTGAAGGCGGTCGCGGCGCTGAAGAGCGACGACGGCACGAAGGTCATCGCCAAGATGAAGGAAATGCCCACCGACGACCCGCTCTTCGGCAAGGGCACGGTCCGCGCCGACGGCCGCAAGATCCACCCGGCCTATCTCGTGGAAGTGAAGAAGCCTTCGGAGTCGAAGGGCCCATACGACTACTACAAGGTGCGCTCGACGATTCCAGCAAGCGAGGCATTCCGCCCGATGGAGCAGGGCGATTGCCCGTTGGTGAAGAAATAGCAGCCAAGGCGTAGGACGATGTTCGACATTTCGATACCGGCGCTCTCGGGCCAGCTTCTCATCGGCCTGATCAACGGGTCGTTCTACGCCCTCCTTTCCCTCGGGCTCGCGGTCATCTTCGGGCTCCTCAACATCATCAACTTCACGCACGGCGCGCAATACATGATGGGCGCGTTCGTCGCGTATTTCCTGCTGAACCAGTGGGGAGTGGGCTACTGGTGGGCGCTCGCGCTGGTTCCGCTCGCGGTCGGCGCCACGGGCGTCCTCATCGAGCGCCTCATGCTTTCGCGCCTCTACAAGCTCGACCACCTCTACGGGCTGCTGCTCACCTTCGGCCTGGCGCTCATCTTCGAAGGTGCGTTCCGATTCAAGTTCGGCTCCGCGGGAATGCCGTACGCGATGCCGGAGAGCCTCACCGGAGGCTACGCCCTGGGCTTCATGTACCTGCCTGTGTACCGCGCATGGGTGATCTTCGCTTCGCTGGCGATCTGCCTGGGCACCTGGTTCCTGATCGAGCGCACCAAGCTGGGGGCGTACCTGCGCGCGGCGACCGAGAACCCGACGCTTGTCCAGGCCTTCGGCGTCAACGTGCCGCGCATGATCACGCTCACATACGGTTTCGGCGTGGGCCTCGCCGCGCTCGCCGGCGTATTCGCCGCGCCGATCTACCAGGTGAGCCCGCAGATGGGG
>WNFI01098642.1_pt1 | contig 15065 bp, 18 predicted proteins | sample 5400471 | NCBI WGS metagenome assembly WNFI01 (sample SAMN13153348, study PRJNA577476) | soil metagenome | isolation source: 100 cm saprolite on Douglas fir-dominated hillslope | place: USA:California | collected 2013-09-17
GAATTGTTCATCACATACCTTAGCGTCGTTGAGAGCATCAATCATTTCATTGAGCTAGGCTATCGTGATCTGCTGGTAGAGAGATGCATCGCGAACGTGCATGGATCCCTTCTCAAGGAATGCTTTAGCTTCTTCCCCGCTTATGTGAGCGGGACCTCCTGGGAACCTTCTCAGGCTTTGAGCCACGGCGAAGAAAGCTGAGAAGACAGCGATTAGAGCAGAGATGGTGACCATGATGAACTCTTGATGTACTGCTGAGGAGGATAAACGACTAGAAGAGCAAGTGTTATGGAACGCTGCCAAGGCCCCCGGCCTTTCTTCCCTTATATATCCCAGATGGGATCAGCTGGGGTGACAAAATAAATAAGGCCAACGCATCATCGCCGATACACGCAATGGATAGCCCAGTGAAGGCTGTTAGCCTCTAGCCAATGCCTGAAATGATCTACGACGGGTACGGTTCATACCCTCAAACTCAAAGCGGTGACAGCAAGAAGATCCAGAGACCCTTGATCGTGGAATTCGCAACCATGCAGAAACTAAGTCGAGCATTGAGCGCTTCCTGGTAGCGAAGCACAATTTGATTGGGCATCGCACTTGTAATTCGGGTCCAAGTCCGCCCTCTCCGCTTTCCGCGCACTCGCTGACCCGACGGAAGCGGAAACATTTTGTAGACGGATTTTGCCCCTCGTGCATGGGGAAAGTCAAGCAGTTCTGCTACCATCTTTGATGACGCAAAAGTAGAGCCACCATCGCAAGTGTCCGTCTTGCTCCCCGACGATCGGATACGATGTTGAAGCGTGTACTCTGGTTAAGAAAATCGATTAACAGGTTCGCCGGAGGAAGCAGTAGGCAAATTGCCGTGCAGTCGATCGAGTCAGCCTTAACCTCGCGCTTCGTGTGGTCTCCTGGTGACGGTGAGGCACACGAGCAGATAATTAAGCTGAATGTGGACAGGGGGTGCTGGAGATGTGTGAGTTGATGGCCAGATACCAAATGGGGTAATCGATGCGACATGTGGGTGGCATGAGTTTGGTACAAGCAGGCTTCAGAAAAGAGTAATAAGGGTGGTGCTGGTAATCGACCTTCCACAGAATATATCAGGTAAGCAGGGATATATGTAGGGTGCAGTCGTCTTGCTTCGCACTACCAGATTGATGTGTTGCTGGACGAAGAAATGACAGAGATAGGAAACGTGAGTCTAGAAGCTGTGTGCCGAGGTGCTTAACGGGATCTTGAAGGAGGGGTGAGGAAGGCAAGAACGCGATAACGACTGAAGGATAGTAGGGACTTGGCCAACAAGGGACCAAAATTGCATCTATTAGGTTCCGTGTGTCTCGATAATTTAACAGGAATTAAACTTAGGAGATAAATCAAACTGTGAGTGTTGTCTGGTGCCGCGAGTCAATGGGCACCGAGGGTGTTTCGTCGGAAGGTAAGATACTTGGAACGGCCAATGTCCGTGCTGAATCGCCAGTCCCGCGTCCTGTACGTTCTAGATTGCCATCCGTGAGTTCGTAAGCTGGTTTGTAGATTAGAGGTCCTGGTTCCGAAGTTGAATTCGGCCTGGTCACGCATTTCACCTGCAGAGCAGGGTTCGGGTATGTATTATGCGTTGAACCTAACGAAGTGTACCTTACCGACTATGATGAAAAGGTGCGGGGATGATCTAATCAAGGACATCATGCTCACCCTAGGTCATATAACGGACAATACGGCACTTTGAAGCATCGAAGAAAGGCCCAAACATCATGATACGTCCAGTTGATGATCGGGTGAACCCTTTGGAGGGCCGGCCAACCACGATCCGTGGGATTCACAAAACCCAGCTTAGCTGATAAACAGAGAAGCCATGGTGACTAAGTGTAATGCACGGGCTAGATATGCCGTTTCTGATCACCCACCTCCATGAGGATCATTCCGTCGGGTTCCAATGAACATAGCCTTCACACCGTGTCCTGGCGTCACACCGGAAATGGACTTAGGTCTCGTGCAACTGATGAGGTCATTGTCAAAGTATGACGAGAGTCCAAGGTATGCAGCAAGTGCATCTTTCATCGGTCCTCCAACGCGCACAAGGTCGAGGTCGTATTCTTCAATGGTCTGATTGATGAATGATTCGACCTCTTGGAATGGCTGTTCACACATGACATATAGACCACGGATGGGAGACTTTAGAGGGAGATAAAGGGAGGTAGTAGACGAAGAAGGAGATGAGGACGAAGTGGCTACGCCAGAAAGTCCGTAGTATGCCAAAGAGTTATCATGATTTGACGATCGGTTGGCACATTTCCGGTCACAGTAAAGACCTCGCCGGAAGAGTACAGCGACATAAAGATAGAGGAGCACGGTACCTGTAGAACCATATTTTTGAGAGAGATACATCAGATTGAAAACCAGCTTACAATCTTTGCCTCCGTTGAAGCTGATAGCCAGGTGTTCAGGCCTGCAACACGGACAAAGGGTTCAAGCATGAGCCACGGTAGACGGAGCCTTTGACATACCCAAATTCATCGATTGTATTTTCTATCACTTGGACCGCTTCCCTAACAGCAGGTGCGAGTGGGTCGCTCGAAGCCAAGAAGTGATACACAGAATCGGCGGCTTCAGGATTCATACTTTCAAATCGAGTGAGGGGAAAGGAAAGACAGCCAAGATTCGGTGGGAAACACCGGTTGTAAGTAGGTCCAAGACGTGAGGGTAAAGTGGGAGCGCGTCAAAACCCTTGTCAAAACCGGCTGTTTTCTAATCTCAGCCGTCTCAGTCACATGATACACCGTTGCATATTAATAATAAGGCGACGCCTCCGGAAACGGATCTTAATAGCACACAGTTCGGAATGAGCTTCGCTAGCTTCAGAGGCTTGCAAACAGATCTGACATCATCATTCTTGGGTGCCTCAAATATACCCCCTCTGGATGGAAATTTAGAATGATCCGGTTGGATTACAAGTCGCAGTGGGGGCTTCTCTCACACACACACACGCGACTTCTGGTTCTCATAGCGTACTGTAATTCCCACTTTATATTCCCAATGAGATGGATACTGAAATGGTACAGATGGTAACCCAAATCATGATAGACGGCCAGTCCTTTCTCTATATGCAATCAGTTATGAGGCGCCGACTATACCCAGAAAAATGCCCAAGTCAAATAGATCGAAAATTCAGTGGCCGTCCGCACCCCTGGTGCCCCACATTACACTGCGTGTCACTCCGCCATTCCAATCCTCTACGCGATGTTGGGATAAGAGACTAAAGGTCGAGAACTCCGTGCCAACAAAGCCGATTGCAAGTGATTGGATGGCGGTATCCATAATGGTAGGTGCCCACCTAGAAGAAAGGCCCAAACTTATGAGAAGGGCAGGGCGTGGAGTAGAATAGTGTTTACTCACCCTCCCAAGCTCTCCCGTAAAGCCATCTCCGCATCATCCTTTTCAAATGCTAAACGCTTCCACCCAAACGTGGCCACCTCCTCCCAGTACTGGCTCGGTTTGTTGTCGTCGCTTGAAAACACGACATGGGTAGCATGAATGTTCTTCGTGGCTAACAACTCTTCTTGAATCTCCCTCACGCGTACGCGGTATGCTGACGGGGGTGCAAGGCACTCATCAACAGGCACGTCATGGCACCACCCCCCGAAGTCTTCTCTCCGGATATGAACCGCGACGAACTGCGCGGAAACTATCGTTATATGAAGCCCAAAGTGCGACATAATGATCTGCTTACGGGAGGTACCGCTTCATCTCGTGGCACGCTGAACAGTCTCCTGAGATGCCTATTAGCACCATCGAGTACCACCTTGTTGTAACGTGCGTGGCGTGCAATCTTGCGCCACCCAGGGCTCCAATCCATACCAAACATGTCCTTCTGGAACGCTATACCCGCATAGTAAAGATAATCCAAGCAAAAGAGGTGCTTTGGGGGTTGAAGATGTCAACCATGCCGGTCACAAAAGCTTACTCATGAGGCACGCCTACCTCGTCTGGGGGAAGCTTATGCTTGGCATCTAGCGATGGGAAGAACTCCGCGTTCTCCCGTGCCCATTTTCTCCCCGTCGGAAACCCGAGACCTTATCAATCATCCGTGAGCATCCTCCCATAGCACTTGGTGAACGTACGCACTGGAGACAGCAGATAATCGTGGCCCCCCTCCTTCGAACAAAGTCCATAGGGGAGTAACGGTATAAGAAGGATCTAGATATTCACGAGCCGAACGTCCAACACTGATAAAGACGCGAAAGCTGCTATTGTCGTACCGATAAATAAGGCCACAGGGACGCTGCTCCATCTTGGTTGCAGTTCTGGTGAACCGTATTTCCTACCAACATAGTGAGCGAAAGGAGCGATGTGTACAGGAAGATCTGCACCATGTGGACCAGCAACCTATAGTATCCTGGTGTTCGGACTTGGGTGCCTTGACTTCCGACCAGTCCAGGATGGGCCATTGTAGAGATTCGCTGAGTGCATCGATATCAAATACTAGTTTAAACCACACTCTATCATGACCTTGCACATGATGAGAGAAGGAAGGCGGAGGTAGAATTGGGATACGCTCCGTCAGTATGGCCAAATAGATGAGGTTCATCTAAAAGGGACACGATGAGCTGTGAAAACAGATAGAGATGAATAATAGAACACGTACATAGGCCATGAAATCATTGGCTGAAGGTACCATGTTAGAGTCTTTTATTCGTCCTGGTAGTGTCGTGCTACTCACTGAATCCTGCGCTGCCCCATGACTATGGGAAGTTGGTAAGAGAGCTCACATTCTTCCCCAATGGAATCAGCATACCGTGATATATTTCTTGTTCGACCAGAGATTATCTGGGAACAAGTGGGTGTGAGTCTCGGCGAGTCGCCTTGCGGGCAGGCGCTTACCGCGGAAGGATAGCGTTGGATCAGGGGAGATTGTAAGATTGTGTCTATACGAGACCTTATCTTTCCTTAGACTCTCTGGGGGTGGGAGTGTTGGAATTTTGATCGGGGTGTTGGGACAAGATGTGACGGCCAGTTCCTCTGGCGGGCGCAAGGTTGCCGCATGGGGAGATCGGAGTCGTAGCAGTTCGACAACTAGGACAAGGCCGAAGACAATCCCCCCTGAGATGAGAATAATGTTTGTGCGTCTCATCGTATGCAGCATCAAAGCCTGCAGAGGCAGCAATTTTGAACTTTGAGGTGCCGTCAAGCAAGCGGCCCGCGTGTAGGGTGGGATTCTCCGACTAAAGTTAGTGGACCCTTCTTTTTCACATTCACATGAAACAATCCTCCAAAAAAGGAATCGTTGGGCCGACAGGTGGCAGTCCCCATCATTTCATAATACCAATGTTATCACCCCTTGCAGTGAACGAAGCACTAGGAAACTGGGCAGAACATGGTTATTAGAAGTCACTAAGTGCTAGATTGAAGTTTGAGCAGTTTTGAGATTAATCTATTTAAAACATAAATTGGGTCATATATTACTGAACGTGGTTCGTTTGAATGTATGGGCAGCTAATAGCGGGGAGGTTCCTAGCGTTGCCGAGATCAAGCGGGACTCAATTCCCGGATCTGCGAAGTTGCGGTTAAACCTCGGAAAATCGGAGTCTGCCTTGTCACCTGACCAAGACTTTTACGCAATTTGAAGTTTGTCGCGTCCAAGATACAGCGACCGGACAGCCGGCTCTGTCAATCATGCCGAGTCGTACATCAGATCCCGGGCCATTCTTTGGAGAGAAATATCTTGATATTCCCACCCAGGTGTGTCAATGCCTATGGCCTCCTCACTATATCTGAACATCGTCCACAGCGTCTCCTTGTCCTGGGATTTCTTGCTGCATCCCAAGTACGGAATGAAGGATTGCACTCCTTGTATAACGTACTAACTCTTCATACTCAGGCAATCAAGCTCGGCGAGCTCACTGCTTCCTGGGTTGACCTTGAAGGACCGAGTCTCCCTCAACTGTTCATTAAGTGGACATCCATTGACGCCATACTCATATGGCTCATACCATACTTGCGCATACCAAGGTGCGCTGGAGTTGTATGATTCAGGAGATCACGCTATAGCACCATCCTTAGACTTCAATTCGATAAGCGCGCGCGCATTGCCCAAATAACATTATTAACCCTGTTCAATTATGCTCTGTTCGGGAACTACATTGTGAGTGATGACTCAATCCCTTTATTGGTGCTATTGAACATCTGCCCCTGTAGATTGTCCTTGGGAGGTTCCTTCCCTCCTCTATCCGAGGTATATTCGAGTGATGCTATCACTCCGTGCGGCATTTCTCACCCATCAACTTAGCAATCGTTGGGCTATTTGAGTACGATGAACTTGCAATATCCCAAAGACGCGTCAAGATTCAAGATGTGGTTGATTACGGCGCCCATCTCCTCGGACAACACACAGTACGCCTATCCCCAATTGGGTTTGTATGTCTATCGTCCCTGGCCTTTTTTGAATTAATTATGTTCTTTCAGTGCGGCCAAATTCAATCCTGATGCCTTACCTTTTTGTCTTGTCAATCCAAGTGTTGGAGTGCTCATTCCCATCATCCTCAACAACACAAAAACTGCATCGCAAATGCAGTACTCAATTGCACCCCTTGGAGACAAAGGACCGAGAGACTACATCAATGTAACATCTCGAGAACTGAATAAGATGCAGAGTGCAGCTGCTGCATATTTCGCTGAACAAGATCGGCTGCTGGGTTCCACCGAGGCTGATGACGATGGTGACTATGATGATGATGAGGAGGAGGATGAGGAAGACCACGCCACACGAGCGCGAACTGTGCAATCACACCTCAAAGTGATACCATCCTCATTCCGTGCAGCTTACATGGCGAGAAAGAAGCTTGAGAAAACCCAATCAATGATTTACTTGCGTCTCACCCGACCGGGCCTTGTCAGGCTGGAACGGGTTCTAGATAGCTCGCATGCAGACGTCCGAATTCGCCGGTATTCAGGGCAACTAGACACGACAGTTGTGGAATGCCCTGAGGCTGTATTCGAGGCTGAGGAATTGGCTCATTTGCAGTGTGCGGGGACTACGAAAGAAATTCATATCAATGTGCGAGGGACTACACCGTTAAGTCTTCGGTGGCACCGTGTTATCGATGGAAAGAAGGCACACTTTACCGTGGAAGGTATTGAAGGGGGTTCTGAGGTAATTTCCATATCATCCAATTGTCATTGGGCCTTTTTCAGTGTCCTCACCCCATTCAAGCAGACTCGCGGTCTCCCTGTGGCCCAAGAAGTGAAGATTCCTTTGGATCTTCGTTTTAACACCCCTGGATTACACACATACGCACTTGATTCCATAACAGATGGCATTGGGAATGCCATCGATCTCCTTTCGACGACGTCCCACGAGCTTGACGTCCAGAAATCTATCTCTGTGTTGGGTCGAAGCTCAGTCAATTTCCGTGGCTGTGGGACTGGCCCCGAAAAGACAGTCGATTTACTCCAAGGAAAAGAAGGTATACTTACCGTTGCACTCAACAACTTGGACCTCATCGACGGACCCTGGACCGTGACAATTGTATATGAACCGACCGATTCAAAGAGCCGGAAAGGATGGACGAAGGATTTTGTATCTCGCTCACACAAATCGACATTGAATGTAGTGGTAACGGAGCCTGGAGAGTACACGATCGTTAGCTTTCGGGGAAAGACGTGTTCTGGTGAAATTTTAAGCCCAGAGACATGCAGAGTCCTTGAGCAACCGAAACCGACGGCAGAAGTTACATTCCAAGGCATTCAAGAGTGGTAATGCGGACTATTATCTTGGGTTTGCGCTTAATTAATCACTTTCCTAGTTCGAGCGACACTGGTGTCTCGGCTACGGCGTTGTTACATGGCGCTGCACCCTTCGTGTTGGTATACACCGAGAAACACGACAGGAACCCACCGAAGACTCTGGTTAAAACATTCAATACTGTGCGGGGCGAGATTGTGTTGAAGCCGGAGAGGAGTGGAAGCTACACTTACACATTTACCCATATCTCGGATAGGAACTACCAGAAGGTACCAATCATCGGAACTCCGTCAACAACTCGGCATGTCCATCCTCTCGCTTCTGCGGCCTTCGTCCATCGCACGGAGCCAGGAGATGCTCGTGGCCGCATCAGCAATTGCGATGGGGAGTCCATCGATATGGAGCTAAATTTGAGTGTATGTTATGTGCAGGAGAGTGTTCTAGTCAACACCTGACCGGAGTTGGTGCAGGGCACGCCACCGTTCACAGTAGAGCTGCAGTTGGTCGGATCAAAAGGTTCCGAGCGGAAAAGTTTTGGGTCTATCAACGAGACTCGAGAAGCTATTGCAGTCCCTATCCTGCCTGAATTACGAGAAGCCGGAGGCACGATGGAAGTTGATTTAGGTTAGTGGGTTGTTTCGATGCAAGCACGTCGAATCCTTAAATCCGTGATAGTTAGTGTCACGGACAGAAATGGATGCCGGAGAGTCTTGGATGTTCCGGGCATTTCTGTCTTTGTCAAGCGCGTTAAGGTTATCTTTCTTCCTCCCGAAGATGAAACATTCATCCTGACACCTTACTGCTCGAATAGCCTACGGTCAAGGTGCTAGCATTTATGATCTTGCTCTTGGTTCACCAGCTGAACACCAATCTGTAGTTCTACTCCACAGACAGAATCCGAGAAGCCCTCATCTTAGACACGGAAACCGCCCATCTGCCCCTTCGTTTGACGGGAGACGGAGTAGGTCCACGGAAACTTTCGTAGATGGTTAAATCTCATTGGACGTGTTCAGCCTTGGGATATTACCTATCAAGTAACAGACCCTACTGAACCTGATGATCGGCGGAGACCGTCAATTAGGAGTATTCACATTAGGTCTGCGAATGCAAATCTGGACGTCAGGCAGCCTGGACTGTACGCGTTAACTTACGTGAGTTTCTCCCTGTCTTTCTGCGTAGCCTACACCTACTCACCGGTGATAAAGGTGAAAGATTCTCACTGCCCAGGCCGAGTCATCGAAGAGCAGGCGACATATCTTGTACGAGCCGTACCACGTCCAACCGCGGTATTTGGAGAAGATACTGGGCAAGCGCATACAGCTAGTATCTAGGCTATTGCTAATGCATATTTTAGGGAATTCAGCCCTGATGGAAACATAGTCCGACGACCCGTTTGTCAAGGAGTGGAAGATTTCGTAGATGTTGGACTTTCAGGTGCCTGATACTCATCGTTATTCCCGCGAAGTGTCTAATCCAATCGATAGGACGACCACCGTTCCAAGTTGCGTACACACACCTCGGCCGATCGTCTGGAGGTCGCTCGCAGGATCATATAACGTTTAATAGCATTCAGGCTGCAAGCAGGCTTCAGCTTAGGACAGTCAAAGCGGGACATCATGATTATCACATTACGCGAGTAGGAGATTCAGCATACCCCTTGACCTCCTCTCCCGAGTTGCCTCGTTCGCGTGGTTTGGTGCTAGTCCAAGATGTTCTTGCACGACCCTCCATCTATTTCAGATCTTCCGGCACGGGATCTTTCTGCCTGAATCACAAGTTTGTTCCTGAAGCGGCCCATGGTGATGACGCCATCTTGGTTCTCCACGGACAGACTCCATTCAAAGTTCGACTTGCAATAAAGAATCTAGCAACAAGCTCTATAATAACAGAAACGGTGCAAGTTTCGCTGCATGAGTGGAAGCTCGAACTTCCCGACTACACTTTCAAAACAGTAGGGCCCCACATCATCACCATTGAGTCGTTTGAGGATGCCTCCCAGTGTCAACCCTCGCCTGTGGAATTGGGATCGCAATCCTTCAGAGTCGATGTTGCGGAGACGGCGGCCATTGTACCATTTGAGCGAAGAGAGGATTTGTGTGTTGGTGACGTTCTACATTTTCAGCTTGAAGGCAAGGCACCGTGGAAAATTGAGTAAGTAAAACAAAACAATCGATCCATTGATGTGTTCCACTGAGCCGATTCGCAGCTATCGCTTCAATGGAAGGACTATCTCCGCCACTTCAAAAGTCCCCAAGTTCAGCAGAGTGGCAGAGAAACCAGGCGTATTCGAAATAATCAGCATCGCTCACCAGCAAGCCTCCTGTCAAAGCGAAGTGTCCGATATCCGGATGAATATTCGCCAGCTTCCATCTGCACGTGTTAGCCATGGTAAGAACATCGTAGACGACCTTCGTGAAGGTAGGTATACATCGATTAAAAATGTCCTTCAGCTGACTTCGTTCTCTTAGGTGACCAGGTGCGCCTCACCTTCGTCTACATTGATTAATTCAACCTATTGATCTTTCCTGCATCGACCTCTAGGCTGAGATTGTCTTCACACTAATTGTAAGTATCTCACGACTTCGCCACGAATTTTTTAACGCCTCCGGCAGGGAGAACCGCCATTTACATTCAGGTACCAGCGTGCTTCATTAGAAAGCCATAAAGGCACGCATGAAATACTAGAAAAGCATACTGTATATGGAGTCATGACCCATGAATACTCGATATTCTCAGCTTTGGAAGGTGACCGGTTAAACCCTATCTTTCCTGAGTTGTGGCTAATTGCGAATTAGGGACATGGACTGTGACCTTCATCTCGGATAAATACTGTCGATACCCTCCCGCGACCACAAACTCTAGGTTTGAGTCTGCTTGACGAGCCACCATGAAATCTCTATGCTATCTGAATTTCCTGAGCTACGCATTGACACTTCATATCATTATATCAACACGCATTCTCAATAATAATGTTACGGGCGGAGCCTCAGTCCGAGGGTTTATCTGCAGAACAAGTAGTCATGTAGCTGCAATGTAGCGACAACTACGACTACGAGGCAGGGTCAAAGATCTTAACAGGCACATCAAGAAGACTTTCCATTAACTTGGAACCGTTTATAATTTCAGTCGTTCCAACCAAGATTCTTCTCCCTACCACACAGGACTGAGTTTGGTGCGAATAAAAGAGTATTTCCTTATCGGACTGTACCTTTCATCTGGGTGTTGAGCCACCGTAAAGCAGCAATTTCTGTGAATGTACAGCCCCCAAGGAAGAAAACCATTGTCGTAGTTTGCCTTCCTGTTGCAGGAACAGCACCTAGGGATGAACGTACAGATGTCAAAGATCGGAAGCGAAAGGCAGATGAGTTGCTCCCACCAAGCGAAGTGCTTCGGGCATCTACTTCATTACTCGAGGTTGCTCCATGTTGAGTTTTATCCACTGTTGCTCCTGGAACAGATCTGACCGCATCCTCGAACCCTTTCCAGCCACTGATCGGCTGCGCGAAGGGAAGTACTGGGGTGCCCACTTCATCGGGGTCACTTTCGCGAGTTTGCGTACTCTCGCTAGATGAAGACAGTACGCCAGATTTGTGCGCAATACACTGAACAAGGCGAACGGTGAGGGGCGCATATCCAGAATAGACGAAGGATATGTCTGTGGGGGTCGATTCATCCGTTTCAGAAAGCAATCGAAGAACCTTCCTCATGTTATTATAAGGCAACGGTGGTGAAGCTTTCGACGATTTCGGGGTTGGAATGGGAGAAATCAGACCGGCACCAACAAGCGAGAGGAACAAAGGGAGGTATCCATATCCGTAAGTCTTAAGGCGTCATCAGTAGATTTGTGAGTCCAAAGAAGAGCATGCAAACCTGGAGGATCTCCCTCTTCAGATTCTCGAATATCTTAATTTTGATGCCTCCCGTGGTCAAACTTGCCAAGCAGATCAATCTTAAGATAACATGAATTGGTGCTGCTTGGGCTACAAGATCCTCAATGGCTGATATTTGTGTTGACATCTCATAGCGTTGCAGCAAGTCTGCGCTTGGAGGACATCGAATTCTCAGGGACTTGCAAGAAGGGAAGCAACCTAAAATTCTACGCACTTTGCTGAATTTCTAAACTCTTACTGAAATGCTCATGCTTAGTCCGAGCAGCGATCTCCTCTGAAAGACCAGTGTCTAGCTAACAATAACATCAGTAAAACACAACGAGACGTGATGTTCTGGCAGTGATCACTGACGAAGTCTCAGCGCTTGATGTTCGCTCTGAAGACCGCCAAGCTTCCCAACAAAGTCTCGCAATTGGCTCACTGTCTGTGCATTATGTCTGTTCTGGAGGCAGAAGAAAATTCAGCTCACGGGCTGGCAATACAACCAAAGTCAGTAACCTTATACTCCGCATCGAGCCTCCTGGCTTCCTTATTGAGCTTCCCACCAATGATGGCGAAATTCATGTCTCTCAGCTGGGCAAAAAGTGGGTCGGATGATGATTTAAGATGGTACTTCTTCTTGGTTTGAGCAGGTGTGGTAGGTAGCGAAGACGTTTGCGAAGGGCTAGGTGCAGTCCCAGGCTGTTGCGCCACAAGGAGAGCAGAGTCCACCTTAACGTGTGCTGCAGCGTGTATTTTGAGAAAACGATTCTTGTCAGTAACGCGCAATGAGTGACCGTGCGACAGAGAATACAACACACAGTTTTGGATGCCAAAGAATTCGTCAATGAGTCCCTCGTAGGTGAGCTGCGTTAGTAAGGGAGTAACCAAATCCACGTTTCTATCTATGATAACGAGCGAGTCGATTGCCTCCGAAACATTCATCAGGGTAGCCGGAGTGCGCGAGGAAGGGGCTGGCTTTGAACGAATGAGCAATTCGGCTAGCTTCTGATAGAAATGGTGCTTTTGTCAGCATCAGAGAGGGAGATGATGGATGATTCAGTCCCTTTTGCCCCATCCCCCTTTCCAAATATTCGAGGAAACAAGCCGTAAGCTTGTTGGATTGTCATAAGCGCTTGCGAGGCGTAGAAGATGGATGTTTCATCGCCATCCTTCCATTTTGTCAGTCTAGGACTCCTCCGAGAGGCAGAAACATTCGCACCAGATAAATTTCCCTCCAAACACGATCCAACTCTAAACTGACTAGGTCGTCCTCGAGTGGAATGAACTCAAGTTTGTATGAGGTAATATTGACCTCCCCAAGAACGCCCTCCTCTTCTAGGATACGATCACAAAGAACGGTTCGGCGAGGAACAAAGATGATGTTGTATGAGTGAGAGGTGGACGAGGTGTTCGCTAACTTTATTTGATCTAGTGACATGAGCACCAAGGCTCGGAAGTTCAATTAAGAGATAGCCTAATATTCATTACCTGCGATCATTTTCATCCACTTGATCTCAGGACGACACAAGTACACAACATTTGTCGTGACCGCATTTAATGGTCCGGGCTCAAGCCAGAACATTTTATCAATGCCATGATGCTACCATATATGAGAAGAATGTGAGAACTCAAAGCAGAGGTATCATAGGATGGAGCACTGTGCTTGACCTTGAGAAGAGACACATCCGTGATGAGGCTGAGGGGTCCTGCCAGCGTCGGATCAAGTACGAAAGTTTTCGCGCCGTTCACCTAACAGCCATAACGCATTCAGTTCGGCCATACGAACCTGAGTCCCAAACGTCATATATACTAGATATGAGGCCCTACCGCATTCAAAGCCTCTACCAAGGCGCGTTGCGCCAGCGTCTTGAGCATGCTCACATCCAAAGCACCCTGTGAGGGAATTTCCAGCTTGGAGGCTCCAACCTCGGGGTGTGAGTGGGAGTGGGTGGCACTCGCTGGCGTTGTCATGCTAAGCGCTGAGCGGTGTGGTGGCGCCTATAGTGAGAATGGAATGAACCGATTGAATTGGCACCATTTCTGGATTGATATTCAAGTCCATTGCTCAGAGTAGTCCTGCACATGGCTCCATTCTACGTTGTCAGGGTAGTTTGCGCGAGCCAATCACGATGGATCGGGATCGAACATTGTTCACTTTTATTCTGCGATGCAAAAATTGACCAACTACATCATAAGTCGATTGTGTTCGGAGGGATCTCGACTTCCTCTCCTATCTGAAGATCGCATCCTTATATTCTTGAGGATCTTTATACTATTTTGCCTTTCACTGTGATCCGGACCAGGTTCCATTTATTTATCCGCACGGCCTGCGGTCGTCACCTGTGGCGGTAATACAATCGGCGACGGAAAGCTATCAGTACTGCCTGTAGGCAAAGATGTCTCTCCATATGCTCTCGCACCTGCGCATTCATCCAACCTATACAAAAGATGCGCGTTGCCGAACGAATGTGGCAAGCAGGTCAACTTCTCGGAACACACGATCACATCACATCACTCAGAAGGCCTGAGCCAGAACATACCGATTTTCGTTGGGGTGATGACATGCTCCGGTGACGGATTCGAGGTGATTTCGATTTACCGTCAGTCGACTTGAACTAGCCAAAGAAGGATCCATGGAAAGCCCACGAACATAGTTTGGAATCGCTCTAGAGTATACATGCACGGTAGATCAACCTGCTGCTGTTTGGATGATCATTGCTGCGGAGTTGCCTTTGAGGCATCATTTTAGCCCCCGGAAGGTAAAGAAAGGCACCGTACTCCGTGCCTTTCCTCGAATCTCAGGCGTGGCGTTGAGCGTTGCTCTTTCGATACGGCCGATTTGCTGCTCATTTGCGCAGCTGAGCGTACGCTAATGGGGGCCGAACCGCAGCGAGTTGGGAGGGTCCAAAGGGGCGATCCATTGTTGATCTCCCACAGGGGATGGGGGATCCTCCCCTATACAAAACATGTGCCTTCCATGATAGATGGCGAGCGCTGCCCGTCAATTCTGGTCTAAATCTCCCGAGGGGGGTCAATAGTGATGACATGGGGAGGAATTGGGCGGATCCGGTTGGATCGAGAGCTGCATGTGGCAACGCTATAGCGGCCTACGAGACCGAAACCCACCTTCCTGATGGGTAGTGCCAGGTGATCCACAATGTGTAGATCATGATATTGGCACTATACTACATTCATTTGAGGAGCAGGAAATTGCGAAAGGGAACATGTATAATAAGATCAAACTTTTGGATCATGATACCAGGCTGGATAAATTTTACCATAATCCGGCGGCCTTGGTTATGATGTTTCTTCGTTGATTCCACAGGCGTACGGTTGATCTGCCGCAGTACGTATATATATATATAAGATTAATAATACCTGATATGCATGAAGGGTTGCATAGGATTGTCGGTAGTCTGGGTCTGCATTTATTTTGGGTTGTGGCCGGTGCCCTT
>WNFI01459500.1_pt1 | contig 15065 bp, 15 predicted proteins | sample 5400471 | NCBI WGS metagenome assembly WNFI01 (sample SAMN13153348, study PRJNA577476) | soil metagenome | isolation source: 100 cm saprolite on Douglas fir-dominated hillslope | place: USA:California | collected 2013-09-17
CAATCCAGAAGGGGAAACAAACAAACAAAACAAGCAACATGTGCACCAGTGACAAAGGTAAACAAACAAACAAACAAGCAGAGGCAGCACATGCAGAGGTGCGGATGCAGGGGGTGGTGCAGAGTTGTGTAACATGTGGAGTCTGATATGCAATGCGTCAGAGTATGCAGAAGAGCTTTGGAGATGCATCGGAAAAGCGTGGAGTTCAATATGCAGGGTCGTACTCTGACAGCTGGGCCTCACTCATTGCTCTGACCCTTGGTATGAGGCAGGGTAGACTACACAGAATTCCCTCCCTGGGTTTTCTTCCCATTTTCACTGATTTGTTTTTCATTGGATAGATGACTAGGAAGTGGCTGAAATCATCAATGAAGGTTATGAAGTATCTGAAACCTTCACACATCATGGTTTGGACTTCACAAACATCTGAGAACACTCAACCAAGAACCTGATTGGATCGGGTATGTGTTTCAGAAGGGATAGGATTGCAGTGATGGGAGGATGCTTCACATTCAGAGCAGTAAGTCAGTCCTTCAACCAATTTTGAACTGATTACATCCATTCCCTTAACCATCCCACTATGTAGCATCTTTAGGATTGAATCCATAGAAATGTGTCCCAAGCACACATGCCAAACATCAAGTGAAGCACTAGCTGTGATTGAGCATGTGATGTTGGCAGAGTCAGATTTACTCATGACAGTAATGTATGCTTTCTCAGTCGCAATGACTTTGACTGGTAGCCTGTATAAACCATCTATAAGATCTGCTATGGTGATCAACTTTTTAGATGAGTTGTATATCTGACAGGCTTTGTTGACGAAATGTGCATGGGCACCGATGGAAGTGAGCTGTGGGATGGATAGGAGGTTATGTGTGATTTTGGGACAGTATAGGATGTCATGAACTGTAGTAAGTTGGGATAGGTTTCCAACTTCTAAGGTGACTTCAATCTGACCAGTCCATCAGTGAGTAATGCAAGTGATTGGTCATTGGTTTGTGCTATTAACATCTCTTGTTTAGTATCTGAGGATGAAGCAACCTTTGTGGATTCCTTTGGTGCACCTGAAGATGGTGTGGATGGTGCGCATCTACCATGCTGTCTCTTCTTCCAACCTTCATTACCCCCACCTTCTGCCCAACACTGTTCAAAGGTATGTCCAGGCCTTCCACATTTAGGATTTGTGCATTGGACAGTTGACTTAGTAGTATTGTTCAACTTCAACACATTTGACTTTTGTGTATCCTTGCAGTTAGGTTTGCTTGACTTGGCAAACATGGCAGTGACACCATTTTTATGTTGCATACGCTTCTCCTCCTGGAGGATTTGCAATATGAGTGTGTTGGTCGCAAGTTTCATGGCATTGGTGACAGTGGTGACAGTGATAGTTTTGAGAGTTCGATAGGAAGGGGGAAGAGCTTTGGAGAGGATCATGGCAAATTTTGCATCAGAAATCTCATCACCAAGGGAAGCCAATTGGTATTTCAATTCATGCATCATGTTGATCTGCGGTTCCAGAGGCTTCAAATTGTCCATCTGGAAATGGTGCAGTCTTGAAGTAATGATGGACATGTCCTGAGCCCCAACACTGTTGTAACAGTCTGAGAGGGCAGTCCAGGTGTCTCATGCATGAGTGATTTCTCAAAGGGAGAGGAGAGCTGTGTCACTGATGTAGCATTTGATCTGTATCATAGCTTTCATATTCCTTTTTAGCCAGTCCTCAAGCTTAGGATTGTTGTCTGGTGGTTTAGGGACACCAAGAGATGAAGGGTCCACCACATCCCATAGCTGTCTTCATCTAAAGGTTTGAGCAGTGTAGGCAGGAAAATGGTTCAATGTGTATCCTGCCTATGGAGACTAGTTTCGGTCATTGGAATATGTCGCTACTATTGCAGGATGAGAATCCCATCATAGGGAGGATTTTTGCTGGAAATCCCAACATTCAGTTCTTTAGATGCCTTCCAAACTGGATGTATGTACCACCATTAGGATCGTGAGAATTAGGCGGATTTAATGAACTAATTACGTCCCGATTTGGATGACTATTGAAGGAGAAATGACTATTTTCTGGTCGATTACCAAATTAGGAAAGTCTGTGCGCAGGGTGATCCAGGAAGGGTCATTGGCACTGTTCAGGACGTCGTACAAGGAGCTTATTCAGTGTGGAATCCATCTGAGTTCAGGGGTTCATCATTTATTTCTAAAAGGAGACAAGTTTCACTCAGAATCAGCCAGCTTCACATTGGCCATCACTTGTTCATTATACAGTATGTGGGGCCTTTCCACCTGCTGCTCAAGAGCCATGAGACAAGATCATAGATCCACACTCAAACTTCTCTAGATCATTTTCTCCCAACCACTTTGTAGTCAGGAAGGGAACATTATGCCTCTTTAGAAGTTCAGGGTGAACTTCTATTGGAAGCAGAGTAAGGATTCAAATATGAATTATATTTGAAGTTCATTGGATGAGATCATCCAAAAAAGCCTTGGGATCTGTAGAGGATATTCTACTAGGGTTCAGAGAGGTCTAACCAAAAACTCATACCCATGAAATCCTACTAATGAAATTTGCATTTCTACCCCCAAACATATCCCATACCTCCCAAATTGTTGCAGAATTGAGGGAGGACATTAGATGAGTGAGGGGAAACAGCCAGGAGAAATGGGACCCAATTGGGAAGGCAGCAATATCTTGAACTTGATCCAAAGAGGGCTGTTCTGGTAATTACCAACATTCTTGATGGAAACTCATCCTTGTGCCTCAAAACCTATGTCACTGGATTCTCCTCAATAAGGGTGTTCTGTAGATACCAGGTTTGACATGAATTGGCACAGTGGATGAGGAGATAGAGGGAAAATGGGAGTTGAGCCACAGGAAAATGGTACTCCCCCTTATCAAGGAAGTCCCTGACAATGACTAAACCACTCATATGTCATCTCCAATGGCATTAGATGGCTCTCCCCTACACACAGACCCATTGCCCCTTAGAACATCCTGCCAACTCAATTCCCCCAACTTGCAGCTTGAATATCTCTGCTCCCCCCCAAACCAATTCCCACAATCTCAACTGCATTGAGATCTCCTTGAAATTGGCTTTCAAATGACATATAATACATATCCAGACTCAAAGGGATCACCAAGTAAAAATGTGTAAACAAATAATCAGCAAATGCCATAGCTTGCCTTCCAGAATAGGTACAGAGTTGAAATGTTGAAATCATGCAAAAATTGGCCACCATAAAAAGTTGAACCCTGAGGCTGGAAATGTTACCAATCAACTTTTAACAAATAGATGCATATCCTACAAAAATCAGGGCTCAAATTGTACACAAAACCAAGTTGATGATTTTGGTTGTCCACAACTGTAACAGATTTTATACTCTACAACACTCAAAGGCCTACAGGGGTTAGGGGGGATATAATGGTCTCTACATTTCCAACCCACCCAAATCCAATCCCTACTAGTTATTCTCTGACCCAGCTGCAGTTCCAGGGAACAGCAATGGCAACATGTCTGTGATACTAATGGAGATCAATCCTGTAGTGAGATATTATCACAAATTTTGAATACTGATACATACCTTGCCACAGAATCACCTTTGTCCAACATCATTGACATCCTACATGATAACTGTGATTTGTGCTCCTTACTTGTGATATCACCATTGAGACCCATCCCCCCCTCAACATAAAGGGACTTCCCATGCTGGTATGCATAATCAAGAATATTCCTTTCAATGGTGTTTTCCACATAATAGCAAAAGACCTGAACTACTGTAAGCTTCAAAGCGGCAGAGACATGCAGAGAGAGATTTACGGATGTTTCCTTATCCTGTCCCAAGCGGTCCACACGGGCAATGGCTAAATGCATACATTACTAGTGGGCTCTGGTGATACATCCTGGCATACCTTGGACCTCAAAGGCATGATTAACTACTGGCTCCAGCAGAAACACATACTTTGCTGCAGTTATATTTAAACCAGCATTGTCTCTTTCACCCTGTCAAAGGTGGGTATCATGTCAATTTAGTAATGCTGAGAATAATGTATCAGACACACATGGAGCAATAACACTGAGACTGAATCATCATTGTTGAAGAGCTGCACTGGATTGCTGCCATATGAGTCAATTCTCAAATGCTGAACTCCATTGGAAGTAAGTGCATGTGAAATTATGCACAGTGAATCAGACCAAGCAGAAAATACAATTGACTTAGCCTTGTGGTCTGACTCCAGAATGAACAGAATGTGCTTTATGAGAGTCTGAATTTTGCTGCCATAATCACCAACAGCAAGGGTAGCATTTATGGATGACATAACTGAGCCTTCCACATTCAAATATGGGACATGATCATTGGAGACATGTTTGGATACCATGGTGGCCTCTCCACTAGTTGCTTCAATGTGATGAGACACCACTATTTGATGAAGAGTACTAGGGCCAATGGGTGATCTGTACAGATGCAGTTGGCAATGAGCTATGGACTACTGTTATATGAAGTCAGAAAGGAGTACCGGCACATCGGACATCCTTTACCCTCCGGCCGTCTCTTCATCCATTCAGTCAGACAAGCCTGAAGTAGCATACAGTTAGTGGTGCAAGTAGATTCAAAGCAGCCGTGTTTCTACCTGGCAAAACATGCTAAACCATGATAATGTGGTCTGTCATATAATCCCCCCCCCAATGCTTGAAACACTCACTGTGCACAACTTGTCATGAAACCCTAACTCAGCAAAGTTACCAGCCAGGATCAACTATGGAATTACTCTACTGCATACCTTGTCAAACTTCGACTTGCATGAAATACAGCACTCATCCTCCTCATTTGCTTCACTGGAAGCTTGTTGAGAAGCCAAGTAGCTCAGATAGCGGGACTTGGCCAACAGGGATTGAGTGTTATTCCATGCTTCTGATGCTCTCAAATGTGCATTTTCACAAGCTGTTTGGATGCTCATGTTTTCAGGCAGCTCTTCATCTGCCACAGAGTCAGATATATGCTGCAGCTGTCTATTCAACAGGACCTAAATGAACCCCTCTTTTGGGTAACCAAAATTGAGCTCAACCCACCTAAAGTATCTAAAAAGGGGTAAACAACAATGGTAGATGCAGCGCACCAAAACACTCACAGAACTCTCTCCTTAAACACTCTACGCATAAGCCTCAATTCATCTTCAAGCATATTGATATATGTCACTGGAGGGCCCAAAATCAGTACCAACACCATAAAGCATCAACATCTACACACTTTGCCTTGTAATGATGTTGTGTAATTGGATAGATTCATCGCAGGCACCTATGATCTCGCCACTGTTGTGAAATTCTACCGCTGCAGTCTTCATCACCAAAACAAAGCTACGTGTTTGAGCCTGAATATACCGTGCACATAGAACTCAGTACCTTAAGTGCAGAATTTGTGTCACCTCTGAAGAGCTCATCTATTGATGAAAAACGTGCCTTTGGGTTCTACGGACATGAACTCCACGGTCTTCATGAGCAGCCAACGTGGTGCGTTCTGCAATCAGAACCTCCTTCCGGTCAGCTAGCAGTGCTGCCCAAGACATGATGTAACTCTCTGCCTCCCCTTGAACTTCAAGGCCGTGGGCATATTCATTCCCATCTGGTCCATTAGACCCCGAGGACTCTGCTCCAAGCTGTTTGGAGAGCAAAGAAATGATTCTTTCTCTAGGTTGTGGGCAGCCGCATGAGTACAAGCCTGAAAATGCAAGTTGACCGATCACACCTCCAGTCCCAGAGCAAACGTGTTTGTTTATTGAGGAGAGTTATGGCATCTCCTGTGTCAATAATCTATATCCGAACTAGTTAGCAGCAGTTCGCCTCCGCATGCACATGTACAAACAAGTTGAGCTAGTTTCGTAAAACCTCCGAGACTGATGTTGTGTTCAATAATAAGATCGTCGAAGTTGATCTCATTGTGGGAACTTTGCAATAATTCCTCAATTGCTCGATTTGCCCGGGCCTCGGTCCTTATTGCCTATATTAGTCTGCGAAGTGGCAAAGTTCCAGGGAAACTCACCGCTCCAGGATGGACTGTCGAATGAGCTCAGCTGTACCATAGCTCTCGGCCTCTTCAGCTCCTCTGCCCATGACATGATAAATGTCACCAAGGGAAAAATAAATTTTGTGGAGAAAGATATGAGCGTCTCTAAGCCGTTGGACCAAACCCTGACGATATGATTTCCGTTGATCGCTGATACTGGGGTCATCCATAACGGCAATATCATCTATGGCCTCCCCAGTGTAACCCAAAAACGAGGCCTTGCCATCACTAGAAGTCAAAGATTCTGGGTGAGGCGAATCAACTTGAATGCCGCGCTGAAACTTCTTAACGACTCCAACCAACTCAGGGTCTTCCTGAATGTAGATTTTGACATCGTCAACGAAGCGTTCCGTTTTCAAACGAGCTTCAAGCAGGAGTCGCAAGGCATCTTTCTGACGTGTAACCACACTAGAGTCCTTTTGAATGAGAAGCGCGTGACGCAAAATCGAATGGATCTGTACCCAAACCAATGCTACGATCAGCCAAAGCCTTGAGAAGGCAGAAAAGTCGATTCAAACCTCTTCACGTTGACTGTCCAGAAGGCTTCTCCTCGTGTGCTGAATCATGTCCTTCAGGACATCGTGAATAGATCGAATAATATTGCGGTTATGGATCCCAGGAAGATTGCCGACGAGAGGGTGAGTGCAAGTTTGACGTAAACTGCGAATGAGAGCACGGAGACGGACAGCATCTGCGTCGAGCTCGGGGTTAGGTGACAGGATTCCGTGTGGGTCCAAACCAAGACTGCGAAGCCCTGAGGAGAATTTTTCAGCATAATTCTGGAACGCCATAATCATAAGACTCCGATTGAATATAGGTAATTATGGGTCCTTACGTGCCGTTCAATAGCTCCTAGCTCAATCGGGACCAACAGCCTTCTTTGTATCGGTAATGAGACTTCTTTAGTAACTGTTTCCCTAGATGTACGGACGGCAATTCTTCCGAACAACTTCGCAAATTCGGTAGCATAGTTAGGTTGCAGGAGTGTTTCCCACAACCTCAAAGACGTGATTCCAGGCACTCTGAGAAATCTGCAAACCTCTATTGAGCTCATCCCAGTTCGGTTTTTCGAACGTAGAAACACACCTTAGTGGATAGAACAAGTCTTTGACACTTGTTCGGGCCTGCGTATACAGAATTGAATGAAGTCACTCCATCATTAGAAACCATGGCGCTGAACCACTCACAGGCGTCCCGCTAACAGCAATAGATGACACACGTGGGATCAAAGAAACCATCTCAGCGGCCCTTCCACCTCCGACTTGTTGAACCTAAATATCACAACAATGAACATGGTGACGATTCGCTATGGCCTCGTCGGACTGAACCCACTTCATCCATGATAACTCGAGAAAATCTGGTAATCGATAGTTAAGGCTAATATAATCCAAAAGTGGTATCAACTGACTCTATCACAACCAAAGGACTCCGGGGAAAAACGACACTTGAAGAGTAATTGACATTCCCACGTCGGGTACGCTTCACTGAAGGTCGCGCAACGTAAAGATCAGCGCGTAATACGTCATCTTAGAACCCAAAACGTCAGCATGAAGGTACAATGCACCAATATTTACTCCCCTCACACGTCGTGAGGATGACATCGAAGACTTGGGCGTAGTCAAACCACTCCATGACCCTTTCATCTGTGTAGAGACTCCCGGAGGCTTTCCGCTTATGCATTGAATTTGAAGACGCAAAGGTAACGGTACGCTGGGTCGGAAGACGAAGTTTAGACCATCCTTCATAGACCAAGAGTCGAAGCGTGGGGGCGTGCGATTCGATTTCCTCGATCCATTGCTGTTGTAAGGAGGTCGGGGTCACAATGAGAGAGCCCTGGTGTGACAACAGTAAAGTTCTTCTTCGATCTAAGGACTCGGACGAATAAATACGCACCTTCACTGGCTTCACCCAGAAGTTACTCGTGCGATCATACTTTCTTGGAAGCCCATTCCGATGTAAATATGGATGGTGAAGAATTAATGCTAACACTTCGACCCTGACAGTAGAACAGTAGATAGGTAGGGGACGACTAGGTTGAGGGGAAATCGGCGCACGTTTTTCCTAAGCCCATACTCTCGGCGAGAACTGCACCGTTGAAGTCCTCTTCCAACGGAACACAAGCTGCTTCACCCCTCAAATCGCCTGACAATCGGTTGTACCACCAGAATCCCCCTTGACGAGCCCCGGGTTCTTGACTCGGATTCTGGACCAGACGCCAGAATACCGGCGTGTCCACTCCGCAAGTTACAGGACTTGGGATAACACGGCCGTCCTCATCGATTGTCATCCCCTCTCGCTGAAGCAACCAGAAGACAGTTCTCCGTTGAAAAGGGTACAAGCTAACTCGTAGCGCAGGCGGTTGCAAAAGATGCATTGGCACGACATGCGGAATATCGGGAGCTGGTCGCAGGCACGAGAAAAAAAAGGGGACGCTGGTCTCACCCGGATACGTCAGCCACTCCGGTGTATGGGGAAGAAACAGAAAAGAGAGGAAGTATGCCTGGGCCTCGGCGATGTGGTAGGGAAGAGCACCGATAGGCTCAAAAATGGCCGGAAAGCATAGAAAGACCCTGAAACGTAGTTCAAAACAAAATCCTAGGCGATGGGAACCTTGTCTTCTTTCGTCCTGGGACAGCGCGCGCATCTCTACCCCGATCACAACTGACATCCGACCGTGATGACCACAAAGGTCTGCAACAGCCAAAAGCTTATTTCCATTCAACTCTTGAAACGGGAACTGATCTCTCCCATCAGTGTGGAACAATGTATGTGGTGGAAGGGGCAGCAGCATTTGATGTAGACCCTCTTCTCGGTTGTCTATACAGTCCAGAGGACGCAAAGATACTCCTACGTGTTTCCCTCTGGAATGTCGGATCAACAATCCCTCACTAATCCGTATAGTTCGCTGAGGAACATTATCCAAAGTGGAGCAAATCTTGTTCGAGACTGTTTCAGGAAATTGAGTTGACCGATCCGACAGGTAAAGCGTAAATGAATGCTTCCACACTAGTAGCCGATCCTAACCCATAGTTGTACATTTTCCATTCACACCGATGTTAGAGACTATCCGATCAATTCCATCATTCGATGCACTTACATTTGAAGGTGCCTCGATGGCATTAAGAGGGTTTCCGTCGACTGCCAGTTTAAGATACTGGAAAATCTCATCAGCATTTCTAGTCACACTCGAGTGAGGTGCGTCTGAGTGAGACAGAGTCTCCCTCATGGTATCTTGGTGCACCGAAGCTGAGGCAGGTTCTAAAGACGATTCATTCCCATATCGGCAGTCTCCATCCACGTGGACCATTCAACCACCTATTCCATGCGTCCAACCGTTTATTCCACATCCTTACAACAGATTGCGCGTACATGGCCCGAAGACAGATTGCGGCCGAGTATTCAGTTTAGCCAAGTCCTAAAATTCCTTTCAGAGTCACCGACCCTCAATGCCCGTTCTGTTGCGGCGGCGCGAGTGCTCTCTACAGATACAGTGAGGAGCCAGGTGCGTCGGAATTCTTGTCGTTGTAGTCCGTTCTTGACACTGATAGAATGTCTCAAGTTCACACTCTCGGAAAAAATGGCTGCTCCTCCTTCATCACCTGAACACTATATTAGATTGGTCGAGAATGTGGATAAAAGCATCCGGCGTCAGAAAAGAAGTTGGATTGAACGATTCTTCGCATTATAATTATCAAGTTGAGGCTGGAAAACTCCAGTGTTGCTTTGTAAGCGATGAAATTGACAACGTAATTGACAATGTGCGATCATTAGCAGAACCATCTAAATTGACTAGAACTCTGCACTAGTGCGCCAGTATCCCAAATGAGCCTATCTTGTGATAGAGCCAAGATCATGCAATCGTGTATTTCCCATAATTTTTCTCAGGATCAAACACCTTTGTTGGACGATCGTCAGCAATAATAATAGGAAAGGATGTTCAGTGTGGCGAACCTCCCACCGTGAAGCAGGAAAGATGTGCTTCGACCTCTGATACCATGAACGTTCGACCACCTTACCTGCATGAGACTAGGGTAAAGGGCTCATTCAGTGATTGATGAATGAAAGCAGCAAGAAACGAACCTCGTCTTTCTCAATGGTTGCATCTGCCATAAGACGAACATCATCATGAACATCGAAGTTAAATAGAGGGCCTGATTTCCCTCTCGCCTTGTTAACGATGAAATCGTAAAACGTGTAATGCTAAAAGCCAAAACTTCACCACCATTGTCACAAGTCGAACAGTTCCACATACGTGAGGAATGATCAAATCCTCCTTCACATACATCATGTTATCAACTGAAACCCCGCGCAGCTCCGGTACCTACATGTGCACAAACAGTTATTGACCACCTTCATGGCCAAGTGATGTTCTACTTTAGTTGATCGCCACACACGTACCTGAGTGCGGACCAGTCCGAGGAAAGTAGCAATATCATTTCCCTTCTTGCACTTTATTTGAAATCAGATGGCTTTCAGCGTGAAACAGTCAATATCCTCTACCTTAACACTTTTACGATGACCACTTCCATCCCAATAACTGTAGACAATCTCGATCTCCTCAGCCTTGGTTTCCTCCTGCTTCTTGAGCCATTCCTGACGGAGTTCCTCCCGAACACGACGCTCTTCTTCCTCACGCTCGCGGTCAGGGAGGAATGATGTATCGACTGAGGGATTCTTAATCAACTTCGTGCGCTTTATCCTCCTTTCTCCTAATCCGAGATGGAATAAATTGTTCACAATAAACTATAGCCGTGTTTCTTAAGTACCTTCGGGAGAAATGTTGGTATCTTCTTTGCTGGATAAACCTTTCGGCTGATGCGAAGTGGAATGACTGGATTCCTCATCCTCATCAAGAGCAAAGGAGAGGGGGGCTTTGGTGGCATCCTTTTTTCTCTTCTTCTGGCGTCTCCCCTCTCTGACAGGTAGGACATCCTCCGAGACGTCACAAATGAGTAATGTACATTTACAGAGTAACAAGCCGCACTCACTTGATGTCATCTGTTCTAGCTGCCTCCCTGGCCTTAGCCTCCTCAAGGGCTTTCCTAGTATTCTGAAAATCTTCGAGCCGAACGAGACCGATGGTTGATTTCTTCAGAGTTTCTTCTACCGAATCATTTTGTCCAACGAAGCGGCTTGAACCTGGTCGACTCTTTTCCGTGTCCTGGAACTCGGAGAATTAGAGATCAATATAGAATGCGGATATGAAACACCATACTTTTGTTATGGCTTCCCTCTGGCGATCGAACTCCTCCATCATCTCTTGTCGGACTTTGTCGAGAGCAGCCTATTAAATCCTCCACGTAAAACGTGCACGAAGATCAGAAGGGATTTAACTAGCCTGACGACGATGCTCAGATTGACTCGAGTGACCTGACATTCTTGGGACGATCTGTTGCAGACTACAATAAACACCCGCAGGTTCCAGTTCAGGCACGTGATGTTCTTCATGTCAGCAGCGGCGGAGTTGGCCGAATGGGTGGAAAATTCGAAGCAAGTCAAATATCTCCCGTCTAATAATACATAAAGGATAACACTGGATGACCATGGCATTTTGATTGACTCCTGATATTGGTTTATGTACAGTACTGTATGTACATACGGTCATAATGCTCTTACCTCCGCATCATCATTGTCATCAGTATCCAATGTCCATGCATGGGTTTTCCAGGGTGTAAGATGTATGGTTCTTGACTTTTAGACAGCAGCTTCTATCATGTTGATTGGGACACCGGGGATTGGTATTGAGTAAGGATGATGTCAGGGCCCATGAAACTCTGACATTGTCCTCCCTTTTATGCCATTCCATGTACAGTGTGCCATTTTTTGGTCATACTGCAAGAAACAAGGAGGATGTACAGCATCTTGAGGGTGTTAGGGCTATCTGTTCACCTCTTTCGATGTGTTTCGATTTCTGTGGTGAAGGTTGTAGAGAGCAGGAGTTTGATATTGATCATTTCTCCATTGCTATCTGCCAGTAGACATTACTTCCATTTTCCAAAATAGTTAATGTTTCAGTAACACCTCTGGTTAATGCAGAACCAATCTTATTCCTGATGCTTCCGAGGTATATATTCATGTTTTTTTTTTTATGAAGAGACAAGTTATCTTCTTTCTCATGTCAACATCATCACATCCAGAAGCCCTTCAAAGTTGCCTTTGACATAGTAATGAGACTCCCATTGAGCACTAGGATCATTTACAGCAGTGTCAAGTCTCTAGACAACAGTGAAGGCTTTTAAATACAACAAATTCATCATCTTCCAATGAATTGACTAAACAGTGGCAACAATTTGTGAAAACATCTGTGTGACCCCATATTTTCTGTTGGAGATCCAATCCCTGCCAGTGGTGTGGAGCTATTTTACTAGAAACTGAATCAAAACAATGGTGTTGTCATTCTGGACAATGAGTTCTACCATGCTTGCCTCAATTGCCACCATCTCTACATTTTTTTGTTCAATCATCTCCTGTTCAAGCACAACAATTCTCCCATTCTCTCAATTATCTGTTCAATTTTAGTGCACAAGGTGTTACAGGATCTTTCTCTACCTTCAAAGGTAGTATTTTATTTTTAATGGGGGGGAGGGGATTTTTTGTTTACTAAACATTATTAGGTCCTTATGCATTATGTGTCACAGGTCATTTCTATCATCACATATTCCCTACCAAACATCCTCTTCATCCCATCAATTGGTTTCTATATGATCCACTTGCAGGTTCACAACAAATTCTTCATTCTCAAATATCACCCAGTATCATGCAAGCTGTTCATTCAGATCTTGAAGTCCATAATCCACTTCTACATTGTTTCTATGAATTTGCCAATTTTCATATGGCAGAGGAAGATGTAACCATGGAAATTCTTGATCCCAGTACTTCAAATGAAATTGCAGCAGTATTTCATATTGATGGTGGTGCACAACATGAAGCATGAAGTATATTTGTGCATTGAAGATCAGAATTAACACCATCATGAATATCAATCCTTCATACTTTATATGAAGCTTTACAATATCCGATTTTAATTCCACATGGATAGGTGGATGGGATGATTTGTATTGACAACCTCAAAATGGTCATTGGACACAAATACAATGGTATAAAGCACATCTATTAACTGAGGATTGGTTCCAGTAATTTTGTCATTTAGGATGTGAGTGGATGGTTGATATGTATTCTAGGGTAGAAGATCAATGATTGGATGCCATTGGGTTAGGGAAGAAATCTGAATATGCAACTTTTCATACCACACAACAAGATGAAGAAGAGGACAATGATGACAATGATCAGTACACTTTACCCTCCTTCACAGGATCTCCTAAATACTATGCAACCAAAGTAGCTGATTCATTAGCATTAGCATGACAAGAGGGAAAACCTGATCTAATGATCACTGCTACTTGCAATCCTAATTGGATGGAGTTACATTCTAGAGTTGGACCAGGTCAATGTGCAACAAGTGTACCACATATTACCATTTGAGTTTTTAAGGTATGTATGCTATTTTCAATTGCTTTTTTTTTAAATCTTCTTATATCACTTATGATCTCTTACACCAAATACATGTCATATTTGGTGGTATTTGATATTATGTTTTTTCCATTGAATTTCAAAAAAGACGACTTCCTCATGCTCATATAATTGTGAAGGTGTCATCTATGAATCTACATTTAAACATCAACTCCTTTTTTTTTGATTTGACTCATTTAGCTAGTATCAATTATGTCATACAAGCTGAAATTCCTTCCTATAACCAAAATCTTCACAATTTAGTCCTTCAATTCATGACACATCATAAAGATCATCTAGATCCTTTCCATGCAAGAACAAGTCAATGTAATTGTAATGGTCATTGCATTTATGGATATCCTCATAACATTGTTTCTCACACAAGACTTAATGAGAAACAACATATCAAATATTGACATTGGAGAGCTGATGATGCATGGATTGTACCATACTGTCCTCAATTGCTTCTTATATGGGAAGGTCACATCAATACTGAAATTATTTTCCCTACTGATGTCTTCCTTTACATATACAAATACATCTTCAAAGGAGTTGATCAGGCTAAATTCAGCATTACATACTCCTGGAAATCAAATAAAGGATGCAATTGATGATCATATTCAAGGTCAATGGCTTCTTCTCCTGAAACAGCATACTACATATTTGCATTTGACATAGCTTGACAAAACCCTTCTGTCACTTGCTTAAAGATTCATGCCCCTGGAGAAAATCATTGTCAATATCAGTTTTCATTGTGGGTTACTTCTCATGCATCATCTCTCATCTGTTACTTCAACTGTCCTATGGATTCTATTTTTGACAATATTCCTTTCATCAATTTCTATCAACAATATCATCATTGACCTCTACCTCCTTCTTCTATCCATTTATCCCCAAATGTCAAATACAATCAGTTTGGCCTGGAATGGGCAAAGTCTTTTATATTTGTGCATTACTCATGCATCATCCAGCTTGCTCTTTTGCTCTCCTTCAAACCATTTATGGTATTGAGTACAATTCTTTCCAACATGCTGCACAAGCAGCTGGACTCTTCAACAATGAATCCGAAGGTCTCTGGGCAATGGAAGATGCCATTCTTGTCAGAGTATGACCTTGTGTACTGAACTCTGCACTTCTCCAAACATCTCTGAAGCCCTTCTGTGTACTCTGATGCATCACATAGCAGACTCTGCAGGTTGCACAATAACTGTACTGCCCCCTGCATCCATGCCCCTGCACATGCTGCTCCTTGTTGTTTGTTTATTTGTTTACCTTTGTCATTGGCACATGTGTTGCCTTCTTTGTTTGTTTATTTCCCCTTCCTGTTGTTTCTGATATTGACAGGCAGTGGGCTGATGCTAAAGTCTGACTGTACCTGTTGTATAAGAAGGGGCCTCAGCAGGAGATTGAGAAGTAGTCTTCTTCTCAATCTTTCTCCTAGGTGTGACCTGCCCTGTAGGGTAGTTTATTTAATGTTCTAATAACAATCTTTCTCC
>WNFI01686649.1_pt1 | contig 15062 bp, 13 predicted proteins | sample 5400471 | NCBI WGS metagenome assembly WNFI01 (sample SAMN13153348, study PRJNA577476) | soil metagenome | isolation source: 100 cm saprolite on Douglas fir-dominated hillslope | place: USA:California | collected 2013-09-17
ATCGAGCGACTGCGTGATCATCCCTTTTGTGGCCTGCACTGCCGAAGCGTTCAGTTCGTAGCCGCGAACCGCGCCGAGCAGATCGGTCATCTCTTCAATAGGATCGACTTGCGGATAGGCGACGTAGCCTTGCTTGTCCGCGTCGGGATGTCCGGGCTCGAAGCGCAACACGGGTGCGCGCGTGTCGGACACCACCGCGGCGACGCGCACGGCCGAAGAGGTCTCGCGATGAAATCCGGCGAGCGCCAGCGAAAAGCGCGGCGTGCGCTGCGCTTGAAAGATCACCATCTGGCGCCGGTAGGGACCGCCCGCAGCCGTGTGCGTGGTTTGCGCGTTTGCCATGTTGCTGGCGACCACTTCCGCGCGCTGTCGTTCCGCGCCCAGCGCCGACCCACTCATCTCTAGCATGCCGAAAAGGTTCATGAGGTTGCTCCTTCATGGATGGCGAGGGACAAGCGATGGAATTCTGCCCGCAGAAACTGCACCGCGACCTGGAAGTGGAGCTGATTTTCGGCCAGCAGCAACGATTCGCGGTCGACGTTGACGTTGTTGCCGTCGGGCCGCTCCATCAATCCGCGCAGCTCGTGCGACATCGGCGAGAACGCCGCCTCCTCGCCCATCATGGCCTGCTGTACTTCGCCCGCAAAGGGACGAATGTCGCGAGTCCGGTATCCGGGCGTATCTACGTTGGCGAGGTTCGAAGCAATCAACTGGTGGCGGAATGCGCCCTGGTCGAGAGCGCGCTCCAGTCCTCGCATTAAGGGCGTATCAATCATTGAAGTTGACGTTGGCATGGGTATAGTTGCTCCTTGGGGGAAGGCCGTATTCACGAATCTTGTTGCGGACCGTGCGCAGACTCACGCCCAGCAGTTCCGCCGTTCGCGAGCGATTCCCACCGGTTGAATCGAGAGTCATGGCGAATAGTTGACGTTCCATTTCTCCGAGGGAAAGTCCGGCCCTCCACTCGGGAGCGGCTACGCTGCGCGGGGTAACTTTCCCGTGATCGAAGGCTTCCACCCCGATCTCTCCTCCGCGTGACAGGGCCACAGCCCGCCGGACGAAATTGGCCAGTTCGCGTACGTTGCCGGGCCAGGTTTGTTCTGTCAGACGCGCCAACAACTCGCTGGTCAGGAGAGGCGGAACTCCGGGGGGGGCGTAGAGTCGGGCAAAATGGGCCGCGAGGTCGGCGATGTCGTCCGCCCGCTCTCGTAGCGGAGGCAGAGAAATGGGGATCACATTCAGCCGGTAATACAAGTCCGCCCGGAAGCGTCCCTCGTTGACCGCCGCCTCCAGAGGGCGGTTAGTGGTGGCGATCACCCGGATATCGACGTGCACGGTCTGATTTGATCCCAGCCGGTCAAATTCGCGCTCCTGGAGCGCGCGCAATAATTTTGGCTGCAAGGGGAGTGGCATCTCGCCTACTTCATCCAGCAGCAAGGTGCCGCCATTCGCGCTTTCGAATTTGCCCGGACGGGCAGCCACGGCTCCGGTGAACGCTCCCTTGGCGTGCCCGAACAATTCGCTTTCCAGCAGCGCTTCCGGGAATGCCGTGCAATTCAGCGCCACGAACGGACCTTGTTTGCGATCGCTCAAGCGATGAATCAGCCGGGCCACGAGTTCTTTGCCCGTGCCGCTCTCGGCTTCGATTAAGACGTCGGCGTCGGTGGCAGACGCCTGGCGCGCGCGCTCCATGGCCTGTTTCCAGGCGGGCGAATGCCCGATCAGCGACTCGGTATCTTTATTTTCTTCCTGCGCCCGCCGCAACACCTGTTCGACCGCCACTTCGAGTTTTTCGAAACAGACCGGCTTCACCAGGTAATCGCAGGCTCCGTTGCGGATCGCTAGCACCGCGTCCGGAACGCAGCCGTAGGCGGTCAACAGGATCACGGCGGTCCGGGGCGACGCGGCTTGCACGTCACGCATCAATTCGAAGCCATTGCGTCCGGGCATGCGGACGTCGGTGATCACGAGCGCATGACGCGACTCGCGAAACTTGCTCCATCCCTCGGCGCCATTCACCGCGAGATCCACCTGCCATCCGCGGCGCAGAAAGCGAGCCTCGAGTGCCGCGCGCATTCCGGCATCGTCGTCCACAATTAAGACCCGCTTCACTGAGCAACCTCCCGCGGCAGGCGCAGGCGGAAGGTTGTGCCGTATCCCGCGCGGCTTTCCACTCTGATCGTGCCGCCGTGCTGCTCGAGGATTTTGTGGCAGACCGCGAGGCCCAGGCCGCAGCTTCCCGGACGCGTACTGAACCCCGCCTGAAAAATCCGCGGCACGTCGCACTCCGCAATCCCCGGACCGGTATCCCGCACTGCGACCTCGATTCCCTCCGCTCCCAGATCGACGCCGCAGAGGCCCAACCAGCCTCCGCCCGGCATAAAGCGAAACGCGTTCAGCGACAGATTCAGCAATACCTGTTCCAGCCGATGGCGGTCCGCGGGTATCCTCACTCCGCGCAACCCATTGGCGAGTTGCAGATCCACATGGGCCTGCTTGGCCATTGGGAGAAGAAATTCGTGCGCCCAATCCAGCAGTGCACCGAGATCGATTTCACCCATTTCCGCCGGCGGAGTGTTGTAAAGATGTAGAACATTGTTGACGGTCGCGGACAACGTCCTGAGGCCTGCCTGTACATGCTCGATCCACCGCTGACTCTCGCCCTCTAGTTTCGTCTCCGCCAACAGGCCCGCAAATAGCTCCAGACTCCCCAGCGGGTTGCGAATCTCATGCGCCAGCAGGGCCGACATTTCGACCAGAGCCTGCTGGCGTTCTAGCCGCTCGCGCTCGCGTTGCAGTTTCTTGGCTTCGCTGATATCCCGCAGGATGTATACGGAACTCGCCTGCGGCGCGTCCGGCTCCAGCCACGCATGCCGGATTGCCAGCCACGTTTCAGCCGGACCTGCCGACATCAACACTTCGTGCTCCTCCCCAGTCTCCCGCGCGCGCGACAGCGCTTCTGAAAGGGGCAGCGCTGTCGTCACTATCTTTCCATCGAGCAGTCGCTCTCCCTCCGGATTGAGAATCGCCGCCTCTCCGCCGGCTTCCATCACCAGCACGCCGCAGGGCAATCCCTCAAGAATTCGTCGCTGGCGCTCGCGGATCCGGCGGTTCTCTTCGAGACTCTTCGCGAGGTCGCGGTTGGTGACTTCCAGGTCCTGACGTAGATGCACCACCTGCGTCTGTAACTGTCCGTAGGAACGTTCGAGAGAACCCGCTGCTTCCGTGAACGACGCGAACGCTCGCGCCAGCGGATGCTCGGGTTCAGGGGATGAGCTTTGCGGAAATGGAAATGAGGCTGACATCGGCTCTCACTCTTGCAAGAGCAATGCCAGCCTTCGTCGCCCAGGCTTAGAACGCTCTCATGGCAAACATTGCCGACCGGAAAATGTTACCGATGTCGATGTCCCTGTCTAACAGGGTGCGCTGCTCTCCGGGATCAGCATGTGCTCGGGTCGAATCATCATTTCGTCTTCCGCCAGGATCAGCGCGCGCTCAATGACATTCTGCAATTCCCGTACATTTCCGGCCCACGGATGCGACTTGAGCAGGCGCGCGCCTTCGTCCGACAACTCCGGCGGCGGCGGCCGCAGCGAAAACTTATTCAGAAAATATTGGGCCAGTTGCAGGATGTCTTCGGGACGCTCCCGCAAGGGTGGAATCTCAATCGGAAACGCGCACAACCGGTAATAGAGGTCCTCACGAAATTTTCCCTGGCGCACCAGCGACAGCAATTTTGCATTCGTCGCCGCGATTACGCGCACATCGACATGCATGACTTCGCAGCTCCCCAGGCGCTGCACTTCTTTCTGTTCCAGAAACCGCAGCAACTTCGGTTGCAGGCTCAGCGGCATGTCGCCGACTTCATCCAGAAACAGTGTCCCGCCCTGTGCGGACTGAATTCTTCCACCATACGATTGCATCGCGCCTGTGAACGCGCCGCGTGTGTGGCCGAACAGTTCGGATTCCAGCAGCGCTTCCGGAATCGCGGCGCAATTAATCACTACAAATGCGCGCGACGACCGCAAACTTAAGTCGTGAATAGCGCGCGCCACGAGTTCCTTGCCGCTGCCGGTCGGCCCGGTGATCAATACGGTCGTCTCCCGGCGCGCCAGCAGCCGCGCTCCCCGATACACGGGCTGCATCGTCCACGAACCGCCAATCATTCCGGGTAGCGGACTCTGCACGATCGAATTCACCACCGCCACACGCCCCGGAAGCAGCGCTGGGCAAGCGATTGGCGACCGCATCGCGGATTCAAAAAAATCCTGCCCGTCCGGCTGCTCCTCATCGTTCACGGAATCGAGCAGCACGATCTCGACCCCGGGAAACCGCTGGCGGATAATTTCACTCAGCTCTTCGGCATTCAGATCGGGTAGAGAGCGGTCCAGAAAGAGCACTTGGCACAATCCATTCTCCAAATGGTCTAGTGCTTCGGCTCCCCCGCTCGCCTGTTCCACCTTTCGTGCCGGGGAACGCAGACTTTCGAGGACGCGCTGACGAACTACACTGCTGGGACTGGCCACCAGAATGTGATCCGCATAATTCGGCATGAGAGGCAGGCTGGTCATAATCTGTTGATTGGAAACTGCCCAGATAAGAACGAGATTAGACCAAGATTAGATATTTATAGGATTCACAAACCATAGTTTGGCAGGAAACGGAAGTTGGACTTTACAAAGCGCGGTGTTGAGCGATGCAACGTTTTTTGAGAGGAGCGACGTGGGTAGGCGCTCCCGGCACTCACGTGCCGGGCTTTCCTGTGCCGCCGCTCCTCGGCTGGAGAGGGGCGCTCTGCGGCTTTTACAGGAACCACGAAGCCTATTTCTCCATTAAAACCAGCTCGCCATTCTCGACCTTGATGTCCTTAACGTTGTTAGGCAGCTTCAACTGATCGCGCTGCTCGGCTAGTTTTTTCTGTAATGCATCGTTGACTAGCGATACGGGAACGCTGAGATCGCCGATTTTCACCTCGGTAGCGTCGAAGGTCGCGTAGCCATCTTTTGCGCCGAGATGTCCGGCGAGGGTTAGGTACACGTCTTTACCGGCGATTTGAGTGAGGAATTGTCCGCGGACGACGTCTCCGTCCATCGACACCTGATAATCCTTTATATTCGGGACCGCGCCGGGAAATTCGGGAGTGCCCGTGGAGCCCGAGGGACCTGGCGCCGGACTAGCCGCCGCCGTCGTGGACGGCGCTGGCGTCGATCCCATCCCCGTGGCTTGCGCAATCGCCGCCGTCAGTTCACCCGAGTTTAGGCGAATCTCATTCCCACTCTGCCCTGCGGCGGCAGGCTGCTCTAACCGATCCACTTTTTCTTGAAATGATTGCGCATTGGCCGCCGTAGCCGCAGGAGAAACCGCCACCGCTACCGGCGCCGGCCTGCGCAACACCAAGACCAGCGTGAAAAGTGAAATCGCGAGTGTCACGAGACTGATAACGCGTTGCCATTTCAAAACACACCTCCGCCCACTCCTCTTTATGGTATCCAGACGGAGGGCGCAGGCTGAGATGACGAAGGTACCGCGCGAGGGTAATGCTTTCGATGCCTATCGAAGGCCGTGCCCGCGGGTCTCGTTATAATCGGCACAGTGAACGCCCCACGCCTCGACCGCATGCCCACAGTTACCAGCCCGAATTGGGCAGAAGTTTCTCTCGGCGCGCTCCGTGACAATTTTCGCGCCGTGCGCGAGCATGTCGGCGAGCAGGTGAACATCTGCGCCGTCGTGAAGGCCGACGCCTACGGACACGGCGCGGCTGCCTGCGCGCGCGCGCTGGAGTCCGAAGGCGCCCCCTGGTTTGGAGTCACGGGGACGGAAGAAGCGGTGGCGCTGCGGGAAGCCGGTATCAAGGCTCGTCTTCTGCTCATGACCGGCATCTGGAAAGGCGAAGAAGACGAAGTAGTTGCCCACCGTCTCACCCCGATCCTCTGGGAAAAATGGCACATCGAAAGACTGGATGCGGCTGCGAAGAGAAAGCAGACCGTTCTACCGGTTCATCTGAAGGTCGACACCGGTATGACGCGCCTGGGTGCGTCCAGAGAAGCCATTCCGCATCTGTGCGCGGCCATCGCTTCCTGTGCACATCTGCGACTGGAAGGCGTCAATACGCATTTCGCAACCGTGCGCGATTCGGAGAAAACGCGCCAGCAGGTTGCACTCTTCGAGGAAGTACTGGGCATCCTGCGAGCGCACAAACTCGAGCCGGAGCTGATCCACATGGCGAATTCGGCCGCGATTCTCGCGCGTTCGGAAACCTGGAAGTCCATGGTCCGTCCCGGGATCGCTCTTTACGGTTACTCGCGTATGCGCGGATCGAAGGGGCCGGAATCCGCAGGCCCGATGCTGCGCGCGGTGCTCTCGTGGAAAACACGCGTGATCGCCTTGAAAGAGGTTCCCGCCGGACAGGCTGTCGGGTACGGCGGCACCTTTGCGACGCAACAGCCCAGCCGCATTGCGATTCTGCCGGTTGGGTACGCGGACGGCTTTCACCGGCTGCTCTCCAATCGTGGGCGAGTGATCGTTCGAGGGGAATATGCACCTGTCGCTGGACGCGTCTCCATGGATCTCACCACCATCGATGTAACTTCGACTCCTGGAATCGAAGCGGGCGATGAGGTCATCCTGCTGGGCGAAGCGAACGGCAAATCCATCGATGCGGCGGAACACGCACGCCTGTGCGAAACCATCCCGTACGAAATTCTCTGCAGTATCTCGAAGAGGGTACCCCGGATTTACAGGTAATTAGTCTTGCGGAGCCGGTAGAACGGTCATCTGCCGTGTGACGCCGCCCTCACGCCGCCGTTGTAGTAGACCTCGGCGCCGGCTTCCAGTTTCTTTCCCTGGTTGCTGAAGATCGCGCTATGCATGAGTCCAGCGCGTTCGAGGGCGAAGCGAAGGGTTGTTTCGAGCACACCTAGTCCGTATTGGACGCTGCGGCGGAAATTAATTGACGAGGCTTCTTCAAAATATTTCGTCGGACACGACACTTCGCCGATGCGAAAGCCAAAGTGAACGCACTGCGCCAGCATCTGGTTGTCGAACACGAAGTCGTCGCTGTTTTCGCGGAGCGGCAGGCATGTCAGGACCTCGCGGCTGAAGGCTCGGTAGCCAGTGTGATATTCGGAGAGCTTAATCCCCAGAAACATATTTTCAAACGCCGTGAGCAGGCGGTTGGCGACGTATTTGTAAAGCGGCGGTTACGAGCAAGGGCGTGTACTGATAATCGGGATGCACCATGATGACGACATCGGCGCCCGCGGCCAGCGCTTCGCGGTAGCAGGTTTGCTGATTGCGACCGTAGCCGTAGTTGCGGTCATGCACGTAGAACTGCAAGCCCAGGCGGTGTGCGATATCGACAGTGCGGTCGGAGCTGTGGTCGTCCACCAGGATGCGGATATCGACCAGGTCGGGCAACTCGCTGACGGTTGCCTCGAGCGTTTTCTCCGCGTTGTAAGCGGGCAGCACGACCGCGATGCGCTTGCCGTTGATCATGAGGGAGTGGTCCTGTTTCCTGTTCTTTAGATAATAACCGCCGGACGCGCACTCTCAAAGCCCGCGTCTTGATAAAATTAAGGAACAGAGCGAACGCATCGGCTGCAAGTTAGGTTCTACTTCTGCAATCTGACTTCAGACTTCTGCAATCGCATCACCCATGACACTGCGCACCCTATTCGAAAAAGTCTGGGACGCCCATCTCGTTTCGTCGCCGGAGGGGCAGTCGGCGCTTCTTTATATCGATCTGCATCTGGTGCATGAAGTCACTTCGCCGCAGGCGTTTGACGGTCTGCGCGTCAGCGGACGGCGCGTCCGCCAGCCCCTGCGGACAGTAGCGACGGTGGATCACAACATCCCCACAACGCCGCGCGGCCTGCCGATTCTGGATCCGATCGCAGGCAAGCAAATCGAAGCGCTGCAGAGGAATTGCCGCGAGTTCGGCGTTCCTTTGTTTGACATGGATTCGCCCGAGCAGGGAATCGTGCATGTGATCGGCCCGGAACTGGGTGTAACGCTGCCGGGAATGACGATCGTCTGCGGCGACAGTCATACTTCGACGCACGGAGCTTTCGGGTCGCTGGCCTTTGGCATTGGCACGTCGGAGGTCGAGCATGTGCTGGCAACGCAATGCCTGCCGCAAAACAAACCGAAGACGATGCAGATCGATGTGCGCGGTAGATTGCCCGAAGGCGTTACGGCGAAAGACCTCGCGCTGGGAATCATCGGCCACATCGGCACAGACGGCGCCACCGGACACGTCATCGAATACACCGGAGAAGCCGTTCGCGCACTGTCGATGGAAGGCCGCATGACGCTCTGCAATATGAGCATTGAAGCCGGGGCCCGCGCGGGGATGATCGCGCCGGACGAGACAACTTTCGCCTATGTGCATGGCCGGCGGTTCGCGCCCGGGGGAAATGATTGGGATAACGCGGTGGCTTCGTGGCGCTCGCTCGCGGGTGATCCGGGTGCGAAGTACGATCGCGTGGTTGAAATCGATGCGGCTTCGTTGGCGCCGTTTGTTACCTGGGGAACCAACCCTGGGATGGTGGTGCCTGTGACGGCGCGGGTTCCGGAATTATCCAACTACCCCCAAGATGCTGATCGCCGCGCTGTGGAGCAAGCTCTGGCCTACATGGATTTACAGCCGGGAACGCCGATGGAGCAGATTTCGGTCGACCGGGTGTTTATCGGGTCATGCACGAATTCCCGCATCGAAGATCTACGGGCTGCCGCGCGCGTGGCGCGAGGACATCACGTCAGCCCGAAAGTGCGAGCGATGGTTGTGCCGGGATCGCAGGCGATCAAGCACGCGGCCGAGCAGGAAGGGTTAGACCGCATTTTCGTAGAAGCGGGCTTTGAATGGCGTGAATCGGGATGCTCGATGTGTCTGGGGATGAATCCGGATATCTTGCAGCCGGGCGAGCGCTGCGCCTCGACCAGTAACCGCAACTTTGAAGGACGGCAGGGGCGCGGAGGACGCACGCACCTGGTCAGCCCCATGATGGCCGCGGCGGCGGCGATTGCCGGGCACTTTACCGATATACGGAATTGGAAGTTTGCGCGACCAGCGAGCGGCGAATAGGAAATGCAACCTTTTCGAAAACATACCGGCTTGGTCGTCCCTCTGGATCGCGTGAATGTGGACACGGATCAGATCATCCCCAAGCAGTTTCTGAAACGCATTGAGCGCACCGGGTTCGGAGAGTTTCTCTTTTACGATTGGCGGTTTGCGGGCGACGGCACAAAGAAGGCCGATTTTGTTTTGCACGATCCCCGCTACGGCAAGGCCACAGTGCTGGTGGCGGGAAAGAATTTCGGGTGTGGGTCGTCTCGCGAGCACGCGGTTTGGGCGCTCGCGGATTATGGGTTCTGCGTGGTCATCGCCTCGTCGTTCGCCGATATTTTCGCCAACAACAGTCTGAAAAATGGGTTACTCACGGTGACTCTGTCCGAGGAGCAGGTGGCGGAGATCATGCGGCGCGCTCGCGAGTCCGCGAACTACCAGTTGTCGGTTGATCTGGAAAAACGCACGGTAGAAGACGGGCAGGGTTTCTCGGTGGCGTTTGCAATGGACGAATTTGCCCGTCATTGCCTGCTCAGCGGGCTGGATGACATCGGTTTGACTTTGCAGCATGAGGCCGAGATCGCGGCGTATGAGGCGAAGCATCCGGTAGCGGCGGAGATGGCGTCGATTGCTGCGGCCATCCGGTGATTGACGAGGGAATGGCGCAGCCTAGTTGTGGGAATGTTTCGCGGACGTGTTCGTAGGTCTCGTTTCGGCGAGGCCCTTTCCTGTGCCGCCCTTCGGGCTTGGGTGGCCGTGGGTCAGCAAGAATCATACGAATCCCCTATCGCTTGGTCGCAAATGTTCTCGCGAACTCGGGTCAGCCTTTATACTGGTCCACTTGGAATCGGCCAGTCTTACGTCCCGGAGTCGTACGTGAAAAACTTTCTGCTTTGCATCGTCGCTGTTTTCGCGCTGCTCACTGCGCTGTCCGCCCAAAGCATTGCGCCTTCCAAGCTCACCATCGAAGCCATTTTCGCTGACGGCGGGATCACGGGACGCGAACCTGAAACGATCAAGTGGAGTCCCGACGGCACCAAGGTTTCTTTTGTGCAGCGCGACGATTCCGGCGAACACGGAGAGCTCTGGTACGTGGATACGGCGACCGGCGAGAAGAAAGTGTTGGTTAGCGAGAGCAAGCTCGCGCAACTCTCTCCACCGCTCAGCAAGATCAAGGACGAGCGTGAAAAAGAGCGGCTCACGCGCTATCACGTCGCCGCCTACCTGTGGTCGCCCGATTCCAAACATCTACTCTTCGATTCCCAGGGACAGCTCTGGTATTTCGATCTCGACACAGGGACCGGCGTGCAACTGACATCATCCCCCGATCCCAGCGACGATCCGAAGTTTTCGCCGGACGGTAAGCGGCTGGCCTATGTCCGTAAGCACAACTTGTACGTACATCCGGTGTCTGGCGAAACGGGTGAATACAAGCTCACGCTGGACGAAGCTCGGGACAAGAACAAGAAAGACGAGAGCCAGGAAGGTAACTCGCTGAACGGCGAAGTGGATTGGGTTTACGCCGAGGAACTGGGCGTGCGCAGTAATTTCTTCTGGTCGCCCGAGGGGCGCGACATCCTGTATCTGCAAATGGACGAGTCGCACGTTCCCACCTACCCGATCACGGACTGGCTGCCAACGCATCCGCATGTCGATCAGGAGAAATATCCCAAGGCTGGAGATCCGAATCCAGTGGTGCGGCTGGGTGTGGTCGGCAGCGGGGGCGGCAAGACGAAATGGATCAAGCTCACCGATGACGAAGATAACTACGTGCCTCGCTTCGGCTGGATTCGCGAAGGCTGGGCCTGGGCGGAATTGCTCAACCGACAGCAGGACACGATGGACGTGTACTTCATCGATACTCGTTCGGGAAGAACGCGGAAGGTGCTGACGGAGTCGATTCCGGATGCGTGGGTGAATGTGAATGATGACTTCCGAGTGTTGAAATCGGGCAACCGCTTTCTCTGGACCAGTTGGCGCGACGGCCACACTCATATTTATCTCTACAGCTTTGACGCGCAGAACCCGCTGGCGGCGGACGCGAAGCTGGAACGCCAGGTCGAGAGCGGCGACTATGAAGTACTGGAAATCGGCGGTGTGGACGAGCAGTCAGGTACCGTCTTCTTCAGCGCGAACAAAGGCGATCCGCGGAGGGAGCAACTGTTTTCCGCCACCCTCAACGGATCGGGAATGCAGGCGCTGTCGGCGGAGGAAGGCAGCACGACCGCTGATTTCTCCGACGACGCGAAGCACTTTGTCGAACGCCGCTCTGACGCAGAGCAACCGCCGCGCCTGGCAGTCTGCGCTGCCGGCGGCTCGTGCCAGAAGATTTGGGAAGCGCGCAGCGTCGCCGGCTATGGATTGGTCGCGCCCCGGTATCTGGAGTTCAAGGCCGACGACGGCACGACTCTCTACGGTTCGCTGGCGCTGCCGCCAAATGCGGATCCCAATCAGAAGCTCCCGCTGATCGTTTACATCTATGGCGGGCCTGCGGGACAGACGGTGCGGAAATCCTGGGGCGGCACTACGGAGTTATTTCATCAGTTGCTCGTGCGCGAAGGGTTCGCGATCTTTACGCTCGACAATCGGGGCAGTCCGAATCGCGGCAAGAAATTTTCGGCCGCGCTGCGCAGACAGTTTGGCGGTATCGAACTGAAAGATCAGCTTGCTGCTCTCGATCAGCTCGAGGCACAGGTTCCGCAAATCGACCCCGTCCACGTCGGGATCTGGGGATGGTCGAACGGCGGCTCAATGACGCTGTATGCGCTCACTCATTCCGACCGCTTCAAGGCGGGCATCTCGGTTTCGCCGGTCACCAGCCAACGCAACTATGATTCGACCTACACCGAGCGCTACATGGGTTTGCCGAATGACAACGCGAAGGGGTACGACGACTCCATCGTGAGCGCCGCCGGCAACCTGCACGGGTCGCTGTTTCTAGCGCATGGCACAAGCGACGACAATGTGCACTTTCAGAACACGATCCAGATGACTGACGCACTGATCAAAGCAGGCAAGCCGTTCCGGCTGATGGTCTACCCGAACAAGACACACGGAATTTCCGGGCCGGACGCGCGCTCGCATCTGTTTCATTTGATGGAAGAGTTTTGGAATAAGGAATTGAAGTAGACAGCAGTCAGCTCCAAGCTCTCAGCTCTCAGGAAATGCAGTTGCTGAAGAGATGTACCTTGGAGCTGAGAGCTTGGAGCCAACAGCTCAACTATGTTCCGTACCACCCTCGGCGATTTCGAACTGACCGTCGTCTCGGACGGGACGTACTATCTCGACGGCGGAGCTTTTTTCGGTGTGGTCCCGAAGACGATGTGGTCGAGGAAAGTCACCTCTGACGAACAGAACCGCGTGCACGCCGGACTGAACTCGCTGCTTGTCCGCACGGGCAAGAAGAACATCCTGATCGAGACCGGCATCGGCAATAAGCTGTCCGACAAAATGATCAAGATTTACGCGCAGCCCGCGCAACTCCTCGATAACCTGCAGGCCGCCGGAGTGGCGCCCGAAGACATCGACATCGTCATCAACACGCACCTGCACTTCGACCACTGCGGATGGAACACAGTGCAGCGCGGCGACCAGATCGTCGCCACTTTTCCCAACGCGAAGTATTATGTGCAGGAGAAGGAATGGGAGCATGGCCGCCGGCAACTCGAGCGCGACGCGATCAGTTACATCAGCCCGAATTACGATCCCCTGCTAGAGAGCGGGCAGATGGTTTTGCTGAGCGGCGATCTGGAATTGCTGCCCGGTATATCGGTACAAGTATTTCCAGGACATACCGCCAACATGCAGGCGGTGATCCTTGAAAGTGGGGGCCGGAAGGCTTGCTACATTTCCGACCTGGTTCCTACCAGCGCCCATCTCGACCCTACCTGGGTGATGGCGTTCGATCTATATCCTCTCCAGACGATTCAGAGCAAGAGGAAGTATTACGCAGAGGCGATTCCGGGACGATGGCTGACGGTGTTTACGCATGATCCGGTGACGCCCTGGGGGTATGTGGAGCGGGGGGACAAGGGCCGGTTGGGGTTGACGCAGGGCGCTCCGAAATCGGCCTAATTCGGTGTAACTGGACTAGAGAGACATCGCGCACGTTTCGGTTAAGTTTTTCCACTTTTACTCCCCTGATGCCTGCGATCAGAAGTACGTTCTCAGCCATGTAGTCCTCCCTGTAGTTAAGATTCGTGCCCGCACAATGTAAAATGGTGCGTGCCCATGAACAACTCATCCCTGTCGCGTCCACTTTACGAAGTCGATCCCGAGATCGCGAATGCGATCGACAACGAAGCCCGCCGCCAGCACGAAGGTCTGGAGCTGATTGGGTCCGAGAATTTTGTCAGCGAAGCCGTGCTGGAAGCTGCCGGTTCGGTGTTCACGAACAAGTACGCGGAGGGCTATCCCGGCAAACGCTACTACGGCGGATGCGAGTTTTCCGACGTAGTCGAGGAACTGGCGCGCGAGCGTGCCAAGAAACTATTCGGCGCCGAACACGCCAACGTGCAGCCGCACTCGGGATCGCAGGCGAACATGGGCGCATTTTTTGCCGTGCTCCAGCCGGGCGACACTATTCTCGGATTGAACCTCGCCCATGGTGGACATCTCACGCACGGGCATCATCTGAATTTTTCCGGCAAAACCTACAAGGTGATTCCTTACGGCGTCACCAAAGAAACCGAGACCATCGACTACGACGAGTTGGAAAAAATTGCCGAGAGAGAACGGCCGAAGCTCATCATCGGCGGGGGCAGCGCGTATCCGCGGATCATCGATTTTGCTCGGATGCGCCAGATCGCTGACAAAATCGGCGCGCTCTACCTTGTCGATATGGCGCACTTCTCCGGGTTGGTGGCCGGCGGCGCACACCCGTCGCCGGTGCCACATGCGCACATCGTCACTTCAACCACGCACAAAACGCTGCGCGGACCGCGGGCCGGGATGATCCTGAGCAAGCAGGAATTTGCCGCGGCGATCGATAAGGTCGTGTTTCCGGGAATTCAGGGCGGACCGCTCGTGCACATCGTTGCGGCTAAGGCTGTGTGTTTCCTCGAAGCTTCGCAGCCTTCTTTCCGTGAGTATGCGCGGCAGGTCGTCGCCAATGCGAAAGTGATGGCCGAGGGACTGGCGGCAGAGGGTTTCCGCATTATTTCCGGTGGCACCGACACACACCTGATGCTGGTCGACGTATTCGCGAAAGGGATGTTCGGCAGCGAAGCGGAAAAGGCACTGGGCGAGGCCGGGATCACGGTCAACAAGAATGCGATTCCGTTTGACGTTAATCCGCCGATGAAGCCGAGCGGGGTCCGCATTGGGACGCCCGCGATCACCACGCGCGGAATGAAAGAGCCGGAGATGCGTCAGATCGCGCACTGGATCGCCGAGGCGCTGCATCACCGCAATGACGCGGCTGAACTGACCAAGATCCGCAAGCAGGTGCTGGAGTTGGCGGAGGAGTTTCCGCTGTATCCGGAGCGGCGGGCGAAGGCGCAGGCGGAAGCCAGAGCCTAGAGCCGGGACTCAGGAACTGAAGGCCATCACAATGTGAGGGGTTATCGCAGCGGTGAACCGCTGCGCCACCCAAAAACGGTTCGCCGCACCCCCTAAGAAATATGAAAGTCGCCATTGTCACCGGAGTCGCCCAGGGAATCGGGCAGCGCACCGCCGAAGTGCTTGCTCAGCGCGGATTCTCGCTCGCGCTCAATGACCTTCGTTCTCCCGCTGAAACCGCCGCCAAAGTCCGAAGCCTTGGTGTGGACGCTATTGAAGTCCTGGGCGACGTCTCCGATGAAACCGCGGTCGCGCAAATGGCAGACTCGCTGATGGCCCGTTTCGGGCGCATCGACGTGCTCGTCAACAACGCCGGCGTCAGTTCCATCACTCCAGCCGAGGACATCTCCGTCGGGGAATGGCAGCGAGTCATGGACATCAACCTCCTGGGCCCATTTCTCTGCTGCCGCGCCTTCGGCCGCATCATGCTCCGGCAGCG
>WNFI01101338.1_pt1 | contig 15060 bp, 12 predicted proteins | sample 5400471 | NCBI WGS metagenome assembly WNFI01 (sample SAMN13153348, study PRJNA577476) | soil metagenome | isolation source: 100 cm saprolite on Douglas fir-dominated hillslope | place: USA:California | collected 2013-09-17
GACGCAAATCGCCCCAAGCATTGCTTTTCTGACGATGGTCGACGAGCGCGGAACCCTATGTTTAGTAGTTACTCAAAGAGCAGCCCCTTTTCCGTTGTATCGTTGTTAGTGCAAGCGTAATATGTTGCTAATAGGAGCTTGGCGTCGAGCGTTAACCCGCTCCTTCAGCTGGGTTCGGACCGTTTTTCCCCTTCCACCGAAACCCTGAATCGACATCAGTTAGAGATGTTGGCCGGATCAATGCGTGTTGCGGGGTGCGCGCGTGAGTGAGCGCAATCTGCGCAACGCGCCGCGACTGCCGCCGCTGGCGATAGCTACGTGGGCTCGATTCTGATGATTCGATGCAGAGGAACGGTCAGCGTTTCCGGTTGAAGAAGCGGACCGAGGAGGAAAGCTGGTGATCGAACGCGCCGCAAGGACAAGGAAGGCTCTCATCGTTGGACTCAAAAGCTGCGTCTGCGCCGTGCCGCTCACGCACGTGGTCGAGACGATGCGTCCGCTTCCCGTCGAACCGATTTCCGGTGCGCCGTCGTTTGTACAGGGAATCTCGATCATCCGAGGGATACCTACGCCCGTTGTCGATTTGGGAGCCATTCTGGGTACACCGTGCGAACGGGCGGAGCGCTTCGTCACGCTTCGTGTCGGGGAGAAGCAGATGGCCCTTTCCGTGAATGCCGTGCTCAGTGTTCGCGACCTCGACTCGATCATGACGACGCGGGAGTTGCCTTCACTTCTGCAAAGAGCCTCGAAAGACGTCATTGAAACGATAGGGACGCTCGATGAGCAAGTGCTGATGGTATTGCGGGAAGGCTGGGAGATGCCAGACGAGGTTTGGCACGCGCTGACGGCACAGGAGGCCGTCTCGTGATTGTGGCACTCGCAGCCAGCGAAATCGAATGCTTTCGTGGCTTGGTGGCAGAGCGTCTTGGTCTCCATTTCGAGGACTCCAAGCTGGACTTCCTTGCAGACGTCCTGCGGCGGCGGATGGAAGACACGAGATGCCATCTCTTTTCGGAGTACCGTAAGCGTATTTTGTCCGTCGCGGAGGAACGTAATGAAACTTGCGCTCTAGCCGAGCATCTGACCGTCGGCGAGACGTACTTTTTCAGATATGCAGAGCACTTCCAGGCGTTTGTCGAGGTGGTCCTCCCAAACCGAATACAGGCGCGAGGCGGTGACCGCCGGCTGCGAATCCTTTCCGCCGGATGCGCGTCGGGCGAGGAGCCGTATTCTCTGGCGATCCTCATGCGTGAGCGGTTCCCGGAACTCGCGTCCTGGGAAATCGAGATCCTCGGTTTCGATGTCAACTCTTCGGTGGTGGGAAGAGCCAAGCGAGCGCGCTACTCTCCATGGTCACTGCGGGAGACTCCCGATGATCTGCGTTTGAAGTATTTTCGGGGCCACGGCCGCGACTTTCAGTTGGACGAGGCCGTACGGTCAGCGGTCCGATTTGAGGAACGAAACCTTGTCGAGGACGATTCTTTGTTTTGGCAGCGCGATAGTTTCGACGCTGTTTTCTGCCGCAACGTAACGATGTATTTCACGATGAGTGTTGCGCGATCCGTCGTTGGGCGCATCGCTAGATCCCTTGCACCCGGGGGGTTTTTCTTCCTGGGACACGCGGAGACACTCCGCGCGGTCTCTCATGAATTTCATCTGCGGCACACCCACGAAACCTTCTACTACCAGCGCCGCGAGTCCCACGAGACAGAGTGCGTTATGACTCTTCCTCTGGAGGCGGCGGAGTACAGCGCCTTCCGGCGCCCCGTCCCCGAGTTGATCGAGCCCAACGATTCCTGGTTCAGCGCCATTCGCCGGGCGTCGGAGCGCATCGTGAACCTAACGCAAGAAAAAGGTCGGCTGGCCGTAAGCGCGCGAGCGAGCACGATCCCACTCACGGCAAGCTCGCGGCCAGCGGCTTGGGATCGGACAGTAGCGATCGAACTGTTGCGAAGAGAAAAATTCTCAGAAGCTATGGAGCTTCTTCGCGCGCTCCCCGCGGAATCGAAGACCGATCCGGATGCGCAGCTACTCATCGCCGTACTTCTCACCAACGGAGGAGAGCTGCCAGAAGCGGAGAAAGTCTGCCAGCATGTCCTGAATCTGGATGAATTGAATGCCGGCGCCCACTACCTGATGGCGCTCTGTCGGGAACATGCCGGCGACCAGGCCGGCGCTGTGCAGCACGACCAGACGGCCGCCTACTTGGACTCGGCCTTTGCCATGCCACATCTCCACCTGGGACTGGTCGCCAAGCGTTCGGCGGATATGGAGGCGGCTCGCCGCGAGCTAGGACGAGCGCTACCGCTTCTTGATCGCGAAGACGCATCGCGGATTCTGCTCTTCGGAGGTGGATTTACCCGCGAGGCCCTCGTCGCGTTTTGCCGCGCGGAACTTCGCGCCTGTGGAGGTGGCTCTTGACGTCCCTATCGCCAATCACCGGGAAGGTCGAGGAACTACGGAGGGTCTTCGATCAAGCGCGAGCGGCCCCGTTTTCCTTGGGTGCGGAGGAACAGACAGAAGACCTGCTTGCCATCCGCGTATCCCGGGACGCTTACGCAATCAGAGTGAGCGAGATCTCGGGCCTTGCCACCGACAGGAACATTGTTGCGTTTCCGTCCCCTGTCTCTGAGTTGCTCGGAGTAGCGGGTATCCGGGGTGCTCTCGTTCCCGTGTACAGCCTGGCGATGCTCCTTGGCTACAACGCAGAAACAGATCGAACTCGCTGGCTCGCTTTGTGCGGAACTGAGGATCCTGTCGGGTTGGTGTTTAGCGACTTCGAAGGTTACGTCCGGGTTCCTCTGACACAACTCTATGCACCCGAGCAAAAGGACGTGGCTCGCACGCACGTGCAGCATGTGGTGCGCGCGACGGACATGGTTCGTGCGGTTGTCAGCATCCCTCTCATCAGAAAAACGATTCAAAGATGTTGCGGTAACGACGGCGTTTCGAAGGAGCGATAATATGTGGACATTCGGTCGAAAGATAGCTGCTGGATTCGCACTGGCATTCCTATTGCTGGCCGTGATCGGTGCGGTGGCATACCGCAGCATAATTGCGCTTACAAGCACCAGCCAATTGGTTACCCACACCCATCAAGTGCTAGAGCATATCGCGGAGGTGCTCAGCTTGCTGAAGGATGCGGAAACCGGGCAGCGGGGCTACATCATTACCGGCGAGGAGGCGTTCCTCGAGCCGTACCAGGGAGGGACCAGCAACGTCCACGCGGTCGTCAAAGAGATTAGGGAGTTAACTGCGGACAACCCAAATCAGCAAAAACGGATTGATGAAGCGGAACCGCTCATCGCAGCAAAGCTGGCTGAGCTCAAACAGACGATTGACTTGCGGCGGAAGGGAAACCTTGAAGAGACAACCAAGGTTATTCGCGGAGGTGAGGGTAAGAAGACTATGGACAATCTTCGGGTGATCTTGGCGGAAATGGAACGGGAGGAACGAGATTTGTTGAAGCAACGCGCCGACGAAGTGGAGGCCGCGTCAAGCGGAGCGAAGTCGACCATCATCTACGGCACGATATTTTGCCTTTTGTTTGTCATGGCGGCGGGGGTTTTCATCATCCGCTCTTTGAGCGGACAGATTGGTGCAGCGGTCCGACACGTGCAGAGTTCCTCGGCCGAGCTCCAATCAGCGGCCAATCAACAAGCGTCGGGCGCGAAAGAATCATCGACGGCCATGAACGAGATCACCACGACGATCAGCGAACTTCTGGCGACTTCGCGGCAAATCGCTGAAAGCGCGCAACGCGTTGCTCACGTGGCCGAAGAGACGTCGTCGGCGGCCCGATCCGGCGACACGACGGTACAGAAATCGCATGAATCCGTAAACAGCATCAAGCGGCAGGTCGACCTGATCGTTACCCACATGCTCGATCTGGGGAAGAAGTCACAGCAGATCGGCGGCATTCTCGAGATCATCAACGAGCTTGCGGAGCAAACCAACATTTTGGCCATCAACGCCACCATCGAAGCTTCGGGCGCCGGTGACGCCGGGAAGAGATTTGCTGTTGTCGCGGACGAAATCCGCAAGCTTGCCGACCGAGTAGGCGGCTCGACCAAGGAAATCCGCGTGCTTATCGAAGAAATCCGCGCGGCGGTCAACACGACGGTGATGGCCACGGAAGGCGGCTCCAAGGCAGTCGACCTTGGGGCGCGGCAGTTTGTGGAAGTAACCGCTGCGCTCAAGCAAATCACTGAGTTACTCGGAACCACTACCGCGGCTGCGAGGGAGATCGAGCTCAGTACGAAACAACAGGCTACAGCCGTGGAGCAGGTCAACGTAGCGGTTTCCAACGTCGCGAAAGCGGCTAAGGAAACGGAAGTCAGCTCCGGCCAGACACTGCAAACAGCGGGGCAATTGGCGGGATTGTCGCGCGATCTGATCCGGCTCATTCAAGCAACGGCGAGTGCGTGAAGAATGGCGAAAGACCAGTACAAGTACTTCCGCATCGAAGCAGGTGAACTCCTGGAAGGGCTCAACCAAGCCGTGCTCGAACTGGAGCGAGGCGGCAGCCGAAAGGACGTCGTAGGGCGTTTGCTGCGGCTTGCGCACACGCTGAAGGGCGCTTCGCGCGTAGTGAAACAGCCCGGAATCGCCGAATGTGCCCATGCCATCGAGGACGCGTTCGCTCCCTATCGCGATGGGCAAGAGATAATTCCGCAGGAACGCACGAATCAAGTACTGGGCTTGCTGGACAGCATTGCCGGGAAAGTTGCGTCCCTGGATAAGCCGGCAGCAGAGCCGCAAGGAGATACACCGCGGCCAGCGGGCGAAGAGCTCTTCGAAACAGTGCGGGTGGAAATTGAGGAGATGGACAGGCTGCTCGAAGGCGTTTCCGAGGCATCTGTGCAGCTTCGGACGCTTCGGCGGGAGCTGGAGACCCTAGATCGCGCGCGTCAGCTGGCCGGCAGTCTACTAGACAGCGTGTTGCTACAACTGAAGATCGAGACCAACGGGAACCGCTGGATGGGTAACGACTCGAGAGTTCGCACAGCTGCCGAGGATCTGCGCACTCACTTGGAGCGCTTGGGACGCAACCTCCCGACGGGAATCGATCAGGTCGAAACAGAGTTCGCGCAAGTTCGGGATGCAACCAACCGCCTGCGGCTACTACCTGCCTCCACGGTGTTCTCCTCTCTGGAACGCGCCGTTCGCGACGCAGCTCAATCCCTTCGCAAGGAAGTGTTGTTCGAGTCGTTTGGCGGCGCCAATCGCTTGGACGCACACGTGCTCGCGGCTCTGCGTGACGCCCTGCTCCACGTGGTGCGAAACGCCGTGGCTCATGGCATTGAGCATCCGCAGGAACGGCTGGTTTCCAAGAAACCAGCGCAGGGACGCGTCGAACTCCGCGTGGAACAGCGTGGCGCCCGTGTGGCTTTCCTTTGTCACGACGATGGGAGTGGCATCGATGTGGAGGCAGTTCGTCAGGTTGCCGTTCGCAAGGGCTTGGTGGCGGCCTCGGATGTTGCCTCTCTCGGTTTGGACGAAGCGGTCAAGATCATCATGAAAGGCGGAGTGACTACGACTGGTGCCGTCGATGAAGTTTCGGGCCGGGGAATCGGGCTGGACGTGGTGCGAGAGACTGCGGCCCGGCTCAAAGGCGATGTTTCCATCCACAGCGAGGCCGGGAAAGGCACGACGTTGGAGATTTCTGTCCCCGTTTCACTTTCCTCCCTGCTAGCGAGAGCGTTACGCAAGAACGACGCGGACGACCAGAAACGGCGTTTCTGGTCAGTAATCGTTCTGGAAGGGTCGTCTGGAGTGGCCGCTGTTGGTGTCGATCGGTTGCTCGGCACCGCAACTGTCGTAGTGAGACCTCTCCCGCCCTTAGCTGTGGCCGAAGCGAGTGTCACCGGGGCTTCCTTGAATGCGGAAGGGGACCCCCAGCTTGTTCTCGATCCGGAAGGGCTCGTGGCCACGGTATGCCTCGGGCGCGCGCGCCTCCCCGAGGTATCCTCGGCGAAGCGCGCTTCCGTGCTCGTCATCGATGATTCGCTTACGACCCGCATGTTGGAGCAAAGCATTCTGGAGTCCGCTGGCTATGAAGTGGAAGTTGCGACTTCCGGTGAAGAAGGCCTCGAAAAGGCGCGGGCAAAGCAATATGGCCTTTTTCTCGTCGACGTGGAAATGCCGGGAATGGACGGTTTCGAGTTTGTATCTCGTACGCAGGCCGATGCGCGTCTCAGCGCGGTGCCCTCCATCCTGGTGACATCGAGAAGCGCTGTCGAAGACCGGCGCCGCGGAGAGCAGGCGGGCGCGCGGGCTCACAGCCCGGAAGCACCTGATCGAGGTCTTGAGCGCTGATCCCGAACTGGAGGTCGCCGGAGAAGCCGAGGATGGGAAACGGGCGATTGAGCTGTGCCGTGCGTTGCGCCCCGACGTGATTACCCTCGACATGATGCTGCCCGTGATGAGCGGTGTCGCGGTCACTGAGTACGTCATGGCCTACTGTCCCACACCGATTCTTGTTGTTTCTGCATCGACCAATCGCGGAGAACTCTACAAAACTTATGACGCGCTGGCAGCGGGAGCCGTGGATGTATTTGAGAAGCCATCCGGTAATGACCCGGACGGAGTGTGGGAACGAGGTCTTGTGGCGTCCGTGAAGATCGTATCGCGGATACGCGTCATCACGCACATTCGGGGCCGGCTGGGGCAATCTCCAACGCCTTCGGCCAGCTTCGCAACCTCCAACGGCTCTGGACAAAAAAACATCATCGCTATAGGTGGATCGACAGGTGGCCCCGCCGCCATTGTGGAAATACTCCGAGGGCTGTCGGCAGGTTTTCCGATACCCATTCTCCTCGTCATCCACATCAGTGAACCCTTCAGTGCCGCGTTTGCCGAGTGGCTTGATGGCTTGTCCGCGCTACGCGTTCGCTACGCCAACGATGGAGAAAATCTACCAGCAGTCGGGGAGGCGGGTGTGGTTATGGCTCCGCCGGGTTTCCACCTGGTTGTGCAGCGTGGGAAACTCAGGCTCACCCGCGATCCGGAGAGGAACTCCTGCCGGCCTTCCGTGGATGTTCTTTTCGAATCTCTCGCCAAAGAGTTGGGCGGCCAAACAGCTGCTTGCCTTCTGACCGGAATGGGCAGAGATGGCGCTGCGGGCCTGCTCGCCCTCAGGCACGCCGGAGCCCTCACGATCGCCCAGGACGAAGCCTCATCTGTGGTCTTCGGCATGCCGAGGGAAGCCATTCAGATGGGAGCAGCAGGTCGCGTTCTGGCCCTGGACCAAGTAGCTTCGGCCTTGACCGCAGTAGCACGCGAAGCCGAGCTGAGGAAAAACGGTTGAAGCCACGCATTCTCCTCGTTGACGACAGCCTCACTGTCCGTATGGATCTAGGTGAAGCCTTCGAGGTGGCGGGATTCACGAATACGCTGTGCTCGACTTTGTCCGACGCGCGCCGGGTTCTGTTGACGGGTTCTTTCGACCTGGTTATTCTCGACGTGCTCCTTCCCGACGGGGACGGAATCGAATTCCTGCGAGAGATTAGAACCACTCCCTCCACAGCGGGCACTCCTGTGATGTTGCTGTCTTCCGAGGCGGAGGTGAGGGACCGCGTTCGCGGGCTCAATACGGGTGCTGATGACTATGTTGGAAAGCCATACGACAAGTCCTACGTGGTCGCTCGTGCCCGCGAACTGTTGCGAAAAAAAGACCCTCCAGACGAATGCCTAAAATCGAAGACCGTCCTAGTCATCGACGATAGTCCCACATTTCGCGAAGAGCTGAAGTCCGTGCTGGAATCATCCGGGTACACGGTGGTCACTGCAGGGACGGGGGAAGACGGTCTCCGGGCGGCCGTGGATGCCCGCCCGGCCGTGATCGTGGTCGATGGCGTACTCCCGGGCATCGATGGCTCGACGGTCATCCGCCGAATCAGGGCCGACGCCGTCCTGCGCAGTACTCCATGCATTTTGCTCACCGCCTCCGAAGAACGCAGTGGCGAACTCCGGGCGCTCGATGCCGGAGCCGACGCATACGTGCGAAAAGAAGAGGACGCTCAGGTCATTCTCGCGCGCGTGACCGCTGTGCTGCGCTCTGCAGGAGTTCCCTCGACAGTTGCCTCCACTGCGAGTTTGCTCGGACCGAAAAGGATCTTGACCGTGGATGACAGCCTTACCTATCTCCATGAAGTTGCCGCTCAATTGCGGGAACAAGGCTACGACGTGGTCCCCGCGCATTCGGGGGAAGAAGCTTTGGAGTTACTATCGGTTCAAACCGTTGACTGCATTTTGTTGGATCTGGTGATGCCGGGGCTTTCAGGACAGGAAACCTGCCGCCGCATCAAGGGTTCCGCGGCGTGGCGCGACATTCCGTTAATCATGCACACGGCTCTCGAAGAGCAAGATGCCATGATCGAGGGGATCAATGCTGGCGCCGACGACTACATTGCGAAATCCAGTGATCTTGAGGTTCTCTGCGCGCGCGTGCGCGCGCAATTACGCAGAAAGCAATTCGAGGACGAAAACCGAAACATTCGTGAGCAACTTCTGCAGAAAGAGCTGGAAGTAAGCGTCGCACATTCTGCCCGAGAACTTGCTCTTCAGGACAACGCCGACAAACTTGATCCGAAAAGCCAAGACTACTTGCGGCGCGTATGCGAATCGGCGCAACGCATGGGCGCGCTCATCGACGATCTTCTGTCGCTCTCACGCGTTGGCCGCGTCGACCTGAGACGCGAGTCAGTTGATCTCTCGAGCATTGCGCGTGCGGTGTTCGACGAGTTGAAGAAGAAGGAGCCCGACCGTCAGCTGACGTTGCGTGTCGCCGACAACCTCCTGGCAGAGGCAGACAACGGGCTTATGCGGGTCGTCTTGGACAACTTGCTTGGGAACGCATGGAAGTTCACCGCGAAAGTCTCCGAGCCTCGGATTGAGGTTGGAGTAGACCAGCAAGAAGGAGGGACCGTGTTTTTCGTTCGTGACAACGGTGCGGGATTTGACATGAGCTACGCCGAGGGTCTTTTCCATCCATTTCAGCGTCTGCACAATGAGTCGGAATTCACGGGAACCGGAATTGGGCTTGCCACCGTGCACCGCGTCATCGACCGGCACGGTGGACGGATTTGGGCGAGCGGTGCAGTGAACCAAGGCGCGACCTTTTACTTCACGATTCCCTCCGCCGGGCCGGGAGGCAACCGGTGATGCGGAACCGCGTCATATTGTTGGTCGAAGACAACCCAAACGACGTAGAACTGACATTGCGCGCCTTTGAGAAAAGCAATGTCACCAGAGAGATCGTCGTGGCTCGTGACGGCGAGCAAGCGATCCAATTTCTTTTTTCGACCGGCCCTCACGCGGGTCGAGATCCAGGGCGTATGCCCGAGGTTGTCTTGCTCGATATGAAGCTTCCTAAGATTGATGGCCTGAGCGTATTGAGGCGTATGCGAGCCGACGAACGGACGAGACGATTACCCGTCGTAATGCTGACATCCAGTAAAGAAGAAAGAGATGTGGTAACGAGCTACGATCTGGGAGCGAATAGCTTCGTCCGCAAACCTGTCGACTTCGGTGAATTCGTCGACGCCGCAAGGCACTTAGGGATTTATTGGTTGACCATGAATGAGCCGCCGCCGGCTGGACAACAGAACGGTGGCAAGCGGTGAACTGGACACTTACGCGTTTTGACCGCTCATCCGTGAGTTGGCTCCAGAACCTTAGCCTCATCTAGAAGTTCCCGCACTTTTTGAGCCAGGACCTTCGCACCGTACGGTTTCTGTAGGATGATCGCGCCTCTCGTAGTCAGGGACTCAAGCACCTGTCCATGATCGGAATAGCCGGAGCTGAAGATGACAGGCACACCGGCCTTGAACTTGGAAATCCGTTCGTAAGCGTCGATGCCATCCAGCGTGGGCATAATGACATCGAGTAGCAGCAGCGAAATCTCATTTCGATGCATCGCGAATTGATCAACGGCTTCTTTTCCATCCCGGGCAAGGAGCAGGCGATAACCCTTTGTCTCAAGAATCTGTCGCGCCATTTCGCGCATGCCTTCATGGTCTTCGGCAACGAGGATGGTTTCCGTTCCTCCTCGGACTGGCGCATCGTTCACCTGGTGTAGCGGTTCTGCGGCACCTTCACATGCGGGGAGATAGATCCGAAACGCTGTGCCCTTTTCCGGTTCACTGTAAACGTCGACGAACCCCCCATGCTGTTTGACGATCCCCAAGACAGTCGCCAGACCGAGCCCGGTACCCTTGCCAATTTCTTTGGTTGTAAAAAAAGGTTCAAAAATCCTTTCGATGGTCGCGGGATTCATTCCGGTACCCGTATCGCTGACTGCAAGCTCAATATATCGCCCTGGCTGGGCTTCGGTACGCCGCTCGCAATAGCGTGCATCCAGTTCCGCATTACGAGTCTCAATGAGCAGGTGACCGCCCCTCGGCATCGCATCTTGAGGTCAATCTGCTCACCAATGGTCTTTTGGAGCAGGGTCGTTGTCTCGTTGACCATCTGATTCAAATCGATGTTTTTGGGTTCCAAGACCTGCCGTCGGGCATAGGCGAGGAGCTGTCGGGTCAACCCTGCCGCCCGCGTTGCCTGTTCGCGTATGTTTCGAAACAGGTTGGCTTCAGGGCTGTCGGGGGGCACACGATCGACCCCGAGTTCGGCCCAGCCCATGATGGCCCCGATGACATTGTTAAAGTCATGGGATACTCCACCGGCGAGCTTTCCCAGTGCCTCAAATTTTTCGAGTTGTCGCATCCGCTGTTCGATCTGCTTGCGTTCGCGACGAATCTCTGCCTCGCGCAACTCTCTTTGAATTGCCGGAAGGAGCCGTGCTGCATTGCCCTTTATGACATAGTCTTGGGCGCCGGCCCTCATGGCGTTGACTGCTATTTCCTCGCCGATGGTGCCCGAGAGAAAAACGAACGGGACGTCTAATCCCTTTTCTCTTACCATCGCAAGTGCATCGGTGCCTTTGAAACCGGGCATGGAGTAATCGGAGATAACGATGTCCCACTGTCCGTCCTCTAGAAGTGGGCCGAGAGTCGCTGCATTGCAGACACGCTTATGTGCCACGTCGTAGCCGCCCCGGCACAGCATGCCCAGCAGCAAGTCGCAGTCATTCTGAGAGTCTTCGATGATCAGCGCGCGAAGTGGAGTCGCCATGTTCTTCCCCCGAAATTGCTCGGCCTTCTAAGACCGTAAAATCTGATAACAATCGAATTGCACGCCAACGCCAAGCTTGCCGCGCGAAGAATTGCCCGGTTCGACGCGCACAACGTGTCCCGCACATATCCATTCGGTCGTCGGTTCGCCGGTAATTTCTTCCGGCATCTTTAATAGAATTTCAACCGTTGTGCCCAGGCGGAGAAGGGAATCCGTTGCAAAGAAAATTCCCATTTCTGAAAGATTTTGTGATTCGGCTCGCTGTTCAGGAATAGCAGACTTCCAGATGCGAACGCGCAACGGGGCCTTAAAGCTGTGACGGCGAGTGGCACGACGGTCCGCAGCGGCTACTTTCATGAGGACTGACTCTCTTATGCCAAAGGAGGGAATGGCACACATCAAGATAAGGAAAAACAAGGAAGGGATACAGATTATACCAGCAGATTCCTAAACAACAATGCGGTTCTTTCAGGCCACAAGGAGCCTTCTAACAATTCTCTAAGATTCGGACCAAGACAGCGGCTAGTGTTGGCGGTTCGACCCAGGTAGGTCGGCGAAGCACTGGGCTACTTATCGTCTCAGCCTCCCCACCATTAGACCACTTCGGTTCCACTATGGACCCGAGTTCCTCTTTGATGCGTGAGCGCGACTCGGATCAGGAAGTCGAGCCATGCTCGCAGCCAGCACGTTGCAACAAAGAGAGTTATAGGCGTATCTACTTCACGCTTAGGCCTTTCATATGCAACAAGTCCCTTTCGGTGGTCCGCTGCGTTGTGGTGTGTAACGGCTTCGCCAATGAGACACATAGCGGGTTTATTGATGGTCGCAGGAGTAATCCTTTGTTGTGCGGATTTGTGTGCGCAGAAGCGTCCCCCCGCCTCGGAGGATCATTCAATCGTCAGCCGGCCAATTATTGTTGGTGTTTCTAACGTCCAATCCGGGCCCTCGAAATCACTAGGCCAGAACTTGCTTCGCGGTTCGGTTGCCTATTTCGAATTGTCCAACGAGCGAGGCGGAATCTACGGCCGGAAAATTTCCGTCCTGCTAAAGGATGACAAATATGAGCCGGACCCGGCAGTTCAAAACACTAACGAGCTGATTGAAAAGGAGAAGTCCTTTTTCCTGTTCGACTACGTGGGCACGCCAACGCTTACCCGCATCCTGCCGCTGTTGAAGTATTACGAGAAGGAAAGGATTGTAAACGTCGCGCCGTTCACTGGCGCAGACCCTCAACGTAAACCCCCTTACGACAAGTTTGTATTCAACATTCGTGCGTCGTATCGCGAAGAAACTCGCGCTTTGGTCCGTTACTTATATGCCGAAGGATTTCGACGAATTGGATTTCTCGGACAAGCGGATGCGTACGGGAAGAGTGGTGAGATCGGGGTTACGGACGCGTTGGCCGAATTAAATCTCAAACCTGTAGAGACTGTGTCCTATCGACGAAACCAGTCATTTGAAACCGACATGACCGCTCAAGTGAGCATCCTGCGTCGTGCGGGAGCAGATGCGGTGATAGCCGTGGGTGTCTATGGACCCTGTGCGGCGTTTATCCGCGATGCTCGTATGGGCGGGTGGGATGTTCCCGTGGCGAACGTCAGCTTTGTGGGCGCGGAGGTCTTGCTTGATAAATTGCGCGAGGCTTCGAAGACGACTGGAAGGGATTTGACGGCCAACCTCGTCAACAGTCAGGTCGTGCCCTCTCCCGGAGATCCGCGGTACCCGCTTGTCGCTGATTACCGCGCTCACTTGGCGCCTGAGAACTACGGTTTCGTGACTCTGGAAGGCTGGCTTAATGCGGTCGTGGTCACCGAGGCGCTACGCCGCGCAGGCCCCTCTCCCTCGCGGGAAGACTTCATCCGCGCCATGGAATCCTTACACGGCTGGGATCCCGGTTTGGGCGTAAATCTAGAGTTTTCTAGCGCGAAGCATCAGGGTTTGCATCGGGTGTGGCTGACCCGCACGGAGAAGGGACACTGGGTGCCTGAAGAGGCGCCAGAAGGAACAAGATGAAGAGCATCTCGAGAAAAATGACGATGCTTCAGCTTGTTTGTGCCGTTCTCGTAGTGGCGGTGCTCTATACGCTGATGAACCGGCAGTTGTCGCAACGAATGACGGAGAACTTCATGGCTCACGGCGACTTCGTCGCCGCAGCTCTGGCGAAATCGGTTGAACCCTCCTTGGTCAATCGAGACCTTACTTCGGTGCAGTCAGCACTGGACGCAACTCTGAGTATTCCGGATGTTGATTGGGCGTACGTGGCAGCGCCGGACGGGCGCGTCCTAGCGCATACCTTTGTACCGAAGTTTCCGGACACACTTAGGGAACAGACACAGAGTTTGAAGAATCGATCCCTGATATTGCTGCCAGGAGAAAAACAGCGGGTCGTCGTTTTTGAAAAGTCCGTTCTGACCGGAATTGTGGGAACAGTCTACATCGGCTTCAATCGGACAAACCTCATTTCCTCGATTCGCACCATGGAGTTGGTCATCCTTTCAAGCATCGCTGTTGTGATGCTGGTTGTGACCGTAGCCTTCTCCGTGTTGATCGGGCGCATCGTCGCACCGGTGCGAGGATTGACACAGGCAGCGGACAATCTGCGCCAGAAAGGATATGCAGGGTTCCAGGATCTATCAGTAGTTTCAAGAGATGAAATTGGGATGCTGACTCGCGCGTTCAACAGCATGGCGGGGGAGATTCGTGGGCAGCAAGAAATCTTGGAGGGTCGAGTACGAGATCGTACTCAGGAGCTTACACGCGCAAATACAGATCTGGCGGTTGCCAAAGAAGCTGCTGAAGGGGCTAATCGCGCAAAGAGCACATTCTTGGCTACGATGAGCCATGAAATTCGCACTCCCATGAACGGTATCCTTGGGATGACCGAGCTGGTTCTGGATACCGACCTCACCACGGAACAGCGTGACTCCCTCGGCCTTGTCAGACTGTCAGCCGAATCGCTACTGACGGTGATCAATGATGTTCTGGACTTTTCCAAGATCGAAGCCGGCAAGTTGGAGATTGAATCGATTCCTTTCGATTTGCGCGAAAGCTTGGGAGAAACCATGAAAGCGCTCGGCTTTCGAGCGCACCAGAAAGGACTGGAATTGATTTACGAAGTGCAGCCGGATGTTGCTGAGGCCGTTCTCGGTGACCCAGGGCGTCTCCGCCAGATTATCGTCAACCTCGTTGGAAACTCTATCAAGTTCACCGAACGTGGAGAGATTCTGCTGTCCGTGAAACAAGACGAAGAGTCTTCCGATGCCGTTTCACTGCACTTTGCCGTGAAAGATACAGGGGTTGGCATCCCTGCTGATAAGCAGCAAAGAGTCTTTGAAGCATTCTCCCAGGCAGATGGCACGATGGCGCGGAAGTATGGCGGAACCGGTTTGGGACTTACGATTTGCACAAAGCTCGTAGGGATGATGGGCGGGCGCATTTGGGTCGAAAGTCAACTCGGTCAAGGAAGTACGTTCCACTTCACCGTCCGCTTGGCGATCCAGAGCGCACCTTCGGCCCGCCCAGCCGGTGTTCAACCGGAAGAGTTGCTCAACCTACCGGTGCTTGTCGTGGACGATAACTTTACGAATCGCCGTGTCCTCCAAGGAATGTTGAATCGTTGGGGTATGAGACCCACGGCGGTCGAAGGAGGTCGAGCGGCACTTCAGGCACTTGAAATTGCGAAGAGCACCGGTCGTTCATTTCCTCTTATTTTGCTGGATGGACAGATGCCAGAAATGGACGGATTCACCCTCGCAGAGATCATTCAGAAAGATCCTGAGCTGGTCGGAGCAGCAATCATGATGTTGACTTCCGCCGGGCACGTGGGTGATGCCACCCGTTGCCGGGAACTTGGAATCTCGGCCTACCTAGTCAAACCCATCCGCCAGGGTGAACTGCTGAGCTCGATTCGCCAGGTATTGCAGAAAA
>WNFI01098864.1_pt2 | contig 15059 bp, 11 predicted proteins | sample 5400471 | NCBI WGS metagenome assembly WNFI01 (sample SAMN13153348, study PRJNA577476) | soil metagenome | isolation source: 100 cm saprolite on Douglas fir-dominated hillslope | place: USA:California | collected 2013-09-17
GGGAGGCCTTCGGTGGCTTACTCTCCAAATGCGCCAGAGTTGGGATGGCGCGATTTCTTATTCATGGCTAGGAGAAAACTCCTAAACCTTGGGGGAAGATTTTTCCCGTACCTGCCGATTCGGCTCCAATGTTTGCGCATGGCGGGCGTGCTGCTCGGGAGAAACGTTTACATCGGAGAGGATCTGATTATTTCAGAGATCCTTGAAGATCGTCATCCGCACATCATTATCGGAGACCGCGTGGCTATTGCTCAACGCGTGACTATTGTTACCGCTTCCAATCCTAATTACTCACACCTTTCGAAATTTTTCGAAGGAATCCAAGGCAAAGTGGAAATCCAAGACGACGCTTGGGTAGGGGCCGGGGCAATCATACTGCCGAATGTTACCATCGGTCGCGGTGCAATCGTAGCGGCTGGCGCGGTAGTGGCCGAAAGCGTTTCGGAATACACGGTGGTTGGCGGAGTGCCAGCTAGAATCATTCGAAAGATAGACGTGGCAGTTAAGCCCTCGCTGGCGCGCTCTGCACATCCGTGACGCATCTATGCGACCGACCCGGACGCGTAGCCCGTGCTCCCTTGAATCCCATCAAAAACTCTCGGGTTCAGCCCGCAGATAAGTCAACGAAATGTCCATTTTGAGCTCTGGAGACCGTTTCCTTTTCAGCTCTTTGAGTTCAAGGCGTGTGGACTGAACGGAAACTTCAAGGCATTTGGTGGAAGTGGTTTTCATACCTTCCGGCGTACCTAATCTGGCCGGGACCATCCGAAGGATGTTTCATTCTTACAATCCCATAAACTCTTTTAAGTCAATAACCTACAGGATAGAGGAATTAAGCTTTTCTCTCCGCAAATTCCCAGTGTGGCAGAGGAATTGCCAAGGTTAATGCGTCCTCGCGCTAGGTTTATGGCGGTAGCCTATTCGGGCTTGTTCCAAGAAAAGCCAACGTATTTGGAATTGAAGCGTCTCGTCTGACCTAAGTTTGCGGAGTGGAAATGGGAATCAGCCATCTGAAGTTTACGGGCTTGGCAGAGCACATTGGGAATCTTCTCATTAGCAGCCCTGCGACTGGGTCTAGTCCTTCCCTATTAGGGCGGAGCCTATGCCTGATGGAAGCGCGGGCCTTCAAGTCTTACCTTTCCTTCGAGCGGCGACGAGCCGAGCGGTCGCGAAGAGCCTTTGTGCTTATGTTGCTCGATGTCAGCAAGCTACTCAGCAACGGGTCTGGAGAGAGGTCTCTGGGACAGATCGCCGCCGCGCTCGCCTCTTGCACTCGAGAAACAGACTTGATCGGGTGGTACGAATCGAGGGCGACTCTCGGCATCATTTTTACTGAGATTGGCCCGGCAAGCATAAGTTACGCGCTGGAACCGCTACGAACGAAGATCGTAACGGCACTTCAAAATGAACTGGGCCCCGAACAGGCAAAGCACGTTGCCATCTCCGTTCACTTGTTTCCACGCCCGATGGACGACGGTGATTCTGGTTCTTTGGTCGACTGGAAGCTCTACCCTGACATGGAGCTGCGCGACAATCGGAATCGTACCGCCCTTGCGATCAAGCGTATGCTCGACTTTGTAGCCAGCGGATTATTTCTCATTGTGTTTTCACCTCTTTTTGCCGTTATCGCGCTGGCGATAAAACTTTTTTCGAAGGGCCCAGTGCTTTTCAAACAGGAGCGATTGGGTCAGTTGGGCTCTCGCTTCCAAGTCTTGAAGTTTCGCACGATGTACGTCAATAACGATCCGAGGATTCATAAGGAGTATGCCGAACGGCTGATTTCCGGCAAGGATGATCCCGACCAGAGAATTAACGGCAACAAGGCGATCTACAAGCTAACAAATGATCCGCGAGTGACGGCGGTTGGCCGCTGGTTGCGCAAGACTAGCCTTGATGAACTCCCTCAGTTCTGGAACGTTCTTCGTGGCGACATGTCGCTGGTAGGACCACGCCCCCCGGTGCTTTATGAGTTTGAGAAGTATGACTTCTGGCATCGGCGTCGAGTTGTCGAGGTAAAGCCTGGAATCACGGGTTTGTGGCAGATCAGTGGCCGCAGTACGACGAAGTTCGACGATATGGTTCGCCTGGATCTCCAATACTACCGCTCATGGTCCATCTGGCTGGACATCAAGATACTGCTGCGCACTCCGTTTGCGGTGATCTTCGGCGATGGCGCATACTAACCGTTTGTGGGCTGACGAATAAACTTGCGGTCCACATCTTGTCGGTCATCAACGTCACCAATAATTCCTCCACGCCAGAACTTGCTTGACGCGCCGGACTCGATCCACCAACTCTTCTCGGGAATAATTCATCCCAACCGGTGACCCATACAATGCGAGTTTGCATGCTTGCCTACTCGTTCTACGAGATTGACACGCGCATAATGCAGTACGCGACGGCACTAGCCGAGCGCGGCGATACGGTGGATGTCCTTGCGCTACGTCGGGAAGGGGGCCTCGATTTCGAGGTCTTCAATGGCGTGAACGTGTACCGAATTCAATGTCGAAAGATGAATGAACGGGGCTGGTTCGACTATTTGTTCCGGACGCTGCGATTCCTGTTCATCTCCGCGTTCGTCCTAGCGAAGAGGCACATCTCCAAGCCGTACCAAGTTATCCATATACATTCCGTTCCGGACTTTCTAGTGTTCGCGGCGGTAGTGCCGAAAATATCTGGGGCGCGCGTGATTCTCGATATTCACGACATTCTGCCAGAATTCTATGCCAGCAAATTCGGGATCTCCTCACGTTCGCTTCTTTTCAAACTCCTCGTTCTCACGGAGAGACTTTCTATCGCATTTTCCGATCACGTTATTATTGCGAACCACTTATGGCAGGAGCGGTTGGTGTCTCGATCAGTGCGGCGTGAGAAGTGCACTGCCATCGTCAATTATCCCGACCCGCGCATCTTTTACCGGCGGGCACACCGGGCCGCGGACCGGAAATTCGTCATTCTGTATCCCGGAACGCTCAACCAACATCAGGGAGTGGATATTGCAGTGCGTGCATTCGCCCGTGTCGCGGAAAAGATGCCGGGGGCAGAATTTCACATCTACGGAGAAGGCCCCGACAAGGCTTCCTTAATTCGACTGTCGAATGAACTTGGGTTGACAGATCGCGTCATCTTCTACGGCATCTTGCCTACTACAGAAATCGCAACGGTGATGGCCAATTCCGATTTGGCTGTGGTTCCAAAGCGAGCGAGCTCCTCTTTCGGGAATGAGGCGGCTAGCACAAAGATAATGGAGTTCATGTCACTGGGAATTCCCGTGATCGTGTCGCGGACGAAAATAGACACTTATTATCACAATGATTCCATGGTCAAATTCTTTGAATCGGAGAACGAGTCGGACTTAGCCGATTCGATGGTTTCGCTCTATAGCAATCCGGAACTCCGCGAGGGGTTCGTAGAAGGAGCGAACCGATTTGTCGAGCGCAACACATGGCAGGTGAAGAAGCAGGAGTATCTAAGTCTCGTGGACCACCTGCATACGGGATCGGTTGTGAGCAAGGTCGCGAACGGACAGTGAATTACCCAGCTCAATTCCTATTGTTAGGCGGCGTGAAGGTGGCGCTGGATATGGTTTCTCCGAGCATGGCGGTCCTGTGGTTGCTCGGCTTCTCAGATATCCTCCGTATCGTCATTGGCCATGTTAAAGTTTAGGTTGGATCGCACTATTAGCCTCGGCCTAGTTCACCCCGTCGCCCGCCTGCTCAACGGGCGCCGTGAGCCGCGCGTGCCCATCCTCATGTATCACGGTATCTGCCCGGACATCGTTGGCAGGCACCCATATTTCGAGACGAATACGTCTCCGGAGCTATTCGCCCAGCACATGCGGTTCTTACGCGAAAATGGGTATGCCACGGTTGACCTGAATGAAGCGCTCGAAGCAATCATGACGGGGCGAAATTGCCAGAAGCAGGTCGCAATCACTTTTGACGACGGCTTCCGCGATTTTTATACGCACGCCTTTCCTATCCTCGCGGAATATGGCCTCAAGGCGACGATGTTTATCGTCTCGGACCGCACGAACGGCCAAAGGGTATGCCTCGACGGCAAGGAATACATGACCTGGCAGGAACTCCGCGAAGTGCATTCCTACGGGGTGCGAATCGGGTCGCACACGGTAAGCCACCCGGAGCTGTACCAGCTGAGCCGTAAGGAGGTGGAATACCAGATTCGGCAATCCAAGGAAACGATCGAGGACGGACTCGGCGAGCCGATCCGTTCGTTTTCCTACCCGTACGCTTTTCCTGAACAAGACAAGAAGTTCGTGGAAGGGCTGAAGGGTCTGCTCCTGACTCACGGTTACGAAAACGGCGTTTCAACTATCCTCGGTACAGCCAGCCGCGAACATGACTGGTTTTTCTTGCCGCGTCTTCCGGTCAACTCCTACGATGATCTTCGCTTCCTCAAGGCAAAGCTCGAGGGCGGCTACGATTGGCTGCACAAGCCACAGTATCTTTTCAAGACAATGAAGACATTCCGTCGAGGACGGGGAAAATGGCACTAGACTCCATTAGTTCTCTGACCCCTGATCCGGTGGCTAATGTGCCATCTGGCCGGTACGTTATCATCACACCTGCACGGAACGAAGGCTTGGAGATTGAGCAGACTATCCAGAGTGTGCTTCGGCAGACGGTGCTGCCGTCCCAGTGGGTAATTGTGGACGACGGCTCAACAGATGGAACGGGCGCAGTCATCGATCGCTACGCACAGCGATATGCCTGGATAACGGCTCTCCACAGGCGGGACCGCGGGTTCCGTCACCCAGGCGCCGGCGTCATTGAAGCTTTCGAAGATGGGTTCCGACAGATTCACCATACGGATTGGGCGTACGTCGTGAAACTGGATGCGGATTTGGTTCTGGAACCGGACTATTTCGAGCGCTGTTTTCTTCATTTTTCTTCGGATCCGAAGGTCGGCATTGGCGGAGGGACGGTTTACAACATTTCGAATGGTAAGGTAGAAGTGGAGCGAAATCCCTCATTCCATGTTCGAGGCGCGACAAAAATCTATGGGCGCGCCTGCTGGGAAGCACTAGGCGGTTTATTGCCAGCCGCTGGATGGGACACTCTCGACGAAGTGAAAGCCACCATGTTGGGCTGGCGTACGAGGAGCTTCGCAGATGTTTTAGTTCTGCAACGCCGGCCGACCGGATCCATCGACGGAGCGTGGCGCGACTATGTGAAAAATGGCTTGGCAAACTACATCTCCGGTTACCATCCGCTCTTTATGCTGTTTAAGTGCCTGAAGAGGGCGCTGGAAAAACCGTATTTAGTCGCATCTCTAGGACTAACCTGCGGCTATCTTGCTGGCTATTGGAGAAGAGTACCCCAAGTGAACGACCCTGCTTTGATCGGTTACCTTCGTTCGCAGCAAATTCGGCGTCTCCTGCTCCGAGAGACGATTTGGAAGTAGTCGACCTGCTTCACTGGCCTGTTTGAAATATGGATATTTCCATTATCGTTGTGAACTGGAACTCGGCGGACTACACGAAGCAATGCGTCTCCAGCATTCGTGCGTTTACGCATGACTCCGAATATGAAATCCTTGTGGTTGATAATGCTTCGTCGGACGATTCAGTGGAGGTTTTGCAATCCCTGCCGGGTATTCGGCTGATCCGCAGCCCCGAAAACCTCGGATTCGCCCGGGCAAACAACCTGGGAGCACAGCAAAGCTCAGGTCGCGTGCTGCTGTTCCTGAATCCCGACACGAAGCTTGTGGGGCCAGCAATCAACCGCATGTATACCGCGCTCGTGTCCTCTACCTCGGTCGGAATAGTTGGCTGTAAGCTGCTGAACGCCGACCTGACTCTCCAAACGAGCTGTATTCAGCCGTTCCCGACGATTCTAAATCAAGTCACAGATATCGAAAGATTGAAGCGTGCTTTTCCTCAAGTCAGAATGTGGGGCATCGGACCGCTATTCAAGGACTCGGGCGACCAACCGGCCGCAGTCGAGGCAGTCTCCGGCGCGTGCTTGATGATTCGGCGAGAAGTTTTCGAGCAAGTCCGGATGTTTAGCATGGATTATTTCATGTATGGAGAAGATATCGATCTCTGCTATAAAGTAAGGCAGTCGGGATGGACCGTCGGCTATGTAGCCGACGGCACCATCGTGCACTATGCGGGTCAAAGCACCAAGAAGCGGAAAGACACCTCATTCGGTGACGTAGTAACAAGGGAATCGATCCACACATTTCTTAAGAAAACTCGAGGCGCTCTCTACGCGCAGGCCTATCGTGCTTGCCTCGGAATCATTTCTATCCTCAGGCTCGGTGTGCTCATTGTCGCTTTTGTCGTGCCCTTGATTCGCGTGGATAGAGACTATTTGCGTTCCGCCATCCGAAAATGGCGCAGTGTTTTTTACTGGAGTCTCGGCCTTGAGCAGTGGGCAAAGCGCCTCCGTGTAAATCAACCAAAGATTACGGAGATCCAGAACTGATGTGCGGAATTTGCGGAAAGCTAAATTTGCGCAGCGATGCGCGCCCGGTCGAGCCTGCATTATTGCGACAAATGACCGACGCGATCGCCCACCGTGGCCCAGACGATGAGGGGATCTATGTCTCGGACGGAGTTGGCCTCGGGAACCGGCGGCTGAAGATCATTGACCTAAATACCGGTCAGCAACCTATTTCGAACGAAGACGGCTCGATCTGGATCGTCTATAACGGCGAAACTTACAATTTTAAGCAGCTCCGCTCTTTCCTCCAGGCTAAAGGACATCAGTTCCGCACGGCCACGGATACTGAGGTTATCGTCCATCTCTACGAAGAGCTGGGCGAAGAGTGTGTACAAAAACTCTGGGGAATGTTCAGTTTTGCCCTCTGGGACGATAAGAAAAAAACACTGCTAATTGCCCGCGACCGTGTCGGGATCAAGCCGCTATATTACTGCCTAACTCCGGAAGCACTGTTATTCGCATCCGAGGTCAAATCGATTCTCCAAGACCCGTTCATAAAGGCTTCAGTGGATCCAGGTGCTCTCGATCGTTTCTTGACCTATCGGTACGTCCCCGGCGAAGAAACATTGTTCAAGGGAATTGCGAAGCTCCTTCCTGGCCACTACATGATAGTCAAGAATGGGAAACCGGTTATCCGGCAGTATTGGGATCTATCCTTCCCCGAAAATCAAAAAGTCAAGAGCTTCGAGGAACACGCGAGGGAACTCACCGATCTGCTCGCCGAGACCGTCAGGGACCATATGATCGCGGACGTCCCGGTCGGGGTGCTTCTAAGCGGTGGCGTCGATTCCACGGCGATGCTGAGCTTCGCCGTAGAGCAGACGGGCAAACAAGTCAGCACCTTTACGATTGGCTTTGAGGGACAGCAGTTTGCAGACGAGCGGCCCTATGCGCGCCTCGCGGCGGAGCGTTATGGCGCAAAACATTTCGACACCACGATTACGGCTAAAGACTTCGAAGAGTGTCTCTGGCGCTACGTCTGGCACATGGAAGAGCCCGTCTGCGAGCCTCCTGCGATTGCGCTTTACTACATAACGAAACTGGCGCGTGAACACGTTACTGTATTGCTATCGGGCGAGGGTGGAGACGAAGCATTCGCCGGCTATCAGAATTACCGGAACTTGTTTTGGCTCGAAATGGTCAAGAGCTGGCTTGGCCCTCTGGCTCGCCCGGTATCCGGAGCTGTCTCTGCACTCGGCCGAGTTCCAGGCTTCGGGCGGATCGAAAAATACGCACCCTTGATGACCATGCCGTTCGAAGACTATTACCTAAGCCGGACGGCGGATCCTGGCCAGGCTTTCCATCTGATGAAGAAGCAGCTTTACACCGCCGATTTTCGGGCGTGCATTCCAACCAACGGCCATGGACCTGCGGCGCTAATGCGTCATTACATGGACCAGACGGAAGGGCTCGATACGCTCAACCGCATGCTCTATGTAGACACGAAGACCTGGCTACCAGACGACCTGCTGATTAAAGCCGATAAGATGACGATGGCAAATTCGCTCGAGCTCCGGGTGCCACTCCTTGACCATCGAGTGCTCGAGTTCGCTGCTGCTCTGCCGCGGTCGTCCAAACTTCACGGGCTGACAACAAAATACATCCTCAAGAAAGCTCTCTCGAACAGGGTTCCTGAACTGATCCTGAACCGGAAGAAGACCGGCTTCCCTGTCCCCTACGATGCCTGGATCGGGGGTGAGATGCGGAATTACGTGCGGGAAGTTCTGACGGACCGAAGGTCCATCGAGAGAGGCTATTTCAAGCGCGAAGCTGTCGAAAGCCTTCTGGAACAAAAATCCCATGATTCCAACAATTCAAAGGATCTCTTTTCCTTGCTCATAGTGGAATTATGGCATCGCACTTTCATTGATAATGACGTTTCGGTTTCAAGGTAGTTGACTGTGCGTCACATTTCCCTCCCAAAGGCGCAATAGTGTAAGACTCATGCACGCAAAGAGGTTGTGGGCGCGATAGGTGCGTTGCTTCGCGGCTCAAAGAAGATCCAGCGAAGAGTTGTGATTTGATGGCAAGAGTCATTGAGAGCAAAACATTTTCAGCAACACGTCATTGGCTGTTTTCATGGGGGGATACTGCATGACTACTCTCAGGACGATGATTCTTGCTCTAGTTTCTGTCTCTGCATGTCGTGCATCTGATGTCGTTTCGATTGAAACTCCCCGCAATGCATCGCCCGTGACTGCCCAAGTTGATACGGCAGCCCACTTTTACGGTTTGCAAGTAAAGAGCGTCTTTGTCGAAGGCCCCGGCGACTCAGGGAAAGTGATTGAAGCACTGAGCCAGCAAGACACCTTGGCAGCTGTGATTACTGAGGGGGCGCTGGCTCACCTTGATCAAACTAAAGTATTTTCTGCCTTACGGAGGTCGGGCGGAAACAATATCCCCCTGCTGATTCTAGATGTCGGCAAGCAGGCTAATGCACGGCTCTTATCGAAATGGTCTGGCGGAGGAGTCATTGGTTGCGTAGCTCCGCCTCGTGAATCGCACGATTGGAAGCTCACCATTGGGCATCAAAAGGATATCACCCATCAGCTCGCAGGGGTGACGCTTCCGTTTCAAGGCGGCGTGGGTTGCGGCCTCGAGTTTCGGAAAGACTCGGGAGAACGCCCCTTGGTCCAGGCTTCAGATCAAGGCCAGGATCTGGCCATATTCGCGGAGTCGATCGTTAACGGCCAAGATGTTTTTTTCCTAGCCCAACTACTCCCGACCGAGAGCGCCTCTTCCCCCAAGGCCCCAAAAGTCATCGGAGCCTTCTCCGCGATTGCTCCGCTGATGATGTTTATGCGGAACTCGGCCGGCGATAGGGCGTGGCATGCAATCGGGCATTACGCGAACTTGACCATTGATGATGCTTGGTTAACGGAACCTTATGGGAACCTCAATTACGAAGCGTTACTGGGAGAGATGGAGAAGCATAACTTCCACACCACAATTGCATTTATTCCCTGGAATTTCGACAGGAGCAAGCCGAACGTCGTCTCCTTGTTCCGCAAACATTCGGATAGATTTTCGATCTGCGTTCACGGGAACAACCACGACCACAGGGAGTTCGGTGATTATAGAAATTCCCCACTCGACGAGCAAGCTTCGAACCTAAGGCAAGCAATAGCGAGAATGGATAAATTTAGCGAGCTTACGGACATATCATACGATCGAGTTATGGTATTCCCTCACGGGGTCGCGCCACAAGATACCTTTGCTGCACTCAAGAAATACGGGTTTCTCGCCACTGCGAATTCTGAATACATTCCACTCGGAGCCGAAACTCCGGATTACCCTCTTTTCTTCTTGCGAACGGTCACGTTGGAATTTGCTAATTTCCCGAGCCTCTTGCGGTACTCGGCTGAAGTCCCAGTATCCCCCTCGGTGCTCGCGATCCACTCATTCTTAGACAATCCCGTACTGTTCTACGGTCATGAAATGCTCTTTCATGACGGTATTGGAGCGTTTGACCACATCGCCGATACAACGAACGAGATACAACCGGGTATCCGCTGGTGCAGTATGGAATGCATCAGTCAACACCTCTATCTGATAAGAATTCGCCAAGATGGCAACGTCGATGTCAAGGCCTTTACGAGTGATTTTCTCTTAGAGAACCCGTACCACCGTGATGCGCTCTTTATCGTTGGAAAACAAGAGAATTTTCTGCCAGAAATAGAATCCATTACCGTGGACGGGCGTTCACAGTCTTATAGCAGGATAGACAGCAATCTTACGTTTAGCGTGTTTGTTCCCGCATTGGAATCGCGTCATATTGCCATAAGGCGCCGCAACGATTCAAACGCCGAGCCCACTGACATTTCAAAGAGGAGGCTTTACGTTTTTCCGCTACGAATTGCTTCTGATTTTCGCGACATGACTCTATCGAAGTTCTCCTGGGGCCACGCACTTGTCGGGTTTTATTACCGGCACCATTTCGATTCAGTCGAGCTACGCGGAGAAAGCTTGCTGCCATTCTTCCTCTTGCTCGCCGCTTTTCTTGGGGTCGCGCGATGGTTGTTGCATCGAAAGACCAAAAAGAGCCAGGCATTAGATTCATAGTCAGTTGATCGGAAGCGTCTGCATATGATAGTAGCGCTCATCGACGTTCTGACTATTGGCTGGCTGTTTGCCAGCACCCTGACTAAGGGATTCGAGGGCACGTTGCCCGTGGCAGCCTTTCTGATGATGCTGTTGCCGATGGAGTCGCAGATACCATTGCCTGGATTGTTTGACCTCACGACGCAGAGGCTCATTGTAATTGCGCTAGTTGTCCTCTACATCTTTTTTGGTAGGGCCTCAGAAAAAACAGGGCCGAGCAAAAAGCTGCCGCTGAAATTTCTGGTCGCTCTCCTTATGGCGTGGATGCTTCTTTCGGCGGCAAATTCCGTCGTCTTTACGATCAGTATGAAGTCGACCCTCTCGCAATTTTTCGATTTTTTCGTTACCTATTATGTTTTTGTTAAGACCGTCTCCAAGATCGAAACGGTTAGAAATATTCTCCTAGCCTTCGTTGCCGCTATGTTTGTATGTTCCATTTTTGGTGCTGTGGAGGCCTATCGGGGCTGGAGTGTAATCAGCTTGTTCCCAAGGCATTTGCACCGATTTGCATATCTTGCGGCAGAAATGGATCGTGGCATAAGAACGCAATCGACGTTCGGCCACCCAATTCTCTTCGGTGCGACACTGGCTACGGCCATACCGATGGCTCTTTTTCTTGTGACCATCGCAAAGACGACGGTCCGGAAAATATTTCTCTGGTCCACAATTCTTTTGATGTTTTTGAATATCTATAAGACTAGCAGCCGGGGCCCTTGGCTCGCCCTGTTTTTCTCGCTGTCATTGTTATTTGTATTTGACAAAAGTGGGATACGTAAATACTTAATGATTATTATAGTAATTATAATAACAATTTTCATTGTACGGCCCGGGACTTGGGACACGATTAGAAATCTTTATATGCAGACGCTAGATCCCGAAACTGCGCAGGGGGAATCTTACCAATGGAGGTACGCGCTCTACCGTGTAGCGTTTCAGCATCTGAACGGGGATTTCGGCCGAGCGATGTGGGGGTACGGGCCAGAATCTTTTTTCTTTCTTGGGTGGGAAGGAGATTTTCAGGGCCAGATTGTAAAATACGAAAGTTGTGACACTTCCGTTGCTGCGCTGATGGTTGAAACTGGTTATGTAGGCTTCGCCATCGTCGCTGTCCTCCTACTCAAAGTTGCATTCGTCACATTCCGGGGCTTCCGAAGGATGCCAAGTCCTGCCAATTCGTTGTGCTTAGTGTTATTTGTCAATATTTGTGCTTTCTGTTTCATGATGACAAACGTCGCCATCCTTGGCTGGGGTCAGCAAAACTACCTACTCTGGATTTTGATTGCCATCGCCATGATTTATCCCAGCCTAGCGCTCGCCGAAGGAATATCACCGGAAACGCAGTTAGCTTCTAATATCTTGCTTTCGCAACGAAGAGCCGAAGCTTTCAGATCTTGAGTCATGATCTATCAATCCGTTTGGATCAGAAAGAATTCGTGTCCCTTGTCAGGGGCTGACCAGAAAGGCTTCATTTCTGAGGGCAGAGACGTGTTCGACCTGCGTTTAATTATCAGGAACTCGTTTTTACTGATTCGATCGACATGGACGAAGTGTAACGATCTATACCTTAACATCGAAACTATACATCCGAGATCAGAAACGCACGCCGTTTCGAAGTCAGCGCGCCCATGGTGGTTTGGACCTATCTCGGAAGAGGCGAGGCATGGCGACAATCATGCGTACACTTCTCCTGATTACTGGTACGTTCGAAAGGTTATCGGAATTTTGAAGCCAGGACCTGATGATGTGTTCTACGACATCGGATCGGGAAAGGGCCGGATCATCTGCCTCGTAGCTCGGACAGCCGTCCAAAAATGTGTGGGCATCGAATTACTTAAGCCCCTCTGTGAGCTGGCAGCTCGGAACGCATTAAGTCTCCACGGAAAAAGAGCAAAGGTCGAGATTCTCTGCTCAGATGCTGCTTCCGCTGATCTGTCCGAGGGCACTCTTTATTTCATGTTTAACCCATTCGGCCCGGCTACGCTGTCCGATACGCTCGAAAACATAGGCACTTCGTTGGCACGGAACCCTCGTCAGATAAAGATCGTTTACTACAATCCAGTGCACGAATCGATTTTGAAAGCCTGCCCATGGCTAGAGAAGTTTCGCGAGTTTCGTACCCTTGGCGGATTACGGGTGACTTTCTGGCGCAGTCTTGTAACAGAAGTTGTCAAGCTTGGGAATTTCCAATGAATGAATCTACCTAGATTTGTAAGCTCTCCCTACAATGAGGTCCGACGAGACTAATGGTTGACGACTTTCAAGTCAGAGTAATCCGAGACCTTTCCGGGATCGAGAACATCCGACCCGTGTGGGCCTCCTGGCATCAGCATCCAAACTCGGATATTGACTTTTATCAGAGTGTAATTCGTTCGATGCCGGGAGTTCTGCGTCCGCATATCCTTGTGCTCTATCGAGGCGGGGTTCCCCAGGCAATGCTGATCGGCCGCCTTGAGCACACGCAATTCGATATGAGGATTGGCTATAAGAGTCTTTTGCAAACAAGGGCCCGATTAATCGCTTTCATTTACAAAGGATTCTTGGGAGAAACCTCTCCTGGAAACGCAGAGCTCTTGCTCAAAGAGATTATTAGTTCACTGAATGCGAAAGAGGCCGATGCGGCCTTCCTGAGCAATGTCAGTCTCGATTCGCCGCTTTACGGATTAGGTAGAAAATTGCCTGGATTCCTGGAACGTGACCACGCTTTGACCGCCAACGTGCACAGAAGTATGCCATTGCCAGGCACCGCTGAGGAAGTTTACCGTGGGCTTTCTGGAAAAGTCCGCAAGAATCTAAAACGGCAAGCAAAGAAGCTTGTTAACGATTTCTCCGGAACTGTCAGGGTTCGCACGTTTCGGGAGACCGCGGAACTTGAGGAGATGATTCGGGACATTGAACACGTGGCGAAAAAAACGTATCAGCGAGGGTTGGCCGTCGGTTTTATCGATAGCGCGGGGGCGCGCGAACGCCTGCGGCTCGAGGCGGAAAGGGGTTGGCTTCGATCCTTCGTCCTCTATGTCGCGGACAAGCCTTGCGCATTCTGGAACGGCACTCTTTATCAGGAGGCGTTTTACAGCAACTCTATGGGCTATGATCCTGATTACGCCAAATATTCGCCCGGTATGTACCTCATAATGAAAGTAATCGAAGACTTTTGCGAGGCTAAGTATGAGGAGAAACCACGACGAATCGATTTCGGGTTTGGGGATGCGCAGTACAAAACCGTGCTTGCCGACGCGGAATGGCTTGAGTCATCGGTTTACATATTTGCCCGCACTGCCAAAGGGTTTGGACTCAATCTTCTTCGGACTCCCGCTCTGCTGGTCGATCAATTCGCGCGCAATATGCTGGGTAAGATAAGCTTGCTCTCGAGAGTAAAGAGGGTCTGGCGGGACCGGCTAATGAAAAGCTAGGAAGCCTGGGCTCCGCTTCCGTAATATGACAGGCTGGAAACCAGGGCCTTGCGGAAACCGTGACTATTGGACACTGGCTACTATGAGACTCTGGGGAGGATTGGGTCCCGTCGCGCTACCCGACGTAAATTGGAAGGCTCCCCGGTCCCAAGTGGTTACGCCTCTCGTATTTCCGTCCATGTCTTTGTTGTATGGTGGACCGAGCGGAGTTCCAGCTAAGACGCCGGTCATCGGTGCAGACAGTCTGAAATTAGAAGCGGACACATTCACAAAAGGAATCGCGGCGATGGTCTGCTTGTGGGCGCTAGTGTCGCTCGCGTTCGTCGTGCCTCCATAGTAGGAGTTGTAATCCATCGTGATGCCCGCGCTACTGTTGTCCACGGCGACGGAGTTGTAAACGATGTTGTTGCGAATGTCCAAAGTCGGAGGATCAGCCAGATTATTCGCCCAAAAACGTCCCGAAATGGCGCACGTCGTGCAGCCCGGCCTGATGTTGGCTATCGTGTTGTTGTAAATATAGACGTGATTGGAGAATACCATGTTGATATTCGAGACGAATCCGTTACCGTCAAACGCTCCCGCTGACTCCGCTCCAGTCACCAGCAAAGGACTCCAGAAAAATATGTTTCCATAGACTTCCCACCATGCAGCGGGGATGTTGCTTCCGCCAGAGGCCGAGGAAATCGCAGATGTCGAAATGATATCCTTGAAGATGTTGTAGCGAATGATCAGTTGATCCGACGTGATCTGAAACCCTTGTGAGTGAAACGCATTCTGTCCACTGTGATTGTGCTCGAAATAGTTGTATTCAAAGGTTTGGGTTGTTCCGCCTCCACCGCCAAAATTGATAGAGATATTGTCGCTACCGACATGATGAATATAACTATGTCCGAGGTAAAGATTGTTACATCGTTCGTAGCATTCGAACCCCTCATCGGCGAATGTAGAACCAACCGTATTCGTGCCCACCATTTCGACGTAATCGATTGTCCAGTTGGTGCGTGTGGACCCATTTTGCTTGAATCCAAGGGCGTGATAGGTGGGGTCTGTCGCATTCACAAACTTGAGCGTGTATCCAGAC
>WNFI01125609.1_pt1 | contig 15059 bp, 14 predicted proteins | sample 5400471 | NCBI WGS metagenome assembly WNFI01 (sample SAMN13153348, study PRJNA577476) | soil metagenome | isolation source: 100 cm saprolite on Douglas fir-dominated hillslope | place: USA:California | collected 2013-09-17
CTTCTCTTCGCACTTGGTCGGCGAAGTTGAGCAGCTCGCGCAGCGCGTGGGTATAGTGCAAGCAGGGCAAACTCGTTTTGAAGGCGATGTGGTCGCACTGCGCGCGAGTGTGCGGCGCATTATTTCCGATCCGGCTTTTGTTCCGAGCGATGGATTTGAACGGCTGCGAGCTGATGTATACCGGGCCAGCGTGTCGCTTTGGGACTCCACCTCGTGGCCCGCGGGCACGGAGATACGGCAACTGTCGCTGGAAGACATCTTTTTGGCATTTACCCGTGCCGACAGAGCCGTTGCCGCGTAGTGCGACCCCTTGTATTAAAGGAACTGCGTGAGCACCGCTGGGTGCTGCTGGCACTTTGGCTTTCGAGCGCGATCGGACTGACAGGACTTTTGTACTCTGCCAAAGACGAAGGCAGCCCCTTAGACGCCTTCCGGAGCTTAGTCTTCCTTCTGGGTGGGCTGTCGATATTGACGCTGGCTAACCGCCTTGTCGTGCGCGAGTACACCGGGCGAACACAGCTTTTTTTAGAGACGCTGCCTGTCAGCCGTGCCCAAGTCGTCGCAGTGAAGTGGCTGACTGGCGCAGTGCTTTTGGCAATTCCCATGGCGGCCGGTTTCGTTGTGACCTTTCATGTCGCCTTGGCCCAGGTCGTCTTGACGTCCCGATTCATGCAGTTGATTGCGGTGCGCGGCGGCACTTTTCTCCTGTTTGGCTATTCGCTGGCATTTTTCATTGCTCTGACGGGGCGCTATCGCTACGTGCTGTGGGGCGGTCTCATTCTCGGCGCCTACTGCATCGATACCTACGCGCAATTTCCCTTTCAGCAGTGGTCGCCGATCGCCCTGGTTTCGAAATCAATGGTGTTCGAGCGGCTCGAGCTTCCAATTGTGGACCTCATGATCACATGGCTCGTCACTGTGCTTTTGATCGTTGCGACTCTTATTTTGTCCCTGGCAAGCGAAGGTTCGTTGGTATTGGCGCTGTCACAGCGCATGCCGCCGCGCGAGAGAGTAATCGTCACGGTCGCGGTGATATCGCTGATTTCGCTGTTGGGACAGCTCGAAGCCCGAAAACCGAAACCAGCATTCACGCTGCATGACGCAGTAATCAGCGGCGCTGGTGCATCGCAGGTGGCCATCGCACGAACCGGCAAAGGCACCAACCTCGCCGCCAAGCTGTTGTCGGACAAAATGTCGTCCGATTTGCACGAACTGCAAACATATCTATCACTGAGTGCTGGACCCGGCATGTTTGTGCTTCCAGACGCGTCCATCGACTCGGATGTGTTCCTGCGAGCAACGCTGCCCAGTTCGGACGGTGTCGTGGTGCGAGGGGCCATTGGCGCTGAACATTTCGATCAGGAAGAATTTCGCGCCTACGCAGTCGAGCAGGCCTTGGAATGGTATACGCACGATCGGGCCCGGCAAGAGGACCGCCGCTGGTTGCTGGATGGGTTCACACAATGGTGGATTGCGCGCGCTTCCCCTACACGGCAGGATCAACTGACTCAGCGGGCAGCGCTGGCTGCCCGTATGCTGCACTTCGAGAGTACCCATCTCGATGCGCAGTTACGTCATTGGCTCATGGTACGCGAGCAATTGGGAGATTGCCTGAGTGACGCGCTCGCATGGCGCGCAGTCGCGTTGCTGGTTGAGGAGCTCGGGCCGGATCGGTTCCGCCAGTTGACGACTGAGTTGTTTGGCAGACACTTTCCGGACGACGCACGTGCAGCGTTTCTCGAGTCATCATTCGACAATGCATGGCGGCACGCCGACGCGCCGGCGTTTCCCACGTTTGCCGAGGGGTTGCGAGCTGCGCTGCAGGCCGACAAGGTACGAGTAGCGCTCATACCTGATGCGATTGTTCAAGAGCCGGTGATTTTTCAGGCGGCCGCAATGCGTGGCGGCGCTTTTGAAGTGCACTATCGTCTGGGGGCGATAAATGGCACGAATCCCCCATTCGCCGTCCGTTATGCGGCGATTGGTCCGTGGCAACCTGAGTTGGATCGGGAATCCCTCGCTCGAGTCGATGCGACCCGCTCTGGAGTACTGCCACGGTCGTTTCAACGCGGCGCGATACTATTTACCGCAATTGAGCTCCGTGATACGCACTTGGCGTGCACGCTGCGTCTCGGCGCCCGCCGCTGGGAGCTGCCGTGAATGCGGCCCTCATACGTAAGGATTTGCGTGGTCAATGGTCATTTTTATTTCTCGGCGTCGCACTGCTGGTTATCGATGTCTTGGAGGCGCTCTTCGAGCAACGGGATCTAAAGCGATTGAGTTTGACTTTCTATGGGTTCAATTCTTTTTTCATTTTTCAGTTCTTCATTTCATTCGCCGTTGGCAGCGGCTTGCTCATTCGCGAGATCGACGACGGCACGCTGGCATTTCTCGATGGCTTGCCGCTGACGCGTGCCCGTGCGTTTACCACCAAGATAGTTACGGCGACCGCAGTGCTGCTGTGCTATCCCCTGGGTCACTTGGTACTTCTATCGGTTTTGCACCTGACAGCGCGTGAATCGCTCGACTATGACCTACATCTGCCGTTGATCGCGGCCACGATTGCGCCAATCGTGTTGATCACGGCCGTCGGGTTGACTTGCGGCTTGTTGCTCGGATTTCTGCGCAGCCTGGCTTGGATGGTGCTCGCGCTGCTGGCTATCGCACTCAAACTACTTTCTTCGGTGTGGCCGCGATTCTCGGCACTAAATCCCATCGATGCGCTGATGATTAATCTTGTAGGCGCACATCTCAAGTTGCCGACAGAAAGCATCACCGTGCAGTGTTGTATTGTCCTGTTGTCTGGACTCTCGGCCTTTTGGTTTTTCGGGAATGCCGGCGCTGACCGGCGACGGCTGCAGCTGGTCCTTTCGCGACCGTTAATCTCCGCGACCGTGACGATCGCGACGATCGTCGCTCTGTTCGGCGCGTTTTTCCTGTATGAGAAATCCCACAACGAGGACGGTGCCCGACAATTGACCACGAGCGGTCCGAGCACCGCGCAATTCAAGCCAGCGGCTCCGGGACACTCGCAAACCAGCCACTACACTTTCAGCTATCCGGCGCAGCGGGCTGAACCCGTTCAGTTGCAGTTGCTACACGCCGATGAGGTTTTCAGCAACGTTGCTCGGCAATTGAATATCGACGGTGGCCCGCCAATCGACGTGGATCTGTCAGGATCAGAGGCAAATACCGAGGGGACGGCTTTTTTTGATCGGATTCGGATGTTTCCAGGGGGCGAGGCACCCCTATCGGTGCTGGCTCACGAAACTACACATGTCTTTGCGAGCCGATTAGCGGGCGGAAAGAACGAACGCGAATTGACCAAGATGCAGGCGTTCAACGAAGGTCTCGCGCACTGGGTCGAGCATACGTTGGCGGCGAAGACTGGGGTCTCTGATCTCGACAGACTGCAAGCGGCCATCGTCTCTCATCGGCATATGGCGAGCGCCCGGCAATTAACGGACATGGATGCTCTGGCGCGGGACGTAGATCGGAATTTGGTGTACCCCTTAGGTGCAGTAGTCGTCGATGCGCTCATTCGCCGCTATGGCGCCGACGCGCCCAAAACACTATTGCTGACTCTGGGGCGCCCCGACTTTCCGCGCGATCTGGAGGGCTACACGTTATGGCAAGCGGCGTTTCAATTGTCTGGATTCGATCTGGCGTTGGTCTTCGATGACTATGCGCGACTCCTCAAGGAATGGGAGCTCAAGTCCACCGAGTTGATCGCTGACTTACCGCGCCCGCGCGGCAGCTTGGTGCGCAGCGATGACTTTGTGGGCGTGGCGGTTCGTTTGGATGGCGCGCTGCCAGCAGGATGGCGAGCCGTCGTACGCTTTAGGCCTCGAGGCGATAGTCCGCTGCGCGACTATGTAACGCGCTCCACGAAAGATGACGTCGCATGGCAATCGATCAACAGCATCGCGAATGAAAAAGTTTGCTTTCAACCCGGCATCGGTACCAAGGACATTGTGATTTATGAGATCTGGAGTTGCTTGCCGCTGGACTCCGCAGCGAAGGATACGGACGATTGAACTGGGCGCCGACTCGCTCACCGGTGGATCTCGCAGGGGGATGGGCACATCATTTCGCTTTCTTTACGGGTAACTGCGAAACGGACCATCCGACGCGCTCGGCGAGAAAGGCTGCAAACGGGGCAATGTTGAGATCAATACTCGCGCTGTCCAAGGTGCGAAGGTAGCGAGCGCGATCCTCTACTCTGACCACAGTCCATGGATATCCACCGGATGCGAGCACAGCATTCATTAGAAAGCGAGCCATGCGGCCATTGCCATCCATGTAGGGGTGAATGTAGCCAATCAACCAGTGACCTAAGACGGCTCGAACTGCGGGCTCCGGTTCCGATTCAACAAGATCAAAGAGAGCGGGCATCGCATCGCGCACGGCTTCCCAGCGGGGAGGCACGTAACGGGATGTGCGCAAGAACACGAAATCGTTTCGATAGCCGGCAAGAGCGGTGGTTGGAATTAGTCCTGCGGCGACGGAAGGTTGGAAGAGCTCTCGATACCATTCCCGGTGAGCGGAACGGACGAGCGTGCCCGGGTTTGCTCCGGCTATGATTTCCTTCACGGAGCGTTTAACGAGTTGGAACGCTTGCCAGTATCCCCGTGCGGCAAGAGCATCGCGACTTTTTTGATCGGCTTCGTTCGACTCCGGCCTCCAGTTTCCTGAGCGAACACGCTCGATCAGATCGGGCGTGACACGATATCCCTCGATCGACAGCGAATGATAGGCATCGCTTTGATAGATCTCATCCACGAAATGAAGATACGCGGCTCGATCGGCCGGCAGTCCCAAAGGCGGCGGAAACGTGCTCAAGACCGTGCCGCGCATCGACTCCCACATGCTTTGAATCCGTCCGACGATGGGTGCGGCGGCGGGAGCCAGCTTGCCGATTTCCTGACCGGGAACAAAGGGATCGGACTCGCGGACGGAGTAGCCTGCGCCCGTCATCGCGGCACGAATTTCTTCCGCGATGTCGGTGCGCCCGACACGTCGAAATGCGCCGACCAGTCGGCCGGCGACGACTGAGTTTCCGCCATCGAGGAGTCGGCGCAGTAGCCCTGAAGGCTCCCGAAGACTGGCGAGCGCCACTTGAGCTTCAACTGGCTTGGCGGCAAAGAAGGCTTCCGGCACCTTGGTCAGTGCAGGCTCTATCGCGAACAAGCGGAGCCCATCTTTTACGATGAGATCTCCAGATGACGCCGGTCGGCTTTCCTTCAAGTCATAAAGAGATGTACCGAAGAGCAGGGCGGTCGTGTTGTTGGCACCTTTCGGGCTGTAAATGATGACTTGCGGCGGAATCACCGTGTTTTCCGCGGAGATGAGCAACGATTGCTCCGGGGAAAGGTGCCAATCATTAGAGAAACGCTTTTCGCAGTAGCGGGCGCAGAATTCCCAGAAGGACGCAAACCAGGGTGTACTCTCCGGCGAGGTTCCCGGGCTAGAAGATATTAGCCAACCTCTGACGACTTGCTGTAAGAAGCCAGCGTGCAGGAGGCGCTCGCGATGCACACGCGACAGTTCTTGGGATCGAAATACGCGCCGGCCTTCGGCTTGGAGCTTTTCGAGCTCCGCCATCGACTCCGCTAGTTTTTCATTTGGCGTAGACATGGTGCGAGTACAAGTCTTAGATGCTTCATTATAACAAGTTTTAGGTGTTGTACTAAGACAAGTTTTACATGCTGCATGAGAACAAGTATAAGCAGCCGCGCGCCCACGCGCTGCTCGAGTCGCGAGAGGGCGCGGCTCACGCCGGAGGGGGATAGCCCGAGTGCTTCGGCAGTTCTCGCGCCTCAACCACCGCCATGAGTACCGTCACCCCGGACAGCAACCTACCGTCGAAAGCCATATCGATTCCTGCCGGTTTATCACGACTGTATTCACATAAACGCTATTTAAGCACGAATGCGTCGGTGGGAAGCTACGCCCACGTCGTCAGAAACGCTTCACAGAAAGGAGAGCGATTATGTTTGCAGTTACCGGTATCACTGGAAAAGTGGGGGCAGCGGTGGCCCGCAGCCTTCTTTCCGCGGATCAGCCTGTCCGGGCCGTAGTCAGGGATCGCAGCAGGGCTGCCCCGTGGGCACGGTTGGGCTGCGACATCGCGGTTGCCGATCTATCGGATACGGAAGCACTCACAGCGGCGTTTGCCGGCACGGCCGGTGTCTTCGCGATGCTGCCTCCAGTGTTCGACCCGGCGCCAGGCTTTCCCGAAGCCATGGGTTTCATTAACCCACTGAGCGCGGCTCTTGCCCGCGCGAAACCCGCGAGAGTGGTGGCGCTATCGACCGTCGGCGCCGACGCGCTGCAACCGAATCTGCTGAATGTGCTCAGCCGGATGGAGGATGTCTTCAGGACTCTTTCGATGCCAGTGACATTCCTGCGCGCGGCCTGGTTCATGGAAAATGCTGCCTGGGACATCGACTCAGCGAAGAGCGGGCTTGTCCAGAGTTACCTTCAGCCGCTCGACCGTGCTGTGCCGATGGTCTCAACCGACGACGTCGGTCGCGCCGCCGCAGCGCTGCTGCAAGAGCGCTGGGAAGGCAAGCGTGTAGTCGAACTCGAGGGTGCACGCGTCTCGCCGAATGCTCTGGCGGCAGCGTTCGCCAAAGCGTTAGGGATACCGGTGCGCGCTGAGGTCGTGCCGCACGAAAAATGGGAATCGATCTTCCTCGCCCAAGGCATGAAGAATCCCACCCCCCGCATACAAATGATCGAGGGATTTAACGCGGGCTGGATCGACTTTGCAGACCGCGGCGCACACGCCCGCAAGGGTTCCATCAGCATCGACCAGGCCATTGCAACTCTTATCCAGAGACAACCCGCATGAACCACATCACCACTTTGCTCGAAACCGCCCTCATCGGCGCGTCCTGCCTGGTCTTTGGGTTCGCGAGTGCGGGCGCACAGGACCCCCACGCCGTTGATCACTCACTGGAATACAAAGCCATGTCAATGAAAGACGATCTTGCCCACCGCTCCCCGGACATCCACTGGCCTACAGGCTTCGAGCCGGAGAAGGCCGACCTGTTCGCCCACAATGACCTGATCATCAATGCGTCTTGTGAGCGCGTCTGGACGCATATCATCGAAGCGATCCGCTGGCCGACCTGGTACCCCAACTCCAAGGATGTCGAAATCCAGCGGGGGGATCCGGTGCTCCGGGACGGCACGGTGTTCCGCTGGACCACGTTCGGCTTAGCGATCGAAAGCAAAGTGCATGAGTATGTATTGAACCAGCGCCTGGGATGGTACGGCTACGTGCCGGGAGCCAAGCCGAGCTTCTATCACTCCTGGTATCTGGAGCCTCGTGGCGCCATGTGCCACGTCGTGATGGATGAGGCCGGTGTTGGAAAGGATGCGGCGGGCCTTCGCCAGAGTGATGAGACGCTCATGCACCGCGGACACGATCTCTGGCTGGCGACTTTGAAGTGGGTGGCCGAGGCGAAGTGAGGTTCACATGATTCATATGGCGGTAAACTCTCTCGGTTTTCTTGCTGTCGGTATCTCCGACAAGGAGAATCGACCGCGGACTGAGTCTAGGGATCCGACCAAAGAGGGTGGTCAGGTCGGCTCGAACGGAATAAACATTTTCGAAGTGGGGGAGGGAGCGTCGATGCAGAGAATCCCGATGTTGAGAGATGATGCTGGCAAGGGCGGCGGCGGCCGGCGGAACGAGTCCAACAACGTGCTGGGCAATCGACTCGAAGTCTGCTCCTTGAGCCCGATGACGGGCTTTTTTCGGGACGGCTGCTGCGACACCAGCCGCGAGGACATCGGCAGCCACACCGTGTGCGCCGTCATGACCGCGGGATTTCTTGAGTATTCGAAGTCCTGCGGCAATGATCTCTCGACTCCGGTCCCGGAATTCGGCTTTCCGGGACTGAAGCCCGGTGATCGCTGGTGTCTATGCGCACCTCGGTGGCAGGAAGCGCTGCAAGCGGGGAGTGCGCCGCGCGTGATCTTGCGCGCTACGCATGAAGGTGCCTTGAGCTTCTGCTCGCTCGCGGACCTCAAGCGCTTAGCAGTCGACCTCGATTGAGTGCGGTGATCGAGACCGACTACGTCTGCCAGCGAAACTGGTTGCAGCCGAGTACGAGACTGGGATTTGGTCTGTACACCTTGCGCGGTTCGGGCATCACCACATTGTGCTTGCGACAAGTGCAGCCGTACAACAAGTTCATAGACCGGAAGCCGGAAGACAGCGTGCCGAAGCCGGAGCAGCGCTAGAAAATCCGCGTGAATGCTGCGATGAATGCAAGCATGCTATAAGGGCGCTCATGTTTTCACACACGTCTGCCTGCGGTGTTGCTCTTTTGCTGTCGCTTGCGTCGGGGCTGGCGCAGGGCGCCTGCGATGCGCTCAAGCCTTTCGCGGGGCAATCGACCGCCCCCTCCCGCGAGCAAGAAATCGATCACGGCCGGCAAGCGTTCGAGAGCAACTGCGCCGTGTGCCACGGGATGGACGCAAGCGGCGGCCGCGGTCCCAACCTGCGGCGGGCTCACATCGCGCGCGCGCCGGACGATGCCGCGCTGTGTGAGCTGATCGAGTCCGGCATTCCGCCCGAGATGCCCGCCGGCGCGTTCCTGACGGACGTGGAAGTCAGGGCGCTCGTGGCGTTTGTCCGCTCGCTCGGGCAGTCCGCGGCGGCGGCGATAGTCGGCGATCCCGCGCGCGGTGCGCGCGTCTTCGCGGGCAACGCCTGTTCCTCCTGTCATATTCTCGCTGGCCAGGGGACTGGGCTCGGTCCCGAGCTCACGGATCTCGGCGATCGCAGAAGCGCAGCCTACGTTCGTGAGGTGTTGCTCGATCCTCCCTCGCGCCTGCCGGCCGAGTTTCTGATGGTCCGGGTAACCACCAGATCGGGAGAGGTCACCGAAGGCATCCGTATCAACGAAGATAACTACAGCATCCAGTTGAAAGACGTTTCTGGAAACTTTCGCAGCTTCGAAAAGGCCCAACTCCAATCCCAGGAACGGCTCAAGGGCCAGACGCCCATGCCCTCATTCAAAAATTTGAAGCCGGCCGATGTCCAGGATCTTGTGGCTTATCTGCTCGCGCCAAGAGGCAATCCGTGATTCCCCGCGCACGCGGGCTGGCCATCATGTCGATCCTTTGCGCGATCGGGGCAGGAGCGCGCGCCGAGGTTCCCTTCGACCGCATCGTCCAGGCCGACCAGGAGCCGCAGAACTGGATGACGTACTCGCGCGACTACTTGGGACAACGCTTCTCGCCGTTGTCCGAATTGAACACGGCCAACGTTAAGGATCTCAAGGTGCAGTGGGCCTACCAGATGCCTGGTACCAATAACGAGTCTTCTCCGCTCGTCGTCGACGGCATCATGTATCTAACGGGCCCCAACTCTGCGACCGCGCTCGACGCCCGCACCGGTCGGCCGCTGTGGACCTGGAACCGGCCGATGCCACCGGATTTTCATCTCATGCAATTCGCTGCAGCGAACCGTGGGGCCGCCGTGCTCGGCGACACGCTCTTCGTGGCAACGCTGGATTGCTATCTGGTTGCGCTGGATCTTAAGACCGGCAGCGAGCGCTGGGCTACCAAAGTGGTGGATTACTCGCTGGGTTATGGAATGACCGGAGCACCGCTCGCCATCGACGGCAAGGTGATCGCCGGCGTGGCAGGCGGCGAGGCGGGTATTCGCGGATTTCTTGATGCCTACGATGCCAAAAGCGGTCAGAGGCTATGGCGCTTTTGGACCATACCTGGACCCGAGGACAAGTCGGCCATGAAAACCTGGGGAGGCGACAGCGCGAAGTCCGGCGGCGGACCGACATGGGTCACCGGCGCCTACGATCCCGCGCTCAAGCTCATTTACTGGGGCGTCGGCAATCCCAGCCCGGATTGGAATGGCGATGGACGGCCGGGGGACAATCTCTACACGGATACCTTTATCGCGCTCGACAGCGAAACCGGAAAGCTGCGCTGGCATTTTCAGTTTACGCCTCACGACACGCACGATTGGGACGCAGGCCACGTGCCGGTGTTGATCGACGCCGAAGTGAATGGGCGCGCACGCCATCTCATCGTGAATGCCAACCGCAATGGCTTCTATTACGTGCTCGATCGCGTCACGGGCGAATTTCTGAAAGGGCAGGCGTACGGCAAGCAGACTTGGGCCAAAGGACTCGATGCCAATGGTCGGCCCATCGTGCTTCCAAATACCGAGCCGAGCGAGAAGGGCGCGTTCATCTGGCCGAACGCGAACGGGGCCACCATCTGGTTCAGTCCGTCGTATGATCCCGCGCGGCGCTGGATCTATGTGCCTGTGCGCAAGCGGGCCGCAACCTACTTCAAGCGATCCATGGAGTATCGGCCGGGCCGTTACTATCCCGGCGGCGGGGAGAACGAGACGCCCGATATCGACGCCTCGGGCGAAGTTCGTGCGATGGATGCGGTTACCGGCGATTTGCGCTGGAGCTTTCCGCTGCTGTCGCCGGCAAGCTCCGGCGTGCTATCGACGGCGGGCGGATTGGTGTTCACGGGATCCATAGAGGGCGACTTTATCGCGCTCGACGCGGCAACCGGCCGCTCGCTGTGGCATATGCAGACGGGCTCGTTTATAAACGCAAACCCGATCAGCTACGGCATCGACGGTCGGCAATATGTCGCTATCAGCGCGGACCGCGTGCTGTACGTGTTCGGCTTGAAGTGATCTTGATCGAGCTGGCGCGGATTTCATGGAACGGACCGAGCAAATCAATCGTAGGGTGACAGGATTTGAACCTGCGACTCTTACGTCCCGAAGGTTGTGCTGACAGGATGTAACCGCGATCGACAGAGCAGCGTTCAGGTTTTATGCCCCTGAGCTGCCCGACCCGGCAGACAGCGTGTGTCCGTCGAGCGGAGTACCGGGTAACGCGATAGCGCCGACGACAAATTTATCGCCACGGGGCCTCGAGGGCGCAAAGCGCGGCGCCAATCGTGCCGGCCATGGTGCCAAGCCGTGCGCGACGCACGCGCAGGTGGCGCATGTGAGGCCCGCAAGTATGGCGCGGCAGCGCGGCACGGAACGATGACCAATATCGCCCCGCCGCGCATCCCAGACCCCCGCCGAGCACGACGAGCGTCGGATCGAGCGCGTTCGCGAGGATTGCCACGTGGATGGCAAGTTCTGTCGCTGCCTCATCGACGAGGGTTCGCGCCGCTCCCGGCTTGCTGAGCGCCGTCCGGCAAACTGCAATCGCATCGGATTCCGTCAGTCCCAGCGCGTGCGCCCGGCGCAGAATTCCCGTCGCGAGCGCGGCTTGTATCTCAGACGGTCGGAGCGCGAGGGCGAAGCGGGCCCGTTCAGCCACGAAGGTGCCGAGAATGTCGCGATAGAGCGAGGCTTTGTCGGCGTTCAGGTGAGCGAAGACGGTATACGTCCTCCCGTCAGGCCCGGGAACAGGAGACGTCTGCGTCGGCCCCATTGGGGACATCATCGGGTGCGGCACGCGTGCGGCGCGTGGAACCGCAAGTGCTTACTCATAAAGCTCATCCAGGGTATGAATCCGCACGTTTTCGGGCTGTTTTTTCCGGCCCCCCTTGAGCGACCGAACGAATAAGTGGCGACCGACGGTGGCGTCTTCGGCGTTCGGGTAGTGCCGGACCTTCTCTTCCAGCTCGACTGCCGCCGACACCAAGGACTTGACGGTGCCCCATTTGCACTCGCCGAGATCAATCCACCCGTCCCGCCGCACTCCGACGACATCGATCTGCACCCGCGGGTCCCAATAAGAGCCCACTTCATACAGGGCCGAAACATTTTCCTTCTCGTAGAGCAACGGCAGTGCTTCCCGACACAGCGATTCGAAACACAGCCCAAAGTAGGCTTCGAGTTCCGGCTGGATGATTTGTGTGACGGCGCGGTGCGCACCGACTTGAACGATCAGGCTGGTATGCGGATAAATGAAGCGAAACCAGAATCGCAGAAAAGGATCGAGGAGACGATAGCGCACCTCGCGCACTTTCGGCCGCCGCGAGGTCAGCGGAAAGTGCTTGCCGATATATCCCAGACTTGCCAATTGGTCGAGATAGTAGTGGAGACTCCGATCACCTATGCCGGCCCGTCGCGCTATGTCGCGGCTGGGCATTGCGCCGCCCGCCAGCACCATCAGAATCATGTAGTACTTCTCCACTTCGCGAAGTTCTTCGCGAAGGAGAAAGTCCGGCTCGCGGTAAAGTGCCGCCTGCTCGCCGAGTATCACGTGCTCGATGTTCTGCAGCACTGAACGTCCGGATTCGAAATAGCGCAGATACAGCGGAATGCCGCCACAGATGAAATAAGTCGTGGCTCGCTGTGCCAGCGACACGTGCGGATGAAAAAGGGCGGCATCCCGATAGCCGAAGGGCTTGAGAAAAATCTGACCGGTCCGCCGCCCATATAACGGGCTCTTCTGCCCCAGGACCTCCCTCTCCATGAAACCGATATATGAACCGCAGAGGATCAGGAACATGCGTCCACTCTTCGACCAGTTCCTGTCCCAGAGCTCCTGCAGCACCGACGGAAGTTCGGGGCTCTTCTCGACGAGCCACTGGAATTCATCGAATACCAGGATGAGTTTGTCCTTTTTCCCCCAACGCTGGACTACGGCCTCGATGGTCTTTTTCCAGCTCTCCACTGGCATGGAGGCGAGGAGAGGTTCTTCGAGAAAGATTGCGGCCCCTTCAAGGAATTCACGCATCATCTGGTCGGCAGGTGCGCGCTTGCCGACTAGATACAGCGTGGGATGATTCTTGCCGAACTGAAGGATCAGCTCGCTTTTACCGACGCGGCGACGTCCGTAGATTGGCCAGAAGGCGCTGTGTGGCCCTTGGTAAGCGTCCTGTAGCGCCGCCAGTTCTTTCTCGCGAGCAATGAACGGGAAATCGTTGTGAACGTAGCGCATGTGCATAGCTTATTCACCGAGTTACGACTCGTCAAGTCACGACTCGGTGACTAGCCCTGCCCCACGAGGGGCGGATGCCCCCACGACACCGAGATCCACCGCTGAGCGGCGTCCAATGTTCTCCGCCCGAATATCAACTTGCGCGATGGGTACACCTCGGCCTTGCGGGTAGAACTGCCGATAGGGAAAGTCTGTCCCGAGCATCAGCAGGACGTCGCAATCGAGCATCGCGTAGTAGCCCGAGGAAAAGCCGATCAGTCCAGTCATGCCGACGTCATAGGGGTTGTCCCACTCGACGTGCTCCCGGTTACGTGCGCCTCGGCGCCCGCGGCGAACGCGGCCACCTCCTCGTGCCTGACGTGCACCCACTCAATCTTGCTCTGCCGACGAAGCGCGTCGGTCAAACCGTTCAGGCTATCGCCGACGACTCCGTAGATGCGCTTGTCGCCGGCCGCGGCCAAGGTGTTTGCGAATTGATCTGCAACGGTATTCATGACTCGTCTCCTGTGTCAGTGCTGTTTGGAAGTGATTGTTGACGATCCGCCTCCGCCTGGCCCGTTGGATGTTGTCAGTAGTTGTTATGACAAGAAATGGGCGGACCGACGGCTTCGCCCACAACGGCTAACAGCATCTAACGTGACAGGAAATAGACGCACGCTTACAACTGTTGCCGCACTTGACAGGTAACCATGCCGAGAGAAACCGTGACATTTACGCGATGAATCGAGTGGCGGAATGACGCCGAGAACAACTACGAAGGAGATAGAAGTGAGGAATCCGAACCCCCTTTACACATTGGCCGTTGTCCTTCTCCTGACAGGACTTCTTCCCGGATGCGCAGTGGAAAGAAAATGCGGACTCGAGGGCTGTCCTGGCGATGCGAAGACTCACGGGTCGCTGAAGACGGAATCCGACACAGCTTCTAGCAGAACCTTGCAACGTCTGACGAGCCCAGGCGCCGCCCCTGCGCAATCGCATCGGACCGAAGCGAGGGAGAAAGTTTAGTACCTCGCGAATTGAGTCTGTATTTCGACATCGGGAAGGAATTTTCGGCATAACCTCAGGAGAAACATCCATGACCCAGAGATCGATCAATTACGGTGCAGACGTGTCCGGTCCTTTGGAACACGCTGTCGCAGAGTATCCGGACGGTGCCAATGGCCAAACCGGCACGACGCCGATGGCACCGCCGGCGGTTCAAGCCAACGCAGCTTCCGGCGCAAGCAAAGGAACGCCGCTGTTCGTCGCAGCAGATCCGGATCTGGTCGCCAAGCAGGGTGTCGCGCAAGATTCGTGGTTCGTCATCAGCCACCTGACGTCGGGCAGCGATCGGTTGGACCTGTTGATTCATTATATCCGGCTGACACCGCCGCAGGGCCCCGTGATACAAGCGATGGTATCCGTGTTGGATCCTGTCAGCGGCAAGTATCTCACGGAAGAGAAGGATTATCAGGATTCCGAAACCACCTTCTCGACGGCGTCTCTCGAGGTGCAGACCCCCTCCGGCGGGGTGAGCGGAGATGCTTCGGCCATGCACGTGACTGGACGTTTTCAGCAGATCAATGTTGACCTGACGCTTGCGCATCAGGGCCCGCTACTTGCGAATCTGGGGACGGGGATCCTCCCGTTTTACGGGGATATCAATTACGAATACGCCCTGCCTAACATGAAAACCTCTGGCTCGGTCGTGGTCGACGGGAAGCCTTACCAAGTCGCCGGCACGTCTTGGTTCGATCGGCAGTGGGGGCAGATGGGTCCCTCGTTCTGGGTGCACATGAAATGGACCTGGATGGGGATCAGCCTGGACAATGGAGATCGCATTAGCCTCTGGGACATCATCGACGGTGACAAGGAGCATGCGTTCGCGACAATGCTCCATCCCGATGGTCGCCATGAGATCGTCGATGTCGAGCCTCTCGCCGCGGGCGCCACGAGCATCTGGAAGAGCGCCGCGACCGGCAAACGCTATCCAACCCATTGGGTGGTCTCCATCCCGATGCTGAAGGCACGCCTGCGCGTCGAGCCCTTGATCCGGGAGCAGGAAGTGGTGTCTCCGATTGGCGTAAACAAATACGAGGGCGCGAGCAAGGTTGCCGGCGAAATGGAGGGCAAACCTGTGACGGGCCATGCCGTTGTCGAGCTTGT
>WNFI01679786.1_pt1 | contig 15059 bp, 16 predicted proteins | sample 5400471 | NCBI WGS metagenome assembly WNFI01 (sample SAMN13153348, study PRJNA577476) | soil metagenome | isolation source: 100 cm saprolite on Douglas fir-dominated hillslope | place: USA:California | collected 2013-09-17
CCGGGTCCCATCCAAAGTTGGGCGGACCACGCGCGGGGACGATGTTGCCGTACAGACGGCAACATCGTCCCCGCGCGTGGTCCGCCCAACTTTGGATGGGACCCGGTCTTTGAAGCGGAGGATACTGGTTTGACGTACGTTTTGTTTTCATCTCAGTGCCGAAACGAATATTAAGAGCTAGCTGATGGGGGGAACCGTTGCGGCACGATTACGTCCTCCTTCATGTTTTTTTTATTAATTTTGTTTTCGTTTTATAGCTATGCGGAGATGGAGACGAAACAGAAGAACGCTATCTCACATAGGGGACGTGCGCTACAGAAACTACGCGCTTATTTGCAGCAGGCGTAAAGTAAGGCGTCTGCGTCTGCGTCTGCGTAGCGCAGAGTTAATCACAGGACCAGTGGGTACTCCGATTATGTCCAAGCGCCCCGGGAAAGGAGAAAAAAATATACCGAACAGTAATGTACGCCATGGGAATAAAATACGATGCATTACAACTTTTGCTTGGGTTTTTTTGGGTGAGATGGTTCCATCTTGGTATGAACCCCAGTAACACATAATCGCTGGGTGGTATCGTCCCAGATCTGGATGAAGAAAAAAAGAACAGATCGCGCGATGACGACAGTTTTTGTCAGCTCGCGAAGCGTGCATGCAAAATGAAAAGAATGAGAGAAACACTGCGGGCATTTCACAATGTAATAATAAACCCAATTTGGTTGCTCTCGACAAACCAACCAGATTGCAGTATTATTTTAGTTTTTACAATGTAGAGTGCCCACACACAGTGAAAATGAAAAATAATGGAAATTTAAACTTGCCTCGGAGCGCGCTGTCATGATCCGAGCACCGATGGCTATCGCCGAGTTCACGATTCGTAACTTGGCACCACTGTTAACCCCGAAGATTAACCCCGAAGAAAGAATCTTAGTCAGTAATCGTATTTTTGGGGAGGTGTATATGTTTTTATTTCTCACGGTGCTGCGGGGGCGTGGTATACAACGTTCATGGATGACGAGACACCACCACGGCAGGTGGCGGCGAGGAACACGAGGGTGGTGCACCTGTCCAAAAGAACAAACTCATGAGTTCCCAAAGAAGAAGGAAGTGTAACCGGAGAAATGAGGTAGGGTGGCGGCAATGGGAAAATCAAAAAAAAAACAAAGTGGTGGTGATGATACGTACGCGTCGATCAAGAAGGCAGCGCAGCCGCCGTGCAAGCTTCCTTCGGGATTGAGCATGTCTAAAAGAGTGATGAGGAAAAAATAGGCTACTACGTCATCGCTCGTACCAAAAGGTAAAGACTGACGCTACGGACCTTCTGTTACCGTTACTTGGCAAACGACGCGCGCCTCGGTTCTCGTCGATTCCTCGGCTTTGGGAACGATCGACGCTTCAGTAATAGTGACTCGCTCGCCAATGGATGCGCCGTATACGTTCGGACGGGCCATGATCTCATGCATGACCGTATCTAACATCTGCTTGATGTTGGGCGGTAAGTTACCCTTGATGCGAATATCCGCCGCTCGCAGAGAAGACTCGTCGTTCTTAATATCTATGGGAAGTGCCATTTAAAGGATCGGTGGTAGTGAGCGATTGGTTGTAAATAAGGTATCTGTCAAGTGGAAGTCGAGTGTTGAGATCAAGGAGTGTATAAATAGGACAGGACCCGATGGCTGAGCATGGCTGAGCATGTTTGCGAGCTCTTTTCCTCCACACCCGGCCCGCTTCGAGTCATCGTTTCAGACACGCACCTCCACATCCAGCTTCATTGTATGTATCAGACCAACAAGGAACATCAGGTTTCACCATGTTAGTGACCATCATAGCCCCCTTCCAACTGAATCACGATCCCCTCCTGCTGCGCTACCGCGACGCCATCAATCTCTCGATCATCCGCGTACTGTAACAAATCCTGTAACACCTCCCGCTGTCCAGATACGTAATGCCCGATCATGTCAACGACATCTCCGCGCAATTGCAAGGTGCCAGCTTCAGAATCAGGCACCACCATCCTACCCGCAGGCGGACTAGGCAACCGTCCCCGCAATGACTCGGTCATCGAGCGCAGCATGTCGGCCCTATCCAGAATGTTTTGCCACTCTGGTACCTCTGAATCCTCCCCCTCGTCGTCCTCGCCTTCGCCTTCTTCATTCTCAGCATTCACCGCATCCATAATGGCACCCCACACGGCGGCAGCCCCATGTGCTCCGCGCCCCACTTCATAACACGCACGCGCCGCAGCCTGAGCAGCCCCCGCGGGAGCCGCGGTGTTGACGGCGGCGTCGGAAGAAGCGGCCGAAGTGGTACTACCGCGTGCCCCACCTATCTTGAGCACGATCGTGTCTTCGGGGTTGGCCGGTAATGTGAATCCGTAACCGAGTAGGAGCTCAGAGTTGGGTTTGGCACCATAGTTGTTGAATATCTCTGAGCCGCGATTTGACGCCGAGTGAGTTACGAGCGATATGGCATGCACGGACGCAGACGCGTCGGACGACGTGACGATCCATGAAACGGGTTGAGCACGCGCGTGATTGAGCGCATCGACGCCTGGGATGAGTACCGGGTATGAATCGGGTTGCTGCGGAGCGGGGGAGGGCGACGAGGGGGAGGAGGAGAGGAGGGTGGAAGGAAATGCACGTGAGGATAGGTACGTCGAGGCCGTCAGGAACCGTTCCCTGGCGCAGGCAGAGAAAAAAAAACGAATTTTACTTGTATAGCATCCATACGCGCAACACACAAAAACCGGGTTGATGAAACAAAAACGGAGAGAGGGGAAACGCACCAGGTAAACTCGTTTCCCCATTCGGTGTTAATGGCGGTGATGTCTGCACGACATTGCTCCCACTCGGACTCCCAAACTTGCCGGCGGTCGAGCGTGGCATAGTAGAGGTTCGTGCCTTTGAGCGCATCGAGCTCCGCTTTCGTGAAGTGCAGCGTTGTCCTAAGTTGATTGGGTGAAGGGAGCGTATTAAGATACGGTGTGTGGATAAGCATGTCGTAGCTGCTGCCCGCGAGCGTTTGGTTCGTGGGCGTAATTCAAGAGAGGAAAAGGTGACTTCACATCTCTGGGCTTGCGATCCAATGAAAGCAGATATAAACTATGATCAATTGTCGTTCGGTCCAGCGATCGAGTATATCGAGTATAGCAGTAGACGCGGCGTCCGACTCGGACTCGTCGAGTTGGAGTATCGATAGCAGAGCATTCTTGGCTAGAAGCGGGGTTATGATTATCGAGAATGGGCAGGTCACGATGGTCGCATCGGGTTCGATGGGCTCACTTGCCACGATCGAAAATCCTGAACAAGGCTAGCTCGTGAGTGTCTGTCTATCTGTATGCAAAACAAGCCAAGGGACACAGCACAGCAGCGCAGCGCCTAGTAGCTGCGCTCTGGGTTGGACAATACAGTGACGTGCCTGATGACAACGATGACTTGGAGTACCGCACTCCGGGATGAAAACTCCCTCTGTGAGAAACAAGCCATTCCTTGAAAAGCAGAACGGTGCGAGACTCATCCGAGTCAAGTGTCGAAACCATAGTAATTGGGTTGAAGAGGGTGTATTTTTTTTCGCGTCGGTTGGGATAACCTTTGTCTCTCCGAAAATCGTTATCTCAAGCCAAACCTAATACAACGGTACTGGATTCATTCAAGTTTGTTCCTATCTTTCCCATCCCACCCACTACAGTACGCCAGCGTAAACTTGAACTGAACTCCGACTATCAAGCTCAAGCAAAACCATCTCCGCCAAATCAGCGCGATCATCACTACCGCTTTCTCTTCCATGGCTATGGCCTCATGACTTCGCCATGGCATGGCACTTTCCGCGGAGCACGTGTCCCCCGTCCTCAGCCCAAAGAGTTTTGGGAATACGGACATCCTCCTACATGAGCAGGACCGACATCTGAGTCCACGTGTAGTCTACCTTCGCGATCTCCCGCCAAATAGCAATTTGGCGCGCGCCCGATATGTATACCGTACTACATTCTTTCATACCCGTAAATCTTATTACATACATTCACTGGTGGTGCCGTTGCCTGATTGTTTTGTTTAATGATTGAATGACATCGTTAATCGAGTGCTCTATATTCCAAATTATCTAATTGTGACAATTTGCGCGGGTACTGACCTCTAGCGCGAGGATTTAATGGAGTCATGGCCCGCATGATCCCAAATTGCGCCATGTAATTCCTTCACACAGACACAGACAGGCGAGGCTTATTACTTTCTCGCGTAGTACAATCACCGAATGACGCACACACCATTCTAATTTGTAAAACCCGTGGGTCACGCGCGGCGCTGGTCAAGCGCTCCGTTTCCATTACAGTAATCCACATTTCCCTTGGCGGGGTTTCCCGCCCACTGGAGTGAAGAAATTCAAGGTCATCATGTCAGAAGAGTCGGTAAAAAAAAAGAAGACATGTCAAAACTTAACGGTTGGGAATGGTCGTGGGACGCCTGAGGCACCAAACACGGCGAAGGAGAGAATGAAGATCATGACTTGAGCTCCGCCATCGAGGGCACCGCCCAAGAGGTAGTTGTATTTTCGGTACCATCCAGGATGGTAGCGGCGCAGCCAGAGCTGCGACGCCAACCCTACGAGAATGCTCGAGAGGACGGTGGATGTCACCCCTACGGACTTGAGCGAATGGGCGTGAGTTATCAGCGGTCGGCGTACAGTGTTTTTGCGCTTGGGAACTCACCATGAAGCCGGCATACTGGACAATTATAGGAAGTATGACACTGTCCACCCTTACGGGACCGATGTAGGGCCAACGCTAGAGTAAAGAATTCGCGTCAGAACTTTCCATCATATGGCGTGAGTCTCTGTCTATTCGTTTACCTTATTGATGAGCCAATGCACAACTGTCCCTACGAACCCGATGAAGAGACCGAGAGGGATGATAAGGTAAGGTCCCGACGGTCCGTACAACTGCTTTGCAAGTGACCAAGTAATGGCATGGCTGTTGAGCGCTTGAATTTGCAGCCCGCTCCAGACGTTGTTTCCAGCTGGGTCAAGGAGGAGTTCGCGTTGTGCTCCGGTGATGGAGACCATGACAACTGGGTAATGAGAAAAACCATCATCAGCTCTGGAACTGAGGGCGAGCTCCCCACTTTACGCACCATAATTTACAAAGCACCCTGGCGATGGATAGCGTCAAACGCACGAATATCAAACACAGTCGATTTTTGAACATACCAATGATCGTTCCCCAGATTTGACTTAAGAACATGGCACGGGGCGGAATCTTCCCAAAACACCGTGAGCATCTCGAGCCAATGTTTCCGAAAGAGATGAAACGTACTTTGAGGTATTGCCCTAACTTGAGGTCGCCAGCTAGCCCAATTGAGTTTGCCACGACATCGTGACTCCACATGGAGAACTGAAAGAATACACCCGTCTCAAAAAAAAACGAGTATGGGAGGATATCGAGTCACCCACGTAGAGGTTCGCAACGGGCCTTCCTGGATTGATAGCTCCAGCGATCATCTTGAAAAGCTGGTTGGTACCGATTCCGTTCCCCATGCGTGCAAAGAGAAGCATCGAGAATGGCGTGATAATCGCACCAGAGATAAGTGCTATGATGTACGACCAAACGGGTAGAGTCGTTTCTCCATGGAGCACACTGATGAGACCTACACAGCACCCCGAAAAGATGTCAGGAGTGCATCCGAGCGGTAATGGCAAAATCTCTCAAGGCCTCACTCACCAGCGAAGAATGCGAGGACCAACAAAAGTAGGTACCACCACCAAGGAACCTCTTCATATTTCTGCATGGCGACCCAGTGAGGATCGGGTTGCGTCTTTTCGCGTGCATGTTTGAAGGATGAGACAACGTATGGACCCCAGAAGAAAATACAATGCGCGATAAGGCCGCCGATGGCAAGTGAGCTTGTCAGCCCCGACCATGCGTTCGAACCGGTCAAGGCGGGAAGGCCGACTTCATGAAGCGCGGTTTGATTCAGCTGGAAATTGGATCCGGTGAAGACGGCTGCTTGGTGATATATGGAGCCGTTGGAGGAGAACAGCGCTGTGGAGAGTATAGGGAAGGACTTTGACTGGAACGAAAGAAATATGTCAAATCGATACCGTCAGTCAAACAAATGTTAGTTACATTCCACGTGTTCGAGTAGTAGATAGCCGCGATCACGATGTAGCAGAAGAAGAATCCAATCCAAGAGTTTGCCTGCTGGATTATAGGAAGGCTCATATACCTGTTGTCAATACGGTCAGCGTGTATAAGGATGTCACCAGCCCTTGCTTGAGACTAACGCAGATCCAATGTATTGCCAGTCGAAGCTCAAACTGAACAACCCGAGACCTTCATTGCTGTCCGCACCTCCAAAGATGTTAGTGAAGACGTCCTGCACGTGGGGAGGTGCATGTTGTGAAGCCAGACAAAAGATGCTGAAGCCATTGAGGAGAGGGAATATATACGCCGGGATGATCTCATAGACAAACATAGCAGCAAATGCAGTCCAAAAGAGTCGCACTCGTTTGTAGTTCGCAGCGGTATTAAAGTGTAGCCCTGGTGCTCACATGTCAAAAGGTTCCATACGCCAATGACTGGGCTTATATACCTTGAAAGATGGAAACCGTAGGCAGATTCTGAAGTGACAGAGTTTGACGCGGTTGACGGATGAGGGCATGGGACATACCAACCAGTAGACCATCTCACTTGGATACACAGTGAGGGGTCGGAGGAGACCAACAATACCGTAACCAAAGACGCCAGTTGAAAACGTTGCGAGTATGGCAGTTGTGGCGCGAACATTGGTGTCATAAAAAAGCTAAAAACAGTACGTCGCATTGTGAGCTATCCCATATTGAGAAAGTCGGAAGAACTCACACGTTGCACGGCGAAATTGAGAACGGACGTACTAACCCATGAAGCACTGGAAGCGATTATACTAGCAATGGCGTGCTAGAAGATTTAAAGTCGAAACTTGGTGAGATACTCATAGGTATGAACACGAAAAATGTACCTCCTTGAGCTTGAATTGGCCGGGGTTGACGAAATGTAGAGCAGGACCAAGCCATTCGAATCGTGTTCCCTTTACCCGAGAACGCTTTGGAAGAAAGGTTGACCATAAAACCCCCAATGAGTAAATTACGAGGAGTAGAAAGACCGTGGAGATTCCTGTTTGTTGAACAGGCTTGAAGATATAGATCTACAAGCGAGTATTCGAACACGCGCGCCAAGAAATAAGCTAGGACTGGACGTGGCGCACCTGATACAAGGCGGCACCAAGACCACCAATCACAGTGCCCAAGACGGCAGAACGGAAGGTGAAAGGAGGATCTTCTTCGTCTCTAAGTTCGACAAGATACCTAGAGACGTCTCCCCCATTGGTAATGACTGGTTCTCCATTAACATACAGCGGCTTTTCGTCTACATCCTGAACGCCAGAAAAATATTTATCCGAATCGAGGGCGGCCTCCTTCTCATCGCACGGAATATCGACCGATGCCGACTTCTCGTCCGATGGGGGTGTGTCAGTGTCAGACGGTGAATGCAGGGTAGGTAACGAATTTTCCTCCAGTATGGCCATTGGGCAGGGGAACAAGGGTAACGCAGCAAGGGAAGAAAAAAAAAGCGGGGGGGTCAGAGTAAGTCTCTGGGAGTCTCTGGGAGAGCAATATGTAATGGAGACATCTCAGTGAGGGCCTGGTTTTTTTTGTGGATCTTCTCCTCGCGAACGGCAGAGGCCGTTCGCCGCTTCATCCTGGCAGTTGTCTTTCCCGCGGGTGGGCGATCCGCGGTGGGACGAGAGACATCAGAAAGCCGACCGCGCTTGGTGACTTGGCGATTTCGAAAACGAATGAGATTGGACTGGAGAAGACAGCTGGTCCCATGAGATAGGTCCCTAATAGCCATCTGGGGGATTGCATCCGGGATCGGGATATTACCTCGCTGTTTCGAGCAGGATTTGGAAGTACAACCGTCATGAAAAAGCCGTAAATGTCAATTGAATCATGGGCTTTACGGTGGCGGGACTTCAAGTTTCCATATTGTCTCTCGCTTGCGTTTTCAGTACAGCCATAGCACCGTTATCATACATTCTGGTGCTCCTCATGATCAGACGGGTGTCTTGTCTTTTGAAAACAGTCGCACATGACGTGCAATAACGAGACGTGGCGCCACGATAAGTGTGACATACGTGCCACAAATGAGTATGAAGAGGATTACGAGGTTGATAAGAATAGAAAGGCTTTTGGCAGTGGCTCGGCCAAGTGGCATGCTCAGGTTGGCCCGGTCAAATCCAGTCAAGAAGTCAACACTTAACTCTTACCATCCACATCCGCCCAATGCTCATCAAGGTAAAAGTGTGTAGCTAAAAGCAAATCTTCCCATTTCCCCTCTCATACATACACCACAGACACTTACAGGCAAAGAGGCAAGTCTTTCTTTCATCCTCAAGTCCGCCGAGAATAGAGAAAATTAAAAAAAACATACACCTTTGCTAGATTGAGCTCGACATCAATCTCGACGATAAAGTAGGGGGCGATCACTAGTTTCGTGGAAGAGAACCCCCCCTCAACTCACATTTTGTTTTATTTTTGCTTCTGCTGCTACAGATCACTCGGATCAAGGAGAAAGTGGAGGAGCAGTCTGGTGTTCCCCCTCCGCAACAGCGCCTCATCTTCGGTGGCCGACAAATGTACGTGGATCTTGGCGATTCGATGCTATTCTTTTCCTTTCTTTTAACCTTTTGACCACCCCCTCTCCCTCTCCACCTGTGCGCGCACACAAACAGGCCAGACGAAAAGACGGCACGCGAATTCAACATTACAGCAGGCGCCGTCCTTCACCTCGTCCTCGCGCTCCGCGGCGGCAGGTAGAAATCTTCACGACTCAAATTCATTTGTAACAACACGAAAGGATGGGGAAGAAGGATAGGAGAGAGGAATTCTGATCTGTTAATTAGGCGCAACTTGCCATCGCATCGTACGTCGATTAGATCGTCTAGTAATCTGCACAGCTGTTGTTTTCCAATACACCCCTCATGCATTTCCGCCATCCCATCTGCCTGCATCTGCTATTGTCCCTGTCTAATGATCCTCCTCATCATCCGAGATGGAATCACCGCCCACGACATCCGCACCAGGCAAGAGCCACCTAAAAGTGACGCTGACCCTTATACCCCTTTCCAGCCACTGCCAGCCACTGGCATCCCCTTCTCCAGCCCCACCAATAACCTCGACCTTATCTCTCAAGCACGGCGCAATTCCATGTGTCCACTCATACCGTGCCTCCCCCGCGAGCACCAACACACTCCGCGACGGCAACCATACCTCATACTCATCCCCATCCTCACCCCCACCAGTACTTGTTTCCCGAGTCTCAGCACGCGCAAATCGCATGGCAACACCACCATCACCCAAACTCACACCCACGATCCCATCTCCAAAGCGTCGCAAAAGATCAACATGAGGCGCGATACCTTCACCAGGTCGATACAAATTGATGATCGCTTGACGTGCGCGAGGCACATGTGGGGCGGAGGGGAACAGCATCGCGTGCGTCTCGTGTGGTAACGTTGGGTGTTGCGCGAGGAGCTCAGACGTCGCAACGAGCAGCTCGTTCAAGAATGGTGGGAAAGCCGACGATGAGCCACTGTCGTGACCAGCACGACCGAACAGCATCACCTGGTTGACACCCGGCCCTGCTCCGGTACGTGTGAGGTTCTCATTTTCTGGGCTGACTTCGATCACGGTGCGAGTTCCTGGTGGTAACAGCAGCTCATCAAACAATGAGTCTGGGCTGAGTTCGCCATCGCTCAAAGTTTCTGCGTCAAGTAGGGTTGTTGCGAGAGAGTGAGTGGTTACAGGTGGGAAAGAAGATGACATGTCAGGGCTACAGACAAGGGTCTGATGTGATGGTGGTGATGGGTACAGGGTACAGATTCGGGCAAAGCCGCCTTGTGTGATCTTTCTGCCGTAAACGGCGTGCACAGCACAGGTGATAAGGCCAGTCTGGCATGCACGACGAACAGGGATCAATAGTATCAACTCCCATACGCCAAACAATCCTTTTAATTGGGCCCAATGAACTGGTACAGGATACGGCGCACAAGACCAGACAGATGTTGTGGGTCATTCTGTACAAGAGGCATGTCAGCCAAGAGACAATTAGCACGTGAAGTATCCGAATGGCCACACGAACTTGGTAGGTGCTCTATATTCACCCAAGATTAGAACAATAAAGAAAGCAGGAGACAACCGATCCACCCACCATAACCATCCCCATGGCAAGTGCAGTCAGCTGTTACATCACCAAGCGGAGTAAGGTCGCACAGTTCGCAGGACCAGAAACGAACGAGAACGATGCGTACCAAAGGATTCCCACATTTCCCTGTGTGCAGCACGAGTCCTCGTCCGCGAAGAGCAATCCATGCGCTCTCAAGTCCCTTCGGAAGCACATACATCGCCAATTCACCCCGTCGGTGCTTCGCCTCGATGAACAACGACAAGCCAGTAATCAAACCACCGATCCAATGCACCGGCCTTGAGGTGACGGCTTCTAGTAGCCACGCAGGGACCTCCTTCGCGCCCCGAGCCGACAAAGCGCGGTGCGCATTCTGCATCGCGCAGAACCAGCCTTGATATATGACGACCGCGACAGAGAGAAACGTGGTGCTCCGCGCAGTTCCCCAGGCAGCGCGCAGAGCCATGCGTGCTGGTGCGCGCGCGAAAGCAGCCCGCTTGAAAAATAGGAGGGGAACAAAGTGTAGCGCACCGTAGATGGGAAGCGTCCATCGCGCGACTGTGAGTATTCGGTCTTGTGGAACGGATAGGCAGCGCGAGATATGCGGGTGCGACATGGCGCAGGGGCCATACGGCGGAAGTGTTCTGCGCCATTGCTCCAGGTATGTGACATTGTCTGGGTGAAGATCTGGCCGCGCCAGAATTTGGGCGAGATCCGCAGGGTCGTACGTCCCCCGACGCACCATGCCGTGATGCGTCGAGATGGTTTCCTCGGGGACTTGTATCATGTGGCTCAGCCTATAATATTGTTGTGAGCGTGCGCCTAGATTCACATGGTGATGTTCCGGGCATACCAGCGTTTGTAAGATTTTGGAAGTGTATGCGGGCTTAAAAGGTACGCATACACAATCTGCCCACATCTTTTCTGACATCAGAACGGAGCACAGGGAGAGGAGTATCAATCCATACGCGAAAGCGAAGACCAAGACTTCACCATGTGGAATGTGAAAGCCACGTTTCTCTGAGTAGGCGTTGTATGAACCCTGTAACCCACTGTCAAATGTAAACCTCTTGATTTGCTAGAGGTAAGCAAGACGTACCGCACAAAAAGCTGCTGTGCGATGACAGTCTGGCGAGAGCGCTTTTCAAAAGCTACAGCAACAGCACCAGCGACTGCGCCTGCCAATACAGAATGCCACCTCCGTGTCTTCTTGCGCATCCAACTCTGATGTATCTGTGCAGATGACGATAATCGCGCCTCTCGTCTATCACCTGGGGATATATGTAACGGATACGGTAGTGACTGTGGTGAAGCCTCCGAAGACGAAGATGGGGATTCAATGATAATGGGACTGTCATTTTCATCCTCGGTGGTGAAAAGACGAGCGAACAGATTATGGAGGTTTTTACGCAGGGGAACGTTGGCAGGGAAGAGAAGAGGGAGTGCGTTCAGAATGATGCGGTACAGCGCTACGAAACTCCCTGTAGAGACCATTAGGGGCTATATATGCGGGGAGTTATGGTAAGGACCTAGCATGGCAGCGGCACGGAAAGAATCTGATCCAAAGAGTGCATGCCGTATGAGAGACAAACGCTTCTCCCTAGGAGAAAGCTAGGTTGAGCATGCTGCGACGCGTCGGAACACGGGATGAAAACACACTTGGACAATTTCTTGATACGTGCCAATAGTAAGACGAGATTCACGCCGGAACGGATGGCGAAGGCGATGGTACCAGCACCTATATAGGTAGAGACATCAGATGAAGTTTCGGTAGAGGCCGACGGAAGGAAAACGCACGGAGAGCGCCCCGCGCGCCGTGGACAAGACATTCGTGTATATTATGAACATCAACTGCTGGTTCGCCGCGGTCACGCCATACCATCTTCCGTGCCTCACGGAGGTGTTCCTCATAGTTGGCAAGGACGACTAGATTATCGAAAGACGCGATGGTACTGCGACGAGGGGTAAATGTGAGGTAGGAGGACTGCCGTCTTGGTTCAGGGCGGGGGTAAGAGGGAGCCATGATGTTGATGGTGTAGAAAGAGTGGAAGTGGATTTCTCGCTATTCATGACAGCGTGGCGAGTGCGAGCTTGTGATTTCCCTATTTCCCCTTTACGAGAGTGAATCACGAGCCTGTGTCGAGGTCCTCGAGTCTCGTGCGCTGCTGTACCGTACTTTCCCTGTTAGTCAATTTGTTTTATTTCTCAACGATCATTGATGCCTGGGCGGCGACGGGCCAAACCTGCCATGTTACTGCACCGCCCAAATGGTTGCCGTGATGCCGTATTTATTCGCTTGTTTTTGCCCAACTCCCATCTGTACCTTTCCTTCCCCGCGCTTTAACCACGCGTATCAAGTCGGCCATCCCTCGACGAACCCACGTTCCTTTCTCTTATCCCTCTCCCCTTCTCCTCGTCCTCATTCACTTGCCCCCTTCTTGTCTTCCCCTCCCCTCTTGATACCTTGCCTCAACATGCGTTCTCTCTTCACACTCCTTTCCTTGGTCGCTTCCGCCTGCGCCTACCAGATCATTTCTCCCGGCACCAGCAATGGATGGACGACAGGGGGAACCAACAACGTCACTTGGCAGCGGGTCAACACTGATCAGACCACCTTCACCATGGTCCTCGTCAATCAGGTGCGCTCTTCTTTCTTGACCCGCCCTTTTCCTCCCGCACGGCCTCATTCTCGCGTGTTTTCAGGACAAGACCGTCATGCCAGCCGGCTCGGAAGTCCTTATTGCAACAGTTGACGGCTCCCTCGGAGCAATCAATATCCCCGCACCTAGTGGGGGATTCAAAGTCGGAAATGGCTACCAAGTCAACTTTGTCAATGATACCCAGCATTTGAGCTCTATTCTCGCTCAGTCGCAACAATTTGCCATCACCCAGTCCAACACGACGACGGCCTCAACGGTTCCCGTCGCTTCAAACCCTCTGTACGTCTTTTTTTCTCCCTTGGCGCCTAACTGGGCACTCCGACTGTCTGACATCGCTTACCTGTTTTGTACAGCACGGCAGCGGCCAGTGCTTCGCAAACGGACACTGCTGCCAGCTTGAACCCGACCGGCTCGGCCACAAACACCACGACTCCCAGTAAGAACGGTGCAGATCGCGTCATTGGGGCTGGCAGCACCGGCCTAATATTTGCCGCGCTTGCTACCTTTTTCCTCTAAAAAGTGGACTCTCTCGAGCATTTCTTATTCTTTTTTCTACCGGTATATATCATTCCATAGTCTGGACGGTTGTTTATGTCGATGACTGTACTCGAGGACTATTGAAGTGTGTTTTTTCTCGTCGGATATGTGATGGACATTATAGATATAGCCCCTACTTTTATAAACGCTGCACCAGTACGCAGGTCAGTGTACGGGGCCCCGACGGCCTCGAACATACAGTCCTTTGATTCCCTACTCTTCTACCTTTGCCCTCGGCATGCCTCTGCAACACGTAAGGTGATCCATAAATTTTACACCGTTCAGCGGGTACAGCTCCATTCCAAGGCATCAGAAGCCCGCATTCCAGTCGCCTTCCCTATAAGTGCGAACCCGGATGGTCGGTCCGTCACCTGTTCGTTTCCCACCATCAAAGTGACTGTATGTCATGACGACGAACACTCACTCACCCTTTTGATCCCCAACAGATTGGAAGGGAATGGCTCGTCCATCCAATTTAAGTTACAGGGTAATCGGAAGATGCGACTCTCATGCGCGCATCCCGAGCCTCAGCTGGCGCTGACGCAAACCGCATAGCTAACACCACTATCGCCCAAGCTCACACCCACTATCCCATATCTAAAACATCGCAATTGACTAACATGAGGCACGATACTTTCACCAGGCCGATACAAATTGATGACCGCCCAATATGCGCGAGGCGCATGCGCATCCCCTTTCTCGTGCGATGTGGGACATTTTTGTCGATAAATTCCGTTTCCTGGACTGGATTACACGTAGGCGGCATGAAGCGAAAAGGTATTTAAAATGACCCCTGTCCCTGAAAAGGTACGAATGGGTAGTCAGTTATAAAGCGGTGTTTACATAATAGGTATAAAGTCAAAAAGTCGGAAAGCCATTGACGTTTTGCTGATGGGCCTATGTGCCTTATGAACTCGCGTACAGTATCAAATGGTCAGCCCTTAATTTTCCTTTCTTCCCCAGCCAATAGAGTCGGATAGCACAGAAGTTCGAACCCATAAAATACATCGTACCGCGTGGTCCGTGGAAGAGCCTGCTATCTGCTTCAAAGGGTGAATGCCTTGCTTTAAATCTACTCCATCGGCGCTGTGGAATCCCTACGAGTACCCCCCTTGTCTAGACAGCCTTTTCCTTGTAATCAAGAATTCACAGGACGCATGTGCCCCAGCTCCGGCAACGCAAGCGACGTCCTGTTAGCCGTGATAGTGTCTGCACAACAAGACTTGGACATATTCTAATCGAATCATCTTCAAGGGCTATTCATAAATGTACGAATGGGAAATGAGAATCAGACATTCCGGTGGCAAAATAGTCTGATGATTCAAGGCAGCATGGACTTGGCGCTCCGACAGGGTTACCAAATCAGGAAACACATATCGGACTTTAAATAACTTTTATCTCCCATCTCTCATCGCATCGGATGTGTCGGACGTGTCAACATTGCCCCATAGTGAGTGATTTTATTGTCTTTTGAGCGCATACATCCCGCTATTTCATGTGTCCAGCCTTCTGCAGTCCAAAAGACCACCGCAGCTAGAAATGCATGTTTGGTGCATACAGAATCCCAGAAGAAACGTATTGCAGTCAAGGCAGCAGACACTCGTGCTCGCAACAAGGCAGCCAAGGCAGCGCAGGCCAATCCCAACTCGAGTACC
>WNFI01098975.1_pt1 | contig 15056 bp, 17 predicted proteins | sample 5400471 | NCBI WGS metagenome assembly WNFI01 (sample SAMN13153348, study PRJNA577476) | soil metagenome | isolation source: 100 cm saprolite on Douglas fir-dominated hillslope | place: USA:California | collected 2013-09-17
ATATCTTCAGTCCTATTTCAAAGATTTTTGTCGCAACGTCAGCAGCTTTGGTGCAATGATACTCCATAAGTGCTGTAGGTATGGGCTAGTTGCTGCATGAATGAAAAGAATGTACGGTATGAGAAACTCACCAGCAGCTTCATACACGCCCCAATGACAGTATTTGTCTTTCCGTGCACGGGCAAAAACGCTCCGAGCTGGTTTCAGGCCTTCTGCTCTTCGAGCAAATCTCATGAGCATGATCCAAACTGTCCCTAACTCTCCTTTCATGGACTCAAGCTCCTTGTTACGACGGTCAAGAACCTGCTTTGCACGTTCATCCCGCTCCGCCGAAAGTTCACCGTTTATCACACCGGTGGATGGAATAGAGCTTTTGACTGCTTCAACTTCCACATTGATGGAGACTTCGGTCGACTCAAGCTGAGAGTGCAGTGCCTCTAAAAGGCCGTCATACGCCTTGTGGACCTCAGGGAACTTGCCGAGCGACTCTTGCAACTCTGCATACGCGAAGTGGAGAAGGTACCTAGGATTAAGTGGATCTGTTAACAACCTAGGACATCGTCGCCCATGAACTCTATCGTACGATGTGCGATTAGCTTCCATGCCCTGCTTCAGAACTGAGGCAGCTTCTTCGATCTTCCCAATCGAGCTTGTATAAGTGCATGCCATGAACCTGGGTGCGGCAATTAGACACTTGTCACTTAGAAGAGGGTGGCAAGCAGCCAGCCCATCTCAATGAAATGTGCGAACCATATTTCGGGGAAGAAACGCATTCGAATCACAGCCTTCTTAAAAGCTGCGGACACCCGAGCCTGAAGCACGGTAGCATCTTCAATATCTAGAGGATTACTCTCTTCCCATTTGAGGTACGTTTTCCACGCATGACAAAGAGATCGGTCAGACTCTCCAATCCACGTCGGGCGCGCAGGCAAATTCAATGCGGGCAGCGATGTTACAGTAGCTGAAGGAAGCTTGATTGTTGGTATGGACAGTGGCTCCATCAATCGACGTAAATCTCGTAATGTAGTCCTCGCAGTCATGTAAGGCGGAGATAAATCCCCTAAGAATTTCTTAGCCTGACATAGGACTCCATCAGGCGCTAAATCCGCGGAGAACCCCTATTGAACGTACCGTGATCTTGTTCAGGTTAGTTTCAAAAGTGTCGAGCTCTCGCCATATAGATTCCACATTTTCTATTGGAACAACCACAGCACGATGATAGGCGCTCCTAAGAGCATCCATTTTCTGTTGGGCATCCCATGTAGTACTTGTCTGGAAACTTATAAGTAGAACAAACGAGGATCAGCGGAACTAGCAACGTGCCTCTCCGCTTTTGAGAAAATCAATATAATCACGCCAAATCTCCCCAGAGTCTTTGTCATGTCCGACGTGGTTCAGAGCAAACTCGTACGCTTTCTTGATTGTTTGACGTGCAGCAGGCTCAGTGGGATTGGGATTTACGCGACTGTCCGTGCATAGTCAGCCTCAAAAAGCCATCAACTACACCCGGACGTACCGGACATATATAAGATAGAACGTCCATAACTCCACTGAAGGGGAAGGGCGAAGGAAACGAGAAAACAGAGCTTCCGCTTTCGGGAAATTTGTTGGAGTTAAGAAATGGGTTAAATATGCGATTTGAGCTGATGGCTAGATGTCAAGTGGTATGTCAGAGCACGCCAAATGCAAGGCATACATGCCAGACCTACAGTATTCGGGAAGACTTCCAGGAGGCGGTCGTAAACATTTGAGACCATCTCCAAGTTTCCAGAATGGTCTGCTAGAGTAGTTAGCGCCTGCCAAGCAACGCCATCAAAAGGATCTTTTGCTAAATGCTCAGACAAGGTTTCATATTCAGACTTGGGAGGTTCTGGCGGGGATGATGGTCGTATGGTCGCTTCCGTATGAATATGCTCAACCTGCTGAGATTGGTTACTGGAGACTGATGGTTCTGGATTGTCCTGAGTTGATGGCATTTCCACAAAGGACTGCGGCTCAGGTGGCAAGTCCTGTGTAACGTTGAGAGTGGGAGTCGACTGAGTAGCGTTTTCCTCTAGCTCTCTGGCTACCGCCAGGTCATCCAGTTGAACATCCAGCTGGACTTGCTGGTCCTGCTGCGCCGCAATATGCTCTTCTGCGACAGACGGCGGTGGCTCAACTACGGGGGAGGTCTCTTGTGCAAAACTGTCCTCCTTCGAAAGCTCTTGTGTATGCATTTCTACGTCTTGCTGCTGGGACTGGGTATCAACTGAAGGGCTCCTCTCCTCAGATACGCCCATAGGCGCTGGCGGCACGGGTTCCACGCCCTCTGACATAGCACAGTCAAACTGTAGGTGGCGCAAAGTCCGACAGAGAATATCAGTTTGTATACGCTTCGTTCCGAAGGCATAGCCACCGTCCACAAATGCAGATGATGGGCTTTGAACGAGTAGCAATATATATATGAGACAAGAATAGGGAGTATTTACAAGCCAAACTGACACAATGAATGTCCTCAAGTTCGAGGGCCTAAACTCCCCTTAAGATGTCACTACGAATGCGTGTTCATGAGAACTCCTGAGCGAGCATAAGGTACGACTAGAGGTAACTCACTGTAAGTAGTTGGGTCAATAGTTTCAGGCAACTCTGGGATGGCAACTTCAAAGCGGGATTGAATGGCGTTCAATACTTCTTGATCCGCTTCAGAAGAGATAAACGTGATGGAAAGACCCTTGGTCCCGAAACGTCCAGCACGTCTTCGGTGAAGATACGCTCAGACCACATTCCAAATTAACAGCCATGGAACTCACCCAACACGGTGGAGGTAACTGTCTGCATCAGGAGGAGCATCATAATTGACAACGATATTAACGCGCTCGACGTCGATACCACGGCCAAAGATGTCCGTTGCGACGAGTATACGTTTCTCAAATACCTTGAAAGCAGTGTATCTTTTGATTCTGACGGGGAAATGTTAGTAATAGCGTAGTCACCCACAAAGCCTCGCCTACCGTTCCTCTTGAGGAAGACCAGAATGGATACAGATGCTGGGAAAATTATATTCTCGCAATAATTTGTCGAGCTCGTTGGCACGGGTGACCGACTTGACAAAGATCACGACCTGCGATAATACTTAGTGACTGGCGAGTGATTAGCTTGTTACAGCATACTTGATTGAATTCCAACTGATCCAGAAGATCATTCAGTTTCCTGTTCTTTGAGTTCTCGTCCAACTTGATATAGTGTTGTTGCAAACCGTGCAGAGTCAGCTTGCTTTCATCGTCAATGAAGATTTCGAGAGGCTGAAATGCACTCAGTTAATACTCTGACAACTACAAATGTAGACTCACATTTGTCATGAATTTCTTGCAAGTAATCCGGATATCTTTGGAGAGTGTAGCGCTGAACATCATTACTTGCTTGTGATGAGGCGTAATACGGAAAATTTCTTGAACGTCCCGACGCATGTCTGAAGTAGGTATGGAGGTGACCACGTAAGAATCTTGTTTTGACTCGACAAAATGGATCGGATGGGATGAAGGAACACGACAATCAAACCCCCAAACGCAACAACACTCCTCCTGCCAAACCATCACGCAAAGCGCGGATGTGTGCGGAAGACGAACGCTAACTCGTCCAAAATGCGGCAATACAAGGTGGTGTCGAAACGAGAGGACGAGTCTCGATCATCGGATTAACTGATGGCAGCGCTTTACGCACTGTGGACATATTGGGTGAAGGAGGAACGGCCTAACTAACCGAGTTGCTCGAGCATTTTGTCGCATTCGTCCAGAACGAAATGTTTTACGTTCGAAGCGTCAAGGATTTTCTCCCGGCCAAGGGCATTTAGGCGCCCAGGGGTAGCAACAATGATATGAGGACACTTGGCCTTGTCCTTCAGAATTTCGGCATCTTTTGCAACGGAAGTTCCTCCGTAAAAGACTGACGTTCGTACATCAGGCATGTATTTTGAGAATCGGCCATATTCGTTCTTGATCTGGTACGCGAGCTCTCGAGTGTGGCAGAGCACAATCACTGAGACTTCCCCGTCAAGTGGTTCGAGCTGCTGCAAGGTCGCAAGAACGAACACAGCCGTTTTACCGTGTCCAGACTTCGCTTGACAGAGCACATCCATACCAAGGACAGCTTGAGGAATACACTCTTGTTGTACTAGAATACGCATTTTGACAAATATCGTGAGATATTGCTGCATTACACTGTCAAGGGATGAGCTTGTTCACCTTCTGAGGGGTGCTCGAAACCAAGATCGCTGATGGCACGAAGTAGTTCAGGCTTCAATAAAAAATCGCTGCACGAGGGGTAAAAGCGTGAGTAGAAATGCAAGTACGAGGATTCATTGTACGTACCGAAATCCCGTTGAGTGAACGCCAACGTAGCCTTTCTTTTCTTTGTCGCCAGCCGCGGCGGTAGCAGCCGCTGTAGTACTAGCCCCATTGGTGGCAGATGGAACCATAGAGACTTCAGCCTCATTCCCATCCTCATAGTCGATAAGTTCATCATTATCGTTGTCGTGGGCGGACATTTTCGGCGCTCAAGAGGTGGTTTCAGAGGAGCTGTTCGAAGTTTGCTTCCGGAGATTCGCGTTCAGCGGTTTTTAGCATTGCGATAAGCGCCAGCGCCAACACAGTCTAGTAACACATGAAGGATCAAGAAACCCAAAAGTTTCCTTTACTATGAGCCGTCCGATTGCGTCACTCATTATCATCCAGAACTGTGGCCACAAACTGAGGACAACATAGCAATAACGGCTTTCGGGTCCAGCCCCACTATGAACCTTATCCATATCTCGACGTTATATTAAATTAACATCCAACCTCTCGTGGACTGTTTGAGAACATATTCCAACCATAAGAGGGTTCGCTGATATTCTGCATCTCTGTTCTCCACGTGACTGTCGTGTGAAGAATAGGCGCCATATTAATTTTGCCCACCATGAGGGAGCCCAAGTATCCCTTCTGGTAAGCTCGCATCTCACTTGCCTTATACTATACTTACTTGGTGATCTGCGTAAGGCTTGGAGGTCGGTAGGATTTCTGCGTTTCGATGGGTCGCTCTACTCACGTTGACTCTCGCTCTTCATGTCGCTGACAATAGGTCTCGCCGCCTCTGGTAAACCCCCCAATCGCATATGAGAAAAATTTCTCATATACTTGTTCCAGCCGCGGCCAGCTTTACGCATCCCTTGGACCTTACTAAAGTGTGAGTGACCGATTTGTTCCCGCGCGTAAGCCATTTGAGGTCTATGTACAGGCGAATGCAAACTATGCCCCCATTGCCTTCAGGGAGGAGGTCAACCATGTTCTCTACTATTCGCTGGACAGTGCGAAAGTTTGGATGGGCCAGCACATATACAGGGATATCAGCTTGCCTAATGCGGCAAATGTCCTATTCTCTCGTTCGTATCGGTTCCTACGAGACCATAAAACACTCCTTCGCCCAAGGCATGTTCTATTTAGTCATTCCTACGTCACCTATCACTTACTAGACCCGTATGTAGGCAGGGATCCCAAAAATCCGATGCGCATCATTCTCTCTGCTGCAATTGCAGGAGCTCTTGGAGGAATAGCGGGCAATCCTGCCGATATTATCCTCGTCAGGATGACGACTGATTCGTTGAGGAAGCCGGAAAACCGATATTCTTATCGGAATGGACTAGATGGTTTGATACGCCTGGTCAAGGAGGAAGGGGTTGCTGGGCTTAAACGTGGGTTGGGACCAAACACAGTGCGTGTATCCCTAAAGGCATTCATTATTTTACCTACCTCTTGTCTTTTCTCTCAGATTAGAGCAGTCCTCATGAATGTAAGAGTTTTCCTTATGATGGTAGACAGTCTCATTCCAGCACATCTGCCCTGTTCATCTCGCAGAGCTCCCAATTAGGATCGTACGTGTCACTTTGGCCTCTGTTTAATTTGGGGTACTAATCTAATTCTAGTTATGATTATATTAAAGCACTAATAATCCGCAGATATGGACTCAAAGACGGAGTTAGCCTCCATGTAATATCTAGTACGTTTGCGGGGGCAGTCGCCACTAGTAAGCGTATGTCATTCTTGTATCTACCATGACTAATGTACCGTGATCAGCTGTTTCATCCCCCGTTGACGTGATTAGGTCCCGCATCATGAGCAAATCTGAGGTATGGGAATGCTGGCAGCCCTGTTATCTCCGGCTCATTTATCTGTGATCAGCCTCGACCGTTTCTGGAGGTTTTGCGCAAGATGCTCAGACAGGATGGCGCTCGTTCTCTATTTAAAGGATGGACTCCAGCGTTTGCCCGACTAGCACCTAATACAGTGCTTATGTTCGTCTTCTTAGAGGTACGTAAATACATTTGAGGATGCCTTATCAGCGTGAACTTACAATCGTCAAATAACAAAGCAACTAAAGAGGTTGTGGGCGACACGCGTGCACGCCTCTGTTCCGCCTTTGCAGTCATAAACGACCTTCCTTCGCGATGATTCTTTAACTAGCTGAACTTACCAGTCTATGTTGTAACTGCAATAGACTGGGCTCCTTTGGCCCTCCAAGCAGGCATCCAGTCGACTGGGATAGTCCAGGCTCATGTCCTGGCCCTCACTCTCCGTGGTACGAGAGTCTTTGACAATATGAATGCCCTCGATCCGTCTCCCATCAGTCTTAATCAGATTGTACAATACTTTATAATAGAGTCAACTTATCGGATTTCTTCTGTCCAAGCTTTCAGATCTATCACGCTTTTTATGCTGGATCGTGTGGTTCCATCTTCCACTCTCAAGAAATCGGCCCGGAGTCTCAGATTGGCCTTCGGCTGCACAATGACGCAGTCGGCGTCTGCAGTAAGATGCTGTTAAGTGGGTTGTTGCGGGGTCATCTGTGATGGCATCTCAGCACTTCACTTGTCATGAGTCATCTATTGGAATCGTGACCCTGTTGTGGAATACATATGTCTTTGGGATGTCCTGTGTCGTTCGGCAAATTCTTCCGCATCACCAATCCCCAAAACGGTCCAAATCCCCTTCAATGCAAGCTCTGAACTCATTTTTCTTCTGGTCGACCTCACCAGGTCCCGTATATAACCCGTCTAGAAGAGTAGTCTTCTATGACGCTTGGAGGCAGAAGTTGTACCCAGCAGCAGACTGTCAATCTCTTATTTAATCAAGTATAAGGATTTATGCAAATTATCCTTGGTCCATTAGCATGTAAAATGACAGAATGATAATATAGAGATATGACTGTAATTATGTGGGACGTAAAACATCAAGACGGTAGAAAGAATGAGAAGCACGTTTAGACAGTCAGTGGCCCCAACTCAGCACATGATGTGCAGTCTTGTCGCCATCCTCCAATATTTGCGTGGCACTACTGTTTCCCTCGGCGAACCTGTGAATCTAAATCTAGAACCAGAGGTCAAGTATTGTGGTTGGCGCTTACACAGTCGGAACATCGGTACTGAATTGAAAGAACCCATCTTTGTTACCGGCGTGTTTGTCTGGGACTCAAATAAGCGAGAGGAACATGTTCGATAATTTTGTTTTGCTTACGGCTAGGCGGGCCAAGCCAATCGAAAGAATATGCTCCGCCATATGGATCAATGGAAGATTTCATAGCTGATAGCTGCGTTGTGCCAATAAGTTCGGGCCGAGTATTCGATGGCATCCCGAAGAGTTCGCCTGGTCTCTCGGTAGCGTAGTTCGTGACCGGGAAATTGGTGAACGGCGTAACAGAAGGGGTGCCAAGGGTTATGAGAGACGAGGGGTCAAAGGGACCATGTTGCCACTCGGGCAAGAGAAAGTTGAATTTTTCTCCGCACGGTGGGAAGGCCCCTTTACCCAGCCGGCCCCCAATTTTTGGCACCCTCGTACTGCGGCGCTGTGATGTGAAGGTAGATAGATTCAATGGTGATACCGAGGTACGATTTCGGTTACGTCTATCTTGAATCCATATTCTGACTGTACGTCTGGCTTGGTCGAGCACTGCCTCATCCTGAAGGAGAGTGAGGATGATAGGATGCGGAGAAAAAGCAACGCTCACGGTCAGGAGGGGCTCGCTCCAGCCTTGACAACGGATGTTGAACTTGGAGCAGGCGCAGCAAGCCACCTCCACCCCAGTGTGGCCTTCCTGGAACCTCCAACAAGCCTTCTTCCGCAATCGACAAATGGCACAGCCCAAAATTCCGCGATATTTTACAGGTTTTGGAGGTAATATTTGAGCCATCCTGGCGCGTAAGGTACAGACGAAAGGAAAACGGCTGTAGAGTCAAGACTCGGGGCCCTGCAAGGAACGAGCTGTGTTTAGACTGGCAATTTAAAGTGATTGGTGCCCGGAACTGCACCGGCCGCGAGGGTACCTGCAGGCTGGATGTGGCTGTTTAGTTGGGTGACTAAAGATCTCTAAAGATGTGCTCGTCGTCAAGAAGCTCAGAACTGAATCATATGATGAATTCACACGCAAGCACAGCTATGCCCGAGGCGCGCGCCTTGATGCGTTTGCAGGCCCATTGCGCATGAGACCCTGTACCTTGTGCCATTTATGAAGTATGTGGCGGCCATGCTGATGCAATATAATGAGTACCCAAACGGGGAAAGATCATCCCAAACCTGTGTTGCATCGTGTCATGTAACCCTGGACAGCAGCGCAAGGGAATGGGAAACCGAACAACAATCGGAAGTTGATTCCATACACGGTTGATTTGTCAATACACTTTACTTCAGAAGTACAACTTGAAACTCGATTCAACCCTCACGAAGAGATTACCTTGGCTGAATTGTTAAAGAAAACACCCAATCGGCCATACACATCCTTGTACTCGGCCAGATTATCCTCCTTGTCGAGCCAAGCGTGTGCACCTGCCCAGCCATGGTGCCTAACAAAAAAACAAATAATCAATTCCCAGAGGTAGGGGAAATTTCGATAGTCGTACATGTTCAAGTAAGCCTTGAAGTCACTCGGGTCTCCAAAAGACTTAGCTTTAGTCTCCTTCACGATTTTCTCGGCCTGAAAAGGACCACGTCACTTCGGATGTACCACCTTGTCATGAAGAAGCACGTACAATGTCGATCGGTTCCTGTTTGGAAGGGAAGATTGCAACGGGTACAAGAAGCTTCTGGCCGTCACTTTCGTCCAGTTTACTTTAAAGCGGGAGATTGCTTGTTAGTGAGCAAACGTGTATAAGAAACCAGGATAATGGATCAGCGCTAGACGTACGCAGGGTGGCAAGTTGCGACGGCATCAAGTTCTTTTCCCTCAGATTCTCCAGCAGTGAGAACGACGCGACCACCCCTGGGTACATTTCATAAATAGGGGAACTTGTCAGGCGTGCGACGAGACATCGCGAAGATGCGCATATACCAGCAAAGGCCGATGGCCTGACACATTGGAGGTCAGTTTGCCTTACAGGGATCCTATATGTGCGAAATTGACATACACCGACAAAGGTCTTCCCTTCCGACTTGAGCTGCTTTGCGACCTCTTTGAGCTCATTAACGCGATCAGCGAAGAATGTAGGCTATGCCCATTTCAATACACCATTATTCATTTCATTTCTGAATTAACCAATCAACACTCACGTCAAAGAAGGTCCTACCGATTTCCTCGGAGGGTTTCACATCCGGAGGAGGGTTAATGTATCGCTGCAAGTCGTACGGCCTGCCGTGTGAGAAATCGGGCATGACAACGAGAGCGTCGACTCGATCGGCGAGAATGTCGGCACCTTGTTGAGTTTGAGGGTGGTATCTGCAAACATGGGAGAAGGGGGGGGAAAGGAACGGAAGCAAAATCAGCACGCAAGACCGGGATCGAGATCAGCTCGATCAAAATATTGCCCAGGGAGGTACAAAAAAAACGAACCCGAAGATATCGTAGCTTTTCGAACATATTAGATGTGTAGAAGAGTAGAAAAAGGCAGGTAAAGCTTACACATAAATAATTGCTCGCTTGGTGTCAGTGGGACCGACAACGTATGCCTTGTCGAATGTTCCGTATGTCTTGAACGTCCCCTTCAAAACATAGTCTTTCGAAGCGGGCGCAGGCTCAGCGCAACAGGCAGGAGTTATGTTAGACATGGAGGTGGAACCGGCTCTTGACAAGAGAGAGGTAGTTGGGGTTTTATTGTGGTTGAGCTGATGAAGCAACTGACGGACGCGCAACAGCATACTAGTATTGAATCCGGATATGTGCAGGTGGGAACCATTGTGGCCTCCTGAAAAAGTCAACAACGGGCTACGTCAACACTGGGATGTCCCGACATACACGGCAGAGGAATAAATCATTCATCCAACTGAGCACAGCTGAGTATAAGCCATTGTGATGTTGCGATAAGATACATTCCTTTGATACTACTTACTCTGAACTAGGACCACTTCGCGTCCCAGGTTGGATGGTTCGATGTAACATTTGTTAAACTAAAACGGCTGAGCCCTGGTACCTTAGTAGAATGCAAGCATTAACAACCTCCTCTCCTTTTCTCTACTTTGTGAATGAAATGGCTGTTTCCAGTGGTCATGATAATGTAAAATTAAATGATCGACACTCGGCGAATGCCAACACAGAGGCAAACCTGAGAACGCTTCCTTGGACAACGAAAGAGTTCCCACACTGATACCTAGAGGAGGTGGCTATGGTAGTGATACTAATGTATAACTAAGGGGGAGAGACCTTGCAAGCAAGGTGATAGTGCCTCTGACGATTCTCTTGCTAGGTACCTACCTCCCCCTTCACTATGCTTGTGGTTGCATTCCTTCTTTTAGCGTCTGGCTTTTCGCATGCAGCATCAGAACATGTTCCTGATATGCGTAGAACAAGCTTCGAAGGGCTTCCTGGTTCGATGAGGCGCCATCATCACCCCAAGCCTCGGGTCCCATGGGATAACAACAACCCTTGGACTTTCCTTGGATGCTACTCCTACGGTGGAAGCAACCCAGTGTTTCAGGATATCTCGTATAATACGACTGTTGAGAGTGTCGACTCTTGCCGATCTGTCTGCCTCAGCAGAGGATTAAAATTCGCTGGCCTAGAAAATGGACAGCAGTGCCAGTGTTCCGACTACATCATCAAGGAGGCAATCCTCGTGTCACTTCATTCAGAGAACAACTGTGATGCACCAGGCGAAGTTGATGGGAATAACAACAACTCGAGCGTTCTCAGCGTATACGGCCAAACTTCCATCCTCTTCCCTACTCTCTGGCCGCGCCTCGGGTGCTTCACCAATACGGGAAATCCTTCCGCTCTAGTTGGGTTTTCAAAGGGATCCGGGTTTAACTCTCCCCTTGCCTGCTCAGCTTTGTGTGCATTGATGAACTATACCTTTTCTGGAGTTGGGAATGGGGATGAATGTTTCTGCGGAAATAGCGTTGCGTGGACTGGAGGCAGTGGCCAGCCAGCACCTGACAGCGAATGCTCCGTATGCTCGATACCCTGTTCATTGGGTATTGGTACATGCAGGGGGAATAATAGGATCGAGATTTACACTTCTCCTAAATACTCGTCGTCTAGTCCGTGGAACCTGACAGAGAATTATGTGAGTTTCGGAGGTCAGTTAATGCTAATGGATAACTAATCGGTCCCATTTCAGCATGGGCAGAACTTTTTTGATGGATGGACTTTCTTTGATAAGCCGGATCCTACGCACGGTAAGGATGCCGTAGGGAATATTGCATTGGATGCTAACCTGACTCTGATCCGTTAGGGGCTGTCACGTACCACGATGCCAGTGAATCGGTACGTATGATGGTTGCTTCGGTCTCCTACTATATCAAGCATCCAAGTTTTTCCTGAAGTATATATTTAGTGGGCCTTGGGACTTGTGTCTATCAATGACGTAGGGAATGCGATCATGCAAGTTGATACCACACCTACGGTTCCTGTCAACCGCGACTCCGTTCGCATCCAGACAAATATGCAGTACAATGGAGGACTGTGAGTGATTTTTTACCCCTTTTAAACGGGCATAGTTGACAACTGGTTTAGGGTCGTTCTCGATGCGGTGCGGCTGTTGAATTGGCGTAGCACTATCCTGAACCTCACCCTATCATAGGTCCACATGCCAGTTTGTTGTGGCTGTTGGCCGGTGAGTTTCTCGCGAGGGAACATGGATCCATGATCAACTTTTGCAGGCATTTTGGAGCGTCGGCGCAAATTGGCCTAATCACGGTGAAATGGACATTGTTGAAGGCGTAGATTTCGCCAATCAAAATCAGGTATATCCGAGATGGCTTATTATACCGTTTGTTGGAAGAGAGCTAATATAAATATTTAATGAAGATGTCTATTCATACCGGAAACGGATGTACTATGCCTATTGATTTTGGAGGTACGGGGACCTTGGCAGCGGGGACGGACTGCTTTGCATATGTCGCGGACAATACAGGTGTGATTGGGTTCCCTCCTTTCACTGGACAGAATTCATTTCTAATTTCAGGCTGTGGTATTGTTAACTCGGGGTCCAACACATATGGCGAGGGTTACAACTCGATCAGAGGTGGTGTTCATATCATGATCTGGGACAACACGAGTGGTGGTAACGGTATCAAGATGTGGTTCTTCCCTCGTGGAGGTATTCCATTCGATATTTCCGCGAATGAACCACAGCCGGATGGATGGGGCACACCTCAGGCCATTTGGCCAGCTTCGCCATGTAACCCGCCTCAATTCTTCAAGGATCATGTCCTCGTATTTGATACAACACTATGGTATGTGGACTATAATTGTGTCGATGTTTTATTACTTGTTGGCTTATGTGTGATGTAGTGGTGACTGGGCAGGAAACGTATGGAACCAAACGAGTCCGAATGGTCAGACTGGTGGCAGTTGTGCTAGTCGCACTGGGTATTCCACCTGTGTCGACTATGTTCGTGAACAGGGAGACGCTTTGGCCGAAGCCTGTGAGTACTTTTTCACCAGGTGTGCGGAAGATTGGCTCATGTGCCGAGGCTTCAGTTTGGGAAGTTCAGAGTGTAACGTTCTATCAATGACGTCCGAGCTATGGGTGAATCATGTGGGTGCCTGTGTAGGGCTTCAAACGTCGCAAGTTGACATGTGCACACCGTCGATTGTGCACAACCCTCCGTCTACTTACTGTACAGTACCGTAGTTTTAGTTTCATTACAATATCTTCACTCATTGTCCAGCGGAATACGGTCTCCACCGAGCTAGCCCGGACACTTAGAAATTCAAATTTTGTTCATAATGATAGCTTTTTGAGCAGCCATTAGTAATTATTGATCTTTGGTTTGTAGCCGCAGGTTCTGCGTTCAAGAATGCGGGGTGCTTGACATTTGAAGCCACCTGGGAGTGTTACACTGATCGATGAACACTCTTGGCCCCGTCATGCATTAGTCAGTGGAGTTCAGCGAGAAGAAACCAGTGAGCATGGAAGGATGAATGGAATTTGTCGGAAGCCGCAGAGCTGGGCGATGGGGACTGGGACTCAATCTTGTCGATGAATACGTCCCAATAGAGAGCTGGTCATAAACGTCTAGAAGGGCCACTTCGCGTCCCATTACCTTGTTTGAATACGGTCATATTACGTATGCAAGTTATAAGATTAATTCAATTTGATTTTGTACGATGACATTGTCAGGGGTGTGGATAGCCGGACCTACAGCTCCCGCGTCATCCCATGCACCCGTCAGTGTCAAAGTTCAAAACCTCAAATCGGACGCGTCAGAGGGTGAGGACATCTAATCCATTCGAAGTGAAGCAGTGGAGAAAAGACATTGGTAGGATGTTTGCGGTTGTAAGGGAAAACGTTACTAAAAAGTCGGATTCACTGAGCATAAAAGAGGTTGTCAGTTGTGAGGATTCCTCTTTTCTCGGCAGCCTTTATAGGTTTCGAGCTACATGACAGCGGATGTGTCTGGCCATCGGGCGGAGTTACCATCTATAGTTATCACTGGCTGGGGCTACTGGTACATACAACATCCGAGGACTGAGCAAACGTGTAATACACCCGCGGAATGATATGCAAGGCTATGCGAGACACATAGTCATATAGATGCCCAACTTCCTATCGTACTCTCTCCTTTGGACGTAACTTTCATCCTTGTGCGTATGCTTTTCCCTTTTTTCCACACCTTTGTTCAAGCACTTTCATCTAAGCCATCTCGCAATGCCGTCCGACGCACCATCCCCTCTTCAAAAAGCGATCATTGAGCATTGTGCTCAACACCGGAGTCAAAAGCGCTTGAAGAATGACTTCAGACCCTGCGTAGTCTTCGCGGGACGTTTCATCAAATATGACAGCCATAAGTCCCTGTACCCCCATGACGCAGCAGTACATCGCCAAACTCGCAGATGGCGACGCGAACGCACCACACGTTCCCAAGGTTTACGACTACTTCACCGTCGAAGACAAGATGGCGTACCTAGTCGTGGAATATATCAACCCTGGCTCTACCCTAGCCCGGGACGTCCCCGAAAAGGTTGCAGAGGGTCTCCAGTGGCTTCGTGGCCTTCCAGCTCCTTCTGACGCCACGATTGGCCCTGTGGGAGGCGGTCTCGCCCGCCACAAGGTATTCAAGGACTATACGGCGCCTCTACCTTTCTCAAGCATAGAGGCTTTAGAAAGGTACATGAACAAGGTGCGTCAGTGTTGCCATGTTTTGTCAAGCATTCACCACCCATTAACCATGACTTGAACTAGGCCCGCGATCACATTCCGCGGAAAGGTAGGCCAGACAATGTCAGCTATAGCGGCGAACAGTTGGTATTCACTCAGTCCGACATGCACGAGAGCAACTTCCTCGTCGATACGGAAGGGAACATATGTATTCTCGACTTCGAGGACGTGGGACTACTACCAGAGTCCTTCGTGAGCTATACCATGTCTTCGGACGACCCTTTTGTCGAGATGGTCGTTAAATGCTTGGATTGGCCGACCTCTCCCAACCTACATTCGATGGCTAGGATTCGTGCAATCCTGAACACATCAAGCAATACGACCTTTGGTACGCTGACTTATACTTGACATGGGGTTTTAATCATCGTTTAATACCCGTATTTCACAAGACTAATCGCGACAGTTGTGGGGGTGCCTAGTTGCATGCTGCTCGGTTCGCGTTGTTGCAGCGCTGAAGTTC
>WNFI01554982.1_pt1 | contig 15052 bp, 12 predicted proteins | sample 5400471 | NCBI WGS metagenome assembly WNFI01 (sample SAMN13153348, study PRJNA577476) | soil metagenome | isolation source: 100 cm saprolite on Douglas fir-dominated hillslope | place: USA:California | collected 2013-09-17
CGCGTAGCGAACGAGATCGCTCACGGAACGGAGGCGCAGCTTTCGCATGATGTTGGCGCGGTGCGCCTCGATCGTCTTCACGCTCACCCCGAGCGTCGCCGCCGCCTGCTTATTGCTCTGTCCTTCGGCGATGAGCTGAATGATCTCTCGCTCGCGGGCCGTCACCGCGGCCGGCGCGACGTCGTCCTTAGGGCTGGCGCCGCGGCGAAGGTAGTCATCCAGCATGAACTCAGTGACCGCCGACGTCAGGAACGGCTTGTGCTGTCGCAGGCTGTCGACGGCCGCCAGGAGGTTCTCGTCGGCGTCGTTCTTCAGGACGTAGCCGCGCGCGCCGGCCTGCAGCACGTCGCGGGCGAGCTCCTCCGAGTGGTGCATCGTCAGCACCAGGACTTCGGTCTCCGGCGCGTCCTTCAGGATCTGCCGCGTCGCATCGAGGCCGTTCAGTCCGGGCAGGCTCAGATCCATCACCACGACATCAGGTCGAAGCTGCCGGCTCTGCTCAACCGCGTCGCGTCCGGTGGTCGCCTCGCCACAGACCTCCCAGCCCTCACGGCTTTCGAGGAGGGCCCGGACGCCGCGCCGTACCACCGCGTGGTCGTCGACCACCAGGATGCGCAGCGCCATCAGCCGGCATCCTTTCCGAGCGGCAGCCGGGCGACCAGAGTGGTGCCGCGCTCACAGTCGTTGTCTATCACGACTCGCATGGTCAAGCCGGCTTTGCCATCCGGATCCGCCCCAACCATACACCCTTCCGCCGCGCAGTCAATCCGGCGCGCCCTTGACGAGCGGCAGCACCGCGCGAACGGCAGTGCCGCGTTCACCCGACGTGATCTCGAGCCGGCCGCCGAGCTGTTGCAGGCGCTCGGACATGCCCGCGATACCGACGCCGAGTGCGCCGCCGCCCCGCGTAATCAGATCCAGAGATGCGCTGGCAATCCCGTGCCCGCGGTCCTCGATCTCCAGCGTCAGCGTGTCGGCGTCACGCCGCAACCGGATGCGCGCGGTGTCGCTCTCGGCGTGCCGGTGAATGTTGATGAGCGCCTCCTGAACCACGCGGAAGAGCGCCGTCTCGGTGTCGAGCGGCAGCCGCTCCAGACTGTCCGGCAGATCCAGGTCGACTTTGATATCACCGCGTTCGGCAAACCCGGCGGCGTACCACCGAAGCGCCGTCAGCAGACCGGCCTCGTCCAGAAACGGAGGGTAGAGCAGGTACGACAACGTCCGGACCTCAGTCATCGACTGCTCGGCGAGCGCGATGCTGTCGGTGAGCGCGTCCCTGTCGCTGCCACCGAGCTCGAGGCTGCTCCGGTTCAGCCGGGCGAGCAGCATCTTCAGAGCGGCGAGATTCTGGGCGGTTGTTTCGTGCAGCAGCTGCGCGATCCGGCGGCGCTCATCGTCCTGCGCGCGCATCAGCCGGCCGGTGAGGGTGCGCATCTGCTTGTACGAGTCGCTGAGCCCGCGCTCCGCCGTGTCGCGAGCGGAGATGTCCTCGTTGACGATCACCGCGCCGGTGATGTGCTCATCCGCGTCGCGGATTGGGACCGCCGAGTTCTGGATGACCTTCCGGACTCCGTCGAAGGCCTCGATATCGAGTACTTCCTTGACGGCTTCGCCGTTCGCGACGGCACGAACCGACGCCCACTCATTCGGCGCCACTCGCTTGCCGCTATCGTGCCACCACCCTTTACTCTTCGCGTAGCGCTCCCTTCCCGACTCGATCGACCGGCCCCAGATGCGGATCGAGGCGGGATTGGTGCGGATGACGTCTCCCGAGCGATCGATAACCGCGACACCCACCGGCAGCGCGTCGAGAACTTGTCGCAGAAGACGCTCGCTTCGCCGCAGCGCTTCTTCGGCGCGCTTCCGATCGGTATGGTCCAGAGTGATCGCCAGGATGCAGTCCTCGCCGAGGAGCTGGATGCGTTCCGCCCATACCAGGACGTCCAGAACGTTGCCCGACTTGGTGCGTGCCCTCGCTTCGAGATCCTGCGCAGTACCGCTTCCGAGCACCTGTGCCAGGAGGTTCTGCCGCTGGGAAGGATGTTCGTGCAGGCCAAGGCTGTGCGACGTCTGACCGATGACGTCCTCACGGGAATACCCGTAGAGGGTCACGAACCTGTCGTTCACGTACAGGAATCGGCCATCGGCGCTACGCACAATCGACATCGCCGCGGCATTCGCGTAGAAGCACGTGGAAAAGCGACGCTCGCTCTCGCGCAGGCTGGCCTCGGTTTGGTGGTGCTCGACGGCAATGCTCGCCAGGTGCGTCGCACGGGCAACGAGCTCCAGGTCCAGCTCGTTCGGCGGCCCCAGTGCCGGGCTGTAAACGGCGAAGGTGCCGAGCACGCGGTGGTCCGTCGCGTAGAACGGCGTCGACCAGGCTGCCTGGATGCCGACGGTGCGGGCCGCCTCGCGGAAAGGCTCATACGTCGGATCGACGGCGAGGTCAGGGACGACTATCTGCGCGCGGCGGGTCACCGCCGTGCCACAGGCGCCGGCTGCGGTCACTGGCAGAGGAGCCGCGCTGACCACGCGGCGCCAGACGTCCGGGAGATGCGGACCGACGACGTAGGTCAGGTGCTTACCGCTGTCGTCGAGGAGGAAGACGGCCGACATCAGCTCCGACCGCTCGTCGATCACACGGCACAGCACATCCAGCACGGACGCCAGCGGCGCGCCTGTGGCGATCATTTCGAGCACCTGGCGTTCCCCGTGGACCAGGGTGCCGATGTCCCGCGATCCGCCGATGTGGTCGGCTGCCATGCGGTACCTCAGGGCCGCTCCGCGTGCCCTCGTGAGTGCAACCGTACACCTTCCGGCGCTGGAGTCAAACTGGCGAGCTCCCCCCTGGACGTAAGGGTTCTTTCTGACGAGATTCGGCACTTTCCCCAATGGCTTCTCCTGCGCCCTGCCGTCAAACTGACATGAGAGAATGGCAGCACCGGCACCAGACTTTGAGTCGTACTACGCCGCGCTCATCGAGCACAGCGCCGACGCGATGGCCCTGCTGGATCGCGACGGGACGGTCCGATTCGTCACCGGCGCGGTCGAGCGAATCTCGGGCTTCACTCCTCGCGAACTGATGGGAGCCAATCTTGCCGACCGCGTGCATCCCGACGACGTGACGATGGTGGCGGAGGCCCTGGAAGACTGTGTCCGCGAGCCCGGGAACCGCATGGCCATCGAATATCGTGCGTTTCACCGCGACGGTGCCTGGCAGCGACAAGAATTGATCGGCGTCAATTGCCTTGACGATCCCGCAGTCCGTGCGATTGTCGTCAACTATCGGGACATCACCGGGCGGAAGCGGACCGCCTGCGCGCTCGAGCAGAGCGACGCGTTTGCCAGGACCTTCGGCGAGGCGCCCATCGGGATCGCTCACACCAGCCTGGAAGGGCGTTGGCTTCGCGTGAACCGCCGCCTGTGTGAGTACCTGGGCTATACCGCGGCAGAGTTGATGGCGACCAGTTTCATGGGCATCACGCATGCCGACGACCTCGAACAGGATACGCTCGCGCTGAAACGGCTGATCGCAGGGGAGGTCACGAAGTACGAGCGCGAGAAGCGGTATCGCCACAAGAACGGCCATTTCGTGTCCGCGAAGCTGACGGCCGTCCTGCATCGCGATGCCGACGGATTGCCCGGATACGTGATCGCGATCGTTGAAGACATCACCGACCGTGTCCGGCTGGAGGGGCAGCTGCGTCAGGCCCTGAAAATCGAAGCGGTTGGCCGTCTGGCCGGCGGGATCGCGCACGACTTCAACAATCTACTGACGGTCATCATCGGATACTCGGAGCTGATCCTTCAGGAGCTCGAGCCTGGCGCGCCGCTGCGTAGCGACGTGGAGGAGATCCGCCACGCCGGGAAGAGCGCGGCGGGCCTGACGCAGCAGCTCCTCGCGTTCAGCCGCAAGCAGATCCTCCAGCCCCAGATTGTCGATCTGAACACGATCGTGACGAGCATGGGCGCGCTGTTGCGGCGGCTGATCGGCGAGGACATCGAGCTGCGAACGCTACTGGCGGCGCCGCTCGACCGGGTCTGCGCGGACGCCGGGCAGATCGAGCAGATCATCATGAACCTGGTGCTCAATGCGCGCGACGCAGTGCCGCACGGCGGCAGCGTGACGATCGAAACCGAGAACGTGGAGCTGGACGCCCGGTGGGTGGCGCTGCACCCCGGGACGTCCAAGGGCCGCCACGTCATGCTCGCCATCAGCGACACCGGCGTCGGCATGGACCAGGAGGTTCAGGCGCACCTCTTCGAGCCGTTCTTCACGACCAAAGAGCGCGGACAGGGAACCGGATTGGGCCTGGCGACGGTCTATGGCATCGTCAAACAGAGCGGCGGGTCGATTTTCGTCTACAGCGAGCCGGAGCACGGCACGACATTCAAAATCTTCCTGCCGCGCACGGAGCCGGCCGCCGATCCGACGAGCGTGCCGCGATCGGCGCCGGCCGTCCTTGCCGGCAGCGAGACGATTCTGCTCGTCGAGGATCAGGCGGAAGTGCGCCTGGTGACCCGGAGCACCCTGATTCGCCACGGCTACACCGTCCTGGAAGCGGCGGGTGGCGCCGAGGCGCTGTCGCTTCTCGACAGCCAGGCCGGCCACGTGCACCTGCTCCTGACCGACGTCATCATGCCGGGTATGAGCGGCCGTGACCTGGCGGAACGCGTCGCCGTCGCGAGACCGCACCTCCGCGTGCTCTATACATCGGGCTATACCGACGACACGATCGTGCGACGCCAGATACTCAACGACGGGATGGCCTTCCTGCAGAAGCCCTACACGCCGGATGTGCTGCTCCAGAGAGTTCGTGATTTGCTCGATTCACCCTAGCTGGAAGGCCCACCCCTAAGGGCCACTAGGTACTAATCGGCGTGTGATCCCAGGGTCTGCGGGTGTAAGGTGGCCCGAAAGTCGGCTCAGCATCCGAAAAGATGACCATGTCAGGAGAGACCGCCCTGGAACCGAGGGACGCTGGAACCGCGCTCGAAGGACTGCGGGAGCGCCGCGACCGGCTTCAGCAGATCGCTGACCATATCGGCGAGGTCCTCTGGTTGACCACCGCTGACTTCAACGATGTGCTGTACATCAGTCGCGGGTATGAAACCATCTGGGGCCGAAGCTGCGACAGCCTGCGTCAGGCGCCGCGGTCGTGGATCGACGCGATTCATCCCGACGATCGCGGCCGCGTCCTCGCGCTTCTTCAAGGGGAGCCGGCGCAGGCATTTGCCGTCGAGTACCGTGTCGTGCGGCCGGACGGATCGATGCGCTCGGTGTGGGTTCGCGGCTTTCCGGTCAGGGACCTCTCGGGGCGCGTGTACCGCGTGGCCGGCATCGCCGAGGACATCACCGACCGAAAGCGCATCGAGGAGCAATTGCGGCGCAGCGAGCAATTGCTTTCGGAAGCGCAGCGCGTGGCCCACATCGGCAGCTTCATCTGGGATGTGCCAACCAGCGCGGTCACATGGTCCGACGAGCTGTATCGCCTGTTTGGCGTGCAACCGGGTGACATCCATCCCGGCAGCGAGGCGATGGAGTTGGTCCATTCCGGCGATCACGACGCCATGATGGCCGCCATCCAGCACACGTTCCACACGAAAGAGCCCTACAGCTTTTTCTATCGCATCCATCGTTGCGACGGCGAAGAGCGCATTCTCCATTCGCGCGGCTATCTCGTGAGCGACGCGCACGGCGATCCGCTCAGCGTCTTCGGCACGACCCAGGATGTGACCGAGTCGCGGCGGACCGAGGCAACGCTGCAGGCGCTGGCGACCCGGGTCATGCACGCGCAGGATGAGGAACGGCGCCGCGTCGCGCGAATGCTCCACGAGACCACGGCCCAGGATCTCGCCGGGCTGAAGATGCTGCTGGGGCGGCTGAGCCGTACGTCTGCCCGGCGGTCGGCCGCGGACCGCGCGCTGCTCGCGGAAAGCGTTCAGCTCGCCGATCATTCGATCGGCGAGGTCCGCACGCTGGCCTACTTGCTCCATCCGCCGTTCCTCGACGAGGCTGGGTTACTGTCGGCGGTGCGCTGGTACGCGCAGGGGTTCGCCGATCGAAGCGGCATCCACGTCGAGCTCGATTTGCCCGACGCGCTGGAGCGGCTCCCTCAGCATGTCGAAACGACGCTCTTTCGCGCCATCCAGGAGGCGCTGATCAACATCCATCGTCACGCTGAGAGTCCGACCGCGTACATCCGCCTCCGTATCGCTGGCGATCGGCTGGCACTCGAAATCGAGGATCACGGCCAGGGGATGGCGCCTGAGTTTATCGGGCAGCTGATGGCCGGCACGGGCGCGCTCGGCGTGGGGCTTGCCGGCATCCGGGAACGGCTCAAGCAGATTCACGGCGCGCTGGAAATCGAATCGAGCCGCGAAGGCACGATCGTGCGCGCCAGCGTCCCCGTTCCCGCGCCGGCATCATGACCCAGGGGCCTGAAGGATTTTCAGGTTCGCGAAGTCTCCGCCGGAGTTGTTGCCCACCCACAGGCCAACCAGGCCTTTCCGGCGATCGCTCAACTGGTTGACGACCAGGCTGGGCTCTTTCGCGTCTCCGACGAAGACGCTCACCTTCGGACTCGCGACGACCACGCGCACATGGAACCAGCCGTTCGGATCCGGCGCGGGCGTCAGCGCTTGCTCGTACTTATCCGGCTGCTCGGCTCGCAGCTTCTGCCACGGGTAAGTCGGCTGAGAGACGTACTGGACGCCATGGCTGCGCCGCGCCGCGTCGGCCGCCTTGAAGTTGAAAGGACGGAAGTAAACGGCGTCGTATGTCGTGCCGTCGATGCCGTGAAACGCGACGCCGACGAAGCTTTGCTGTAGAACGTCCTTGCCCTTGAGGTCGAACTCGATCGTACCGTTCGTGAATTCGATCTCCGGCAGATAGGCGACACCGTCGCCGGCGCTCGCGGTGAGCCGCACCCCCTTGCGGTGGCCATCGTCGAAGCTGCTGACGCTGCGGTTGAACGTCTTGAACCCCTGCCGGGTGGCAAGGCCTGGCAGGTCAGGTTCGATCGTTTTCATCTGGCCGGCGGCCGTGGACAGGCCGACCGCGCAGACGAACGCGCAGGTGACGAGATCACTTCTGTTCATACCGGCCTCTTTCATATCCAGCCATGCTCCACGTTATCGTCAAAGTCCAGCTGATCCACAGATGCCATCATGAGTGGCAGCCGGCTTGCTTCTCAGCAATATGTGACTCGTTTCTTTGCAATTGGTTGCCTACTCCTCGCAGTCGTCGCGTTCGAGATGGAGAGCTTTCGTAGTGAATCCGGTCAGAAGCCCCCGAAGAGCCAGACCGGCACGCCCAAGCCCAAGAAGGAGAAGAAGATTGAGTTGAAGGGCAAGGAGGCCCGCCTGGCGTTCATCCGCCGCGCCCAGGTCTGGGCGCCGACCAACGTGCCCGCGATGGACCTGCGCGCCGGCCCCCAGGGTCCCGGCGCCTACCAGCCGAACGAAGCGGTCACGTGCGACTACGTGGAAAAGAAGTCGATGCCTGGCCATACTCCGAAATTCGACTGTGCCGTCAGCGAAGCGGACGTCGTGAAGGTGAGATACGGAGCAACGAACGGCAAGGTTCAAGGTTCCGTGCTGGCGACACGCCTGCTGTGGGCGCTCGGGTTCGGCGCCGACCGGCTGTATCCGGTCCGGGTGACCTGTCGCGGCTGCTCGCCCGATCCCTGGACGGAACGCAAGCGGGTCGCGGGCGAACGAGTGTTCGATCCGGCCGCCATCGAGCGCAAGCCGAAAGGGCACGAGATGGCGAGCGAGAACAAAGGCGGGTGGGCGTGGCCGGAGCTGGATCTGATCGACGAGCAGCAGGGAGGGGCACCCAGGGCGCAGGTCGACGCGCTGAAGCTGCTCGCGGTCTTCCTGCAGCATACCGACTCGAAGGAGGAGCAGGAGCGTCTCCTGTGTCTGCCGAACGAGCACACGAAGGACGGCGGCTGCGCCGCACCATTCATGATGATGCACGACGTCGGCCTGACGTTTGGTCAGGCGAATATGTTCAACCGGAGCAGCGTCGGCAGCGTCAATTTCGAGCAGTGGGCGAAGACGCCCGTCTGGCGGGACACCCCGGGGTGCGAAGGCCACTTGCCCAAGTCTATGACCGGCACGCTGAACAACCCGACGATCGGTGAGCCCGGCCGCCAGTTCCTCGCCGATCTGCTCGTTCAGCTGTCCGACCAGCAGCTGCACGATCTCTTCGAGGTTGCGCGCGTCGATCGCCGCAGCCGCCGGCCGGACAGCACGGATCCGCCGGCGACAGTCGAGGAATGGCTGGCGGCGTTCAAGCACAAGCGCGACGAGATCGTCAACAAGCGCTGCAAGTAGAAGGGCTCACGTCGACTTCCTCAGGCGCGCCGCATGCGCGCAGCGGTGGCTGCCGTGTTCGAAGAGTCATGGCTGACTTGTCTTCGATGCGCTGGGAATCAGTGCAGATACGTCAGCCCGAACAGCCCTGCGCCGATGGTGCCAAGGATCAGGGATCCAAACCAGATCAACCGGTTCTGCGTGAGCGCGGCGACGGCGCCCAGCGCGATCGCGACCTGGATGAAGGCCACGCTGTTCGCGAAGCGGTGATGCCGCACCAGGAGCTCATCGGCGCGTTTTGATGCCTCGTCGCGCTCCCGCTCCTTTTCGCGGGCGGCGTGGTCGATCGTGCGCTGCTCCGATGCATAACGCTGGATTGACTGGTCGAGAGTGGGCGGAGGCGTCTTGCCGGCTGCCAGCCAGGCGTTGCGCGCCGCCTCCTGGACGTTCCCTTTGATCCCTTTGGCCTGGTAGTAGGCCCATTGATCCGACGCCTCGGCCTGGGCCCGTCCCGCTTCCGTTTTCAGGACCAGCGCCTCGTTCACGGTGTCGCCCGCGTGGAGCGCGGCAACCGCGCCCAGGGCGGCGAGCAGGGCGGTCGTCAGCGCGATGTTTCTGAGGAGGGGGCCAGCCGGCGCTTCATGAAGAGCGTCCTTGATGGCGTCGGTATCGATTTCCGGTCCTTCGGGCATGAGTGCTCCTGATTGCCGCCCATTCTACTTCTTGCTCTTCGCCGCCTTCGCCCGGGCCTTCCGCTTGCGATCCATGTCCTGCCAGAGCACCGTGACCACATCGGTGCGGCGGCCCAGGGAGGTCGCGAACCGCGACAGGTTCTCGACGTCGAGAGGGACCTCGACGTCGGCGGCGCTGCCGGCCTGACCGGCGCGATCGAGGGCGTCGATGAACCGGTCCCACGCCGTCTGCCGCGTCTCGTGTTCGTCGGTCATGCGCCGGCAGTGTACACCGTCGTCGACCACTTCTGCCCCGCTGGGTCAGATCTCTTTGAGCGATACCTCATGCCCGGTAGCGCGCCGGTTGACACTGCCGCCAACCGGAAGGGTCGCGCATTCATTCCGGATATTCCCGCGGTCGGGCTCGTTCGCCAACTCGCGTCGCCGCCGCGGCTCCTCGCACTCGCATCCTCCAGACCCCGCACAGACGTTACGGGCTCCCAAGTCTCATCGGCTGCGCCGGTTCCGCGAACCATGCCTGAACGTCCGCGCCGGCGCGTGCCTTGCGATGGGGCAGGCCGGCCCCGCACGACCTGAACTCACAGGGTGCCCTGACCTCTCACTTTGTGCGTGACGCACACGTGCGGGGCCTCAACTCTTCCCGCGAAAGGCGCCAGATGATTCACGATACTCCCCAGCGAAACGTGGCATCGCGTTTGGAATGGTCGCCAGCCTGGACGCAAGGCGGAGGAGTGATGACACGCGGATGGTATCGGTCGTCTGAGCGGCGTCGCGGCCTCGCCAACCTGTTGGCGACGGTGGCTTCGGCGCTGCCTGGTTGCCGTGAGGCGCGTTTCGTGCGGCAACAGTTCGAGGCGGAGCTCTGCGAGCTGCTGAACGCGCGCGAAGTCGAGCTCCGCGATGGCCCGGCGATGGCCCGCCCTCCCGAGTCTGTGATGTCAGTCGACGTCGTGTCAGGCGACATCACGCTTGGCGCGATCGACGCCACGTTCGACGAGGGCAGCTGCGCCTTCGACGAGTGGGATCAGCAGCTACTGGCGTCGGCGAGACAGCTGGCCGCACTGGTGATGACCATCGATCGCGCCCAGCGGTCGGGTCTGCACGGCACGGGAGTCGCGGTGGTGCCAGCCAACGATGATGCGGCGCCGATCGTCGGATCGAGCGCGGCGATCCGCGGCGTCCGGGCGCGGATGGAACGCGTCGCGGCAACCGATTTCAGCGTGCTGATCGAGGGCGAGAGCGGCGTTGGCAAGGAGCTGGTGGCGCACCAGATTCACGAACTTTCGCCGCGGCGGGAGGGACCCTTCGTGGCGGTCAATTGCGCCGCGATCGTCGAGACGCTGCTCGAGGCAGAGCTGTTCGGGATTGAGGAGCGGACCGCGACCGGCGTGCGCGGCCGAATGGGGAAGTTCGAGCACGCGCACGGCGGCACCCTCTTTCTCGACGAGGTCGCGGACCTGTCAGCGGCCGCACAGGCCAAGCTCCTGCGCGCCATCCAGGAGATGTCAGTCGAGCGTGTTGGCGGCATCGGCGGCCGCCGCGTCGACACGCGGATCATCGCCGCGACGAATCAGGGCCTCTCCGACCTGGTGGCGCGCGGACGGTTCCGGGTCGATCTGTATTATCGCCTTCACGCCGTCGAGATTGTCGTCCCTCCCTTGCGGGAGCGAACTGAAGACATCGTGGAACTGGCGGAGTACTTCCTCGAGCGGCACCGCGACTTCAGGCGGCTGCGGCTGTCGCAGGCGGCGTCCGATGCGCTGCTGGCATACCGGTGGCCGGGGAACGTACGAGAGCTGGAGCGCGTGATCGAGCGCGCCGTCGCGCTCGCGGACTCGGATCGCCTACAGCTCGACGACCTGCCGCCCACGTTGCTGGAGGGCTATACGCAGGTGCTGGTGCCGTCCTTCCGGCGGTTCGAGTCGATGCGCACGTGGGGTAGCCGCTATGCGCGCATGGTGCTCGAGCGCTGCGACAACAACAAACGGCAGACATGCCGCGAGCTGGGGATTTCGTATCACACGCTGAACGCATATCTCCGGTTCCGGCCGGACAACGTGGCCGGGCTGCCTCCGGCGAAGCGGGTGGGCGCAGGTAGGGCGGATGAGCCGCAGAGGTACGCGCCGGAGCCTGAGTCTGGAGGAGTGGAGTGGTGAAAATAGCCCTGTTGACCATGACCGTTCTTTTTGGGTTCCTCGCGATCCCGCCCTCGGCGACGGCGAGCTGTACCTCGACCCTCGGCGACTGCTACACGGCAGCGGCGAAGATCGACAGTTTTTGGTATCGCTGGGCGGCCGGGCTCGATTGCGAGCTCGATTACGCGGAGTGTATCCGCGCCATGCTGGTCGGCACGTAGGCGCCGTACAGCGTAGACAGGACACGGCCGCCGGGCCGCGAGGTCCGGCCCCGCAGAGGAGGCACGCCCATGAACGTACGAACCATCGTCTGGCTTTCACTGTTCACGACCGCGCTCGGCGCCTGCCGGACTGGCCCGATCGCTCGCGACTCTGACCTGCTCCCACTCGCGCCTGTGTTCGGGCCGATCGTCGCAGGCGAGGTGATCAGCGGACACGCGGACGGCGGGAAGGGAGTCTGGATGCTGGCCGGCGGCACCCATCTCGTTTACGTCGATCTCGCGGCTCGTCAGATGAGGCGCTCGGCGATACGGCTTCGTCCGGGCGAGCTATGTTGGGGGCTGGCGCGGCTCGAGGACGGATCCTTGTGGACCCTCAAAGGCCGACACTCCGTCGTCCAGATCGACCAGGACGGCGCGATTACCCGGGACGTCGCGCTGGCGGATCCGCACCTGGGGATTTTCGGTGCGGCGGGCCGGTTGATTTACCAGCAGGCGAGCTTCACGCCGCCCGGACCTGCGTTGAGGGCGGGTGTTCCCGGCCAGGCCGACACCGAACCGTGGAGCGACATGACAACGCGCCCGTTCGCCCGCCTCGCCCGTGCCGCGTCGATCGCATTGAACATGGTCGCGTGCGGAGGCAGCGCGCTGCCGGAGCGCCCTTGCTGGTTTCCGGATGAGGCCGCGGTGGCGCTCATCGATGGGCGTGGCACCACGCGGACGATCGACTTGCGCGGCCTCGTCGTCGTCTCTCCCGAGACTCTGCTGACGAGGGAGAATCCGCCGCGGCCTGTGCGCGATGCGTATGTGGATCGAGAGGGCCGGATATGGGTGCTGAGCAGCGGTACAGCTCCGGCCGGAGGATCCGGCCGGCCGGGGGGCTGGCTTCTGGCGCGCTACGGCCCGCAGGGAGAGCCGATGGGCGTGCGACGTCTGGCCGAGCCCGCGCGCCTGATCCTGCGAGCGGAGCCGGGGCGGGCGCTATTGCTGACAAGCGCCGGCATGGTCGCAGAGGCGGTCCCATGACGCTCCCCTCCCACGCACGCTTCTTCGCCGTCATTGGTCTGCACCCGACATACGCGCTGCTGATTCTCGCGGCCGTTGTCGGGATGGGGCTCTGGACGACGAGCCTCAGTCCGGGCGAACTCGACTCAGGGCTGGGAATGGTGCTCTTCACTCAGATGTTTCTCGCGTCCACGGGATTTCTTGTGCGGGCACGGCGCGGCCACTTCGATCCCCTGCTCGTCGGTAAGGGAGATCGGACGGCCGCGGTCATGTGGCACTGGATTGTGTCCATCGCGCCGGGGATTGCCGGCTGGGCTTGTCTCGCCGGCATCGGCTACTTCCTGGGTAGTCCGGCGGCGCTGTCCGCGCTTGTGGGCGGCCGTGCGGTGGCGCTCTTCATTGTCTCGGCCCTGGCCTGGACGGCGGGGTTCACCCTCGCTCGAGGCGCGGCGGGGGGGGTGTGGCTGGCCGCCCTCCTCGCGCTCCTGGTGCGGCGCACGGATCTGCTGCCGCCCGCATCCATGCTCTCTGCGTCCACCGGAACCGCCCTCCGCCATGCGGTGACCCCTGTTGCTCTGTCCGTTCTTGCTGGTGGGCAATCACGTTCTCGTCGCGCCCGACGCCATTTGCCTGGCGGCTCTGTTGTCCTCCCTCCTCCTGCTGGCGGTCTGGCGATTCTCCGGCCGGCTGGACATCTCACTGGTGGACCGCGCATGAAGACACGACTCGAGCTCGCGGCGGTCGGCAAGGCATTCGGCCGGCACCAGGTCCTCAACCAGACATGGCTGCAGGTGCGGGAGGGGGAAGCGGTCGGGCTGATCGGCGCCAACGGCGCCGGTAAGACGACCTTGCTGCGAATCGGGGCAGGACTCGTGAGGCCCGACAGGGGCTCGGTCCGCTGGTCGTCGATGCAAGACGATGAGCAGGCCAGGATTCGATATTACGGCGGGGAAATGACCCTGCCTCCGTCGGTCCGCGCGCGGCGGTGGGCGTCGCTCTTCGACGTCGCGATGGACGACCGCCGACGGATCGGCCAGCTGTCGCGAGGCAGCCGCCAGCTTTTCGGGCTGCAGGTGCTGCTGTCGGGGGACGAGGCGGATCTGCTCCTGCTCGACGAGCCGTGGGAAGGACTCGATCCCGAAGCCGGCGCGTGGCTGGCCGACACTTTGCGCCGATGGCGATCGGGTGGCGCGGCCATCCTGATCTCCTCCCATCGACTCCACGATCTCGATTCGGTCTGCACACGCTTCCTCCTCCTCGAGAGCGGTCGCTGCCACGCGGTGGCGGATCGGGAGCTGCGGCCACGCATCGATCAGCTCACGCAGGCCGTCAGATGGCGGGGCCGGGCGTGATCGCCGCGGTGCTGGTTTTGCAACTGACGTCAGCGCGAGGCGTTACCGCCGTGACATACCAGAACGTCCCGCCGGACGTCGCGCGAGTCTCCGTGCAGGCGTGGCATGACGAGAGGCTCCCGGTGGCCGTCGCCGCGGGCGTCGAGCATCAGGGTGATCGCGTCATCGTCCGCGCCGCATCCGGACGTCGAAGTCTCGTGCTGCTCGAGCGTGCGGACGGCGCGTACCTGTTGGACGGTCCGTTCTGGTGGCCCTCGGCGGATGTCGAGCGCAGGCTGGACCGGCGGTGGCGCCGGACGATTACAGCCACCTCGAAGGAGCCGGTTGGCGAGGGGACCACCATCGAGTGGCTTCCCGGCGGTCCGGAGCGGGCGGGCGAATGGCCTAAATGTGTGCGCGCGGGCGAGCGTGCCTGGACGTGCTGGGGTGCGCTGGCGGATGAGTCCGCCGTGATCATATGTCGAGCGTCCGACCGCATGTGGTGGTCGGTCGTGTCGCGTGGAGCGGCGCCGAACCTGAGGTCGTCCAACTGGGGGCGACTCCTCGTTGTGCCAGACACTCATGGAGGCTCGTCTGAGCTTCGCGTGAGGTTCGCGCATCCGATCTCCCAATCCTTGCAGCGTCGTCTTGACCTCCGGCTCGAGACGGCGGCCGTTCCCACCGCGCACGCGATATCCGTCGGGACGGGCGTGACGTGGCTGTTTGGTGAAGGCGTGCCGCCAGACGCGTGGATGGATGTGCGGACGGCGCATTCGGGACCTGCGTACGTCGCCCTCGAGGAAGTGGCCGCTGGCTCGCCCTCGCTTCCGCTCATGTTGGGGCTCGATGAAACTCGGCCAGTCGACGGGATCGTCGTGGGCCATCATGAGCAGCTTGCGAGCGGCGCGCTGGTCACGATGTTCCGCCTGATCGATCCGCAACGATCAGTTAGCGATCCGTCGCATCACAAGCCCGCGGCGTGTCCTCATCGCGGAGACGATCGCGGACGTCAGCGGGGCGTTTCACATCGACGAAGGGGCGGGAGAGGCTGAGTACGAGCTGGTCGCGTGGCATCCGCAGCTCGGCCGCGCCTCGTCGATGCTGCGACGGGAGCCCGGCGGGCTAACCATCCGTCTGGAGTCTCCCGGGACTGTCCGCGGGCGGGTCCTGACGGATGGCCAACCTGTCGCCGGCGCGGATGTCATCAGCCTGCCGGCGCCGGAGGCGTTCAGGAGCGCCGACGATGTGGTCGACTTGAAGGGGGGCGACGCACGGACTGGAGCGGACGGCCGTTTCGCGGTGATGCTGGCTGCGGGTGGGGGAGGAGAGCTGCGCGTGGGGGGCGGGAC